>Ga0208299_1001337_pt1 | contig 18749 bp, 8 predicted proteins | sample 15_taG_FD_184089 | JGI IMG/M metagenome (GOLD analysis project Ga0208299, IMG submission 184089) | Marine viral communities from the Subarctic Pacific Ocean - 15_ETSP_OMZ_AT15312 metaG (SPAdes) (version 2) | ecosystem: Environmental > Aquatic > Marine > Oceanic | place: Pacific Ocean | collected...
ATCAAAATACTTATCAAAATCTCTTAAATAATCATTAGAATTATTAACTATTTCATCAATGTGATTAGAAATTCTAAATTCGGGAACTATAGAATAATCTTTTCCGACCAATCTAATTCTCTCATCATAACTCGATTCAGAATAGACATAAGGAGATGCGCTAGCTCCTGTTGGTGTATCCCATGGTGTTATTCCAACAACGTACTTATTGATAAATTGCGTATCAAACCCACCGGATAATATCGGGCGCGCATAAAGAGGGGAGTTAACTATTTGGCTATTTGATCCAGCTTGTCGTGTTCGGTGGAATAAGTTCCTATGATTTTGTAGCTCTCCCTCTTGGCTAGCGCTCGACAGCGTTGGTAAAGAGGCGGTAAGAGGATACGCTGGCCCCTTTGCAGTGGGAAGCTCGGCGTCTAGATTCCAAATACTAGAAAGAGGTAGCGTGTATCCATATGCCGTCACATAATCAGTTATGGCCCGGGCGTCGCGGGCGTTTTTCCAAGTATCGAAAGAAAAATTAGTTCTGGTTCGAACTTGAGCACGATAAGTATTTTGTCCTCCCGGATAAACTACCTCATTATAATTTAAATAATTAAATTCGGAATCTAAGAAATCAAATCTTTGATCTAAATATGTTGATTTAATTAATTCATAATTTGAAACTTTTTTATTTCCCCTTCCCTTAGTTAATGAATAAAGAGTTAAATCAAAAAATCTAAACAATTCTGTTCCATAAGAATATTTATTAAAAACATTTTTATCATTTACAATAGTACTGTGTTTAAGCGGCTTGAATTTAGTTACCAAAGCAGGCTCAATTGATACCTTGCTTTCATTTACTGGTAACATCTGACCGAACTTATCTAAGAAAGTTCTACTGTTTAAATATAAAATCTTATTTTGCTCTCTCTGTTTTTTAACTAAAATGTTGTCATGTTTTTTATGCAGCATGAAATTAGCTCCACCAAACATCGAATGAGCTAAATATCTTAAATAATTAAGACTGCTACTCATGTCAGATACGGCAGATGACGTAGAAATAGTACTTAAAGAAGCTGATGATAGAGAAGCAAATATACTGGAGAGGGGAGCACCGCTATCGGAGTAACCCAAGTAATTGACTGAGTGTGTCCCGGTAAGTTCGAATTGTTCCCTAAGAGGTACGAATGATTGAGCGACCGAGGTCGAGCCGGAAGGGACTGTAAATTTAGATAGTACCAAGCCGCCATTAAAAGTACCTGACATGGAAGCAGTTACCCAGGCATAATCAGTTTCGGACCTAGGTATTTGATGTTGTACGAATACATTATCATAGCTTAAAGTTTTAATTGGACTAAATCCCGGGTTTTGATATACCTTTTGATAGGAAGGTATTATATTGTAATTTAAAGCACTGACGCTTCCTACAACTGAATCGGTACCGAATTTGCCTCGATGAGTTGAATTAAGAACATTCAAACCAGCATTATCTCTAGGAGGGAAAATATTCGTGGATAGATTAACTCGCGGGCCCGAAGTACCCGAAAAATTATTGTCTCCAGAACCAGAAGACTGGATGACTCGTCGGTTTCTTAAATTAAGAGAAACATAAGGGGACTTCTCTGCATGGGCGGCATCCAAGTAACCGATACTCTGCTGCTCAGAGCCGCCAGGTGAAGAGAAGCGGTTAGCCATTATTGTCCTGTTGGGTGTGCGTACAGGAAGGGTTTCGTTGAAGTTAGGGTTTGAAATTCCAACATTCAAAAATGGCAATTCAGTCTGGGAAATAATAGAGTCACTGTTCTCCCTAAACCACAAATCATTTATAGTTCGGCCGCGGCACATTATAACTTCATAGTTGTTAGTAAAGTTGCCTAATCGGTTAGATGAAGTTACAGTTTGGATGTTTCTTATGTTAACCGGGCGCTTGGCGTACGGTAGGCGGTACAGGAGCGAAGAACGGGGGATGTCCTTATCGTAACCTAGGCCGGCATGATCGGAAGTGTACGTCGGGTCTACGAGACCGATTGCGGGGGCACCAAGGGAACCCAATACAGGTGAAGTGTTGGAAATAAGCAAGAAAAAGGCTTCGGGACGCGTGGCCTGATTGTCAGTTCCTCTATTTATTTCTATGTGTCTTTGGAAATTTCCTCCGACCCACCCTTCCGTAAATGGTCCCTGGAGTGGCGCCTGGATGAAGTCGGCATATGTATCACGGTGAAGATCATTAAGTTCATAGTTTGGTAAAAATAAAGTTTGAAAAACTTGAGTCACCCCAGAATTAACACTAGAACTATAAATCGTAAATGGAACTAATGTGTCCGGAACTATATAGTAATCACTTTGGCCAAATAAAGTTGCGTTTTCACCATAGAAATTAGTTTTTGTCTTGGAAGGAGGCAGACTTGCAAAGCTAGCCTGGATGGGTTGCAGGCTGCTCGACCGAATTAAGAAATAATCAGATGTAACCGTTTGCACAAAAGGGGGTACCGAGACGCTCGCGAGCGGGCCAAAAGGTTGGATGACGGATTTGTAATACTGATATTTCATTTTAGATACTTCTTATTATTCTAGTTCTAAATCTGTAAATCGGTGAATTTAACCTGAAGCTTCCCGGGAGAGTCTGATCGGCTGGTTGTAAATTAGCTATTCGGTCTGCATCATTTATTTCAATTTGTCGGCGGCGATCGATATAGACTTGGACAGGAGGCGCTATATTGCCATATGTAACGAAGACATCACCGGAATCAGGCGGCAGAGCCCCTAGCGCGCCTGCGGCGATTTTAGGATTATATTTTAAAGTTGGAAATTTATTATAGTATTTATTTCTTTCTAAAATATGAGACTCAATAATTGTAAAATGCTCTAAGTTCAGTTTGGCCGATTCGGGCATTAATTGATAGGCAACAGTGGAAATAGCAGTATCTAACCACTTATAGAAATTTAAAAACTTCTCTACTTTGGGTATATTATTAACTTTTTTATAGAACTCCTCGCGAAGAGTATCGATTTGCTTATAATTCATTCGATATCGATTAACATAATCGCCAATAAGATTTGAGAAATCAGTAATCGTAGAAAACATCTGTATCATCTCGTCCGATATACCGGCCTGAGCTGATTTCTCAATCATAATATTAAATTCGGTGAATTGCTGGTTTCTTAAAAACCTTTCATCATCGGTCTCTAAGATATTAACTAAATTTTCGGCATTTAAAACTTCTGGTGGGTTTAACTGGTAATCGCTTAGGAATTCTTTTGTCACCACGGCCGCGGAAGAAGCCTCAAACAAGTCGCCCCTAATGCCATAGCGCTTGAACATTGCTTGATATTGCTGTTGGACTGCTGGGGTTGTCGAAGAATTTTTTGATATGTCGGAAGATAGAAAGCGGCCCGCGGCGTCAGAGGTTGTTACGGTATCAAAATTCCAGTGTTGAACTAGCGTATCTGCGGGGGAAATTTCCGGCCCTTGTAAGTTACCACTCAGAAAGGCAAAGTTTTCTTTCCACTGCCCTTCTGTTCCATAGGTTTGTGAGTCGAAAGAATGACGTTGGAGGTCATTATTACTTAAATTATTGTAGTACAACCTCAATGAACCAACTTTACAATCTGACTTTTGCAACAAAGTGCCGGTTACATTGGTTCGCACGGCGCCGGCATAAAATCTTTTTCGATCTGCCAGAGGATTCTGTGCGTTAATACCAGCCACAGTTCCTCTAACAGAAAATTGATTAATAACGGTGTCCCCAATAGAATTATAACCAGAAAATTCAACTATTAAGTTAGTGGAGGTCTGATTTAAGTTAAAGGAGCCACTTATTGAGAGATCGGTATAAAATTTAACACCCAAAATCCATTCTGCGTTATCATACACATCTTCAAACTGTGGTGACTCCAAAGTCGGCAGATTGCCAGCGTCGGAAGTGAAAACAAATTTTGTCGTTATTTGCTGTTGTGATGCTACAGTCTTTACAGCATAAACACGTCCGGAGTTATTTAAGGCAGTAATAGGCTCTGTGGTAATATAATTTGCGTCGTCAGCACTTAAGGATCCTTCAACCCCGGTCCAACCAAAGACAGAAGCTGAATGTTCAAGAACAGATGCAAAAAAGCCACTTTCAAAGTCCATCTTGGGAAAGTATGCTTCACATTCCATCGACATCGGGACTTCATTCGGGAGGACTGTACTCCCTGTTACAAAACCATCAAAAGCTGATCCCGAAGCATAGTTATACACAACTGCTGAGTTGTTTTCTTTCTTTGAAAAATCTAAATAATTCTTGCTCCTACTTATAAGCCTTCTTCGATCATCAATATCAAAAATAAAGTTATTTGGATATACATTTACTTTTATAAGATTCTCATCGACACCAAAACACCTTAATAAGTTTCGAACAGATCTTTCAGTACCTTTTGTTTTGTAAATATGCGTGAGGTTATTATAAATATTTTTATAAATTAAGTTTTTAACATTAAATAACTTATTCTCAAATTTCCTATCGCCATCTGTATTTGAAAAATCTTCTAAAATTGTCGATTCGATAAACAACTCTGGGATATAAAAACCTTTTTCTTCCAAAAGAGTTTTTGCGAAATTGATAGGCGCCAAATCCCGGGTAGAAGATCCGGATACATACTCAATATTCTTAATTTTATTTAAATATTCGATCTGGGCATGCAGTGTGTCGAAATAAGAACTAATGGTTTGTATTAATTTCTTAAACTCCGAGCCGCTTTCAAAATCCTGTTCAGTTATGTAATCCGGAAATGAATTATAGAGACTGGAGGGGTTGTTTAAGTCGTATGCTATGGTTAGGTTCTCTACATTAGTTACGGCAGCTGTATAAGCAGGATCGAAATCATACAATATTGGATCTTTAAACTCAGAAAGTGAAGCGCTGGACTCCACCATGGCTGAGCCTGTGTTTCTAGAGCCGACATTATACCCAGTCCAAGATCCGTTAGAAATTCTTCCGGAATAGTCCAACACCGTAGCATCAGTAGCAGCCCTTCCGGTTATTCCTTCATTGAACTTGTAATAAACACCCAGTTTAACATTGGCATCAACAACATTTGTTCCACCATAAACTTGTTTAAAGAAGTTTCTCTCGATTTCTTCCCCATTTCGTGATGATTTCCAGTGTCTGAACTCGTCCATAGAGCCCGATAGTTTGCCGGCGCCGAGAGATCCGGAAAGAAGAGCGCCTATGTTAGCGTTAATGTTCCCTTTTATATCTCCATAGGCATTTGTGGCCACTTCACTTTCATAAAGAGAGCCGTCGATAAACAAACTAGCAGTTTGCGAGTTGTAAGAAACGGCAATGTGCTTCCAGTCTCCCCCATAAAGAGTGTTTTTGAGGGCAACATCTCCTAATAGGATGTCATCAGTCGTAGATCCAGATACTATTCTCAGCCTAAAGGGAGGCGCAGCTGCGTTGTAATACTGATAAAGTTCGAATGTAATTACTCCCTTATCGGTAAGACTCGTGGAATTGTTCCAATAGTCGACTAAAACCTCATTTTCGGTGATTAAAGCCGGGAGTGAGCCGGATTTTTTAAGCCAGAACTCTGCACACCACCCAGAAGAACTTAAGTCTAGCGCTAGGTTCGATCCTCTAAAGGATCCAGTGTCGTATACGTTGGCGCCCTCTCTGGTGTTCAGTGGTCCGGAATTTGGGCCGCCTTGAACACCAATGTATTCCAAACTATCACTTATACCATAAGAAGTATCAAAAAACCCGGTATTAGTTCCCCATCCGGTTGATGAAAAAATACCATATCCCGTAGTTCGAGGATAAACTTCATCAAAAACATGAATATCTAAAAAAGTTGATTTATTATGAAAGTCTAATTTCTCTTGCCGAGAGCCGTCATAGGGGTATAAATCCTTGATTCGTACGATCGATTGCTTGAAATATTCTTCAGATGAACCGTACTTGGCAAAATTACCAGGATTAGCGAAGTCGATATTCGGAATAAACCTATCTCGGTCCTCGGCAACTTCGTCTAAATAATCAAACGATTCAAAATCTTTTCCTTCAACTTCTTTAAAGTCTTTATTAAAGAATTTTGAATTTTTATTGTCAAAATATTGTTTTAAAGACATTAATCTTCAACTCTAAATCTAAAACCTTGAGGGTATTCACTATAATTAGTTCCCTCTTTGATAATGAACTTGAATTCATACGCGTATCCGGCTTCCAGACTAGAGAAATCAAAATCGAAATAGGATCCCTGATCATCGTATGATAAGAGAGTGTACTGAACTGAGCCGGTACCATACTGTACGATGTCTTTTTGGTCAATTAATCGCTTAACTTTATAATACATGTTATCGACAAAATAATTTTCGATTGTACTATTTGCCACAGTGTAAATAGTGGGAGACCAGTTGCGTTTACGGGTAAATAACCTTACTCGGGTACTGGTTTCAGCGCGACTGTATTGATCTTCAAGATTTGCAACAGTAAGAACAAGAGGCTCTTTCTTCGTATTAGACTGCGCGGTGTTTGATTTAATATTTAGTGTTCCCGTAAAGAAACATGTGGTTAAAGTGGAATCAAACCAGCGATCGTACACCGTAGATAGAGTTGTGTCAAGATCGAAGGAAGCGGAATAGATACCAGTGTCGACGAAACCCCCGGTTATGGGGTAACTAACACCCACTCCCGCGGAAAGATTATTTCCGCCCGAAGCTGAATCAAATAATTGTACATAAATAGCACCAGTACCTACGGTGGGGATATTTTGGAGACTACCCCTAAACGAGTTGTAGAGATGTATCTCCTGCAGATTATCCGTACTTAATAGTGAAGAAGATGCATAGAAATCTGCGCGCTGATCTTTTATAGATGAATCCCATCGGGCTTCGATCGTGGGCCGTTGGAAAAAGAACTCTGAAGATCTAGCAAAGAACTTTTTAGTATAATAAGTTGTTGTGTTAGTCTCGGCCGATCCTGAGAGACGCACTCCAAATCCAAAGTTGTTTAAACTTCCGGAAATCCAGTCCTCAACTATGTTGGTGACATCTACACTTAGATCTTCTATACCACTAATAAAGGTGGCCGTCTTATTATACCCAGACCCGGAAATATAATCGCCGCCCTCTTCGGTCCACGCGGCGACATCCGTGCTGCTCACCCAATTAGAAACACCGTAATCTTTATATGTCTCCATGTCGAGGCCGCGGCCTTCGGTCCAACTGCGCGACACAGGCTGGATCAAGAGTGTGAAATCGTTCGGTACCGTAAAAGGCGTCTTGGCGTTGAACATGTTTAGGTAAAAATTAACAGATCCCGAAGCGGGCAGCATGCCGGCGTCGCGGGATGAAGAGATTTCAGTGGTGTCGAACTGAATTATTGCCCGGGATAGCTCTGACGAAGAGGTAGTAGCTTGTCCGTAAATCTTAAATATCTCCAAGCTGTCAGCCTGACCCATGTTAGAACCGGTGGCCCGGGTTGACAGGCTGGACTCAAAAGCGTTTGTAATTGTGTTATCTTTTGTAGCAAAATACTTTTTAAAAGCCATTATCTTACTGAACCTCTAATATCTGAATTGGGGAATTTTATCTCCCAAATTACATTTTTTGGAATATAAATCTTGCGGCCATCGGCTGATGTATTAAAATCGGGATCAAAATCTATAGAAGAGTAGTTTGCTCCGGATCTTCTCTTGACTCTGAATCTTAAAACATCTGCTACTCCTTTTACCTCATTAATAACATTTAGAAAATTTGTTATAATAAAAGGCTCGCCAATATCTACTGCATTCTTTAAATATTCTCTTAAAGTTTTATTGATATTGTGCATCAAGATTAATTTATCGTTTACTGTCTCTTCAGCCAGAGCGATATAATCAAAGCCCAAATTAACAACTGAGGCATCTAAAATATCGATAGTGTCACCTATTGATTTAAATCTACCCAAATATGTCTTTATATTTGTTTTAAGAGTACTAGATGAGGCAAGTAACTTTTTCTGACTATCTTCAGATATAGTATAAATATTAATATTATTTTTAAAAGAATTTTGGTCTCTATAAACCGCCGCTCTTTTCACACTGCCGAATTTTGGTGGCATTTGGTATAGAAGAGCCTTGTAGTCGTTCGCTGTGACCACTCTGCTTTGGGTGGCAAAGGAATCAATCGCTCGAACTTTAATCTCCTCGCTAGTGGCTGCAGTTGTGTCCCCCACTATTGGAGCATCATTGGTTATTTCTAAAGAATCCCTTACTTGCTTTGTTAAAGCCGTACTCAATGAGGCGCGATTTGAAAATTGTAATACAGCATTAGTTATATTCGTGAGGCGCCCAGTAGGGATATTTACATTATTTGTAGAATTAATACGATACTTTACTTGCAAACTAGTGTTAGAAGGTGCTATACCAAATTTTCCAGTACTTAATAATATGCCAGGATCGAAATTAATATCTTGAATATAATTCTTTCCTAGGAAGTCCAGTATTACCCTTGAGGGAGTTACTTTTTGCTCGGCGCTATTTAAATCCGATTCAGATCCATAACCAAACTGCAAAATAGTTCTATTGTTAACTCTTTCTACTGTAAATCTCCTAGGAACTGCTATTGGCTTCATAAGCGACTTCGCATATTGAGAATCGGGACCGCGGTTGGGAATCTCCCGATATACCACATCCTGTGATAAATGGTCAACTTCATAGTATTCCCTCCCTTGAGAATCGAGGACAGAAATTACTTCAACGAGATTTCCTAAATTCAATTGAATTTTGCGGAAAGGAGTATAAGAGCCGACAGAGATAGAAGATCTTTGGACCTCACCGCTAGTCACTCTTCCGAAAGCTTTCACTGCAAAGAAAGTAGGTAATCCCGTTGAGGGATCGGTCTGTGAAACTACTCTTTCGTTTGCGGAATCTGCAAAATCGACGTCGGTAGTTAGAATGTAAGAAATTCCATTCGATGTGTTAAAGGTGGATCCTTGTTTAAGCGTAGGGAGATAGTTGATATCAGGGGCGGCGCCGCCATCAAATGTTACACTGGTAGAGGCCGGAACAGATATATAAAGGGAGATAATCCCAGAAGCTGCTTTGTTTGGATTGTGTTTATATCCAAGTTGCCTAGAGAGATTGATGACATTTTTTCTTTCTAGAGCATTTGTTAATAGAGACTCGTTTGCTTGGTAATCGACATAAAAAGATAAAACATCACCCACATAGGCCACTGTATCGAAAAGCATTGAGCCGAAGCCGGCCTCTTGGAAATCCTTGAACGTATCGGGATAGTATCTCTCAACAAAATTAACTAAGTCTTGTTTAATTGATGCAAAATCTCGCGCCGTATAACTAATTGGCGGCTTTGTAACTTTTTTTGAAATAATATTATTACTCATTTATTTCTCTCTATATTGAAGTGCTTCGCGGATCATACAAAAGCCCTAAATCAAGGGTATCTTCAGTTTGTATGACTTCCACAAAATAACTGATTCGAATTCTCAAGAAGTTCTCTCCAACAGGGATGGCAGAAAATTCTTCAATTTTATCTGAAAACTTAATCTCCTCTATTGCTAGATAATTCATATAGCGACGTATTTGGTTTTTAATCCTCTTTCTTAATGTGCTTTCTAAAGTTGCGCTTCTATTTTCAAAAAGATAATTTCTTAATCCAACACCAAAATTTTTATCCATGAGTTTTTCGCCAGGGGCACTCAGCATTAGATTTCGAAAATTTTGTTTGACTAAATTTTTGTACCCTTTGATCATGGCATAACCATCGCTAGATTCATTTCCCTCATCCTTATTAAAAGGAAGTCGTATTGATAAAGATGGCCCATATACTAAACGGTCCTCCATAGAAAGCCTTCTGATATCATAATTTTTCAACCCTATATCTGTAAGCGAATTCTCAGATGGTTTTAGCTCCAAGAGAAGTTGATCGACATCGATTATTCTTGTATTTAACATTTTTAAAACTTATAAAATAGGACTTATCTCAGCTAGATCTCGAAGTGAAAATTTAATCTTTTTTCTTTTTAATGTATTAATCATTACTTCAAAAAAGCTTTTATTAATTTTTTCATACGCTTCAAAACCTCTCCTAAAATAATTTAACCCTAATACTTCTTCCCATATTTTAAGGTAATCACTATAATAAATAGATAAGCCACCTAAAATAATGTCAACTGGAATAGCATAAGTTAAAAGATCTTCAATTTCACTATTGGATATAAGTGAGGGGATTAAATTGTTTAATCCGTAGAACTCCTCTAGGTAGCTCTCAGTACTTGAATCTACGACATCTGAATTAGTGTACATATTTCCTAATCTAAATGGCAAAATCTTAACAGCTGTTGAAGCAATACTAGTATCGATATCTCCGGTTGGAAAAGAGATTTCTTCAACGCTCACAAAACTCTCTCCTAGTTCTAATAATTTTATTATTTTTTGAGTTTCAAAGAATTCTCTCCCTAACCCTCCGGCATCTTCCCAGAGTAGTTTAACAAAAGAAGTCTTTGAATCTTCAGCTTTCGTGAAAAGTTTTTGATCATCATTTATATCAAGTGCAGCCTCTTCTGTAATATCGGAGGAGTGGTTTATCAGATATATCTTTATTCCTAACTCAACATCAATAATTTTTAAAATATCATTTCTAGAAGCTATATCAAATCTCTCTCGCTGCGCGTCAGAGAGAGCATTATAGATTTTAAATATAAAGTTATTCGAATTAATCATATCGATATCCGAACCTAGCGTTAGAATCTCTTCGAATGGTATTTCTATTTTTTCACCAGCGGATAACTTAGCTAACCTAGCAGCGAAAGTCTCCGGAGGTTCTACTAGTTCAGTAAATTCTTCTATGATAATATTTGAAAAATATTCTGTTTCGGCCTCTGATGATAGAAAGTCTTCTTTAAATTTAAGTTTAGACAGCAGTGAGTATCTCAAGTCACCCGTGTCGGCCGGAAATGAAGATATGTCAAGACCATCCCCTATTTTTATAAAAGAATCAGTAAAAAGATTGTCACTGCCACCGGTAATGCGGAAGAACCTTTCTAAGAAGATTGCATTATTTTCATAATTCCCCAGTTTAATACCGGGATAGTAGAAAGGTCTTATAAAGCCGTTTATATCTTCGGATCTAGCGGTGGGCGCAAAAACCAAATCAGTAACTGAGTGTCTAGGCTGCTCACAATATTCTACATTTGTAAAATTATCCAAAGTGATCGTACTAAATAACTCATCATTTTCTTTTCTTTCTATTTTTCTCGTATTGACTACTTTGCCATTTACTTTAAAGAAGTTCTTGAAGCTCTTTTTAAATGATAAGATGTTATTATCAAAATATTTTTTAAAATCAAGTTCTTCCCTCTTCTGGATTATCTCAACGGCTCGTACATTGTCGACTAACGCTTCAGCGATTTGTCTAGATTCCTGGATGAACTGTTCGAGGGCACCGGGGGAGTTTCTTAATTCATCTAGGTCCACACCTCTTATCCTCTGAAGTTCTTGGCAGAGTAATACAAACTTGGGATAATTGCCTATACCTATTTCATTTAAAGTTCTTTGTTGAATAAACGAACTAAAAACTGTCGGCCGATTAAATAAAGAGGGCATCACTTCTCCAAAAGTATATAAAGAGTAAAATTGTTCAAAATAGCTATTTAAAATTTGAGTATCAATATTGCCGCGGAGGGCGCCGTCGAGGGTTGCTACTTCGTCGTCTCTAAATCTAGAAAGAATTTTGGAATATTTTGTTGAACACTTTTCAAATCTTTCCATGGTTTTTATTTCGCTTAAGAAACCATTAAAATAATTATTTTCCAAGGTTAAAATCGAATATAGAGGATTATTAATACAAAGCTTTGTGCTGGCTGGCCGTAATGAATTAACTTCAAAGCTTTCTAGTTCTTCTAAGCTCGATGTGTCACTAAAAGGAATAAGATTATTCACCTGTTCAGAAAATATTTTTACTATATTTTTTGAATACTCCCCTACTCCGAAATTTAAACTATTATTAATAAATCCAATATCTATATAGGTATCAAAGAAACCAGTGGTGTCGGTCGAAAGTGAGTTCTCTATAACTGCCTGAAGTATTCTCCGGTTCACCCAACGATTTGCATGCGAATTCTCCTGCATCCATTCTCTTATCGGAATAGAATAAGCTGGCAAATCATAATCCACATTAAATGAAAGCCCTAAAGGGGCTGGGAGGTTATTTCTTACTTCATTTCTTATAAAAATCTTATTTCTAACTTCCTCAGTCGAAAAAGTTTCCATGGAAGTTTTTATTTGGATACTTTCGGGAAGTCCATCCTTTTGAAATAGAAATCCGGTCCATGGCTCATCCCGAGCACTAACTACCAGAGGAATCTCCTCCGGAGGGTTTGTGGCGGGATCGGGCAGCCGCATCTCCGGGTCCTGCAGGTCTCTGGCAAACCTGGTAGCATTCCCGGTCAACACTCTTATATCTCCATCGAAATTAGCAGATATATATCCGAACAAAGCAGCAAAACTACCTCTTCTTATTCCCTTAAGCGGCCCTTCATCTCTAGATACAATGGGCGCTGAGCCATTTCGGAATGAGGCTTGACTTGCACCTTCGTCATCAAGCATTTCGGATGGGTGAAGAGGTGGCGGGGCATTATTTCTAAAGAGTTCATCAAAAGTAGTTCCACCAGTCAGGATTCCAACAGCATCAGCCGTGAGGCGCGCCTGTGCCTCACGGTTGTTTTGAATTATTTGGGCTAGCCTCTCATCAGAAATATTCCCATAACATTCGGCTGTCAGAGGTGCTCCCGGGTCGCAGATATCCGGTGTCGGTGGTCGCGATAAAGAGGGTATGGGAGCTTCCGGGTCGAAGGGAAACATATCATCAGCAAAACCGTCAATATCAACCGCTTCTCCAATCACAAAGCCTAAATCATTTACAATCTGCACAAAGTTTGGCATATTTTCCATACTTTCAGCAAATTCTTTGCAGTTATCCTTACCGGAATTCCTCAGCACCCTCAAAAGAAGCTTGGCTTCAGATTCATCTAGATTCCCTCGCATAAATTTAAAAGAGGTATTGGGAGTTAAGAGGGAGCAAAAATCTTCTATACATCCTGCAATCTCATTATTTTTATCGGGATTTGACTCTAACGCTTCGTCTCCAAGTCCCAATAGGTTGCAAACAGAATTCTTCGATGAGAATGTGCTCGCGGCCAATGCGCCGGTTCTTCTAGCCAGTTTATTCTCAAAAGAGTGAGTACCCTTCATCCGTTTGCAGATAGCATCCGATAAATCCACTCCCACATCTCTGAGATAGTTGGCAACTTCACATATTTCTAAATTCAACGGTATATTAGGGATTAGGGACAATATAATGCGTATTATCATCATAATCAATCCCACGATTAGGCCGATGATAGCCATGAATAAGAGAGGGAAAATGAAAGCCAATAAGCCGCCAAGATCAAATCTAGGAAATTTTATATTCAAAGAAAAATTAAAATCAAACCCGGGAGGCGGCCAAGTTGGGGGATTACAGAAATCCATATTATTTATATCCCACGCAGTCAAGAAGTCAGCAAAATCATCAAATTGTTCTAGAATATCATCTAGCCCCACAAACTTAATAATTTCTTGTGATATCATAAAGCCTATTTGTTTATTGACCCCACTAGACCCACACTCATAAGCCATTAAGACTAGTTCTATCAGTAAAGCTTGTATTTGAGATAGGTTTTCATCGGCGTTCTCTGTGGCCAGTTCTATTACTTTATTAAAATCAGACTGTGTAAAGCCCGCGAGCGTCAGCTCTTTTCGAAATTTGCTCCCATCTCGGCCGATAGCATCAAAAGCTTCTTCGGGAGTTCTGCGACCATTGTTTTCGAGGTTTTGCAAACTGGTTTCCAGCTGTGAAACTCGGATCGCGCCGGTAGCGGCGATGGCGGCGGCGGCGCCGACAGCGGTGTCCGAGCGGCGATCGGGATCTTCTTCCAAGTCACTAATTCTTTCGGTGTTCTCTGAGAGTTGCTGCCTGGCTACTCTTAATTTTTCTTCTAGTTGAAACTTAAGAGGAATAGAGCCGGCGCCTTCTGGATCTCTCACAACCGCTTCCATATCAGAAACGTTTGAATTCATTGCTGCCAATAAGCTCGGAGAAAACAGGCCCGCAGATCCTATTATATTCATCAACACCGGCATCGGGACGCTTCTTAGAATTTTTCTAAAGCTAATCTTATCCCCTAATAAATCACCAAGTTTCTTAGCAACAAAGGCATTTAATGTGTCGGTATCTACTAAGCCGTTGATTGCTTGAGAAGCGAGGGTGCCTATGGCAAGATAGGCAAAGATTTTAGGATCAAAACCCTCCCAAAAAGCTCGCCAATCTTCTCTTATCTCTTCACTGTCAGCTTTAAAGGCGCTCTTTCCTCCAAGAGCATCAACAAATAGATCCTGCAGCATTTTATTATCTTTGTCCTTCTTGCCTACTGCTAATCTAAATTTATTGAATTCGGGTGAATTTAAAAGACTCTGCTCTCTTAATATATCTTCAAATGCTTTTAAAGGCTTGTTCTCAAAAAGATCTCTAGCTCCGTTTTCCAATGCCAACTCAGTAAAACCATCGGCCATCATCCCGGGCAGATCTTTAAAATCAAAATCCTCGTAGCATTTTTTTTGTCTTAGCTTAGCGCCGGGAGGTAAAAAGTACTTCTGGACCGCATCGAGAGGATCCATTTTTTTTCTAGACGCAGAGCTAAACAAGTAATTTGCCACAAAAGGATAAGCCCGTTCGTGAGTCTTAATAAACCAGTTCGTATTAGAATTGGTGAGGGCGCCCCTTTCCAATTCTGCTTTATTGATCTCTAGAAACTCTTCTATCTTCTCACACCCTTCCTCTCGTGTAAATTTAATGGCATGAATGGAAGTAAAATTACTATTAAAGAATATTGTTATTTTCTTATTATTATTAAAACTTGGAATATAATAATTCTTATTTGGATTCTCTCTCCGGCGGCCATGATTTTTTAAGACATTCTTAAACTGATCAACGAATCTTATATTTTTGCCTTTGTTTCTTAATCTAAAAGAATGGCTAGAATATGAAACTCCCGAAACAAAGTAGCCTTTTTTTGGATTTTTAAGAATTAAACCATAGAATCTAAAAAACCTACTAATAGTTTTCATTTTAGATCGGAATGTGTCATAATCACATATGACTAATGAGTTGGATGTTGGATGAGAGTTAATAAGTTCAGGTTCCGGGGCGAAATCGCCCGGGTCATCAAGCTCGCCGGGATTTTCAATACTCTCTTCCTCGGGTGAGGGTAGTAGTTCTGAATTAAAAATAAAATCTTCTTCTTTGATAGCAAAAATAATTTTATATCCATGTTGTTTTATAGAACATGCTTGTTTTGAAAAATCTAAAGATTCAAAGTTTTCGAAAAGTGCAATCTCATTCAAACTCTCTTCTACTGAAATATTTGCACTTTGCAATTCAGGAGCAAGAAGCTCAGAAGCTTTTTCTAGCAATTCGTCTTCGGCTTCGGCTAATATAGAGTCGCTCAACGGCTCTAAGATGGGACTAATTATCTTCGAAACTAGAACAGCTAAAACTTTCTTATTGTTATAGTTTATGAATTTAGGTTCATCTTCTTCTAAAAAAGAAAATAAATCACTTACAGGTACGTTTTCAAAAATTATCCCCCTTTCCTCAGAGCGTGTGCGAGGGATATCTGCGGCTTCTCTAGATTCTTCAAGATCGCTACACTCCCCAATATCCTCCGGGGCTGAGCGCTCCTCTTCGTCTTCCGGAGCAGCTCTTCTCATTACTGGCTCATCCGGCTTCGACGATACGGCTCTACCTACTCCGATTAATCCCATTAGTTTGTCCTATTGAAAGAGCTTAAAATATAATTAGCAGCCTCAGTTTCTAAAAAGTCCATACGAGTGGATACTAAGTTAACTCTTTTTTGAAGTGCTTTTGTCAGATCGAGTTGATCTTGCTGAATTTTTTGAAAGGCCATGGCGCCCAATTCGGGTGATGGAGGAATCACAGGAATTGCAGCAGGGTGGGTGTGTGCGATCAAGACTGCGTTCAAAAGAGATTGACTTATAAAACTATCTGATATTATATTTGCCAATTCATTTATTTCGTCAAGCATTATGAGCAAACACTTTTTTAAATTATCGCCTTTGACCATGGGCTGAAGATCATCATCTTTGTTACCCGCTATTAAATCAATTCCTCTTGTAACACCAACTAGATTTCCTAAAGAATCTAACCCATCTACTTTTGTAACTAGTTTTATACCGTATCTCGACATCATCCTAACTGAATCTGCTTTTATGCCAATTGCAGATCTTCCATCCGAAGTTCCTACCTTTCCTTCAGCCAAGAAGAAGTTTCGATCGATATCAGTAAGTTCAGAAATATAAATTCGGGCTGCATCTTTGGGAATATTATTATCCACATATTGTTTTTCGCCTTGTCGGTCAACATAAGTGCCCGCTCGGCCGCAGACAATATCGATCGTGCTAGATTCTCCAGTATATATGCCGTACCCTGAAGCGCTATGGGATGGCCTGTCTGTACCGAAAACAATAAATGAGTTGGTATTTGAAATAATATATTCATTGCCCCGGGGGGCAAATCCGGGAGCTATATTTTGATTTTCGTATCTAAATTCCCCAACTCTTCCAGTTAATTGACCATCATTAGCCTTGATAGTTTTATCAATTTTTCTATTTAATCCTTTGGGATTTCCTTTTCTGCTGTTTAATTTTGGCATATGATCATCTTTTTTATGTTAGGTAGTTCCAGCTCGTTGAGTAACTCCCGGTCCGCGGGCGTGCATAGTTGCGGAAGCTATTGTAAAGCCAGCCGCGGCGGTGGCGGAACTGGTTAAAGTCGACGTGTACTTCGTCATCGCCAAAACCAAGACCCATTACGATGCCCGGTACGCAGAACCAAAGAGAATAGAGGCGTTCTTGGGCGACGTCGGTCGCGTCGAAGCTGGAGAAATCAATATCAAGCGCTTTACCATACAAATGAGCACTGTTGGTGCCGCCATTTACCGTGGTCGGTTCTGCGTTATACTCTTCGGGGCGCCACCAGTTTCGGATGCCGGCGAAGGTTATACGGGGATCATTATATAACAGCTCCACTATTGTTATTAGAGGAGCGACAAGAGACCAATATTCTGGATCTGGGAGTGCATGCATTTTTCCACCATCCTGAAAGACATTGCCCTTGATTTTCCCTTCTAATCGCTGGCTGGCGCCGGCTGATCGGACCGGATATATACCCCGGGCGACACTCTGGTGGCGAAATTCTGTGTAGTGCCTATGGTTGTATTCGGAATCGATCGTGTTCGCCGCGGTACCGATCAAAGTTCTCACAGCTGCATAATATTCTTCGAACCCTGCGAGGTCATTAGTGTATCTGGCCGTGGCAGTACCTGTGTTTATGGCTGCGATAGACTCCATATATTTTTGAATGAATTCTTGATTTTCTTGGCGCTCGCAGATCTCTTCAGTAGTGGTTGGCTGGACGCCCGCGGGCGCGCCGGTAGAAGCAGCGCCTGGAGTGCCGCTAGTAGGAGAAACGCCATCCTGCGGCTCAGTATTATTATAGCCGCGGCGGGTGTTCTCGGTACCGGCAGTAGTGGGAGTGCCAACCGAAGCCATGGCGCCTTCTCTCACTAAAGGCTCTGCTCCTGTGATAGTATCAAAATAAGAAACTTTAACAATGTCCCCTATTTTTGCTTTAAGTGTGGTTGTCGAAAAAACACCACCAATAATCGGCTCTGGAAACATAGCCAAATGCTGAAACTCGTTAAGAGGATCGTTATCCTTTAAATCCGCGATATGGGATGCCGGCGAAGGCGCTTCCGAGTTTAATTCAGGGGAACGAACCCAGACTTGAAAAAAGCTAGGGTGGCCATCGACATCACTTCCATATTGATCGACCATTATTTTAAAAAACAACGGAAACTTATCCGGGTGTACCGGGCCGATGCCGACGAGGCCAACAACTTGTGCAGAAAAAACACTGCTTATGTTTGCGGCGGCCGAAGGATTAAAGGTGCCTTCTGAATTTTGGAAAACATTTTGAAGAGGATCATATGTAGAAGGATTATAAGCTTTTCGAGTAGTAGATCTCCTAATCTCATTTAACTCACCGAATCTATAATTACGAGCCATCTTCTTCCTCCTCGGAATTAATTAGATCGTATAAGTTATCTTTATCTTCGGATGTGAGGGAAAAAGAAGTTGTCTTCTGCTTCTGCATCAAAGAAGCAACCTTTACAAGCTGCTCATTTGATCTTTGCAATGTCTCAACGTACTTTGCGGCGATCGATCCTACTTCTCGGTGGCGATCGTCTGCAACGGCCAAGTATTTCATCAAGTCATGAAGAAGCTCTTTTGTTGTTGCTCGGTCTTCTTCGATGTTCTCTAATACAGTTGATATGGTAGAATCTAAATCTTTCATCTAATCTGCCTTATAAAATAAATAGTTAGATTCTAGATTTCACCATTATCCCATTCATTTCTTACGCCGCGGTACTTTTTGCGTATCTTTGTGAGGGAATTTGTTATCTGCTTGGTGTTTAGTCCAGTTATTTCACGAAGATAAACATAAATCGCTTTTTTGTTGAAAATCTCTATCTCATCCGATGTGTCAAATAAGATTTTTATTGCTTGTAAGACCTTCTGATCATTTTCTTTCTCGGAAGAAGCCTGCCACCACTCTATCTCCTCAAATAGAAAGCTAAAGAACTGCTGCTTCTCTACATCTTCTAAATAAG
>Ga0208299_1001339_pt1 | contig 18747 bp, 24 predicted proteins | sample 15_taG_FD_184089 | JGI IMG/M metagenome (GOLD analysis project Ga0208299, IMG submission 184089) | Marine viral communities from the Subarctic Pacific Ocean - 15_ETSP_OMZ_AT15312 metaG (SPAdes) (version 2) | ecosystem: Environmental > Aquatic > Marine > Oceanic | place: Pacific Ocean | collected...
TGCGATTTGTGCTCCAATTTGATTCATTTCATCTACGCTTCCAGGCATTACTGGTCTTACTGGTCCACTACCTACTCCTGCTTGGTTTCCTTGTGCAAAGTTACCAGCATTAGGTAATTGCATGGCACCTTGCGTATTCATTATATTCTGAGCAATTTCTGCAGGATCAAAGCCAGCTTCTGCTCCACCTTGAGCTGCCTGAACTGCTTGCTGTAATATTGGAAGGCTTTGTGCAGCCAACATACTAAAGGCCTGCTGTATCTGTGGAAGGTTAAAGAAATCTTCTGCGATTCTGTTACCAACAACCTCTAGTGGGTTTGACACGCCTGCCTTGCGTAGGGCAGTAGTCCAGTCTACAAATCCAGTTCTCCATGTATCTCTCCACAATGACAATTTTCGTTCTTGTTCTTCAGGGCTTGTAGATGTTAAACGAACTGTGGAAACATAATGGCCTCTAATATCAGCAGGTTTGATCTTGGCGTCAATAGAACCCGCCTCTGTGTTACCAAATACGGTAACTGTATCTCCTATTACATTTTCTACAATCCTAAGCACAATTTCGTTTGCTTCCTGTAATCCACGTTCAGTTGCATCAACTACAGCACCGAAGTTTAAACTTGCGATACCTGCTAATACTGCAGTGTGATATCCAGATGCAGCTCCTTGAGGCCTTTCACCTCTAGCTACTGCTGGAACTGTATTTGCCTCGATTGCTCTTTCCAATGTACCCATTGCCTGAAGAATACTTTGAGGGGCTTCACTTACTGTTTGTGGCTCTACCTCAACATTTGGCGGAACATAGTTTCTAGCACCAGGTTCCTGTGAAAATTCCTGCATGACTTCTTCCGTCATACCTCTTGGTCCTTTGAAATTCAATGAAGACCAAGCGTTCCTAGATACAATATCTAAGTATTGTGATGCTAGTCTTGATTCTGCTCTAATCATTCCAAAGTTACCAGCACCTATGCCTCTGTATAAATGTTCAGGTTTACTTCCGATTGTTTTTATTCCTGTTTGAGGATGGAATATGATCCATGGGATTCTTCCATATGCATGACGCCTAGGCTCCATTGCCCACACACCATTCGCTAAATAACCTACATGCGTAGATGTCCATACTTCTGCGAAATCACATTTTCCGTCTTTAGTTTCACCTTGGAAATCAGGGAAATGAGCCATTATCCATTCAGAATCAATCTCAGTATTACGTATAATCCATCGTGGGTGTGTACTTGCTAAATCCCATACACATTCTTGTGGGTTTACTACTTCTGAAATAATTGGAAACTTAAACTTTCTATTTTCTGTAATCTCTTTGACTTGTCTTTCGTATTCAGACATATCGCCACCTTCTTCAGGTGGTTCAGGCATTTCTCCCCATTGATGTCCAGCAAACTCAAACTTAACCAAAGATACTCCATATAATCCTTGATGTTTTACAATTTCTCTTTTTACAGGAGTGTTTTGTTCAAGCATGTGATGTGCACCATTTAAAAACTTTTCAAGTAATTCTGCTCTAGCTGTAGCTCTTGGGCCAGGTGGAGGCACATCAATATCCATAAACCTAGGGGAGGCGTGGGCTACCAATGTATCAATGATGGAATGGAATGTTCCTAAGTTTACCTTAGTTCCGCCTAGAGGGACGGAAAAATCGAACTCCCCTAGATAAAATTCATCAGCTTCTGAGCAATTATCGTAAAATTTTGCAAAAAAATCTGCAGCACCACCTTTAGATAATTGTGTTTTTACCCACGCTTCACTAAGCGTAGGTTCGTTTAAAGGTGGCGAAGATAGCAAATCGACAGTTTCTTCATGGGCCGATTCTGCTTCGCCTGTATTTACTCTATAGCTGTTAACCATATTAGTCTAATGCGTCCATTAATATAGATTCTTGCTCTGTGCTAATCTCTACCACTTCTCGTAGTTCTTTTAGCTGTTTTGCTTTTCTTTGTCTTTTCATGCGGGCTATTCGCCCTTCTGTATAAGATACACCATTTTGAGTCAATGGTGCAACAGTTTTAATTGTAAAGACTGGTTCATATCCTTCTTCCATAGCTTCTGGAGGATCACAGGCCATTAGTGCTAGCACCTCGGCGTCCACCCAGTCATCATGCTGTGTGTTAGGGTGGGTAAAACTATAGGTCAAGCCATTTTGTTTTACCTCAATCGAGTCTAGTTCGTTCTGCAATTTAGTCCATTCTGGAGGAAAAGTCGTTGTTCCATTTTGCAGAGCTACAGCATAATTAAGGAATAGCTGATACTTGGTTTGAGGAGTGAACTTCTTGCCAATCACAGGGACGCCGAGATTTAACAATTCGTCAAATAATACATCACCACCCATACCTGATGAGTCCATCATTACTGACTCACAACCCCATTTTTTAATCTCAGACACCAAGGTTTCCTTCTGTAATACCCAGTCAGTTTTAAGCATTTCATAAGAATAAACTGATTCTCTGGTAATTCTGTTCTTAATTATCAATACAGTAGGGTCAACCTGTTTTCCAAGGTCAAGACCTGCTACGTACTTATGTCCGTCAGTGGGGCGAGACAAGGAAGCACCTACAGCAGCATCTTCAATCTTTTTAAAGAATCCACCACCTACATCTGGCTGTTTAGCTAAAACCATCCTTTCCCATATCCACTCAGTAGTAGTTTCTTTTTGTTTATATATATTTTCTTTTTGCTGGTCAGTTAGATACATATTGTCAAAACTTGTAGCTGTGACTGCAAGATTTTGGAGGGAAGGGTTGTTTTCTGCATATTTAAATTGCCTAGAAAACCAGTGTGATCTTGAAATAGGGGGGATGCCTTCTGCAAATATTCTACCCATACGACCAGGTGACTCAGTTACCCATTCCACCTTGTCCCACGCTATTTGTTTGACGTCCTGAGATTCTGCAATATGCAAAAAATCAAGACCCACAGTTTGTAGTGTTTCAGGGTTATCTGCGGATCGTAACTCCCAAAGCACACTCTTGCGGACAGTATCGGATGAGAAAACCCCGTTGGGCTGCCTCACTTCTAATTCTACATAATATTCATCTTCATGCCAACATGATCCACGACCACCTGCCCTTGAATAATCTTTCCACATGTATCTAGGTATATAGGCTTTCATCTCATTCCACACCTGTCTCATCTGTGCCTTGGTCGGGGCAACAGTCCATATGTGAATATCAGGGACTAGGGTATCTGTTACATCATTGCCATTAACAATAAATTTGGTTTTGCTTGCTTCAAGTATAGTACTTATGGCCTCTTGAATAGCTGCTCTTCCCTTGCCTGCTCTTCGTCCTGCCCACACCCATTTACGCTTGGCTTGGTTTCTGTGTAAAGCATCTTGCCATGGAGATGGCGTATACTTAGGGACAGGTCTAACTAGAGCCTGTTTCCTTGGTTTCAGCGTTCTCTTTCTTGCCATTTTCCTCCTCTGGATTTACATCCCTGACAAATGGTTTTAACCCTTCTTCTACTTGCTCCACCACAGACTCAGAATCTATTTTTTGTTCGTATTTGTCAAGTGCATGCTGTTTTTGACGCCTATATCTTTCGGTATCATACTCAATATTTGCGAACCATCCAGCAGAATCGACAATCTTGTGGTTAATTGGTGCTTGTCCTGCATTAGTTTCAAGGTTAATTATAGCTGAAACACTCATTTCGTTTGCGTACTGCTCAACCAGGTTAGGGTGTTTTAGATACTCACCAGTACTTTCACACTTAGGGTAGTGGCCATTGTTTTTTACAAAATCAACAATCTTTGCAAAGCTAGGCCTCTTGTTGACACGGATAAGCAAGTCGGCAGCATCCATACCCACTTCCTCTGCAATAGACTCTAAGTCTCCATGAGTAGGCAACAATATCAATACCTTTCTAAACAACCTAGGATATGACTCCCAATGAGGTAATGCATCAAGCACACGCTTTCTTAAACCATCAGGTGTTAGGCCTGACAATCTTTTTGATGTCTTACCCTGTGGTACCAATCTCTTTGGTTTCTGTCTATATGGATTATTGTTATCAGCCATTTACCATCTCTTTAAGTTCTAAATATTTTTTTGCATTTTTAAACAACAATACTGCGTTTTTTACGCTTATGCCTTCAGCCGACACAGAAGAGTTTGCTGAAAAATAATTATCGCCGACTTCAATAATATCTCCGAACCAATCTTTTATTCTTGTTTTTCTTTTTTCTGCAAAGTGCATATGACCTGCACTAAACATTTCAGATAAAAACCAGCCGATTTCAAAACAATGTTTTCTTGCAAACTCTAAATCTTCTTCTTTGTTTTCGTAGGAATCAAAAACACGGTCTTTCTCCCAAAGGTAATCATTGAACTTTGCTTTGTTGTTTTCGTATTCTTGTATTCGTTTTTGGAAGTTACCTAATTCAACCATTGAGTCAATTAAGTAAGCTTGGCTAACATAGAGTGGTAGTTTGCTTATTGCATGTTTAACATTATCGTAAAAACCAAACCATTCACCATTGCCTCTGTGTTCTTCAAAGTGTTTGTGCCAGTGCGACTCACTCCCAAACATGTAGCCTAAAAGATATATTTTGTCAGGGTTGCCTGTTTGACAACTTTTTAATCTACTTACAACAGCATCTTCATTGTCCCTAGACTTTATGTCTTGGTCTTTAGCTGTAACCTTGCCAATCTTTACGTGATGATTGCTGTAAAGAAAGTAAACTATTTCATTTATATCCGTAGACTCCATGTAGGGCATAATAACGCACTTTTAAGCTCCTAGTCAAGAGAGGGGAGAAACCCTTTCTTTTGGATATACGTAGTATATCTTTTCTTTAGGAAGAAGAGAGAGTAGTACTTTAGAACTCTTACTAACGCACTACGCGGGCACACATGAACACCCTTATAGTTCCCTACATTCAAGATAGATAGAAAGTACTCAGCACTCTGAGAACCACCATTGGTTCTACAAGGGGGGTAAGACGACCATCGGCGTACAGCATTTAGCATCAATCCGCCCTAGCATCATCGGTGTAGCTCTCTTAGGTTCTGCCAAACCTAAACTACTCTTCGGTAGATCAGAAGATCACAGCCTGATCTATCGACAAGCAACCCAGACTCCGCATATCCCGTACATTTTTTTTCAGGAGCCAAGTTCCACCCCTGATCGTTGTCAGGGGATTTGAAAACATTTTATTTTATAAGCAAATAAAAGTATTCCAAATCTTGGATAACATATAGAAAAAATGTACTCCATTCTCATTCTCTCTCTCTTATGTCCGCATTTTATTACAAAGGGGACTGTCAACCGAAGTGGCCAGATTCTATTTCTCCTGCAGGTAAATTCGCTATAGTGCGAATTTCAAGATCCCCTGACAGGTGGAAATGAACTGCCAGCTAGGTGGAAGTGTCCTGAGCTGGTGACAGGTTTTTTACACCGCATTAATGGGTTATCAGCCGATTAAAAGGTAGGGTGCTAAAAAACTTGTAATAAAAGGACAGTCATAAGTGAGCGATTTGCCGCTTAGAAAGAAATAGTAAGTGAAAGGAACTTATTATGAATACAATAAACAACTTATACAAACAGGGTTTCAGACCATCAGACACTTTAGGTGATTTGGTTGAGACTGAAGGTTTAATAGCACCAGCGATAGATAATGTCGACACTGGTTTGTCTGGTTCAGGCAATAGACCTTCAGGAAAGGCTTTATTGGAAATTACTAATCCAATGAATGCCGTACTACAGCCATTGACTAATCCAGTGAGCTTGGTCTGTGATAGGGAGTCACAAAAGAAAGGAATTCAGACTTCAGTTAATGCTATGGCTGTAATTCTAATTCAGAACCCTAAGACTGAAAAATTGCATGTTGCAAGTGCTGTTTACTCAAATGATACTGTTGCTAAGACAGTTTTCACAAGGGCAGACTATGGTATAAAGCAATTTCAGTCTTATCTAAGTTATTGGCGAACACCGATAACTTGGAGTTTTGGGGCTGAATTTGTGATGCCTGAAGTAAACAAGATTGGTCAGGGTAACTAGTGGATTATAAAGAACATTGGAGATTATTAACTGTTGCGTGGTTAAGCATAGCCTTAAGACGTAAGAAAGGAATAACTAATGGATAGTATAAAACCATGGACTGAACAAGATGATTTGGATCATATAGTTTCAGATTTTCTGTCGGGGGAGCTTAGGTAAGTAAGTAAGTGTAGGGAGATCAGCTATTTAAGCTGATCTCCCTTTTTTTGATCGTTACACCGCTCAAATATATAACAGCCACAGCTGTTATATCCCCCTTGTAGAACCTCATAGTGTAAACGTGTTTACACAATGGGTTTTTTGGGCTGGCTTACACGAATGACAACAACGACAGAATTAGGACATCATCTAAGAGAATTGAAATACATTCCTTATGGTAATTAGCACTTAGTGAAGAACATGAACTCATCCTGTTAATGTTGTAAGGGTGCTCTGTGAACTGAGGCCCGTCTCGTTACCTGGGCACTTAGAGCACTCTAGCAACTAGGGATTGCGAGCTCTTCACGATATTCATTGCGTAATAACACACACACGCATAGTAATTATTAGTACTTTTATAAAAGTTCTTAAAAAGAGATATAAGAACTTTTAAAAAGTACTAAAAATAAAGGAGCTGTTATGACCGATCACAATAAGCCTAATAAACCTAGCTATCCAGCTTACGTTAACATTGACGGAGTGGTTCACAAGCTAGTACCTAAGTCTCATTACGACAACCTGCAAACAGAACGAATAAAATTGCAGATGGAATACGATGAGACGCAAGTAGATGTAGAACACAACATAAATCTATGTCGCATTATTAGTGGTGATAATAGGGCACCATACTTTGGCAAAGCTACTGAAACTATGCGTTATAATGACGTCCAAGATCCTGTAGAATTTGCCGACACTTTTAATCAAAACCCAATAGTTCAAGGAGGAGCTAGTGACTGAGAACACAACAAACATACGATTCGATTTACCATTGAATGAACCACTTGTTGTAGGGCAAGATGATGTGATAGTGGCAGGTAATATTGTGGGAAGGGAAGACATAATAGCCGTCCCAGCTGACAAATACCATAGTGATAAAGATGAGTTAAGTTTGCTACGTAAGGAGAAAGATGCTTGCGTAACAGCCATGAGAGACATGCATAAACAGGGACTTGATGTGAGTCCTTTTAGTGATAATGTGTGGTTTCCTAAAGACGTTATAATTGACACAGAAGATTCTTGGGAAGAAGATGAAGATTGGATTCCTGATGATGCTGACGTTTATAGTGATTTCTGGGATCCATATGCAGCAATGGAGGACAGCAATGTTTAAGAAAAGCAAAATCGCAGAATATATGACAGATAGTGAATACGAAAAAGCTCTAGAAGGCTTTAAAAAGAGCCCACGCCACGATAGATTCAGGTACAAACTAGATAAATGGTATGACAGAATGTCGTATAGGTATTACAAGGTAATTATGTTTATCATGAAATATTTACGTAAATCAAGCATATGGATTAATATGAAATCCCGATTTGCTCTTGATTCAGACATGAGAGAGTGGTGGGCTATGCATCTTATGGGAATAACTGATGAGATGCTTACGAATGCCAAAACTGGTGATCTTGAAATGCTATATGAGATAATAGAATGGGAATTAGGAGATCGAGGGGTTCAAGAACACGGATCACGGTGGTGGGCTATGCAAATAAATACGAATGCCAAAACTGATATGTGGGATACTCATGAGTAGAAGTTGGAGAGAATGGAATAAGTACACAAGCGGAACTCCACGTAAGTGGAACAGGAAGGATCGCAGGGGTACTGTAGGACATTGTTGTAAGTATCATCACGATATGGATGCATATGATTACGACAAAGAACGTGATTTACGTGAAGGCAAAAAAGAACATTTACGAGAAATACATAATGCTCTTAGGAGGTGCATATGAGCTTAAAGAAAATGGCTAAAATTTCAAGGATACCGTCATGAGGAAACAAGCGTTTAGTCGTGGTGGTTGTGTAATGGGGCCAGGGGAAGTTCCAGAAGCTGCTAAAATAGCATGGAAACCTAAAAAGGACACTTACGAAGAGCTTGAAGATGAAATATGTGTTCTTTGTTGCTCAGTAATCACAGACCATGGACACAATCCGAATCCTTTATCAAATTTTGGAAAGTGTTGCATAAATTGCAACGTAAAGGTTATGCAAGCAAGACTTGATAGCCTATAACAACCAAAAGGTTTCGGTATGGTATAGGACGTTTGTTCCTTTCTAGCCTATACTGTGCAGAACTACGACCCCCCAGCATTTATGTTGGGGGGTTTTTATTTTATGGGAGAGTAACAGAATGTTCTGGTCCATACTTACGCTTGTAACTCAAGTGGAAGCCATGACTGTTTCTCAAGGGTATGAAGCAAGGTCGTAAGTAGGCTAGAACCCTTGCTCTCCCTATTTATACAAACCAATAACAAGGACAACATGTATACAAATCGAGAACTAATTAGATTTCTACTCCAACTACCAAGAGATGGTAAGGTCAGTATCGTACTACCAATAGTAGGCGATGATCCTAAAATATACGCAGGAGATATGGTCTATGAAATCAAGACTTGTTATGCAGTTGGCAAGGACACTTCGATATACATCGAGAAAGGTAGGTACGAAAATGCCTTACATACCAATGACTGAAGCAGAGAAACGTGCAATAGTCAAAGCAAAATTAGAAAAACTTAGTATTACTGTCAGCAATGATGACTCATGGTTAGATGTGCAAATACTAGCAAAACAAAACGGGCTAGATATTACACAACTACTTAAGCCATTCGTTCCTGATCACATGATGATGGATAAAAATACTAAGGATAACTTAGATATAAAACCTATTGAAGGTGAAGATATCGCTAAAGATACTAACAAAAAGATTGCTAAGCCTAAACAGGAAATGGGTTTCAGTAAACAGGAAACCAAAGCAGAAGTTAGTGATAAAACAGACTACCCATTATAAACAATAAATGATAAACTTATAAAGGAAGGGGGAATCAATGGCATCTATTGGAGAACATCTACATGCGTTAGCTACTACAGCAAAAGCTATGATAGAACGCATAGAAAACGAACCACTAAATGTTCCAGATACTATCGAAAGTAGTGACTGGAAAGCATCTAAAGATTATATAAATAAGATTGCGAATAGAACGCAAAACATATAGGAGAACTTATGTCACATATTAAATTCAATCCTACACAGGAAAGAAAACACGTAAATAGGTTTACACAGGAAGGTGAAGACCTAATCAAATTCATAGGAATGGCTAAACCATATCCTGTAATACTTATGGGGCCAGCTGGTTGTGGAAAAACACAAGCTGTTGAGCAATACATTAAGAGAAATGACTTACCAGTGGAACACATTGCTTGTCACCCAGGTCTTGAAGCAAACGACCTTACAGGTGGATACTCACCAAAAGTTGGTAGTGAAGGACAAGCGTTATTAAGCTGGAATGATGGCCCGTACACAATCGCAGCTAAAGAAGGCAAGGTGATGCTACTTGATGAGGTTACAAGACTAAACCAGCAACACATTGGTAAAATAATGAGTTCGCAGGACGAAACAAGATTGTTAACTAACCCAGAATCTGGCGAAGAAACAATAAAATGTCACCCAGACTTTCATGTAATCATGACAGCTAACCCACCAGCTATGGGTTACAACACAGTAAATCTTGATGAAGCTCTTAAATCTAGAGCAATGATTTACAAATACATTGACAAGCCGTTGTGTGATGAAGAAGCAACCTTAAGTGACATACTTGGTGGCGACAAAGAGTACGTAAAAGCCTTTATAAACTGGGCTGAGGACTTAAGATCAGACGCAAGTACAGCAATATCCACAAGAGACTTATGTTACCTAGCTAAAATGGTTGGTCGTGGCTTTACAGCTATGCAAGCTATTGAGCTTAACTACAAAGACAAGGTTTCAATGGATAAAAGAGGGGTTGTATTAACTGGTGCATCAGCACACTTTGAGAACTAGGAGGGTTTCATGGCAAAAATGCAAAAACGATATAAATCTCCAAAAGATTTACGAAGAGATCACAGAAACTTCACGAGTCATTTGGCAGGTAATAGGCAAATAGAATTTGCAAACTTTGATAAAGATGACGCAGGAATGTTTAATGTAGGAGTGGAAGCTAACCAATACAGCATGATCGTCAGAAGGCCAAAGGGTAGACTTACATTTAATTCCAACTTACTTACAGCTGGTCAAGTTAAGTTTTCCAATCATGATGTATCAAATCATGTAAGGACTAACATGAAGAAAAAGTTAGCCGAGAGAGCTCTTGCAACTAATACAGCATCAGTTCATAGCACTGCAGCTGATAAAACTTATGTAGGTTATACTCAGGCAACTATAATATATGATGCTGTGTATAACATGTTAGAAAATTACAGAGCATCACGAAAATCTGCTGAACATTTCAACAGAAAAGCAATACTGAAAAATCACCTTAAAGATGTAAATACTACTGATTATGGTTATGAAACAGTCATTACTTGGGAAGAAAGTATGGATGAAAGTGATCCTGACAATAAAAGAAGTTGGTATGAAAAAGATGATCTAGAATTTGAGGTGAATTGGCAAGAATTGCGAAGATATATTTATGGATTCATGAATAAATCTGATATAAAAAACCCATTGATTAAATCAATAGTTCAAAGGCACGATAAGTTATTGAAAAATGCTACAACTTCTACCAATGATGTAGCACCTATTCACGCCGCACTGACTATCGCTTTAGATTTTGAGATGACAGCACAAGACTCTTTTGGGAACATTCCACATGGTAGAGTAGGGGCAAATCGCAGTACATTATTAAAACCTGCTACTGGTAATTCTGGAGATCATAATGCCTATAATAAAACCAAATTGGATAACGATTTGGATGCAGAAATAGAAGATTTGACTGAAGAAATTACGAATAGTGGGATTGATGATTACAATACGGAAGAGCAAGCTAATGCCGCAAACAATAATCAAAGCTACTTTCCGATAAATCCCAACAATAATGATTCATGGGACAAAAACAGAAAGCAAAAAGAAGCAATAGAAAATGCGAAAAGGTTAAACATTCTTTGTCGTGGTTGGATTATGAGTGATGATAGAAAGCACTATCCTACACAAACCAATATAGATTTAGGCACAATAAGCTTAGATGAATCTTCTGACACAAATAATGTCAGCAATGGTTCTACTGGTTATAGACCTATTAGAAATTCATGGAGATTGCCATTTCTTAGTGACGTTAATGTCTTTAAAAAGCACCCAGCTACATCTGCTGATCTAATCACATTAATTGATGGATCTGGCTCTATGGGAACGCATATAGAAGAGATGATATATAGATGGGGAAAAGATTATAGCGATCAAGAAAAGGAAGATATGAGAACAGATTCGTCTTATAGCAATCAACCAATAGATCAGGCATCTGATATGGTTGCGGCAATCAAGAAAAGATTTCCTGACTCTAAAGCATTTGTGTTTGGAAATACAGATGAAAATGATCCTGCATTTAAGGAATTAGTGGCATCTATTCCTGAAGGAGGTGACAGGAGGCAATATAGATGGGCTGCTGGATTGTATGAAATCAAAGAAGGGAAGTTTCCAGAGTTTCCTTCAAGTGGAACTCCATTATGTGGTTCCTTAAAAGCACTGGAAAACAGCTTCTCGTTAGATCACGCAAGAATCATAATTGCAACTGATGGGGACGCAAATCAATGTCAAACTGGAGATCCTTATGAATGTGTTTACAACATACTTGATAGCTGGAGAAACAAAGGTGTAAGAATAGCCACGCTATGGACGCCACGATGGGAAGGCGAAAGAATGCCACAATCATTACATGGTGACGTAACTATTCAAACTACACCAAATAAACCAATAACAGACATACAAATCAAACAAGTATTCAACTTTATAAAGGGGTAAGCAAAATGTACAACGAATTAAGTACTAAATTAAGAAAGTCGCTTAAGCATATGTTTTGGGTAGCAACTACTGAATCTGTAAAAGAAATAATGCGTGAAAAACAAAAAGTTCAATCGCATATATTTATGGCAGCTAATGTAAAAGCATTACCAAAAGATGTACAAGATGACTTTAAGTCTTCAAAGATAGACTTGCAAAAGACTGACGGAATGCCAAGAGGTTACAAAGATTTTCTTAAAAATTCTTGGCAAGAGGTTCCTGTGCCGATTGCATGTCCATTGCCACAAGACAAAGAAGATGCAGAAGCTTTAATGAAACATGCATTAAATGATACACAAGCCATGATGTATATACATGTTACAGAAGCTATTGGCGTAAGAGAAAGCGTGTTAGATCAAAACGAAAAGCTTTTTGCATCAAAGCCTAGTGACGCACATCCAGACTGCATTATACGTTATGTAGTGCTTTCTGTAATGGCTAACAAATTAAGACCAGAAACATATGCGGCAGAAGTGACGCAAAACATTATAGATAGAGATGGTAACTTAGGTAGAAAGCTTAAAGAGTTTAAGCCGTACACAAACACATTATCTCTACCACAAACTAAACATTGTCAAATTTTGACACGAAAAACAAAATAGGAGGCTATTATGCCAGGAAAAGCAAAATATTGTGAACATTGTAAAGGCTATGGAAGCCTTTTTGTTCAAGTAATTAAACGATTTGGAGATGACCGAATCAAGGAAAGGTATCCTGAAAACCCAGCAAAAGAACCCTGTGAGCCATGCAAAGGAACAGGCATGATATCTATTGAAACAGATAAAGTGCCAGTTTTTGATGTTGATGAACAGTCTTCAGCAAAGATAACCACAAGAGCTATAGAAGATAATGTCGTTTACGACATAGAAAAAGATGAAAAACCCAAAGCTCATGTAGAAACTGATCAAGAGTATGCAGACAGAGTTGCTGAGGATCCTGGAGCTGACATAGACGTTCCGTCTGAAGCACCCGAACCTACTGAAGAAGATGAAAGCTTCAGCATGATGGATGCAAAAGAAAGCGTTAAGCAAAATCTAGACGAGACCGATGCAATGGAAGCAGAGGAAGAGCAGGATGAAGTTATAGACGTTATACATGAGGAAGAAGTTATTGATGAAAAACCTGTAGATAGAGATGATCCTGTAGTTTTTGAGGAAACGCCTGTAGAAGGAGATGAGATGTCATTATGAACGAATCAGATATAACAGAAATTCTTTGGTATAAAGCTCTTGCAAAAAAAGCAACAGCTAAAGCTAAAGAGTTAGAAGCTGACATTCGCAAAGACTTTAATGAGATTGGTCTTGACGCTACAGAAGTCGGCCCGTACAAACTACAACTCAGTCATCAGTCAGTTGACTGGGACGCTGATATTATAGATACTATTAAAACTATCAATGGTGTCAGCGATGATGATAAAGAAAAGTTATTCATGCCTGTTAAACGTAAAGCTAATGGTGTTCATCTGAACTCTATTGGTAAAAAGTACGGCAAAACAGTTCAGGATAGAATAACAGAAGCTAGGCAAGAGTCTGGTGAAAGCTTTAAAATTACTACTGACAGAATGGAAAACAATATCATCGACAAAAGTGTTGACGAATTTTTAGAGTCAGCTAATGATGATGAAGAACAGGGGGACAACCTATGAGTGATAAAAAAGAAAACACTCCGAATGATGAGAACAGCAAGAATGAGAATACTCCAATGCCCTATAGTGACTTAAAGGCTATAGCTAAGGACTTTCATGAGTCTGGCTTTTTTCAGTCAATCAAAAATCCACAACAAGCGTTAGTTACAATCATGGCTGGACGTGAAATGGGTATGGGGCCTTTTGAGGCAATGAGTAATGTGTATGTTATACAAGGTAGACCAGCATATTATGCTCATAAATATGGTGACATGATTAAAAGAACAGGTAAGTACAACTTCAAGGTTGAAAAGCTTACAGAAACAGAGTGTGTAATTGATTTCACAGAGAATGGGAAATCAATGGGGAAATCGGAATTTACGATGGAAGACGCCAAAAAAGCAGGTCTTAGTGGCACAAGTTGGACTAAGTATCCACGCAACATGCTTTACGCTAGAGCCATGTCTAATGGAGCTAGATGGTATTGTCCTGATGCATTTAATGGAGCTGCGTATGAACCCAGCGAACTTGGTGCAGAAGTAGTATACGATGAACAAGGCACACAAACTGTCATATCAGTACCCGATGAAGATATAGTGGTTAAAGAAGCCACAACAACATCAGAACCTGTAGAAACATCTACAGAAACTGAGAATGAACAACAAGATAATTTATTAGAAATTGACCACGAAACATCAAGGGCTGGCGTAGTTGTTACACAAGCGTCTGACTTTGAGATTGGTTCCTTTACAGAAAGGCAGTCGGCAAATGGTAACCCAATGGGCTCCATGTCGATTATTAGCAATTATACTTTACCAGCTGGCGTAGTAGCTAGGTGGGACGAGTATACTGTTTCTCCTTTCGTGTTCCAAGACAAGATTGATATGTATAGAGGTCTTGAAGCTGGAGACAAAGTGTTAGCAAAGCTAATCTTTGAGAATAAAGGCGATAAAAATTATCAAAACATTGATGTTGTGATGAAGTATCCAAAAGATAACGAATAATTGGTTCCGTATCTGTTCTATGCACGCTTCAGGGCGTTGCGTGTATAGAACTAGAACTATATAGAACTATTTAGAACTTTAATGAACTTATTTTAGGAGAACTTATGAGCTTAAGAGCTAAATTATACAACACCATTTACGAAAAGGTTTGTGATGAGGCAGATGCTGTTGATTGGGGCGATCAGACTTATGAAGATAAGGTAGAATGGATACGCCAAGAAACACATAAAAGACAGTTAAAAGCTTACGACAAACCTGACACACCTGATATCGATTCGATAGCAGAAAGAAACAACGAAAATTGGAGAACTTAACTATGGTAAAGAAACTTAGCGAAGACAGGGTTAAAACAGTCATGGAGACTGCAACTGTTTTTGAAGTAACACCAGATGAGTGCATAGTGGAAGACTATGGAAGGCCTTGCAAGCCACACAGAGTGAGAAAGCTAGTAAGGAATTGGGATCAGAATGCAATGCAAATGCCGTTGCTAGCCGAATTAGAATACGATCCCAAAACAGGAAAAAGCTTATTTGCAATTCTTGATGGACAACACAGAATTAGGGCATTTGAAGAAAAGCATGCAAAGAATCATGCCTTTACTGCCCAAATAATTGATATAGATGAATTAACGTATGAAGAACGTGGAGCTCTTTATCTAACCATTAACAATGAAAGAAAAGCATTAACACCAATAGAACAATTTATTGGTAGGCTTGAGATTGAAGAAGAAGCTGCTGTAACTATTTACGAAACCCTGAGAAGTACAGGTGTAAAAGTTGGTGGTATCGACAAGACAATTAGAGCTAATCAGTACCCAGTCACTAACTCAATCAAAAAGATTGAAAGCATGTATAACAGGGGTACTTTAAAAACAAGTATTGATTTGATTTTCAATGCTTACGCAAACAAAACTGAGGCACATAGTGACCAAGCATTTTCCGATAAGATGTTGCAATCAGTTGACCAAATCGTGTATGCATTCAGGCATCCTTCAGGAGAACTTGAATACGATGAAGAAAGATTGATTGACACCATAGCCAAAAACCCAGCACATGTTTGGGTTACGCAAAATACTATTGGAATGACATCGGAAAGAAAACAAGTGTATGCCGCACAGACAATACTACTTGCTTACAATAAAAACCTACCTAAAGCTAAACAACTAGACACAGATAAAGTGTTCGATAGAAATTACAACTATCAAACTAGAAAAGCTTATGGAATTTTGAAGGGATAATTATGATTGAAGTAACACGAGAAGATAAGATAGACAAAATACTTGAGTATTGGGAAGAAGGTTGGTACGCCAATACTCTGCAAGACGCTTTTGATGAGTTTAAAGAACTTTACAAAGGCGAATTACACCAATTTACTAAATGGGACATTGCAGATATAGACGACCAATACGAAGAAGCATTGGAGTTTTTCAAGGAGCAAGAATGAGTGATTTTTTGCCACTATTCGACAATGATGATCCACGGGTTCATCCGAATAGAGATGCATCAAAACCAGTATTACCTGATAGGTCGCCACAACAAGAAGAATACATCAAAGATGAAAGCATAAGAATACGGGATAGATATCCAAACTTTGCTTTACCATTGTCAGTGCCATGCTGTTGTGATGGTATGTTATGGGTAAAACCTGTTATTGATGGTAAAACATTTGGTGTAGGACACCCTGATTTTGCTAAGGCAGTAGCTTGCAGCTGTTACGCAGCAGAGTCTGCTGGCAAGAAAAGGCAATACTTATGGGATCTATCTGGTTTGAAACAAGACCAACATCAGCCAACCTTTGGCGATTTTAAGGAATCATTATCAACTGATGCTGGTCATGCAAAATCTGCTGTAATTGAATGGATAAACGATAACATGAATCCATGGTTAATACTTATCGGGCCGCCTGGCTTAGGTAAAACGCATTTATCTAGGGCTGCAACTACAAGTCTTATAGGTCTAAATAAACCTGTTATGTTTGCAACTGTTAGGAACATTCTTAACAAAAGTCGTGAAATGATATCCAATAAAAAAAGCGATCAATGGATAAAATATCTTGAAAGTTTGGAAAATATGCAGTATCTTGTGTTAGACGACTTAGGACAAGAGTACGCTACTGACTGGAGTAGGCAAGTCTTGTTCGACATAATAGACACACGATATGAAAGCAGAAGACCAACACTTATTACTACGAATATAGCAGTTAAGGATTGGGGAAACTATCTTGGTAACGCTTGTGCAGACAGGCTACAAGATTACAATTTGTCCAAGCATATTGTGATGCGTGGTACAAGTGTTAGGCAAAAAGCAAACAGAGATGGATAGATCAACTTGGAAAAACTGGGAACGCAAGGTTGCTGAATGGTTTGGTGGCGATAGTGTAAATGCAAAACGTATACCTGTAACTGGTAGACAATCAGGAGATGTTCCTGATGTTGAAACAATTAAGTTTGCAATAGAAGTTAAAGCTGGCAAAGTAGTCAGTTCAAGAACACTTAAAGCTGTCGATCAAGCTATGAAAGCAGGTAGGTCTACAGGAAAAATACCTGTAGTTGTACAAATACACAAGTTAAACAAGGTTAAATCTATGCCTTTGGTTACATTAGACCTTGCTACCTTCTTAACGCTAACAGAATCAATACGCAAAGAAGAAAGGCGTATAAAAAAAAGTTTGGAATCAACTAGAGATGTTCCGATATAAATCATTCTGAAAAGTAGTTTAGAATGCTATCCTATGGCAGTTGAGAATCATTCCGAAAAGATTTACAATGAGAACTAAGTTCTCAAAAAAACCCCAAGTGTTTTAAGGGACGTACAGAAATGTGCGTCCCTTTTTTTTGTGTTGGTTTTAGTTGCAATAAGGTCGGGAGTCTAAAATCAAACAATCAGTGTGTCGTTATTTTTTTATCCCAACCTTATGCATATTACATACGGAAATCGAATTGATAAAACATTTTTCTATCTCTAGTACCTTCACCACAATCATGGCACATTTCTATTTGGTCTTGTTCATAACTGCTAAGAACTTCAAATGTATCGGTATCACAATCAGGATTATTACAAAGGTATTCGTACAGGGGCATTAGTCTGGTTGCCTCGCTACTTCTGCCATAAGAACTTCTATATTGCCCACTACGTCCCAATTAGCACTTTTTACAGTAGTCGATACTGTAAACGCTTTCGTAACCAAGCTACTATCCCCACCTATACGATTAAACTCAATGATAAGCTCCCCTATATCAAGTTTCTTCAGATCACATGTACCACCAGAACTGACTATGTTATCCAAAACTATTGTATTAACTCTAGTTTTAGCTGTTGTTAAGCTGTCTAGTGGTGCAATCCACAATCGGTCATAAGTCCCACCTTCAGTCTCAAGCAAGTCTGCCATATAGTTTCCACCACTTACACGTAAGTTAGGTTGCGTACTTGTAGCACTTTGATATATAGACAATCCGTCTGCTTGGTTGTCCTTAATGGTTATCTTGTTTGCATTTATATTCTCCAAATTTAAGGTCTTGCAACTGTTTCTGGAGAAGGTCAGCTTTCCTATCTCAATCCTAGTCCCGTTACCATCTATAAGTATTGCTTCGGTCTTACCTGACGGCAATGCAGATGGTTGTCCATTACTTGCGAATGAAGTTCCAAGGTTAACACTAGATATATTTACTTCTTCGACAGGAGTCTCATTCAGGATTACACGCAAAGTATTATCGCTAGGATTATCTTTTCTCCACGCCATTTCTCTTTCAAGTTCTTCACTAGGCAAATTTTCTGGTGCTAGATATATACCAGCATCTCCATTAGCGAAACTTCTTTCCTGTATAACTTCTGCTACACCTACTGCTGTACCTGTAGCACCTGCACCTACTAGCAGCGTAATAGCTAGCTGTGGGCTTAGGCCAAAGCTACGGAGCAAGGAGTATGGCGATTTCATTACATTAAAGAACCTTCTCCACTTAGCTGATTCCCCATTTAAATATTCAATCTTTTCAAATAACCAATCCCTAAACTCTACAAGTTCTCTATAAATAGTTATCGGAGAATACAATAATGCCCTTGGAGAAGCCTTTATACCCTCATATAACGCTTTTAAGCTCCTAATG
>Ga0208299_1001341_pt1 | contig 18717 bp, 40 predicted proteins | sample 15_taG_FD_184089 | JGI IMG/M metagenome (GOLD analysis project Ga0208299, IMG submission 184089) | Marine viral communities from the Subarctic Pacific Ocean - 15_ETSP_OMZ_AT15312 metaG (SPAdes) (version 2) | ecosystem: Environmental > Aquatic > Marine > Oceanic | place: Pacific Ocean | collected...
ATTCCATTTAATTTAATTTTAGTCTTCGTATAGATAGAAATGAATAGGTATTCCTAACAAAACTATTCCTATACATATTAATAATTCCACTTTATTTAAAGGTTTTAACTACTTTAGGTCCTTTTGTGAACTCTAACTTTTTATTGTAGTGACTGATACTGCCATCTATTGCAGCTTCCGCTGATTCAATGGTTTCTCTTCTTGTTACGTCGTACCATTTCTCATCTTTCTCGATGTCACGGTATTCGGTTTGATAGTATCCATTTGGTAACTGAACTATTCTCCAGTTTTTCTTTTCAGCTAAGTGCGTCCAAGCGTTAATGGTCTCTTCATTAATTTGTGGTTGACTATTCCACGTTCTAGTCGAATAAAAATACGTCATAATTTTGGTATTTAAAGGTTATACAGAAGGGTTTTCTTTTTTGGTCCCGCGTCCTCTGTTTCCACGGTTTGTTTTTACAAGGACAAATGATTTACTCCAGTGGTCGTAATCTTTGCCTGCAATATCTTGGCCTTTCTTTTTAGCAGCTCTACGTTTTCTTTGGTTTTCTGCTCTTTTAGCCTTCCTATCAGCTCTATTTGCTCTTCTTAAATCTCTTGCTTTCTTTCTTTTAGCTGCTGCTGGGCTTAGTTTTTGTTTCGGCATAGTTTTATTATTACATGTATGATTAGATAATTACACAATCTTAGCGAAATTTACTAAGTGTGACACTTGCCTATTACTAACTATACCTATCCTAAGTATTATACCCTAGTATAATACTATAAGGGAGGAGTGACTTTAGCCCATTACTATTATAACTTTATAAGCTAATGTCATATTTCTAGGGTGTTTAGATGTATTGGAGTAGAATGTTACCCCTCTCCTCTCGGCCGAAGGCCTTCCCGCAAAACGCAATCCTCTAGCCCCACGGCCCCCTTTTTCCCTTGTTTTCCCCTAAACTTTTGGCCTTTTCCCCTCCCTGTCTATCCCTGACCCCTGATACTACGACTCTACTACGATATGACGTAGATAATAGTTATGTAATTAATAATAATAATAATACTAAAAAAAATACTATGAGAACTGCAATCACACTACTAAGAGACCACTTAAGATCAGTAACAACTATCGGAGACGTTATCACAACGTTGTTAATCACAGGCCTTGGAGGCTTATTCATAACAGGTTGGACATCCTTTGTCTTTGGCCTTATAACTGGAACGATCCCTGTTCCTCAGTTCTAGACCCTACTCTGTATGATTTCATAACTAAGTTTAACTTAACTATGATATCATACTAAGTAATTCATCTGCTTAATCCTGCTTATTATGGGACTAAGCAATGTCTTAATACAAACACTTAGTTTGCGCAATCATATCTAAGTTAACTTAATTCTATGATTTCATAATTAAGTCTGACTTTACTATGTGACAATTGCCTGTTACTTATAGGGTCTTAAGACCTACTGTCACTATGAAAATACAATTTAAAAACGATTTCACTAGGATAATAGACCTATAAATAAATAATTAAATAATAACAAATGACTTATAATAATCTACTATCTAAATTACCACCTCACTCTGAACTCCACTACTTATCTGATGCTGATTCAGAATATCAATCGTCACAACATAAATTCATTCTGTTTTCTTATACAACAGACATGCCTGAAACAATCGCTGCTTTAAAATCTGCATCAATTGATTTTACAATACAAACTGATTCATTTGACTTAGATTATATACTAATCTAATTCATATAATTTAACACAATATAAAAATTGTGTATAGCATTTTCGCCATACAGACTAAATACGACTGTAAACAGATAATATAAATGACAAGAAAATCAAAATATGTCAAGAAAGAGAGAGAAGTTGCGCTATACTATAAACACAAAAAAGACAACTAAACAAAATATCTACTTTTATACAATGTAAATACGAGATATAAAAGATAATAAGAATGTAAATAATTAATAACTAAATAAATTTTAAACTATGAGCAATTTAATAACTAAAAGATTCGTCGTAAGACAATCACTAATCGGAAAAAATGTAACATTTGATTTCACTAACAAAAAAGGTGATAAAATAACTTACAATCATGACAAAGTATTTTCAATCATGAAAGAAACTTTAACAACTTTACCATGTTGGTTAAAATACAAATCTTACACTGCAACTAATAATATACCTTTAGTGCTTAGAGATAAAGAGTTAGTTTAATAACTAATTCTTTTTTTCACTCGGCGTTGAAATGTGTTCTCTCGAGTATAAATAAAGTTGAACAGAATCTTGAGTAAATGGTTAACGTGAGTTCGATTCTCACTACTCATCTAAATATATAACTATGAAAATACCAGTAAGTAAATTAGACTATTGGATAATGTATACTGAAGGTGATCTATCATTAGAAGAATTATTAAAATTCTTAGATGAAAAAGAAGATGACAAAGTATGGATTTAACAATTAATAACTAAATAAATATAATAACTATGAGTAAAATTAACTTCGTACGCAATAGAGTGTACAATTATGTAAAAGGAAAATCAGTAGTGGAATTAATCTTTGAAGGGATTGCACTAGGATTATTTGTAATATTCGTGTTAGGATTCACTACATTAAACTATGAAATATGGATTAATGGTAACATTCCACAATTTTAATATGAAAAACTTAAAAATAATAGGTGATATAGTGTTTATAATAGCACTATTCACTACTTTGTATGTATCACTATGGATATTCTGTCCTTGTTAATATACAATATAAATACGAATATAGCTAGATAATAATATAAAGATTTAACATGAAAATACTAAAACAAACCAACTTTGATTTATATAATATACCACAAACTATTATATTAACTATGTTTAACAAAACAATAACACTTAATAAAATAAAATATTCAAAAGAATATTCAACTTATTATACAATAAACGGTCACAACTATGCCTAGATATTATCACGAATTAACAATAGAAGAAATGTTTGAACACCACGATCATACTTATATGATGGCGGACGACAATAGATACTATGTAAATGGTAGAAAAGAAGTAGAAATTATTGATAAGAAAATAAAAGAATTAGGTGGTTGGACTAAAGAATTAGTTGAACTATGGAATAAATATGCCCCAAGTGGAAGATTTCAAAAAGATTGGGAGTGGATTAAAAAACATAATGCGTAAATCGGTGTGACCAAATTGGTACGTAGCATATAAAATAGCGGATTGGAGCAGTGGTCAGCTCGCAAGGCTCATAACCTTGAGGTCGGTAGTTCGAATCTACCATCCGCAACTAAATTAATAACTATGAATAATAACTATACTTGGAGACAAGAACAACAAATGTTAGAAGATTCTTTTGCAAGATCACTATTGATTGAGCATAATATAAAAGAAGTAACAACACAAAGACAAGCTAAAAATGGTACAAGAGAATTTGAATTTCCTGTATCTGCAAGAACAGTTTATCTAAAAGGTATACTAACACCTTCAAAAGAAAGACTAAGATTAGCTATATTTAAAACTGGCTATGTAAGAAACCAAAATTCTTGCTCATCTAACTATCAATTAAATAAACAATACAAGCAAAATGTAAGGTGGACTATGATGGATAGTAATGGAAGTCTTAGAACAAAAGAATATATTTGTACAGCGAGAGCTAAAATCTATTCAGGAATTGCTAGATTAAATTATATGTTAGAATTTTACTTAAGAAACTATAAAAAATGAAAATAAATTATAAACAATTATACTTGGATCACTACGATGCAAGTTTAGATACAGACGAGTGGAATGGTGGATACGATTATGAAATGTCAGAAGAGTATACTGCCGATGGTTATTCAATATATCTATGTAGATATAGCGAGGAATCAATATTATTAGAAGAAAATGTATACTATTATACTCATGAATTAACTGATAAGTTAAAAGAAATGATAAAAGATGGCCAAAGTATTTATATGGCTGAAAGTATATATGATGAAAATAGTATTTATGATGAATGGGTGCATTGGTGTGAAGAACAAATGCTTATTGAATGGAATGATGATGAAGGTGAATATGAAATTGCTGGAGAAGAAGAATAATACAAACTAAATACGATAATAGAAAGATAATACAATTGAATATAAAATAAAACTATGAGTTATACTAAAGAATTAGATTTAAAAGCTAAAAATATAGCTGAAGATATAATCAAAGATGATATATATAAAGCTTGCGATTGGGCACTAGACGACGACGACTTTCAGAACCTTGAAGGCAATGAATACAACGAAGCTCATAGTTACTTAATGTCGAGCGTCGCTAGGCACATCGCTAACAAATTATTAATAGATAAATTATGAGTGATTCAGTAAAAAAATGGCATGAAATGCAAGAAAGCGAGAAAGCTGGAAGAGATCATGCAACTGAAATTAATAGAAGGCATTTTATGTGGGTACTTGACCACGAATATGGAACAGTACATTTGTATAATATAAAAAATCCTAATCTTGATTTAGAAGATTATGAGAAAATGTTAGAACTCCTTGGACACAAAGTAGATAACTGCCAATGGATGCTAACTGAAAAAGAAAAGATATACAATTGATATAGGTAACCACAATTGTACGAGGCAGCGATGCACCAACCAGGGTATCCCATGGTGGTACAAAGCAGGTAGTAAGTCCTCAGCTAGGCGAGTAGAGGAGAGTTAATATAGACTAAGATCGATATTATCGGAATCACCCTCGAATTACTAGCATGTTAACTGAAGCGGTGAGGGATCGTTATGAACTCGTGAATGTTAACAACTCCCTCTCGGGAATACACGGTAAGCTTCGTGTTGAAAACAAGAGAGGGAAATGGGAGTGACTTGGAAAGTCAAGACAGTATCTCAACCACGGCGTAAGCAAAGGTAGTAGACAGTTTCTTGTAACGGCGGTTCGAATCCGCCCACTTCCACTAAATACCGGCCTAACAGTAAATCGACGCCTTGGCTTCCTTAAGGTATCAGTTGTACAAAGCCAGTCGTAGTGACAGCCGGTTAGAATATTAAATTAAATTAAATAAATAAATTATGAGTAATATGAGTTACTGCAGATTTGAGAATACTGCAAAAGATTTACAAGATTGCGTCTATGCTTTAGATGATAATGAAGTAGAAGATTTAAATTCTTACGAAGTAAGAGGATTAAGAGATTTACTTGCTCTTTCAAAAGAAGTAGTAAATATGAAGGATTATATAGAAGAAATAATAACTAAAAACAAACATAAAGATGAGTATTAATTTATACGAAAGATTAAAACCAGAAATTAAGAAAGCACTGAAAAGTAGCATGAAGAAATACCCTCATTCTGGTAGGGTGATCATAGCTAAATTACATCTTCATAGTTTATATAGTGAATTATCTATGGGTGACATTAGAGACTTAATTAGTTTCAGTGATGTTAACGAGAACGAATGGAACTATATAAACTGGAAATATGGAGATAAACTATTTAATGATTAACAATGACACAAAAGGAATTTAATACATTAAGTAAAGCTTTAGATTTTATGGCAAAAGATACTATGAAATCTAAAGGACCTGAATATACTCAGGAAGATAAAGATGTACTTGCTAACTTTAAGAATACTGCAGGAAGACTAAACACTACAGAACTTAAGGTTTGGGGAACATTCTTTGATAAACAAATATCAAGTGTGTACGCACACTTAAACAATGCTAACTTAAAGAAAGCAGAAACTATTGAATCAAGATTTGCAGATATAATAAACTATTGTCATCTTGGTTTAGCACTATTTAAAGAGAGAGAACAATGATGTGTAAAGATGTAATGACTACACTATTATCTCTTATAGAAAAAGAAATGAAAAGAAGAATAGAACATTCTTACTTTGAAGAAGAATCTGATAAGTGGAGTAAATTTCATGGTTATATCAGAGAAATACGTTTAACAATAAATAAAGGCGGTATAAAATGAAATTTAAACACGAAGTATTATTCCGAGTTACAGTAGATGTAAATGGGAAACAAGAATATGCTATACACACGCGCGACTACGATGAGCTGTGTGATAAACTAACTAATGTAATGATAAAAGAAACACTATGAGTACAAGAAACTTAACAATGGTAGTCCATAGAGATTACGCAAGCAATAACGAATTTGGATTTGCTCAAGACCCATGGAATGTGGGTGACAAAAGCTATGTAAATATGTATTTACACCACGATGGTTATCCTGAATGGCAAGGAGTACAGCTAGCAAACTGGGTCGAAGCAAATAAAATGCAAGACGGTGCTAGATTAGCAGCGAAATTAGTACATGATATGTATTATGACAGTTGCTACTTATATCCTGAGCCAGATAATATAGATCACATGTATACTTACGTGATATGGGTGGGTGAAAAAGACGATATATGGATTAGTTGCTACGATCAATATAGTAGCAAATGTGTATTTGTACTACAACCTGATAAGATTATAGATAAATATTTTTTTGATAAAAATGGAAAACCTAATATGGAATATACTAATTTTGATAAAGGAGAAACTAGATTAGGAACAAGTCACAGTGATAACGTAAAGTATCACGCTAAAGAATTAATAAAAGAATTAGAAAAACTTACAATATAAATACGAATATATATGGATAATATAACAGATGATGATTTAAACAAACTCACTGATTTAGTATTAGATAAATTAATTGAAAGAGCAGCTGGTCCTCAGTGGCATCAATACAACACTCCTTTAACTGTAGGAGAATTATTAAAAGGTCAATTACCTTTTGAAGAAACACAAGAAGAAGCTTTAGTTGGCCAAATGGCTAGACTAACAACTCTTATGAATATGTATGAGCAACAAGAAGAGTATATGAAAGCTGCAATAATAAAAAGAAAACTAGATATAATAAACAATAAATTAAATAACTTATGATAAAAGCAATGTTGGCTCATAAATTCGATGAGAATAGAGTAAACTTTAAAGAAGATATAATATACATGCAACCTAAATTAGATGGCGTTCGCTGTCTGTTTACTAATGAAGGTGCGTTTTCTCGTACAGGTAAACAATTCATGAATGTACAACATATTGAAGAAGAATTACAAGAATTTTTTAATCAAAACCCAGCTATGGTATTAGATGGTGAATTATATAATCACGATCTAAAAGATGATTTTGAAAAAATAATATCCTTAGTCAGAAAACAAAAACCAACAGACGAGGACAGATCTGAGGCACGTAGATTAACACAATATCACGTGTATGATTATACTTCACAACCACCGAATCTTATTCATGGTCTTAAGTATAAACATAGATTAGATAATTTAACCTGTAGTAATATATATACACCAAGTATACATTATGTTAAAACTACAAGAGTTAAAAGTTTTAAAGCTGCAAAAGATTTTCATAAAAGAATATTAGAAAAAGGATATGAAGGTTCTATATTGAGAACTAATACCTTATATAAAAATGGTAGATCTTTTGGACTAATGAAATTTAAAGATTTTAGTGATACCGAAGCAACCATTGTTGGTTATGAAGTCGGTAAAGGTAAGCGTTCAGGCACGCTTGGAAAGTTTGTGATGCAAGATGATAACGGTATTCAGTTTGGTTGCCCTCCCGGCAAAGGCTATACTTATAAAGATCTAGCTGATATATTAAACAATATAAATGATTATATTGGCAAGCGTGCGACGTTTACTTACTTTGAAAGAACTAAATATGGGAGTTATAGACACCCACATTATAAATGTATAAGAAATTATGAGTAAATGTAAAATTTGTGGCTATTATGAAGATTTAATAGCTTGGCACTATGAAGAATGTCCTTTATTGGAAGAAAAACTAAAAGAAAATGAGTAAATTTCGATGTACAGAATGTGGCGCTTGTTGTAGAACACAAATGAAAGAAAGAGGCGCTGAAAAACATGGATTACCTATAAAAGAAGATGGCTCATGTGGTCATTTAGTTGGTGATTTATGCTCGATATACGAGAATCGTCCTGAATGCTGTAATGTAGAAGAGACAGGAAAAAGAGTAGTTAAAGAAGGTAAATGGAAATCACAAAAAGATTTTTATAGATTTGTAACTAGAAACTGTCATAAATTAATTGACCAAGCAGGACTAGACGATAAATATAAAGTAAATTTAAATATTTATGATAACAACAATAATGAAAATAATTCTGGTAACAGCGACGATTTATCACGCTGATCCAGCACAAACAGATTCAACTCCTTTTATTACTGCATCTGGAGCACATATAAATCCTAGTGACCCACAAGGTCATAGATGGATTGCTGTGTCTAGAGATTTAGAAGAAAAAGGATTGAGATTTGGCGTAAAAGTCAAAATCACCGGGGCGGGGGATCTCGACGGTGTGTGGACTGTGCAAGACAGAATGAATTCAAGATGGGAATCACGTATTGATTTTTTGGTTAACAAAAAATTAAAGGGTGGAAAATGGGAAAATGTTTCAGTTGAAATACTGGGACAATAGGCTATAAGAATAAATAAGTAACAGGCTAATGTCATACGAAAGAAATATAAAATGGTTAAATGATAGGAGGGTTATATATAGAAGAAATCCTATTAATGATATGCCAACATTGGAAACAGAACAATATATGTTCTTTGAAGAAGGTACATATGAATGCTATACACTTTTCAATACGCGGGCTAAGATAACCACTTATAAATCACTTAAGTGGCACATGTTAGTATTATATTATTTAAACGAAGATGGTGTAGAAGGTGACATTGTGTCACTTGAAGATGATATGAGAAGTGTATTTAAGTTTATAGCTAATAAAGAAAATGGTTTTGTTACATTTTTTATTAAGCAGAAATTATTAGATAGCATAATAGAAGATGTATTTAAACAAGGTGGTGATCCACCTAAAAATAAAATTAGAAAAATTATTTTTAAACCATATTCTATGTTAAACTTAAGTGAAAAACTAAAGATAGTAGGACAATTAATAGGTAGATCATCAAGGGTATGGCCTGAAGATATTTATCAATGCATGGTAGATCTGAATGAATGGGGAAAGAAAATTACGTGGGGAAGAGTTGCAGGTTTATTAGATTGTTCTGTAAGAACTGTCTATAGAAATTTAGACGATCAATTAAAACAAGAAAAACAAATATTAAATGAAGAAATATAGTATAATAAATTACGTTAGATATAAAGAAGATATACAACGTAAAATTAATAAATTACCAGATGTTGTAGATAGTGATTATACTATTTATGATAGAGATCAAATGATTACATGTTTTTTACCTTTGGTAGAAAATTTAGCTAGGAAGTTTTCAACTTCTCAACAAGCTAGTGGTGTTATGACCATTATGGATTTAATACAGGAAGGAAACGCAGGTTTAATACATGCTGTAGGTAAATTAGATTACAGTATGTTAAAAGAATCTGAAGATCAAGAAAAGACATTGAAATCATTTTTATCCAAAAGGATACGAGGAGCAATACGTAGAGGTATTGATATTAATAGAGGTGATATTAGAATACCAGAACATAAGTTAAATGAAATACGTAGAAACTTTGGTAAAGACAAAAAGATGGTAGAAATGTTTTTCAATTCTATATTTTTAAGTATAGATGAAAAACCTAAAAATGAAGAGAATATGGTTTATCAAATACCTGATAAATCAGAACCATATAACATGGATTTATTAAATGCTTATTTAGATGGTTTATTGAAAAAACATTTAACTGATAAAGAATACCATGTATTAGTATTAAGTTATGGACTTAATTGTGATAAACATTCTGCTAAAGAAATTGCGTCTAAATTAAATATAGATGGTAGTAGTTCTTATGTTAGGGTTTCACAACTAAAAAAACAAGCTGTAGATAAGCTAATAGAGAACTGTGATCACTCGCAAGTGCTTGATTATCTATAAGTTAGAGCGGATAAAATATTTAAATAACACACACTAATGTGTGATTATATATATAGACTAAAATTAAATTTTATATTATGACTTTACAAATGAAACTGGCTCAGATCCAGACTAACTTTAAATCGAAGAAAAGTAGATTTAATTCATTCGGCAAATACAATTTCAGATCAGCCGAAGACATTCTTGAAGCAATCAAACCTTACTTATTGAAACATAATATTACGGTTACTGTTGATGAAAAATTATTAACAGAGGGACCAATACCTATTATACAATCCACTGCTGCTATACACGACGAAAAGGGCTTAAGCATTAAAGCTAGAGCTATAGTCGGAGTAGACTTAATGCAGAAGGGTATGCAAACACCTCAGCAATTTGGTAGCGCATCCTCTTATGGTAAGAAGTATGCTTTAGGAAACTTATTTCTAATTGATGATACACAAGATTCAGATGCTGTTAACGATCATAGTAAAACTATGAATAACACACAGTGGGAAAAAGCTAAGGGCTATGTTAAATCTGGTGGCACATTAGATGCAATCAAAAAGAAATACAAATTAACTTCAGATCAAGAAAAAGAACTAACAACTTTATAGATGAAAAAACAAGATATTCTAAAGAAATTATCTAATGATGAAGATTATTACGGTGATTTCGGAAAGAAGTATTTGAGCTCTTCTGATGTAGGTGTATTATTAAATAATCCACTTGCATTTAAGAAAGAACAAAAGAAAACAGCTGCGTTCCTAGTTGGTGGATACTTTCATACCGCTATCCTAGAACCGGATAAACTAAAGAAGTACAAGGTTATACCTAGCACCACTAGGAACACTAAGCTGTACAAGGAGATGTCGGATGGTGAATTATGTTTATTACAACACGAAGTAGATACAATAGAGTTAATGACAGATAAAATGTTAAGTAATGATATTTGTAGAGGTTTAATAAAACCTGATTGGGCTGATTATGAAAAACCAATGGTTACTAAGATCGGTAAATATATGTGGAAAGGGAAATGTGATATATTAAACCACGAAGATCAATTAGTTGTTGATTTGAAGACAACTGCGGATATTAATAAATTTAGAAATTCCGCACATAGATATAACTACGATGCACAAGCATATGTATATAGAGAACTATTTGGATATGATATGTTATTTATAGTTATAGATAAAACCACACATCAAATTGGAATGTTTGATTGTTCACCAGAGTTTTATGCTTCTGGTAAAGATAAGGTAGAAAGAGCAATGGAAGCTTATGACTTGTTCTTTAAATCCAAGGATTTCGATCCAAAACAATATTTCATAAGTAAAACACTTTAATTTAATATTATGGCAAGAACTAGAAAAAGAACCTGTGATGTCACAGGAATGACTACAAGCGTTAATAACTTTTATGCAAATCAAAGTCACGTTAAAGCTGTAGATAATTTAAGAAGAGTAACTGGTGCAAATAAAGTTCAGTTATCTCGCATGTTTAATCAATTAACAACATATTAATTATGGCAGGAATTATTAAAACAAGTATTAACCTCGCGAATATACCTAAAGATAGAATTATCGAAGGTAAAAAGGGGAAGTACTTACCGATTTCCATATCGGTCAATGATGAACCAGATCAATTTGGTAATCAAGGACCAGTATGTGTAGACCAATCTAAGGAAGAAAGAGACGCGAAAGCACCTAAGACTTATCTTGGAAATTGTAAGGTAGTTTGGACGAATGGAACTTTTCCAGAACCTATTCCGTTTGAAAGACCTTCAGGTCAAACCGTTGCCAGTGCTCCAGCGAGTAGTGGTACAGATGTGAAAGAAGACTTACCATTTTAAACAAAACAGATGCAAGTAGAGAATAAAGAGATCAATGGATTTTTGATTGATAATTTCAATCAATATGACCTTGAAGTGGGGAAAACACAGGGGATTTGTCCTTTGTGTTCTCATGATAGGAAGCCTGGAAATAAGAAGCTTAAATGTTCTTCTTATGATTGGGAACGTGGTCTCGGTACTTGCCACAACTGTAATTCGACTTTTCAACTACATACTTACGAACGTAAGGGAGCTAGTGAACGTGAATATGTTCGCCCGAGTTTTTCTACGAAAACTTATAAAGCTCCTAGTAGTAAAGTCGTAGAATGGTTTAAGTCTAGAGGAATAACTCAGAGCACTTTGGAACAGTTAAATGTTTCAGAAGGTTCTGAGTTTATGCCTCAAACTGGGAAGGAAGAGAACACAATTAAGTTTAACTACTTCATGGGTAATCAGTTAATCAATATTAAATATAGAGACGGTAGAAAAAACTTCAAGCTTTATAAAGGAGCTGAAAAAGTATTTTACAATATCAACAGTATTGTGGGACATGATTCGTGTGTTATAGTTGAAGGAGAAATAGATGCATTATCATTACATGAGGCAGGTGTGCCTAACGTGGTATCAGTTCCAAATGGAGCAACGTTAAATCACAATAATTTAGATTACTTAGATAATTGTATAGACTATTTCGAAGATAAAACGAAAATAATTCTAGCGGTAGATGCTGATGAACCTGGCACTATGCTTAAACATGAGTTTATACGTAGACTAGGAGCAGAAAATTGTTATATAGTAGATTTTGAGGATTGTAAAGACGCAAATGAATATTTGATGTCTCATGGGACAGAGAAATTAAAGTATGCTATACACAACGCAGCTCAGGTACCATTAGAGAATGTAACAACCTTAAAAAACGTAGAAAATGATCTTAAAGACTTTGTTAAACACGGTTTTAAACCCGGCTTTCAAGTGGGTCTTGAAAACTTTGACAAGATTTTTTCAACATATACCGGCCAGTTTATTACTGTTACTGGTATACCTAGTAGTGGTAAGTCTGATTTTGTGGATCAAATGGTCGTAGGATATAATAAACAATATGGTTGGAAGACTGCATTTGCTAGTCCTGAAAATCAACCTATATATTTACATGCTCACAAACTAATGAGAAAGACTTGGGGAGATATGCCGTTACCTGGTGATATAGGTAGTAGCACTTGGAAAGAAGTTTCAAATCATGTAAATGATAATTATTATTTTATAGACATGGATAAGTATAGTTTAGAATCAGTACTTAGAAAAGGTGCTGAATTAGTTAAACGAAAAGGTATCAAATGTCTAGTGATAGATCCTTATAATAAAATTAGAGATGCTAATGCAGTGTCAGATGATGTTAATAGATATACCATGGACTACCTATCTAAGATAGAGCAGTTCTGTAAAAGGTATGATGTTCTAACATTTATAGTAGCACATCCGACTAAAATGATGAGAGATCAAAATGGAAAAATTCAAGAACCAACTATGTACAATATTAAAGGTGGTGGCGAGTGGTATGATGCCTCTTACCACGGTCTTCTTGTACACCGTGATTATGAAGCTAAAAATACTAAAGTCAAAGTACTTAAAGTAAAGTTTCAAAACTTAGGAGAAAATGGTGGTGAATCATTTTTTACTTGGGAACCAAAATCTGGGTCATTTGTACCACAGGTAAATGTTTTAGATAAAGAGAATGACAGCGGCCTTCCGTGGGAAAACTAAATTCGGAATGGGTGATTACTCTCGTAATCCCGAAGAAGATGAAGCAGCTATTTGGTGTTTACATAACAATATTTGTATAACTCCAAGACAAGCTAAATGGGGAGAAAGAATATGGTTTGTAGATATAGAAAAAGGTGTGTATCCTAATCGTAAACTATTAGGTTCCTCACCTGAACATTATGGACCAGGAAGAATATGGGAGAAAGTGTCAGAATATCAATTATATTATTATAGAAAATATGCAAAATAGTTATTTTAACGCAAACGAAGCTTTTAATGATTTATGGAATTATATACCTGGGCAGGGTATAGATTTTGATAATACAAAAGCTATATTTAACTGTGGTTTTTATATACAAAACCCTTTAGCAAATTCAATTAAAAGTGAAATTAGAAACTGGAAACTTGAATATGCAGAAGCTGAATGGCAGTGGTATTTATCAGGAGATCGTAACATAGATAAACTAGGTGAGATCTACGGTAAAGTACCACCTATTTGGTGTCGAATGGCAGATCCTCACGGTAATGTTAATAGTAATTATGGTTGGCAATGGCAACGTAAAAATCAAATAGATTATGTTGTTGCTAAGCTTAAAGAACAACCACAAACTAGACACGCTGCTATAAGTATTTATGATGCAAAAGAATGGGAGAATTATAGAAATGATACTCCTTGTACTTATGCAATACAATTTACAATAATACAAAATAAATTATGTATGTCTGTTTATATGCGATCTAATGATCTCTGGTACGGTTTCTGTAACGATCAATACTGTTTTAGTATGTTACAAGGAATGATTGCAGAGAGACTGTCTATAGACCCCGGATGGTATTACCATCACGCACATAACATGCATATATATAACGATAAACTAGAAAATTAAATATGACTTATTATTTATATCATATTCCAGGTAAAAAGATTGGCGTTACCTGTGATCTTAATAACCGGGTCACAGTACAACAAGGATATGAACCTGATGAATATGAAATATTAGAAAGCTCACAAGATATAGATCATATATCTTCTTTAGAGCTACAATTACAGAAAGAATATGGATACCGAGTAGATATGGTACCATATAAGAACCTTAAACCAAAAACCAATATGAATATAAATGTAACCGAACAAACAACTACTTTTCCTTGTCCAATAAACAAGTTGAAAGGTCAACTGTTTGATAATTTAGGTATGAGCTGGAGTACCGAGCATGGAGAGCTAAATATAACACCAGCAACAATAGGGTGGATTATGAGAAACGTTAAAACATCTATGTACAACAATGATAGGTGTTATGTATATAACAAAGCGTTTGTTAGATTTTATGATAACAATGATGTATTCACTCAAGATATTGTTGATAAAACACCTCTTAAAACTAAATGCTCTAAGAAACCTCTTAAAATGTTTGAGAACATTAGAGAATGGGCTGATGAAAGAGGACTATACGATAAAGGAGATTCCAAAACACAACTTATAAAATTGCAAGAAGAAATGGGTGAGTTAGCTAAAGCTACTTTAGAAAACGATAAACCAGAAATTATAGATGCAATTGGCGATATGGTTGTAGTATTAACTAATTTAGCACATCTCAACGGAGTACATATAGAAACGTGTATAGCAGAAGCATACAATGTAATATCTAAACGTACAGGAAAGATGGTTAATGGAACATTCGTGAAAGATGCAGATTAAGACTAAAGATAAAATAGTTCAATCTGTCTTAAGAAAGATGGACGAACGTAGTTTAATTGGTCAAAAAAAGTATGGCCAAACGATGCAAGATGAAATAGACACAGACAAGAAAGATCTTCGCGCGTTCTTAGTAGATGTACAAGAAGAGATAATGGATGCTTTATTATATATCGAGGCTGCAAAAAGATGTTTGCAAGATGAGATAGAAGAAGCTATGATAACCTCTTCACATGGTTATCCTGAAAATATAGAGGTATATGATGAGGAGGAATTATAAAAGAAAGAAGAATGGTCCTGTTAGAAGTAACAAAGTTACTTTTGACGGGATAACCTTCGCTTCAGGACTTGAAAAGTATATGTATCAAGCGCTGAAAAAAGCTAAAATATCTGCTTTATATGAAGGACAAACTTTTGAACTTATAGAGTCTTTTGATTTCCAATTTGAATGTTATGAAAGATGTGCAAACGGAAAAGGTGCTTATAAAAACAGAGGGAATAAAAAGATTTTGAATATGAAGTATACCCCAGATTTTGTAGGTAAAGGCTTTATAATTGAATGTAAAGGTAGAGCTAACGAATCATTTCCATTACGTTGGAAAATATTTAAGAAATTAGTTGCTGAGAGAAGATTAGGACCATTTACCTTATATAAACCTCAGAACCAAAAAGAGTGTGATAAAACAGTTGAATTAATTTTAAAACAAAATGGCTAGAGTTATAATAAGAGCTTATGAATATAAGCCTAAAAAGAAAAGACCTGGTGTACATTCAAAATGTAGACACACTAAACAAAAAACAGGTAAGTACTACAGTGGTACGCCTTATAAAGGACAAGGAAGATGAAACTAACAAGATGGGAATTAAGTTTTGGTTTATTTGATGGCCTATTATTTGGATATAGATCATATCCAGATTGGGATAATAATAAAATAGATCATGTATTTTATATATTAATATTTGATATTTGTTTAACATTATTTTACGATTAAAATGGGATTATTTAATGAACGTATACCTTATAAGCCTTTTGAGTACCCTGAGTATTATACTGAGGGTTGGTTGAAACAAGCTCAAGCATTCTGGTTACATACTGAAATACCTATGTCAGGTGATGTAAAAGATTGGAATGAAAAATTGACTCCAGCTGAGAAGAATTTAGTTGGTAACATACTGTTAGGGTTTGCTCAAACAGAATGTGCAGTGTCTGATTACTGGACACAGAAAGTCGTGTCATGGTTTCCAAAACATGAGATACAGCAAATGGCTATGATGTTCGGCTCACAAGAAACAATACACGCTGTAGCTTATAGTTATTTAAATGAAACACTTGGACTTGAAGACTTTGAAGCGTTTTTACATGAACCAGCTACGTCTGAGCGTTTTGATAATCTCGTTGCATATGATGGCACCGATACTATTGGAATTGCTAAATCATTGGCTGTTTTTAGTGCTTTCGCTGAAGGAGTTTCTTTATACTCTGCTTTTGCAGTACTTTATAGTTTTCAGTTACGTAATTTACTTAAAGGTATTGGACAGCAAATGAAATGGAGTGTAAGAGACGAATCATTACATAGTAGAATGGGTTGTCACTTATTTAAACACATGTGTGAAGAAGAAAAATCTTTAAGAAAAGATTGTGCTCCACACGTGTTAGAAGCAGCAATCACAATGCATGATGCTGAAATGAAATATATAGATAAGATGTTTGAGATGGGTGATATAGAAGGAATGAAATCTTATGATTTAAAACAATTTATAAAGAAAAGATTAAATGAAAAACTTATTGAGCTCGGATACAAGAAGCACTTTAAGTACGACGAAAAAGCCGCGAAAAACTTGGATTGGTTTTATCATCTTACTGGTGGTCATACCCATACTGACTTTTTTGCTATTAGGCCGACAGACTACAGTAAAGCAAATGAAGGAGAAGATTTCGAAAATATCTGGGAATGATAGATAGAAGAAAAATATTACAATTCTTAGTAAGAAGTAGAAAGCTAACTCCTAGTGAAAGATTAGCTAGTAGAATAGGATACATGGGTGCAGGATTTTTAGTTGCAGCTCAGTGGACAGTAGAACCTATGCTATACATAGCTGGGTTTTGCTGCGTATTAGTTCAAGTAGCATCAAGAAAACAATGGAACCTTGTTGCATTAAACATTAATGGGCTTATGGCCTGGATAAAACACTTAATAACATAATGTGGAGTAATAGATGGATAAAAGGTCAGGATTACCCAGAGTGGGCTGAAGCTGACGTATATAAAAAAACAATACAGGGAGGATATTTATATAATGGAGAAACACCGAAAGAAGCGTATGAACGCGTTGCTAAAACAGTTGCGAAAAGAATCAAGAGACCGGAGATGGCGGAAACATTTTTTGAATACATATGGAAAGGCTGGCTTTGTCTTGCTAGCCCTGTGCTTTCTAACACTGGCACTGACCGTGGATTACCTATATCTTGTTTTGGTATTGATGTTGCCGATAGTATTTATGATATTGGAACGAAGAATTTAGAGATGATGCTTCTTGCGAAGCACGGAGGAGGAGTTGGTATTGGTATAAATCAAATTAGACCAGCTGGATCAGAGATTACAATGAATGGTACTTCAGATGGTACTGTACCTTTTTGTAAAGTATATGACTCTAGTATATTAGCTACAAACCAGGGAGCGGTAAGAAGAGGAGCTGCATCAGTTAATTTAAATATAGAACATGCTGATTGGGAAGATTGGTTAGAGATAAGAGAACCTAAGGGTGATGTCAATAGACAATCGTTAAACCTACATCAGTGTACTATCATCGGAGATAAGTTTATGCGTAAACTTAGAGATGGTGATAAAGTTGCAAGACGTAAATGGAGTAAATTACTTCAGAAACGTAAAGCAACTGGAGAACCTTATATCATGTTTAAGGGTAACGTTAATAAACAAAACCCTAGCATGTATAAGGATAATGCTCTGAAAGTATTTATGACAAATATCTGTTCAGAGATTGTATTACACACGGATGAAAACCATAGCTTTGTATGTTGTTTATCTAGTTTAAATCTAGCTAAATACCACGAATGGAAAGACTCTAATTTAATCTATGATAGTGTATGGTTTTTAGACGGTGTATTAGAAGAGTTTATACAAAATGCAAAAAATAGAAGGGGATTTGAAAACGCTGTAAGATCTGCTGAAAAAGGTAGAGCTTTAGGACTAGGTGTTTTAGGTTGGCATACTTATTTACAACAAAAAGGATTACCTTTCGAAGGTTTATTATCACAATATGAAACAAGAAGAATATTCTCACAAATTAAAATTGAATCTGAACGTGCTTCAATGGCTCTCGCTGAGACTTTTGGCGAGCCTTTGTGGTGTGTTGGTACTGGTATGCGTAATACTCACTTGCGTGCTATTGCTCCCACTGTTAGTAATAGCAAGCTTGCTGGAAACATCTCACCAGGTATAGAACCTTGGGCCGCAAATGTATTTACAGATCAATCTGCTAAAGGAACTTTCATTAGAAAGAA
>Ga0208299_1001342_pt1 | contig 18689 bp, 34 predicted proteins | sample 15_taG_FD_184089 | JGI IMG/M metagenome (GOLD analysis project Ga0208299, IMG submission 184089) | Marine viral communities from the Subarctic Pacific Ocean - 15_ETSP_OMZ_AT15312 metaG (SPAdes) (version 2) | ecosystem: Environmental > Aquatic > Marine > Oceanic | place: Pacific Ocean | collected...
CTGCGAGATCCATCCGGTGGAGTCAGAGACAGGGTGGCCGCTTCGTTGGATCCCATATTCTTTCAAGATGAAGAGAACAGGAGGACATGGAAGGTCATAGAGGGCTTGCAGACCCCCATAGACGAGGTTTCCCTTGCTCAAGGCATAGGAAGCCTCACTCTGGAACATTGGGGCGGTCTAAGGGGCTTGTATGAGCTTTCCGACACCGTGCCACATACCGGACTAGTCGAACGACACGTTCAACTTCTAAGGAAACTCAATCATCGACCCGCTCACGAAGAATCCCTCCGACTCGTTCAACTCGATCTGGACGACGGACATTCACCCGAACACGCGCTAGCGAGACTCGATGCACTAAAGGAAGAACAACTCAACGGAAACACCTCCTTCAAGGACGCCACATCAAAGGCCGTCGATCACTTCCTCGCCATAGACGCGGGAGAACTCGCCTCCCTCTCCACTCCCTGGCCACAATTGAACACCATACTCGGCGGAGGACTCATGCCGGGACTCATCATAATAGCCGCCAGACCATCCGTGGGGAAAACCGCCCTCGCCCTCTCGCTCGCAACGCATTACGCCAAATCCATGACCGTCGCATACCTCTCCCTCGAAATGTCGGCGGCCGCCTTGGCTGGCCGAGTCATACAGGCCACCCTCCAATTAAGGAAACCTACCGGACGAAACTTCTACGTCCAGGACCATCGACTCAAGTTGAAGGCCGCGCCCGATCAACTCGAAAACCTCCACCTCAAAATCTTCGACTCCATTCATCAACTTGCCCCCGCCCTCTCCCAAATCGAGGCCATCCATCCGCGAATCGCCTTTATAGACTACCTCCAGTTACTCGAATCCTCCCCCTCCGACGGCGAGAACCGAGCCGCCCAAGTCTCCGCCATATCACGGCAATTGAAACTTCTCTCCCTAAAGCTCGACCTCCCAATCGTCGCCCTCTCGCAATTGAACAGAGAGGCCGAGAAAACAGGCCGCGCCCCACGCCTCTCTGATCTAAGGGAATCCGGATCCATCGAACAGGACGCGGACGTCGTGATCATGATGAACCGCGTGGACGACGACGTCGATGAAGCGGAACAGGAAATCAAAATCGAGATCGCAAAGAACCGATCCGGAGCAACCGGACGACTCAAGCTCACTTTCAAAAGATCGTTCCAAACCTTCCACGGTCAAGAATCTAGCGGCGAAGGCGCGCCGTTCTAATACGAAAAGACCGCCACCCCCGAAACGAAGTGACGGCCTTCACGAAATCCCTCTAACGGATCAAATCATGCTTTCGTTTCCACGATACCCCGACGCCTCCACGTGGAACCAGTTCTCCCTGTTCTTGGCGGCGGTCACGCTGATTATTCGCTTGAACGTCGCCGTCGATGCGGTGTAGTGAAGCACCGCCCGCTTGATCTTTTCGCGCGCGGCCCCCGCGTCCTCTCCTTCGGGTACTCGCAGAAGATACAGGATCGGAGCCTTCCAATCATGGGGATTCGCCACCTCATGAAAAACCTTGGCCAGTTCCTCGTCGCCAAACACTTGTATGGCTCGCTCGGCGGCTTCCTCGTCGAATGCGTCACTCATCGTCGGCCTCCACGTAGATACACTCCGCGCGTTGTACGACCTCGACCGCGCAACCCGCATAATGTCCACCCATCTCGGCGTCATTGGAATCAAATAACTCTTTGCCCAAGGCATAACCGTCCGAGTTCGGCGCTCCATGTCCATGAGCAATCACGTAGTCGTGGAAAACGTCCTTGTCGAATGCGTCACTCATCGTCGGCCTCCCCTCCATCGCGGCCAATGAACTTGACCGAACCCTTGAACGCCTTCTCCACCACGTCGAGAGCGTGATCGTAGTCGCCGCTTGAGGCGTCCTTCTCGATCTTCGCCCACTTCTCACGCCATGCCTCGCCCCAGCATTGCCTAGCCCATCGCTGGGCCGCTCCAAGGATCGCGAACACGTTGCCCGCTGGGCCTCTTACGTCGTAGTCCATCACGAGCCTCCTTCCTCGGCGGCTTCCTCCACCAGTTTGCGGCAAAGGTTCTGCATCATGAACGCCGACGCCATTGCCGCCATCTTCTCGCCCCCGCTGAACTTGTTGATATAGGCGTGCATCGCATCCATGTCCTCCGGCGTCACCGTCGGGAGCAAGGGCTTCGGGATCGGGTTGGGCTTGCTCATGATCCGACCCCTTCCTTCACCAGTTCATCCACCGAGACGTCGACGTGGCCAGATTCGCCTTGGAGATTCCCCGAATCATAAACTCCTTCGCCCTCGGATTCGCGGCGCGCTTTTTCATAAGCCGCTTCTGCGTCCTTCGCCTTTACGGTTATTTCGTAAACCTTCACCGTATGGCAGTATAGGCGGCACTTCCATTTCTTGAGTTTGTTCACCGTGAAATTCATGATCCGCCTCCCTCTGCAATGCAGGCTTTATCACTAAACTCCCTTATCTTCCGGAGAGCCTCGTCTTGAGAAAATTCTCGGTTGATGGCGTCATGGCCAAAGCATAACTCAAAAACTTTCTCGATGAAGGCGTCCGTTTCGACCGCCTCCCTCAATTCGGCCAAGCCTTCCTCTATTTCCTCGGCCAAGTCGGGCAACGCGGATCGGGGCAAGAAGCCCCGCAAGAGGTGAGGCTGGCCGCTCTGGGCCGCCAAGTATACGCCCAGATCATGCAGGGCCGCGTTCACCTTGTCGGTATCGCTCACGCCAGCGCGAGCCATGTATCTAACTAATGCAGTCAATAGTTTTTTCATGTGGTTGGTTCCTTTGTTGGTTCGGCCTTGGTGATGGCCCCGCGCGCCTCTGCCAATAAACGGCAATTTTTCAAGCCGTCTTGCGTGGCGCTTTGGTCGATTTCCTTTGCCGCCTGTTTTGTTAATGCCTTCAACGCCGCCAGCAGATCGGGCGCGGCGGCAATCAGTTGAGCGTTGGCATATTGTTCTTGCAAGGCTTGGGGGCTGCCAACACCACCCTCTCCTTGGTAAACATGGGCAACGCCTTTTAGCGTGCCGTCTGGCCGCCTTGAATCAACGGCTGGATATTCCCTGTAGGGCTTCCCTTTGTACTGCTTGACGCTATCGGGCTCAAGCGAGCCGCAAGGGGATCCGATTTCCCAAGGTTCTTGTGTGAATTTTGCCGCGCTCATAGGTTTGCCGTTTCCCTTTCCCATGCCTTACCGAACACCTTGCGAATTTCCTTTCCCCCGAAGCCGTGGCCGTAGGCTTTCAGCTTGTCGGCGGCGTCCTCTGGATTGCCAGTATAAAAACACTCATGATTTCTTAACTCGCGCAAAATGATTTGCTCGGGCGTGTGGTCGGCCTTGTCGGCCTCGATTCCCTTTGCGATGATCTCGGCCACGCCATCCACGAGCGCGGCGGCGTTGCGTTGCGGCACGATTGCGCCCATGCCCAAACCCATGTATTTTTCGCCTTTAACCGCGCTTGCCTTAAACTGCTTTGTGTTGAACGCATAAAACGCGCCGAGCTTCTCAAAGAGAGCGCTGGTCAGTTCTTCGGTGTAGTGGCTTAGATATTTAGTTGCCGCGCTCATACTTCGCCCTCCACTTTTGCGGCTTCGATCTCGTCCAGCGCTTGGATCACTTCGTCGAACTTGTGGCAGGTGCAGGGTAGCGCGTCGTCATCGTCTGCGGGGCAATGGTGGAAATCCGAATCTCTTAGCGCTCGGATGGCCTCCTTTATTTTGTCCAGTTTCCCTCCCTCTCTCTCTATCTCGACGCGGCCGACCGTGTTGCCGTTTAGGTCGATTAGCGGGCACTCTAAGACGCCGATTTCCTCGTCGGCCTGTTTAATGTATTTTCTCAAGATGCGGGCGATCTCTGCGGCAGTATAACCTGCATTTCCATCTGGATCACGTTCTGGATCGGGATGAAAGGCCGCGTTGCCTGTGTTAATTGTAATTAGTAGTTTCATGGTTTCCATTGCTTCGGGTTAGTATAGAACTGCGGTGAAGGTTGCGACGTCTCCCCCGAGGCCGTTTGCGTCGTTGTTGTGAGCAAACCATGGTTCGCTGACGTCGGCCCATGAGATCGCCTTGCCATCTCTCTCCTTTTCAACGAAGGCGTCGATCTCCTCTTGTTCGCCGTCATTAAGGCCGTCGGCGTCGCCGTTAATCAAATAACAAGCCCAGTAGATCGGGAGCGTAAAATTAATTACTTCTGTATCTTTCATAGTTTCCATTGCTTCGGGTTAAGATCGGCCCGCCACGTTCATGTGATGAGTGCGGCGGTATTCGATCTCGGCCGCCGTTGGGCCTCGGCGGATCGGTCGCGGCTTGGGTTCGGGTTTGGGCTCGGGGATCGCTGGCGGTTCGGGTAGCAGCTCGGCCAGAGCGCGCGGCAGGATTTGGGAAATGTGCTTCATGCGACCACCTCAAACTTACGACTGACGGCCGTCAAAGCCTTGTCGAGTTCCTTGGCCTCGGCGGCGTCAGCTGGGATCGACCAGTCGGCCACGGCTTCCCCCGCCCCATTACCCAGGACGAAGAAGATCCAAAACTTATTTCCCTTGGGGGTTTTAAATCCCACGTGGGACTCGTCCACGGACAGGACGACCTCGGCGGCTAACTTGGTCGCGCTCTCGATTGCCTTGCCCTTGAGCTTGAACCGTTCGCCGCCGTCGTCGGCCCAGATGATTTCATGCCCCAGTTTCTGAATGGCCATGAGGACGGCCATGATTTCCTTACGGTATTTATTTTCCATTGCTTGCCTTGTTTCGGGTTAGATCGAAGCGGTTTGCGCCGCCTGTAACTCGATCAGTTACATGGGCAGGATCAACCAAGCGGCGGCCTGTGTCAAATCCTAATTTTCTCTCCCCATCCTTCTCGGGGGCCAGCGAATCGGGCGACCAAAGCGGGCGACCAGTTCGGCCCGACCGGATCCACTCCCGCCGATCTGGGAGCAAACCCGCCGCCGCCGATCCGCTGGCCGTGATGAAGCCGCCCGCGATATTCCCGCCGAGGATGTGCGGCAACTGGATCGGATCTCGGCCGCCGATCCACGCACCCAGATCCGAGCCCCCGCGTTTTGCGCGTTTATAGTCTCCCGCGAGGGGGGGGGGTCGCGGATTTTTCCCCCTGTAAACATGAAATTCATTACCTCACGGAGTGTATTTTTAATAATAAGGGGCGCTTGACACGCATGAATTGGGCGCATTATGTAGCATATATGGCTACGGCTATGGAGTTGCGTAAGGATTTGTTGTCGTTGCGAGTGGATCGGGCGACTTTCGCGAAGCGATGCGGGATGAAGTTGAGCGCATTTGACCGCATGATGAATCGTGGTGACGAGTTACCGGAGTTGGTGATGGGGAAGTGGCGCGCGTTGCGAGCGGAGCGTTCGTCGAGTGAGGCTCCGTCGGAGGCGGAGGTTGAGTTGGGACGTCGTGGGATCAACCCGTACGTACGCGAGATATGGTTACCTGGCCGCATTCAAGGTAGTTTGAAGGTGAGTCCGGACTTTGATGGTCCCTTGGGATTGAAGGTACGGGTGAAGCAGGTGGAAGGCGAGGCTCCGTGGGTCTATGAATTGGATGGGAACTACAATCGCAAGGGGCGTTTGCTGGAATCGTCGTGACAAGTGAATTTGATCGTGGACGGGTGGGTGAATACCTTAATGGCGAGGGGAGTCATTTCACGGCGAAGTTGTTTCGTTTGATAAGTGATTCCGACGGCATCAACCGCAAGAAGTTGCGTAAGGGTTTCCCCGAGGAGGTATCTTTGTTGGAGGATCATTTGAAGCGTCCTCGTACGTTGGTTGAGATATTTGGGGGTGAACTGGATGGGTAAGTTGGCTGTGGGCCGCAAGAAGCGTGGAGGGAAGCGCAAGCATCATTTGGTGAAGGCGGTTGATCCTGGTAAGATGATAGACGCGGCGGTGAAGCGCGCGACTTGCCAGCCTGGTGTATCGCGTACGGACGAGTTAAGTAGATCGGCGGATCAGTTCTTGGTGGAGCGAACGGGGATGTTGCAGGAGGAATTTTTTAGTCGGGTGGGCGCGAAGTTGGAGCAGATCGTTGATTTGTTGACGCAGGATTTGATAGAGAAGCACGATCAGATACCGCCTCAGAATTTGCCGTATGCGTTGGCTGTGGCGTTGGACAAGGCGAATTTGTTGGCAGGTCGTCCGCAAGCGTTGACGGCTCAATTGAACGTTGGGTTGGGTTCGACGGGTCGTAGTCGCGAGGACGTGGTGAAGGCGTTGTCTCGGGAGGAGTCGTCCGATGAGTGAGTATGATCCGAGGGGGTTGCCGACGGAGGAGGCGTTGCGTCGGTTGCGTTCGGAGTTGATTGAGTTGTTGGATGGCGTGACTGCGAGCGTGACGGTGGGGACCAGTGACGCGAATAAACCCGTATCAACGGCTCAGCAGACGGCGCTCAACCTGAAGGCCAACCTCGCCAGTCCAACGTTCACTGGCACGGTGAGTGGTATAAGCGCCACCATGGTAGGACTCGGAAACGTTTCGAACGCTGCGGCTATTCCCGCCGCCGACCTGGACACCACCTCTACTCTCGGCACCGATGACACCAAGGTTCCATCGCAAAAAGCGGTGAAAACCTACGTTGATTCCGAGTTGGCAAGCAGCGGCACATCGAAGTGGACGTCGGGCTGGGTAAACACGGATGGGTCAACGACTGCGGCAAATGGAGCAACCATGACGTTCACGCACAATTTAGGGACGGAAGACTTTGTTTTTGAGTGTTACTCAGCGGATGACGTAAGTGGCACGAATAAACAAAAAGTTTCATCGGCGGATATATGGTCTTCAGGCCATCACGGTGCAACCGTTACTGGTATAAGCACTACTCAAGTAACCGTGCAATTGGCAAGTCATGGTTGGTTTGAGTGGTCAAGCACAGGGACGGCGGTGGCTACTAGTTGGAGTGGTCATTATATGAAAGTGGTATTAATCGGGTAACTTTATTATGGATGGGGGCATTACTTTGGCGGGGTTAAGCGTTAGGGGTAGCGTTTCTCAAGGTGGCTTGATCGGCCACGGCCCCGCCATTTTGGTTAAATACGCCGCTGATTTGCCTCTATGCGAGGGATGCGAGGAGCCTTGGTGCGAGGAGCATGGGGAGCATTTTGCCGAGTGTGAATGCGTTGGGCCGCACCAGGACGACGAGTACGATTACGAGGAAAAGGGTGGGAAGTTGTTTGCGGTAAAGAGGGCCACGTGAAGTATACTGACGAGGTAAAGCCGGATTTCGGAGTACCTTGGCCGAAGGAGTTCCGTTGGGAGAAGGGTGAACTGAAGAGTGGTTTGAGTCCCTTGGAGGCGTCCGACTTGCTTGAGACGAACCCTGCCCGCGCCGATTTGTTGAAGGATTTGTTGGAGAACCAGCCGGAGGGTGAGTCGAGGGATCCCGTTGGGTGGGGCTGGACGCTGGACAGTTGGCGTCGTATATTCGACACTTGGGAGGAGGACAAGATCATCGTGCTGTTTGGGGGAAATCGCAGTACGAAAACGACGTTTGCCTCACGTTTGCTGGTATGGTTGTTGATGAACGTGCCGGAGGCGGAGTTGCGTAGTTTCCACGTGACGGAGGACAGGTCGATAGAGGACACTCAGCGTTTGGTGTATGAATCGTTGCCCTTGGCGTTCCGCGACATGCAGAAGAAGCGTAGCGCGAAGCATTCGCTGACCTATTCGGCCAAGAATGGTTTCACGGACGGCAAGTTGATATTGCCGCCGCAGGAGGGGGCGAAGCGGGGGAGTTACCTGCGTTTCAACAATTACAGGCAATTTTTGCAGGACGCGCAGATCATCGAGGGGATGACGGCGCATTGCATTCATTTGGAGGAGGAGTGTCCGGCCCGCTTGTTTGAGACTTTGTTGGCTCGGGTGGCGGATTACCACGGCAAGATCATCATGACCTTCACGACTTTGCAGGGATGGACGGACTTGGTGAATGGATTGTTGCATGACGCGAAGACGGTGCGGACTCGTTACAGCGAGTATTTGGGGATGGATTTGCCCGTGGAGCAATTGAGCGCGAACTGGGAGGGGTGTCGGATTCATTATTTGTGGAGCGAGGACAATCCGTTTTTCAACTGGGAGGAGTTGCGCAAGTCGTATGACAAGCAGACCTTGGAGGTTAAGTTGGCGAGGTTGTACGGCGTACCGAAAAAGACTTATCACAATCGTTTTCCTAAGTTCAACCCGCACGTGAACGTGGTGAAGGAGGACGAGATGCCTTGGGTTCGTGATCCGGACGCGAATGTGACTCGTTACATGATATGCGATCCTGCTGGGAGCAAGCCTTGGGTGATGGTATGGGTGGCGGTGGACGAGGATGATCGTTGGTGGGTGTATCGCGAGTGGCCGGACTCGACGATGGGGCCTTGGGCGTTGCCGCACACGAACAACCAAGGCAAGCCTGTGGGCAAGTTGGGTCCGGGGGCGAAGCCGTTGGGGATGGGCTACCAGGATTACGCCGACTTGATTACGGAGATGGAGGACGAGGAGGAGATATTCGAGCGCTTGGTGGACCCGAGGTTCGGGAAGGCCACCTTGCGGACGATGGACGGCGAGACGAACATGGTGCGCGAGATGACGAAGGTGGGGATATTTTTCCGTCCTGCTCCCGCGTTGGACATAGATCATGGTTTGCAGAAGATAAACGATTTGTTGTCATGGGACGACGCGGAGCCGTTGACCGACGACAACAGGCCGAGTTTCTACGTTAGCGAGCGATGCGACAACGTGAGGTACGCGATGACCGAGTACAATGGGACGAGTCGCGAGGAGGCTTGCAAGGATTGGCCGGACTGTTTGCGTTATGGGGCGGTCACGCCGTTGGTGTACGTTGGATCTGGTGAATTGTCCGTGGCCGGGGGAGGTAGTTATTAAGCCTGGGCCGCCAAAGGCCGGGGAGGCGTATTTTGGGCATATCACCCAAAGGGATTGCGATGCGGTGAACGAGGGTTGGCATCGTTTTTGGGCGAAGCGCGGGATTGCTCCGCCGAGTGAAATGGGTTATCAAGGCTTGACTGCCATGATGGATCGGTTACAAAGGGTTACGAAGCCCAATGGCAATCACGGGGGAAAACAGGGAGGCTCTTGAGTTCGTCGGTCGCAAGCCGGACGTTACGGCATTGACTGCGGCCTATGAGGAAACGCGGAGTCAATTGAATGATTTCATGGTGCAGAAGCGCCGTGATTTCGATTCCCGTTTTCAGATATGGTCTGGCAAGAGTTCGGACAACCGCAAGCGGGCGCGTTCGCCGGGAGACGCCGAGCCGTTTCCTTGGGACGGGGCGTCCGACATGGATTGTCCGTTGTTGGACGACGTGATCAATTCGCATCGCTCGATGGTGATGAGCGCGATGAGGCGGGCGAACTTGGTGGCCACTCCTGTTGAGACGGGCGACGTGGAGCGGGCCTCGGTGGTATCGTTGTTTTTGAAATGGTTGATGAACGCTCGGATGCCGGACTTCCACAAGGAGATGGAGCGCGGGGTGAACAGTTTGATGCAGAACGGCATGATGATCACCTACGTTTACTGGGACGCGAGGGATCAGCGGATTCAGCAACCGATTGTATTGTCTGAGGCGGAGCAAGTGGTTCCGGGCATCACGGAGATGGTGTCGGACCCGGCGCATGAGGATCATTTCATCGAGGTGTTCCAGGAGACTTACGAGGTTGGGAAGCGCAAGGCTCGGGTCATGGTGAGGGAATTGCGAGAGACGGGTGAAACCACGGTTCCCGTGACCAGCCGCATAGTGAATCGTCCCGCGATCAAGAACTTGGATCCGGTGGACGAGGTATTTTTCCCTGCTTGGACGATAGATCCCCAGCAGAGTCCGTACGTGTTCTTGGCGTTGCATTTCACGCCCGAGCAGATGCGGGCGAAGGTGGAAACGGAGGATTGGGACAAGAAGTGGGTGGAGAAGGTGATTGACCAGACGCGAGGCGACGATCCCGGATCCGACGTATGGTTTTCGCGTGACAGGCGGCGTGGATCGGGAGCGTCCACGGAGTTGTTCGACGACGAGACTGTGCGGGTGATATATGGATTTCAGAGGTTGATGGACGAGGATGGGACGCCTGGAATATATTGTACGGTGTTTCATCCGGACTTGCCGGAGGCGACGAACGACATGCCGAAGCCTTGGGCGGTCCACAAGATGTTGCCGTATCGACATGGCCGTTATCCTTTCGTGGTGACGAAGTACGAGGAATGGTCGAAGCGTTTGTACGAGACGCGGAGCATTCCGGAGATCGGGAAGAGTTGGCAACAGCAGTACAAGGTGGACGTGGACGCGGCGATAGACCGCTTGAGCCTGTCTGTTTTGCCCCCGCTTGAGCATCCGGTCGGGAGAGCCCCTGCAAAGTGGGGTCCGGGGGTTCGCGTGCCATACAGGGTTCCGGGCGAGTATCGTTACGCGGAGATACCGCGTTACGACACGGGTAGTCTTGAGATGCGTCAATCGGTTCGTTCGATGTGCTACGAGTATTTTGGTCGCATGACGGAGGGAGCGGATCCGCTTGAGGCGCAGAGCAAGAGGCAGGAGTTGACGGACAAGGTGTTTGGTCACGTGCGTGACGTCATGGATCATGCGTTTTCGTTATGGCAACAGTATGGGCCGGAGCAGGAATGGTTTCGCGTGATAGGCCGCAACGAGGTACAGCAGTTTCACCGTGGATCGCCGGACGAGCGTTATGATTTCTACTTAAAGTTCGACGTTGGGTTGCTTGATCCGGAGATGGTGGTTGACCGCGTGAAGGCGATTGCCGAGTTGCAGGGCTTGGATCGTAGCGGCGTGCTTGACACGGAGGCGTTGTTGCAATTGGCGGTGGAGCAGATTTTACCTGGAGCGGCGGACCGCGTGGTGATGCCTCGGGAGACGGCGACGAACAAGAGCATGGACGAGGAGCGTTCATTGATCGCGGAGTTGGTGGCTGGCGTACCGCCCAACGTGCGTGAGGACGACGTTCACGAACTGAAGTTGAACATTTTCCAGCAATGGTTGTCGCAACCGGACGTTCAGCAGAGGCTTCAACAGGACGAGGCGTTGCGTGGGCGCGTGGAGAATTACTTGAAGCAGAGGACTTTTCAAATCCAGCAGAATCAAAACAAGGAAATTGGCCGCATGGGCGGGAACCCGACGGGTTTCGGTCAAACGGCGGCTTGAAGTGACATGAGTGGATATAAGCAGGAAAACAGGGACGGCAAGATTGTGGTGCTTGACGCGGCCACGGGTAAAGTGATGGGGCGTTTCGTGGCGAAGCACTTTGCCGATGATTTCATTAGTCGGCTTCCGGTGGCCGAGCCCGTGGAGCCCAAGCGGGCTCGCGGTCCCAAGGGCAAGTTGAAGGCCGACGATCCCGCCACGCCGGAGAATGAGGCATGGGAGGGCGGCAAGGCCCCGAAGAAGAAGAAGAAGGCCCCCGCGAAGAAGAAGAAGGCGGCCAAGAAGAAGTGAAGTCGTTTTTCAAGCGGAGGAAGAAATTTGAAGGGATCGAGCAGGACCGACTCTTGGCGGCGGTGGCGGCGTTGTCCCGCAATGAACACTACCGCCTATTGGTCGAGCATTTGCACGAACGCCGCGAAAGGTCGATCCGAGCCATGCAGATCGAGAAGGTGGTGGAGTGTTCCAATCGTCATTTCATGGAGGCCGGGAAGATTGAGGCGCTTGATGAACTGCTTGATGATTTGGAGATGATGGACAACGCGAGGCTTGACGATGAGACGATTTAGTTACATAAGGTTACTTGGGAGCCGAATTTGATGATTTTTGGTATCGAACGACAACAGTCGATTGGAAAAGCCAATGAGTGAAGATAATACAGAGGGAAACGTCGCGACCCTGGAAGAGCCTTTGGTCGAGGCTCGCGAAGAGGCGATGGATCAAGGTGACAACTTGTCGGCTGACGGGTTTGCCCAGCGTTTGCTGGCTGACTTGGGCAAGGAAGAACCGAAACCCGACGAGGAGGGCGACTCAGCTGGAGAATCGGCGGTCGAGGAGAATCGTGGGGATGAGCGGAATCTTGAGGAAGAAGAAACGGGTGAAGCGGAAGCGGGCGATGAGGCCGGGACCGACTTGCTTGCTAAGTACGGCATAGATCTTGGCTCGATGAGCGAGCCCGAGATCGACGCGCTGGGCCGCGCCATCGGTGGAAGAGCGGTTTCCCGATTCGGGGAATTGACTCGGAAGCGGAAGGAGGCGGAGGAGCGAAGCGCTGAACTGGAGAAATCCGTCAGCGAATTACGCGCCGAGCGTGAGGCTGAAAAAAAGGTAAGCGAAGCGGTCGCCATAGATTTTGGCGGTCCATTGTCCGACGTGCAATCCGAAGCGGACCTTTCAAAAGAGGAAGAGCAATTGAATGCCTTGATCGACTGGGTGGAGGAGTCCTTGGAGTCGGACGAACAATACGACGACGACGGGAACACCTACTTGGTGGAGGGTGGAAAAGGGGAAAAGTTTTCGAGACAGGACTTGATCCGACTCCGCACCAACGCCCGAAAGTCTCTCCGCAGGGGGGGCGACCTGGACAAGCGAAGGGGTTTCTTGGAACAGCGACAGCAAGCGGACGCGAAGGCGGCCACCGATTTCGCATGGTTGGACAAGAAGGAATCAGACGAGTACAAGATGTTTGTTTCCGAATTGAACAATCCTGCAATTGGACCCTTGTTGAATGCGGTTCCGGGGGGAGCCTACTACTTGGGGTTGATGATCGAGGGCAAGAAATCAATTGATGCCAAAACCGGGAAACCTGTCCCGGCGACGAGAAAGCCGGACGCGCCGATTGCGGCGTCTGCGGCGGCTCCGTCGAAGGGCATGTCTTCCACGGACGAAGGGAAAGCCAGGAAAGCCTTGGATGCGGCGCAAAAGCGTTTCGACGAATCGGGTTCCATGAACGACTTGGCCAGTTTGCGCGTTGTGCAAGCTAGGCTGAGATCCATCCAATGAATTAGGAATCCTACATTATGGCTTTAGCAACAACCTACAACGTTGCTGGCAATCGTGAAGATCTGACTGACATATTGACCATTCTGGAGCCCGAGGAAAGCCCACTGACGAGCCTCGCCAAGAAGACCACGGCAAGTGGTACTTTCCATGAATGGCAAGTCGACGACCTCGACACCGTGTCCTTTGACGGGGTGAACGAGGGCGAGGACGTCTCTTCGTGGACGAACAAGGCGGTTAATAGAACCCGCCTTGGGAACTACGTGCAGAAGTTCAGAAGAACCTTCATGACCAGCGACATTCAACAACTGACAAACACGGCGGGCGTGCCCTCCGAGTATGCCTACGCCGAATCCAAGGCGGTACGTGAACTCAAGAGAGATCTTGAGAGCGCCATCGCCTCGGCCCAAGAGCGTCAAGCGGAAGCTGGAAGCGGCACACCGTACTTGACTCGCGGACTCGGTCAATGGCTCGCCAACGGCGGATCCGTGGCGGGAGCGGCGTCCTCGGACGTCCCTGCGGCGTTCCAATGCACCGCATCGGACACCAACGCGGCTCCGACCGAGGCTCAGTTCAACGCGGTACTTGAATCGCTCTACATTGCAAATGGTTTGCCGTCGGGTCAAATGACCCTAGTGGCCGGACCGACTCTGAAGCGCAATATCAGCCGATTCACCCGCGCGGACACTTCGTCCAACGACTCGACCTACACGGTCACCCAAGCCGCCGAAAGCAAGAAAGTGACGCTTTCAGTCACTCTCTACGACGGCGATTTCGGTTTGGTGAGCATCGTGCCTTCGATTTTTAACGCGAGAACCTCTGGTTCCTCGTCCACAACTGCGGCCGCATTGTTCGGCTACTTGGTGGACCCGGACAAGATCGGGCTCTTCGTGCTGAAAGCTCAAGGCGTCAACGAACTGGAAGACCAAGGAGGCGGGCGCAGAGGTTATTGCGACGTCATCGCCGGTCTCGCCTGTCATAACCCAAAAGCCCACGGATATTTCGAGGGATAAACCTAATAGGAGGGTTATAAAATGGCTAATACAGACGTAACATTAGATAACGCCCGCAAATCGACCTTGAGCAATCAAGAGCGCGCGCAGGGCTTTACTCACAAGTACAACATCAAGTACACCGACATCGACGAAGGTAGTGGTTCGAGCGATACGGTCACGGTTTCCTTGGGCAATACGCCTACTGATTTCGTGATTACGAAGGCAATGGTCAACGTGACCACCGCATTCGCCGGAACCGGAGCCCTTGCAATCGAGGTGGGTACGGATGGTGATCCCAACAACTTCATCACCTCTACGAGCGTGGCTGCGGTTGGACCTATCATCACCGGGGCAGGAGCCGCTCCGACCACGCTTGCTGGCACTTTCGCCGCCGCGTCGGACGCTCTTGAGGCGTTGTTCACCAATTCGTCAAGTGGATCACCGTCCGCTTTGACTGCTGGTGAACTCGATATATACTTGGCCATGAACTCGGCCAATGACGTCGGATAGTTAGTACGGAACAACTTATCTCCCATCAACGGCGGGTTCGGGCGATGCGTCCCGACCCGCTCGATGGGAGTGTGGAGGAGCTATGTCGGAGATATTCGTACCGAAGTGGAAAGAGGGCAACGGGTCCAGTTTCATGAAGAACCTGGATCGTTACTTGCGTTATCACGTGGACCTTGAGGAGTACGAGCATCGCAAGCGGTCCATTGACGCCCACAATGAGTCGAAAGCCTTGGGTAACGCCAAGATGGACGGGCTGGGCCAGCACGTGTTGACGGTTCCGGCCCGCGAGTTCTTTCGTTGGCAAGCCGACGAAAGGGGCTGTTGGGGCGACAAGGGATTCGTTCGTGAATTTGCCAGAGACAATTCCGAGTATCGGGGGGAGGGTTACAAACCGTGAGGAAAGTCACCTACGCCGACACCTCGACCAAGATCCAGCATTTGTTTGGGGTTGATTCGCTGATCACCTTGGAAATCAGCCAAATTACGACGGGGATCAACAAATACTCCAGGTTGGCGTGGGAGCGGGCCAAGTGGCCCGAGATATGCCCGATGGAGCAAAGATCGACGAATGGGCGGGTTACGAGTCTCGACGTTACTGCGGGGGGCTCGGGATATACAAGCGCCCCCACGGTGGCGTTTTCGGGTGGAGGTGGAACTGGAGCGGCGGCGACGTCGTTGGTTACGGACGGCGCGGTGAGCGGCATTTTGGTTACGAGTCAAGGGACGGGTTACGTTTCCGCCCCCACGGTGACCATCAGCGGCGGCGGCGGATCCAATGCCACGGCCACGGCCCACGTGGCGTGGGCGGTGGATTACGTATCGAGTGGTTACGATCCCATAGGCGAAGTGTTTGCGGTATGGGGAACGGATCCCTATGCAACGGCCTATCCCAGCGAGTTACCGTTTCAATTGAACGCAAACGGCGCGTTGTTGACGGGCAAGGACGACGCGGATCCGGTTTGGGCGCATTACCGCAAGCGGTTTGTGGAATACGCCACGGATTCGGAGGACATACCCTATATATTTCAGCAATACTTGGTGCATGGAACCTATGCGGACATGTTGTTTGCGGAGGGCCAGCACGAAAAGGGCAACAATGCCCTGCAACTGGCGGAACAATTGATACTAAACGAACTGGACAAGTTGGAGCGTCAACAATCTCAAGAAAACCATCTCCGTGTGCTTACGCACGTAGGGCAACAATCAAGGATATAACATCATGGGGGCATCAACGATATACAATTTTCGGACAAAGGTGTTGGATTATACGCCGACGCTGGACACAAACGCTTACGCGCAAGGCGACATATTGTTCGATTTCGAGGCGCTGACGTTGGGTGAGGGCGGGAGCGCCAGCAACCCGATCAAGGGAACCATCAACACGTTTGTCTTGCTGGACAAGGATGACAACGGCAACCAGATCTCGGTGTTTTTCTCCGATGATTCGGCGGCCGACCTCGGAACCTTCAATGCGGCGGTAAGCGTCACGGACGCTCATGCGGGAACGATACTGGGTTACGTTGACACGGGAGCGACCTACGAGGACATGATCGGGTGCAAGATCATCCGGCCCGCCGCGTTCACGCCGATCCCGTTTGAATCAACCGACGACAAACTGTATGTCGGCGGGGTGTTGCGTGGAAGCGCCACACCGACCCACACGGCGGCTGGCATCACCATGCGGATTGGCTTGACCATAGAGTAGCAATGGGCCTTCCATTCATATCGTCCCGGGGTTATCGAGGGCAGACTACTGCGGTCGCCGCAGGTGGTGGTGGTGGTGGTGAAGAAGAATCAAGCGTATTTAACGTGGAGACAATTGACACCACCTCCAATTTAGAGGCGCGGACGGGTGACTCGGAGGGTTTTTTGGCATATAACAAAACAACAAACCAACTGTACGTAGCTTACGGAAGTAATCTATGGAGCAAGTATAACGCAGATTAACTCATGGCAACTTTAGACGTAATCGCGAACGCAGCAGCCCGTCCGGGGTCACCCTCTGATGGAGATATGTATTATCAGTCCGATTTTCAGCAGGTCATTATATATGACGGCACGGCGACGGCGTGGAAAATATTCACTCCAGACGAGTCGCCGTATGCCTTGGATGGTTCAAACACGACCACGGTGCGCCCAGCGTTTCACTTCGATGCCTCCATGTTGAACGGTGAGGACACATCGGGGCAACTTGATGACGAAGACCTCTTGGACATTCATTGGTATTCGCGAACCAACGACATGGCCGCGGATATATCCGCCGCCGCCGCCCAGCCCAAATATTATGCTTCGGGAACCAACTCAAAACCATACTTCTTGATCCATGACGCCGCAGATCATTTGTACTGCAAGGGGGCATTGGACAAGTTGAGGTTTACTGGTGATCTGACCGTGATGTTGGTTGCCAACAGAGCCACAAACGACACTACGGGCGTCATGGCCGTGCCTCTTGAAACATCTGCCAATCTAAAGATTTGGTTTTGTTTCAGTAGTGGAAACGATTGGATGTACGGCACTACTCACGGTAACCTTGACCGTCCAAGCATAAACTTGAACGATAGTGGGGGTGGGGCTGCGGAAATGACCTACGCCACCACACGGTTATTTATGATAACCCGCGCATCGGGTGTAACCGACCTTTGGGTCGAGGGAAATAATCAAAACAGTTCTTTGGGAACGAGCAACTCCACTACCCTTGACGCTTTCGATTTGGTTGGTGGCGGTGGTAGTTATGATGCGGCTGACATGCACCTTTACGAGTATGCGGTGTGGCCTTCCAATCTTTCTAGTACGGATAAGAACACAATAATTTCCTACGTGAATGCCAAATACGGTTCAGGCAAGGGGCATGACGGCGCGGAGAATCTTGCAAGAGCCACTTTTTAATATGAGGAAATACAAGCTATACGATACGTTTGCCGAGTGGAACACCAAGCACGCCGCGCTAATGACCCACTTGGAAATAGAGGCCACGCCTACTCCGACTTATGCGGTTGTTTCGGTGGTTCAAAATCCAAGTTCTTCGGATTACGGGAAATTCATCATGCCCGTTGTGACCACGGGACAATGGAAATGCGATGATCAGTTCAATGCCAATGAATTAGTGGATTGGAACGAGGAATGGCAGGTGCCGCTTGAATGAAACACTTGATAATACTTGCTCCATTGCTGTTTGCATCCTGCTCGATGCGCCCGCTGTATGGGCCGCTGGGAGCCGCCATTGGTGGCGGGGCGGGGAGCATAGCCGGACCGTTTGGAGCCGTAATCGGGGCTGGGGCCGGATCGGCCACGGGGCAATTATTAGCTGGTGATCAAGAGTTGAAGAAGGCTCAACAAACCATAACCGCTTTATCGAAGGGTGACGTGGAGGGATTGATTGCGGCTGGCATGGGACAACAAAAGGGATTCATGGACGAGGCGTTGGACGCGGTTTATGGGTTCGTCAAACTCTGCTTGGTGGGGATCGTTCTTTGGCAATTAGTGCCTATTCTTTATACCAGATATATTCACAAGAAGCATACCAATGGGAACGTTGAAAAAATTAAAAGCTGAGTTCGACAAGTTGAGCAAGCGGAACAAGTCGCTGGTTATAATTGGGCTGGCTACCGCCGTATTCTTTCTACTGGAGATCATTCGATGAATTTAGACGCAATAGATTTAGGGGTAGTTGAACTCTTGATGATGGTGTTCATGGGACTGCTTGGTTATTTGTGGCGGTCGCAAGCCAGCGACGTGAAACAAACCTCGGTGGACTTGAACCAATTATCAATCAAGTTCGCCAAGCACGAAGGGAGTACCTTGGCGACCAACCAAACATTGTTTAACAACATAGAGGAACTAAGGGAGTCCATGCAACGAATCGAGAATCTTTTATTGGTTGGGAAAACCAAGTAATGATGGAGTTCGCGCACGAATTGGTTCTCGCTGGCATCGCCTTGGTGATAGGCGCAATATCGTGGGTTCTTCGTAAGGAACACTCAAGACTGGAGTCGCTGGAAGCCGAGCAAGTTGGGCTGAATGAACGATTGGCTACGGCGGTTAAGAATAACGCGATGAACGAAGTCGCTGACCGAGAATGGCGCAAGCGAGTGGAGGAGAATCATAAAGGACTTTTAAGGGCTGATGAGGACAGGCGGGGAGATGCCCGCAAGATTTACGACAAGATCGAAGAAATGAAGGCTAAACTACAAGCTGAGATTCAACGCTTGGCTGAGAAAATTGCGGGGAAATAAATCATGACCACC
>Ga0208299_1001343_pt1 | contig 18681 bp, 31 predicted proteins | sample 15_taG_FD_184089 | JGI IMG/M metagenome (GOLD analysis project Ga0208299, IMG submission 184089) | Marine viral communities from the Subarctic Pacific Ocean - 15_ETSP_OMZ_AT15312 metaG (SPAdes) (version 2) | ecosystem: Environmental > Aquatic > Marine > Oceanic | place: Pacific Ocean | collected...
CATACTGAGCTTTTAGCTTTTTTAAATATAGTTGGGCCATATCATGTTATTGGGTCGCCAACAATTTCATTTTCTTCTTTATCAATTTTCTTCTTCCCGAACATCAAACCATTTCTTTATCTTTCATTTTATTGATCTTTTTCCTTCATCCTTTATTACATCATCATTCCCAAAGTTAAAACAAACGAAATTGTCATCCATCCATACTTCATAACCCATTCTTACGAGTGCCGAAATCAGGTCATTAACATCTTGCCTATCACAATCACCGAGGTCATTAAATGTGGTTAGTTTTATTGTTTTCATTGTATTCCTCCAAGGACCTGGTCTTTTTTTATTGAGGTCTAATGGTTCGTCCATTTGTTCTATTCCCAAATCCTTGCTACTCTGCGAATGAAGCCTAGTGTGGCTCCAAACCCAAATGCTATTGCTGCCATTTGAAAATTTTCCAAATATATTGCCGTTGCGGACATCATATATGTTGTAAATCTTACTACACCATATATTGAAAAATTACCGCTTGCTTCTATAAAGGCTTTTCGGGTCATATTATTTTCCTCCATTGTATTTTTTATCCATTTTGTTTTTATACCATTCTTTAGTTGGTTTAAGTTCATCCGTGTTCCATACTGATTTACCAATCAACTCATCAATTGGTTTATTCTCTTCACCAAATCTTCCATCACTTTCCCATAACACATAAAGTGTAGTATTAAGACACTCTGATATTTCTCTCAATACTAAATAATCTTCAGTAAGATTTAAATCGCCATACCATACTTTACCATAACCTGGCATCAATACATTTGCATTAAATACAATTAGGTCGTCCGGATGTTCAGTGTGATAATTCATTTTGGAACCACCTATCATCCTACCATCAAAGAGGCTATACGCTTCAAATGTCTGTTGAATATCTGCTATGGTACTTGGTGGTTTCCAATCACTTGGATATTCACCAGTTAATTTTATTGTTTTGTCAATCATGTTATTGGACCCCCAACATAAATTGTCCATTCACCACTGTCCAAAAGCGGTTTGGCTTTTTTATATTTAATTTCTTTGTAGTCTGTACCGTCCGTGATGCCTACGATTTCGTTACGGCCATATTTCTTTCCGGTGATGATGGTAGTGGTTATCTCTCTATCTAGGATTCTCATACCATTGAGGTGATCTATTTCGTGTTGAACACAGACTGCTTCTAATGTTCTCAACTCTCTGTCCCCCTTTTGCTTTTCACCTTCCCAGGTACCCTGAGCTGCTTCGCCCGTATCCACACCACTGAAGATTAGCGTGCCTTCTTCTTGAGCTGTTTTTATTTCCACGGTTTCATAACGCTTCGTGTGACATCCCTTACCCGGGTATGATAGACATCCTTCATAGTAGGGAATTTCAGTTTCTTTTGATATGATTGTAGGGTTGATTAACGTGATGGGTTCTCTAACATTAACTACGGCAACAGCAGCATCAATGCCAACCTGATTAGCCGCCAACCCAATACCATCCTTCCTTTCGTTGAGTATGTTGAATAATTCCGTAGCGATTTCCATTCCTTCTTCAACTGAAACATCTCTTAGTTTTTTTTGAATGACGGGATTGTCTTTCTTGAAACAATTAATAATTTTGCGCGTCAAAACGGAAACCCCTTAAACCAATCATCGTCGTTACTTTTGGAGACCTGATATGCGATATATATTAAAATAATTACTACTAAGACTTCAAACATTGGTGTCCTCTTGTATGTTGTGATTGAGAAAGTCCTTTTGTTTTTGGAGAGCCTTTTTTAATACTTTCTTTTTCTTTAAGTGTCGGTCAATAAGAATCTGTTCTTTGGTTCGACGCTTTGTCTTCTTTTTAGGTTTCACTGTGGTGGGCGGCAAAGTACCTTTCAGCTTAGGTTGCTCCTTACCTTTGTGGAAAACGTTTCCGTCTTTGTCCACAAACTCTTTCATGAAATGCCAACCTGCAGGTTTCCCTGTAGGCTTGTATGCGGGCTCAGATCCACTTGGGAATCCAACCGCTAGCTGGACGCACCAACTGCATGTGACTGTTGCGGCGTCATCGCCTGCGTTTTCAACAATCCTACCACATTTCTTACATGGTAATGCTTTGTAGCTAGTTATCTCTGACATGTTCTTTTTTCTCCTTTTAAGTTGCCCAAACATACGGTGTAATACGATGCGGGGCAACATTTATTATTCTATGACATCAAATTCAGCATCAATTACTTTTCTGCAGATGAGTAGATGTTGTCCGTTCTGCAATATGGTGTCGGATCCGAAATAGAGGCTCTTAGTGTGTTCTGCATTCTCTACCCGGGACGCGTCAAGCTGCGCCAGAACCTCATATTTCGTATCCTCTACTGTAACGATTTGAAGTTTAGGCAATCTCTACGAGCTTCTTTGTGGGTTGAATTGGTTCCAGCTTAGATATCTCAATAGATAGTATGCCGTTCTTAAAGGTGGCCTTAATGGTATCTCCATCAAGGCCGTCACCCAATTCAAAGTTCCTTTTGAATGATGATGCTTTTAATTCTCGACGGATACATGCTGCACCTTCTTCATCAAAGATGGCGTGCTTTGTGCCTGCAATTGTAAGTGTCCCCTGTTGGACCTCGACCGTAAGGTCTTTTTTATCCAACCCGGGTATCTCAGCTATGATGCCGACCCTGTCTTTGTACTCATATACATTCACCTTAGGGTATGCTGATCCCTGATACGGCTTTACGCCTACTACGCGTGCTATGTCTGGGAATGAGGATTCAAAGACTTGATCAAATAATTTATCAAATGGGGTTAAAAAAGAATCCCTATCGATGAAAGGGACGTTGGGGTGTAATGGCTTGTTCATAATATTCTCCTGTTTTGTTTACTGTTAGTCAAACACCGGATATCCTCTCTTGAGCGATATCCTTTTATCATTTATATATACTGATGAGATTTATAAAACATCTAAACTTTTTGTAAGAATTTTTTATTTAATGACCTGGCCACATCCATCATACTGACCGGATTGATAAACTGAGCGGCTTTGCCGTACATATTTTTGAAGGCTCTCACTTCGTTGTCGTGGATGTATCCACTACTACTGCGAATGAAATAACTCATCACTTCGATACCCTTGCTGCTCATCTTCTTGACCATCTTGGCTGTATGTTTGATGGCCTTCTCACCATTATAGTAGATCTCACCATTACTGAACATTGGAGCTCCATCTGAGTAGTTTAGAAAGTAACTGTCATTGTTGGTTGATCCCTCTACAAACTGTTCCATGATTGCATCGAAGGTTAGACTTTCCGGTGTGGTTCCACCTGGATTCAGGTAAGGAAAGATGCTCTTTACTTTTGATATCTTATCCTTTCTAGAATCGTATGCCATAACGATCAATGGTAATGAACTGTTCCGTCCACTAATGTGTGTGGACCGGATAGTCAATTGAACATTTATGTTTGAAGTCATGCTGGCTGCTTTGATTACCGCCACTGCACTTGTTAGAGCACTGATCCACTTGTCACCATACATTGAACCCGATGCGTCTATCGAGATGTGAAGGTTGAGATCTTTATACTTGTCCACAAAGGATTGTGTGAAGACGTTTGTGTTTCCAAAACCCAATTCTGAGATCAGTCTCTGATCTAATTTACCAGCATCTTTCCTGGTGTATTTGGTAGTAGTTTCTTCAGACCGAACCTTGAGTTTTCTTCCTAAGATGGATCCTAATCTGAGTCCTTCACTGACTGCTATTTCATTGTCGTCATATCTATAACTGATGCAGTTGAATTCTCTTGAGTCGATCAATGCTTTCGTAACATTGTTCACTACGATGACTTTAGTCTTGCTCGGTACCGGGTCTCCCCAACGGTCAACGCTCGGACCCATCTCTACATCTTTATAAGTACATCCGGATTGTTGTATCGCATTTAGTGTTGACGCATCAGCCTTGGACAACTTTCCCTTTGATAATTTATCTCCCATAAAGTCGTCTTGTCTTTTCAATGCATTTTCTAACATCCTCTTTGCACGATCAGTCAGCTCCGGAGCTTCAGTTCCATCATCGTTAGTTGGGCTGGTTGCTGGTGATTCACTACTGCCTGGTGCGACCTCACCTGATTGATCTTCAGATCCACTTGAATCGATTGATTCGTTTCCGGTACTGTCATCTTCTGCTGAGGTGTGTTCTTCTGGTTTGGGTCTTGCTTCGATATTAGACAAAATCACTAATAATATTTTTTGAGCGACTGCGATGGCATCTTGGGTCGACTTCAGTCTTGAAATGTTTTTCAGATCAACGATCTTCCAGATCTCCTGGAGGCCTTTTAGTGCGAGTAGCTGTCTATTCGAGTTGGTCAGATTGATAATTCGCATCATGTAGCTCTCAAGATCTTCAGTTCGGTATTCTGTTGACAGTAATGCTTTGTCAATAGCTTTGGAATGAAAATACTTATCATACATTGCATGATAGTATCCTTTGTATCCTGGTGATGTGTCGAAGATGAATCTATCGATTCTACGATCTTCCACCCAATTGGTTAGACTTCTCACAGTATCATAAACCGTACTGTCTGAGTAGCCTTTGTCGTTAAACTCACCAAGCGTCTCGTTATCTATATCATCACCATGTGCTAGCTGCTGGAAAGCGTCAAAGTCTGTTAGCTTAATGTGTGAACCCTCATGGAGCGCTAATCCAACCGCTATGTCAAACGTCTTATCATTGATAGATGAACTGATGACTACTCTCTTGCCATCCGTGTATGAATCTCCGCGCGTGGCAAATCTAACCGGGATGTTCTGGCCGGTCACGATGTTGACGAAATTGCCAATGGCTCGTTGATACCCAGATAGACCGATTAGGTCTTTTCCCTTCTTCTCTTTGGTATCTTCGGTTCCTAAAAATTTATCAATGTCGAACGAACGATTGGTGTTCCAAAAATCGCTATATTGGGGTGTTGAATTCATTGTAAAGCTCCTTTTTAACATGCTCTAATATACGGTAAAAAACAACGCGAGGCAACAATTATTTTTAAACAAAGGCAGGACCAACAATGAAGGAAACAAGTGAATATCTGACTCCTTTGGTGACCGGCTTAACTCGGTGCCAAATATGAGAATCAAATACTAAGATTGAACCTTGAGAACTCACCGGTGGCCTTACGTAGGGCGGATCGCCAACATAGAATTCAAATTCTCCGCCTTCGAAGTCGCCTGGAGCACTGACCATCATCATCGCAGTCAGTTTTCTGGTTTCTACTTCAGTCTCCATATAGGAATATCCACCATCCTGGTGCCATGTAAAAAAACTTCCAACCTCATACTTACCAAGCTGGCATGGGGTCTGTTTGGATAGATTATAGTGCCAAACCTTCTTGTTCGTTTCTAAGACATAATCCAATAACACCTTATTCATTGGATGAGCCGGCTCTAACCAATTCAGTTTAGTTTCTCGGATCTTTGCTAGAACCCCCTTCTTGGGTCGATCAGCTTCATAGTCCCATAAACCTTCTTCTTTATATCTGCGGATCTCATCAGCAAAGAGAGCACCTCGTCCCTGCCACATACCCACATCTGCTTGTTCTGCATTTTCGTGATCAAAATTTTCAATAAGATCTCTGCAGATTTGTGGGTCAATTGCATCTTGATAATAATAATAGCTCATATATAAATATATATTGTATAATCAACTCAAACAGATCATGTGTTTAATATAATTATTTTTAAACAAAAGGTGGTCCTAAAATCCAAGAAACGAGCGAGTATCTGATACCTTTCGTAACCGGTGTGACTTGATGCCATAGATGAGAGTCAAACACTAGAATCGAACCTTGGGATTGAAACGGAGGGACTTCAGGATCAGCATTACCATTCCAGAGTTGAAACTCTCCACCTTCATAATCGTCCGGGTGACTCAACTGTAGTGATACGCTGAGCTTTCGCAGTTCGTTTTCGGTCTCTGCCCAAGAGTATCCGGAGTCTTGATGCCATCCATAGAACCCACCAACTTCATATTTGGCAAACTGGCATGGAGTCATCTTGGTCAGGGCATAATGCCAAACCTTCTTGTTCGTTTCTAAGACGTAGTCGAGCAACACTTTGTTCATTGGATGGGGGCTATCCAGCCAATTTAATTTGGTTTCACGGATCTCCGATAGGATTCCCTCCTTGGGTGCATCCTTCTCCCAGTCCCACAGATCTTCTTCTTTCATTCTACGGATTTCTTCCGGGAAGAGAGATTCTCTTCCTTGATACAATCCCGTATCAGCTTGAAGCTCTTCAACATCATCAAACTCGTGGATTATGTCTTGGCATTGTTTGTTCGGTATGGCGTCCTGCCAATAATAATAGCTCACCGGTGGGTTTCCCTCAAATCAATGATAGTTTTTCGTTTGGGTTGTTCTTAGCGTGCATGAGATTATATAACGCCGTATAGAGTTGTTCCATATTCCAGCTCTTCTTTATGGCTTCTATACAAAGATGTTTATGTCGAGGATTTCGAAAGTGATACCCTTGAGTGAGTTGTAAGACATCTTGCTTAGCTCCGAGAAAATCTCCACCCTTGAGCTGTGCATTGAATCCATATTTCTCTACCAGGCCATTTAGATAGCCTGGTGTGAGATAGCTGCTTTTATTGTTCTGCGAAGATGACATTATGATGTCGCCTCTTCGAAGAGCTCGTCGCTAGAATTGTCGTCGATAAACTTTTGCACGATCTGCTTAACAAATGTCCTCTCGGAGTCGACTCCACCCGTAGCATCGTACTGTGGATATATTGTCACTTCAGCTGCTTCATTGAGTCCAAAGCCGTCGTACAACAAACCAGCAATCTCTACCGTAGTACGAGTACTGATTCCATTATCGATTCGTGGTGAATCGTTAGAAGATTCCATTCTGGTCAGATGAGCTATCTTAGCAACGCTGGATAGTATCTCTGCTCCTACATGTGGAAACATATAAGTTAACAAACCGTACTCTTCATCCTCATTCAGAGTATCGACTTCCACGATGGTAAATCTGTCTCTGAGGGCTCGATCAAGTACTCGAGTGGCTGTGTACTCGTTACCAACATTTGCAGTAGCTACAAACGTCACACCTTCTGCGACCTTAACCGTCTCGCTCCCATCAGCTTCATCTAATCGAAGATACCGCTGGCCTTGATCCAATACTGGCATCAATATATTCCAAGCATCTGGATGTGCTCGCGTCAGCTCATCTAATAGGATGACTGCATTTGGAGTTTTGATCGCCTTGACGAATACCGACTCAGCAAAATAAGTTCCCTTCTCTTTGTCGAAATGAGTGTTACCGATCAGTGTAGAGCGCGGATCCTGGGTGGCACCTAGATTGAAATAAAAGTCTGGACGATCCATAGCATTGACGAGTGCCTTGGCTGACATGGTTTTCCCACAACCAGCTGGTCCGGTCATCATGATATTCTTACCACGTACAGCAGAGCGGATCAGATACTTCCACTTCAGCTCATTCATCACAAGGGCCTTAGGCTTCAATTTGTAACTATCATGAATGAAATCTACCGTGTCGGTGTGACCTTCTGGAAGATCTACAGCTACGTCGTTGACTGGAATGGCTGAAAGATCGATGAAGGCCTTCATGGGCACGGATTTCCAATATTTCCGTCCTGTGGTTTTTTCTGAAAATTCAAGTGCATACCCTTTGGTATAGGCATTCTTTCTTGATCCGTATATGATCGCCGATGTGTAATCGACACCTGCGTTGTCTGTAGCCTTGTAGGTCTTGCCGACTTGTTCGACTTTAACTACTGTGCCTAATTTTACTGTACTTCTGTTCATTGTGTAACTCCTTTTTAACATGCTCTACTATACGGAGAAATACAACGCGAGGCAACAGTTCATTTAAAGATTATATAAATAAATTATCATCAACGTCCGGACGATGCTTCTGTGCTGGTCCGCTGGGTGTGTATATTTTTTGGCTGAAGGTGCTGCTCAGATCTGGAATGTAATGAGATAGTCTGTATAACCCAAATACAGCTAACATTCTAATCATAGCGATTATGTTATAAAGTATTTGTTTGAATTGATCTGACGTGACTGTTGCTACTTCCTCTCTCCTTTCGACCGCACTTCTCTTACTAACCTTCTTTTACTCTTTGATGTTCTTCATTTCTTACTATTCTACTTTTAATTCGATTAGCCATTAAGCGAACGTCTGTATATACATACAAACTAAAATCCCCAAACCTTTAATATTTTTTCAGGTGACCCGACATATTTATTATTATGCGGATAAATCCTTTATCTGCACAGTTCCATAAACCTAAACAAACGGGAGAATAACCCATGAAGGAAGCCATAACACTGGTCAAGGGATGGGTCGATGATTTAGTTCATCTGATGATGTCCTTTGTAGCCGTTGGTGCTATGTCCGAACTTATATTCGGAACAGGCATATTCGGCGTCAACGTTATAGGAAACCTAACATCAATCATAAATAAGTTCGGCCAGTCCGGATTTTCGGGCTTGGTAGCCTTATTGTTGTTGGTCGGTCTATACAACCGTAAGTAGGGTATACGGATGGGGTTGGTAGTTACCTACTTCTGCCAACCCCAATTATTCTTCATCAACTACAGCTCTGCCTTTGAGTTGTTCCCAATCCCGTTCTGGGCGTACTTCAAGATTAGTTTCCCAAGCACCCTTCAAAACATTCATTGATACACCACGCGATTCACCATACGAGATTAACGCCTGTATGTCTTTTGGAAAACAACTTCCACCAAAACCTAACTTTCCATCCGGCCCGGGTATATTCATATGAGAGTGACCGACGCGCCCATCCCGAACAAAACCCTCGGCGACATCATCCCAGATAGCATTACTGGAATCACTCAACCGTTTCATTTCATTTAGAAAGCTCACCTTGGTAGCAAAGAAGGTATTGGTCATATACTTTACAAGTTCGGCAGACTCAAAGTTTGTCTGTAGTATCGATATAGTATTACCAAATCTGCGACGAAACAAGTCAGCTACTAGTCTGACCCCTACACTGTCACCAGAAGTACCGCCCAATATTATTCTTGCTTGATTTATAAAATCAAAGTGAGCACTACGCTCAGTAAGAAATTCTGGATTGAAGACCATTTCAATGTCAGGAAACATGCTTGATAGTCTGCGAGTCGTACCGGGAGTCACTGTAGATCTCAACAACACAACCGATCCACTCACATCAACGCTCTTAGCATTGTTTATGCTGTGCAAGGCATTCTCGACAATATCCGTGTTGATGGAACCATCCGGATTGGCTGGTGTCGGTACCGAAAGAAAAATGTACTGAGATTCATTAACTGTTTCCTCCAACGTATGAGAGGCTTTATTAGGATCTATATCATAGACCTTAACATCAGCATCATATCCCACGCTAGGCGAGAAACCAAACTTGACCGCTGATCCCACATAACCGTTTCCTACTATTCCTATTTTATCCATTTTTTATATACCTCTGATAATATTTTTTATTCACGCTCACGATGGCCTCACCAGCTTGGTCCCATGTCATTGGGACGGGCTCCACTCTAGGACAATCATATCCAAAATATAGTTTCCATCTACACACTACATCTTCAACTGATGGATATTTAATCTTATTCATATCTCTGCCGGTCCATCCAATATTTTTTCTTTTCGGCCTTAAATTCAGACTGCCCACTCTGTTCAATCATACCATAAATTTTCTTCAATGCACATCCGAACTGACTTGGAGACAACTTACGTAGTTCCGTCACACCCGACATGTCGTCATACCTACCAGACGACTCCCCCAAAGCAGCTTCTACGATCAAACCGTTCTTTGGATATATGCTCAGAAAGTCTCGCTCAATTGCACTTGCTTGCTTTCCATCCGCACATACATAACTGGCAAGAACTCTTATATCAAAATCATCATACTGATGTATAGATCTATTAAACCGCTCAGACTCATCTGTACTGAATCGCTTCATTACATCCATATGTCTAGTGATCCCAAACTTATATAACTTACGCTCAGATCGTTTGTGCTTGAATTCGCACATATAAAACTTCATTCTCATTTTTATCTCCTAGGGACTATAATTCCTAACCTCTTCATTTCAGCTCGAAAGTCTTCATCATCCAATTCCACTTCGCACCTATCTTCAGTTCCGGAATCCACCGTCTGAAGAAGGTTACTTAAAACAAAATTTACAACCCCATGACTTTCTGATTCTACGCGACCAAAATATTTACACAGCTGAACGATCATGTTTAGAAGTTCTCCATCAACCCGATACAATTCATCATCATCAAATGGGTCGGATCTATAACTATGTAGCATTATGCCTTATCCTTCCAACCTGCGCGTGTATACGCCTTATCATTCAACGTACAGATATAGTCTAATAGCTTACCACACTCGTCACAAACTCTAGGCGTAATGTCTTCCACGCTTGGATATCGAAGTAGATGGCGCTCGCAGTGTTCCTCCATCAACTTCCAGTCAGCTGGATTGTTCTTATTCAATCCAGGACCATCAGTGATATCCTGCTCACAGCACTCCGTAACGGTACGATGCTTCTTTTGATCTTTTTTGGGTATATCTTTATTTCGAAAGTAATCGCGATTCATCAGAAAACATAACCTTATTTTAGTATGTTAGACAACGGGTATTTTATTGATGGGCACTCTGAGTAACCAGATTGCTTGACACTTGTGCACTCAATAAAGACTGTATGGTAAAATATAACGAAGGGTTTCTCTTCAACAACTCTTTGAACTCATCCTGTTTCCAAACTAATATTACCGCATCATGCTTTACGACGCATGTAGCCGTAGCAGGCTTACCGGTGAGGAATGACATCTCTCCTACAAACTGACCATCTTTCAATGTTGCAACCGATTCCTTCCTTACCATCACATCAACGGTTCCATTGTAGATTAAATTTAAATCTGGAACCTTGTGACCCTGTTGAGTGATAACGTCCCCAGACTGGTAATGTTCCCAGTCTGCTATCTTCGTCACCTTTAAAAACTCCACAGGAGTTAAATCCCTAAACATCGTATCATACAATTCTTTATGTCTTGGTGACATATGGACCGGACGCTTCTCATACATGATAACTGCAATGTGGTATAAATTCAATGCTACAAATACAAAGTTCCAACCAATTGGAATCCACATAGGCTCTGCGGGTATTACCCAATTATAAAATACTGAAAATAAACTAGCCACTATAGACACTATTCTCAACCAAAAAATATCTTTGACTAAAAATGAAAAGGCTATTAAACCAAAGGCCAAATGACCAGCTATGACGGCTATGTTCATATCCATAAATATTATACCAACTTAATTATATAGCAATCCATGTTCGCAAAAGAACATTGTATGGAGTACCACTACACAGTCTTATTTCATACTCTCCAGGCAATATTTCAGGGCCATATTCTGACTTCCATAACATCCAATGATATGTAAAAGTTCTCGGAGTCCCATCATCCCACGGGTTTCTATGATATGGCTGCTCATGAACCAGCTCACCCGTCTCTACATTATAAATCCAAAGCTTAGTATCTCTTCTAGAAACTTGGTACTTGACCTTCACGATATCCCCCAACTCACCATTCCACCTCTCTTGAGTGGATGCCCACGCGACCAAGGGATATTCAAAAAAAGTAGAATCAGGTATTACTACTTCAGCTATATCCGGCTCATCATCGTCTGGTAGGAACATGACAAATGCCATCACAGCAATGAGAGTTATTAACACCCTTTCCGCGAAGGATACGTCATGCGTGAAGAATTCTCTGATGGACATTTAATACAAAGTTAGCGAAAGAACCAATTGAAGTCAAGCACTTTTTAATTTATTTTTTAATTGTGAGATATAATCATCTATCTTTTTCGTATCACTATCATCAGACATCTTCTGTCGTTTGACGATCAACTTACCCAACGCTTTTTGTAAATCCAATTTAGATAATCCTTTCATACTTCGTCTGTAATACAAAAGCGCCAACGCCTCATCTTCTGCCTCAGCACCACGGACTCCAGCAGTCGCTGTTATGTTCTCTACTTCATGAACTTCCGCATCTGCTATATCTGTAATTTCATTCCAGACCGTATTATCCCACATGGCATCCAAATCCAGTTCTTCAAGTGGTTCAGCTAACACCTCCTCTCGTTCTATTCTTTCCCCTTCTTTCCGTTTTGCACTTTGAACTGCAAATACTGAATCATAATATGTATCCGATAATGAATCACATTCACTTAACCACCCACCATAATTTTTCCAAGCAGGTGAACCATTATGATTTCGATATTCTGTATCATCACAAGGTCGTCCTCGAAATGCAGACGTTTGGAAATCTGAGGTTCGAAAGATATCAGGCCATTGTGTCGTTACCAATGTATCTTGACTATAACTTAACTGGAAGTTCAGACAAAGTGAAATTACTAGCGTTGTAATTGAAATACCAAATCTCATTATTCCCCCTCCTATGATATAGTTTAGTTCCATCAAACTGCCATTCGTTATCCTCATCAGGCAATCCGGATTCGTGAGTAATTATAACATTTCTGGTTCGACCCAGAACAGATAACGGATTTACTGGCCAGCTCTCCTCACCCGTTAATTCTTTTTGGATTGAAGCATATGCTTCCAATAGCTCCCACACCACATATGTGAATTTCTTTTCAGCGTTCAGTTCTTCTAATTGAATTCTTTGCTCATATCTTGGCACGGCCACCGCACTCATGATGCCGATGATAAGGATCACCATAACCATCTCCATCAAAGTAAACCCGCTAGCATTCATTAAATCTCTCCAACTACATACTCGTTCAATGATGGGCTATCTAAATCTACATCTTTGATTATAATCATCTTTGTTATAAATCCTGTTCCACTAGTATCATCTTCCTGATAATAACTAAAGGGGTTTTTGTTTGTGTTGTAAGGAAGATCGCCGTTGAATAGATCATCCGGAGTTCTTCCATCATCGAGAACCATGGCACGATAAGTAGAATCGAGCATACTGTTTTGAGGCTCATCTGGAAAGTGTGGATTGCCATCCATGTGTGCAGTATAATAATACTGTACAAAAACACACTTGATGGTTTCCATATTAGATATATTGATCTGAGCTTGTGTTTCGCTCAACACTTTGCTAAAGGTGGGGATAGCTGAAAATGTCAGTATCCCCACCACAGCAATAGTTACGACCAACTCAGCCAAAGTATATCCGGCAGAGTTCTTCATAGGTAGACTCCTACAGACTTGCTCTGGCACCGAGAGTACCTACATCAGCAGCATCTCCCGTTTGTGTACCTTTAGCATAAACCCAACCAACTCGTGAGTTGTCGTTGCGTTGATGAGTGATCTTTAGTGAAGTAGTATTGTATGTCCACTCACCATCAACATCAGCATCAGTTGCATCTGTGGTAAATCCACTCGGTTTTGTATCCAACCCCTCAAATGGATTATCAGGCCATGACCTGCGTCCATTATCCATTAATTGTTCAACCGCGTACGTTTCCAACCCAGCTCTTATAGAAGATATTACTGCATCTTCTGCAGCCGCTTCGGCTCTAACAACAGTTGTCATATATCGAGGAATTGCAACAGCAGCGAGAATACCTAAAATGATTGTAACCATTATTAGTTCGATAAGGGTGAATCCCTTTTGATTCTTCATATCTGTCTCCTAGACTATTTGATTATGGGGTTAATACTTTATGGAGTTCCGAAGGATTCTCTGCATCGGCTATAATCAGACATGGAGCCTTTGCATCCGAACCAGAACCTGATCCAGCGATTACCAGATAGATATAAGCACCATCCTGAAATGGTGATTTAATACCCTGGTTACCAAAGTTCTCTTTCATATCTTCTGCACCATCTACATCAAATCCAGCATCTATCTGGTGTGTAGTTCCTACGAAACTCATCCAATCACCAGCGAGCGCATCTTCATCATCTACTGCTGTTGAAAAGACATATACATAATCAGATAAGTCTGACGTGTATCCTGTTTGCGTACTCAGAACAGTTTCCAAATATGTTTCCAGAGCTGCATCCGTAAGTGTGTTTGCCGGAAGATCAAATCCACCAACTTTTTCATCATACTTAGTTTGTCCTGGAAATCTTCCACGACCTTCTTCAGATACCTTAGCGTTGTAGTAGTTGTTAGCTGCTGACTTGATCTTGTCAAGGTTAGCGATTGTAGAACCTGCTTTAGCACCATCACCAACAGCACCAAACTTTGGAGCAGCTGTAGTAGCTAAAGTACCCATCATGGCTGTCACGACTGCAAATTCAGCAAGCGAGTTACCACGGTTATTTGAAAAACTCTTTAGGCTTTTTAAGAGTCTCTTTATTGATTGCAAGAACATTCTTGTTCTCCTTCATTGTTTTGTTATAGTTACGTGTTTTGTAGATTGTTGATCCACTACACTTGCATATAAGTATCAAACCCAAATCGGTTCCAGTATCAGAGTATGCGATATTGCATAGTAGGAAAAATAGCCGCTGTCGACTTCTTCTATCGAAAAATTAAAAGTTAATCATATTTATTTTTAGGAGACAATTTCAGTGAACGGACAAGATAAAAAAGATCTAAATGTAATATTAGAACGAATGGATAGAGCGGACGAAGACCGCAAAGCTATCCGAAAAGATATCAAATTTATTAAAGAAAACCTATTTGACCCGCACAAAGGACTTTGGGCCGAAACCAGACTGAACACTCAGTTCCGCGAATCTACAACCAAGTGGAGAGGCGTTATCGGGGCCGGCTTTGTAAGTCTGATGTTGAAACAAGTATGGGACATTCTTAACTAGTACTCCTTCCAATCAGTTAAAAAAATGTTGCCCCGCACCACGGTTCTACCGTATATTGCTGTATAAACTCACGGAGAGCAAACATGGATAAACTAACCACTAATCAATCTTTTTTATTAGGCGTATTGATAACCACAATCGCCGTTGGATCGTTTCGAACCGAAATAATGAAACCACGAAGCATTGAAGTCAACACACCACAAGTGATCATCAATGAAGCAGAACACCAACCGGACTTCGTCGTAGAAGCCAAACAGATCAATAGCTCACTGAACCAATCTAAACTGACCCACCTGCTAATGTACATACACTCGTTATCAGAATACTATGATGTCGAATATGAGTTAGTCAAGGCTGTCATAACGACTGAATCGAGTTGGGATCATAGAGCGAGAAGCAGTTCCAATGCTCGGGGGTTAATGCAAATGCTACCCACAACCGCATCCCAGGTATTCAATACACCATCTGATCAACTATACGATCCGTATGTGAATGTCACTCTAGGCATTATGTATCTGGCTCGACTGAAGGATCACCATGGATTCAACTCTCTACCAGAGCAGCTGACGGCATATTCGCACGGTCCAACCGCAACGAAGAACTACAGCGATAATTATATAGATTCAAACCCATACGTACGAAAGGTCACATCACTCCACAAAGATTCTTAAAGACTAATAATATAGGCACCATGAACAACAGAAAGAAAAACGTAGTTTTGTTTGACCTGGATGGCACACTAGCCTTAATAGATAAGCGTAGAGAAATATCCACCAAAGAGAATGGTAAGATAAATTGGAACTTATTTCATGATCCAAAAAATATCAAGTATGATATACCAAATGCTCCCGTAGTTGAGATGGCTCAAATATTTGCTGAAAGCGGTCTACTTATTGTGATCTTTTCAGGCAGGTCCGACATAACAGAACTCACTACCAAGTCTTGGTTATCACGTAATCGTATACCATTTCACAGTTTAACTATGAGACCACACAAAACAAGAAATTTCGTTCCAGACGAGATACTAAAGAAAGAGATGTTAAATGATGCTCCATTCGATCTAGATGATATCTTGATGGTAGTAGATGACAGACAGAAGGTCGTTGACATGTGGAGAGGATTAGGATTGACGTGCCTCCAAGTGGCACCGGGAGACTTCTAATGTATGGGGGTTGTATCTCAATAGTCTGCAGTAGGGAGAGTTCAGGTATCGCGATACACAACGTGGTTCGAGCCCACTACAACCCCGAGATTTTTAATGTACTTATTCACTAAGATGTCATTGGGTTGGCTACTTATTGGTGGCACGATCGTCAACACGGCGTACAACGTACTGCTACACTTGGTACCTGGATTGCATTGGATCCAATACACCTTATTGGCTGGATCGTTTACCACGCTCGTAATGGCGGCACTGATGTACAGTGAAGAGAAAATTAAAAACAAATAAAGGATATAGCCCAAACGGTTATATAGAACTCAAATGATAAACAACAAAGAGTTAGCCGAACACCTACGGAGAGAAATAGTACAGTTGAAATGGAAAACCCGAGGAGAGCTATTCATGAATCTGTCCGTCGACACATTGGAATTCTGGATACAACAATTTAAGATCAAAGACCGTGCAGGTCACTCAGAGTGGTCTGATAAATATCAACGCAACATGTGGGTATCGGATTATAAAGAAGATGAATAGACTGATACTGCTGGCCATTCAGGCGATCCACTGGATCTATCTGATCCTCTGTGGGGTATCAGCCGTCCTGGTGGTCCTGTTGGAACCCTTCTGGATCAGCGTACCCATAACGGGATGGATCATGTACCTGGCATTCAGTAGAGTGCTGGACTGTCCATGGACCCGTCTGGAGAACCACTACAGGAGACGAACAGGGCTCCCAGAGATCAAAACATTCATAGGACACAACATTGTGAATCCATACAAGAAAAGGAAAGACAAATGAAGAACAAGATAGGAATATCCCTTCAGGACAAATACGGACTGGGGGGAACCAAACTGACCGACTACCTGGTTGACAAACACGGGAAGGTCAAGTTGGATACAGCAGGAGTTCCCACCAAGAGGATAAACTCATACCTGACTGCTGACCTGAAGAGAAGGAAAGACTCATGAGGAGTATAATCGAATCAGTCTTACGGAGACATAAAGACCGACAGATCAATCTGGCCAGCAAGGCAGCACGGAAAGCCATTGCGGAAGAGATCGCACTAGTGCTTGCCGAACGTGGTACATATACCGAATACGGCGATGATGAAATTGAAAAAGAAAAGGCCCGAGAAGCTTGGGTATGTTCTATTTGTGGTAAAAATACTTTTGAAGTAGAGTATGATTATATCGGCTCAGGAACTAATCATCTGGGATGCGAGCTCCAAGCCGAAGCCGACAATGCGGCTGGGATGAATCCAAATGATCCAACTTACGAACCATCAAAGTATCCGATACCAGAGTACGACCCGCAGACCGGACAGAAGAATCCCCTGTACAGTTTGACGTGGCCCTGGCTCAATGGAGAACTCCCAGCAGATGTGGATCAGAAGATCACTGAGTCGGAAGAAGCCCGACTACGTTCACAGCATAAGTGTGAGTGGTACAAAGAACGATCCAAACTATCGGATCAACTCATAGACGGATATACCGACGAACTCCAATACATCTACGAATCCCCAGATGGTGGGAAGACCATCTATCGGAGACCAATTGGGAACTATGAGCCAAAGGATAAAAAACTCATCAAGAGTCCATCCGAGGAATAATGTGTCGGGACACCGATATCGGAGAACCCACGGGAAGTCAAAGAAACGACTGAAGTCCCATCAGGAGACCCACAGGGTGCCCCCGAAGCCCCAGTCGTATTACCGACTGAAGAAACCCGGCCGGTGCCGGTGGTGCGGAGAAACCATCCAGGAGTCCAAGAGGCGACGTTGGCACGAAGAGTGCGTTCAGGAGTACCGGTTCAGATATTACCCCCAAGAGACCAGACGGGTGATCCGTCAGCGGGACCAAACGGTCTGCGCTGTCTGTGGAGTCAAGGACCGCTCCTGGGAGTTAGATCATATTCGTCCGCTGTGGGAACAAAAGGGGAAGAAGGGAGCAGACGTGGATCTGTCATACTGGGGAGAAGAAAATCTCCAAACACTGTGCCGGTCATGCCACACAGTGAAATCATCCCAAGAGGCTACCCGGAGGGCCCTCTTAGGTGGATCGGTAGAACAGATAGAAGAGAATGAAAAGAAACAGACAGACCAGTATGGCTTCCATGTGGAGGACAAACCAGATCAGAAGGGGTGAAAAGACAGTAATGAGTGAGTACAAGATATCCATGTGGGGGTCTCCTGTGGGGAATCCTGAGAGGGAGCCTGACTGGTCGGTCAGCCATAAGTAGGCCCGAGGTGGGAAAGATAAGAGAAAATTCCATCCGGAGGATCAATCAACAGATCAGATCTACTCTGGGGGAGGAAGCATTCGAGGACCGCCTGAGGGGACTACTGAGGAGCGGTCTAGTGGAGATCGTCTCGGTGGAACAGGACGGAACCCCGAACGTGAGAGTCACCCAGAAGGGGCTGGAGGAATTCTTTCACCGGACTGGAGGGGAGGACCCCACAGACTGAGGGGACTGTGGTGGTTCATTATGAGCTTTGGGGATTATAATCCCTATGTGGTATGATATTCAGTGACACACTCTCACGCAGTGAGTGATTCCGTATGGGAAAAATTCTATAGCGGAAAAATTTCAGTACTGTGTATGCCGACCAAACAAATTTTCTGATCAGTCAATCCAATCCGAAAAACCAAATGAAGATTTCTGAAAACCCACTTCTGAGACCGTGATGTTATTTCAC
>Ga0208299_1001345_pt1 | contig 18664 bp, 15 predicted proteins | sample 15_taG_FD_184089 | JGI IMG/M metagenome (GOLD analysis project Ga0208299, IMG submission 184089) | Marine viral communities from the Subarctic Pacific Ocean - 15_ETSP_OMZ_AT15312 metaG (SPAdes) (version 2) | ecosystem: Environmental > Aquatic > Marine > Oceanic | place: Pacific Ocean | collected...
CCATATCTTGATCCTGCCATTAATTTTCCTCCATTACTTATTTATATATAGTAACACTTTATGTTTGATTTGTGAAGTCTTTTTTAGCCACATTTTGCATAACCGCAATTACTGCAAGTTACACAACCTTCGACATAAATTAGACCCTCTGTTTCACACATAGAACAAGTGTTATCTGTTGCCAGTGTTCCATCTTGAATATAGTTTTTAAGAATTCGAGAAATACACCTTGAAAAACTGAACATATCGCTGTCCTTGTCTTTTTGAAGTTGTTCAACCATATATTGAATACTTGCGCCATGGCGAAGTCCAAGAGAAATAATTCTTGTGAATGCTGAATTTTCTGGATTATCAAAGATCTTCACAATGTCTCGGACGATCATTGAGTCCCCATTTTTCCCAACTTCAAGATCATAACGATTATTTTTAGTTTTAAATCTGACCTTCGTTAACTCGCCCTTAGTTAAGTTTTTAGGAATCTCAATAAGATTTGATAATCCGCCCATAACCTCATATGGTTTATTGTCCATCAAGCCAACAAGAATAGTCCATTTTTCCCCCTTGATGGTTGTGTGATGAATATCACAATCGAGAATTTCTGGGCGCGATGGAGGTGTTGTTTCTGGAAATTCTGTCTGTTCATCTTCTGTAACAAGAACCCCAGAGCGCGAGCCATCAACATATACCGTGATCCCTTTGAGACCTAATTTCCAACCAAGAAGATAAAGCTCCGCTACGGTAGAAGGGTCCGTGCCTTTCGGAAGATTGATAGTTGAACTAATAGAGTGATCAACGGACCTCTGAATGATCGATTGAATCATCACTCTTCTTTTCCAATCGATCTCATCACTTGTCACAAAGAAGTCTGGGATCTCTCCGGACTTATCTTTGGTGGTTCGTTTCCACTCCTCAACGTTATGATGATACACTTCATATTCGAGCCATTTATCCCCGAGCGGGTCCACAAAATCCGGCGTTACGTGCTTCTCGTTGTGAGAAAGCTTGCGTCGGCGTCTATAACTGTTTCTAAAAACAGGCTCCAAGCCTGAACTAGTCTGCGACATGATTGAAACTGATCCCGTGGGAGCATTTGTCAAAATAGAAATATTGCGTCTTCCAAATCTGGAAATTTTGTCCCGCAAAATTTTTGGCAGTCTCGAAATATAGGAATTGTTTTTCTCTGTGTCCCAATCAAATACCGGAAAGGCTCCGCGTTCTTGGGCTAGCCTTACGCTCTCTTCATATGCAGCGTCACGAAATGTTGTATAGATTTTGTCGATGATTTCCTCTGCCTCTATGCTGTCATATTTAACGCTCAAGTTAGCCAATGCATCTGCCAGTCCATGCGTACCCAGGCCAGTTCTTCGGCCGTTCTCGCATGCGTTAAGTAGATTCTGCCACATCTCTTTTTCTTCATCGGTATCACACACGCTAATTATGTTATCTAACTTTTCAATTTCAAGTTCTACCAAGTCATCAGATAATCTCATAGACAAAGAAACCACTTCCTTGAAATGATCGAAATCAAACTCTGCAGAAGTTGTAAACCTATTTTTAACGAAATTCTTAAGGTTAACAGAAATCAGACGACAAGAATCATAAGCAGAAAGTGGGATCTCTCCACATGGGTTTGTTGTTAGCGTCTTAAAGCCCTTGTCTTTATAACAATGTGCTGGTAAATTATTAATAATGTTATCCCACATCATCAGCCCGGGCTCGGCCGTCTTTGTCGCGGATTCTACAATCAAATCCCACAACTCTCTAGCTTTCACTGTTTTGGTGTAAGCAGGTTCTTCGGAATCGACCGGGAATTGAAGTTCGAAATCTTCATTAGCCTCCACTGCGTGCATAAAATTATCCGTTATCTTTACTGATACGTTGGCTCCGGTAACTTTTGTCAAATCATGTTTCATTGTAATGAATTGTTCAATGTCTGGATGTCGCACATCCATAGTTACCATCAAGGCACCGCGGCGTCCGTTTTGGCCGATCATTCTGCATACATAGGAATAAAAGTCTGCGAAAGACCATGCGCCGGTGGTTGTTCCTGCGGAATTATTGACGAATGCTCCGTCAGGGCGCAGTTCTGATATATCCAACCCCACTCCACACCTTCTCTTGAATAAATTGGCCAATTGTTTTCCGGATTCCATAATAGAAGAAATGTTATCTTTCGGAGAATCTACCACTACACAATTAGAAAGAGAAACATTAACATGGTTGTTGCCAACCCCCATCATCGGGCTTCCTTGCGGAACGATATATTTAAAACCCTTGATGGCTTCATAGATCTGATCATAGCTGGCGGCATTTTCACCAAATTTTTCTTCTATTCTCGCGAATTCTTTTGCCAGTCTCTTGTGCATATCATCTGGTGTCTCTTCAACGAAATTTCCCTTTTTATCTTTTAGGGCATATTTTGTCATCCAGACATTTGTTGCCAGATCATCTCCATTGAAGTATTCTAGCGTCTTCTCTCTAACAGTTTCTTCTTTTTTCATTGTCTTCCTCCGTTTTTGAATTTGCTGTATTTTTCTTTTAAAAGCTTTTTTTGTTCTACGGCCGTTGATGCGGCGATTGATTCTATTGTTTCTTCCGATTGTTTTAGCACTTCTATTTTAACATTAGATGTGTCCATATTCGCAGGGAAGATCAGTCCGTCCGGACCATTCCTGTTTTTCGCCACAAATATGCGGCCTGTATTGGCGCTCTTATCTTGGATAGTTCTGGAGACTGAAAATATAAAGTCTGCAACAAAACATTTATTGAACGCTTCTGAGATTGATTCCATAGTAATAACTTCTGCATTGAGGCCTGACCTATTTGTTTGTGATGCTGTCCAGACTGTTGCCTTGAATTCTTGACCCAAGCCTCGTAGCTCTTCATAAATAGATTCTAGCTCCATTCTTTTCTCTTTTCGATCCACCTTTGGCTTAAGTAAATCTGCATAATCTACGATGAGCATGTCGGGTTCAATTCCGCGTTTCCTTAATCTTGACAAGTGGTTAAATATACTTTTAGTGCTGGCTGATTTAGTAGGATATTCTTTAATAATTAATTTTCCTTCCAAGTCAGAAACCTTTTCATAAATTTGCTCTTTGAAGACGGTTAATTCCCCCAATTTAACTCCTGTGAGACAACTGTCATATCGATTTCCAATAACAGTATCTTGAAGCTCTAGAGTATAATGTACAACTGTCTTCCCTGCTTTGAGTGCCTGTGTGCCAAGATGAACCAGGACCATAGACTTTCCGGCTCCTGTAGGAGCTATGACTACACCAAGTTCTCCGATGCCCAAGCCGCCTTTACATAAATTGTCGATGTTTTCCCAGCCTGTAGTAATTGGACTACGGGCTTTGACCAAAAACCTCTCTTCAAAGTCCCTGAGATAATCATAACCAAAATCATTATCATCACCTAGCTTAATAGCTTCGTTGATAACAGTGGAAATCTCATCATATGATGATTGATCTAGGAGTTTAACACTTTTTAGAATGGCTTCTTTTAGTTTTTGCTTTTTGCAGAAGTCAATGGCAGTTCTCTTGATATATTCAGAACCCTCAACTGCCAAGTCCGATCTATATATTCTAGCTAAAAAATCACGGGCTTGAATCTTCGTTGCTTCATCAACATTATCCATTTCCGTCCTGAAAATAGTGGCCATCATCTTATATGATGGGTGTACTTTGTACTCTTCTCTGTAAATTAAGATCTTTTTTACGAAGGTGCGTAGAAATTTTAACTCTAGAAACTCTACATCTAAAACCTCTTCGATTTGATCGCAAAAAACTCTGTCATCCAAAATTAATTGACACAAGTCCTCTTGAAACGATCTCCCAAATTTTGAAAAATTTACCTTCTCTTCTTTTGTCATATTCTCTCTCTTTAATAATCTATACTATAACACACTTTCACAGAAAATGTCAACAGTTTTTAAAAATAATATGTTGACAGGTCTGATATAGTGTGCTCCAGTCATATGCTCCAAGACCATCTTCATTACCCATCTTTAGGAATTCGGTCTTATTAAAGCTGCAATCTAGATTATTAATAGAGTTATCTATAACTGCCTTGGATTGTGGCGATATGTTCGGATAATACAATTGCATTATCCGATAATTGTCATGGATCAAATCTTTATTTTCAATAATGTTCTCATAAAGTTTTAGCTTGCGGTCGGGATCCTGGCATACTTCTAAGATATCAATCAACTCACATTCTGTATCCTGCGACATAAATGGAAACCTCTTAGCAATACTCTTCAGGCCGGCCCCTTGGACGCCGGGTAAATTGTCGCTCTTGTCTCCAGCAATTGCACGAGCAAGGGCAAAATTCATTGGATGGATCCCAAATTTTTCTACCACAGTGGGCACATTAAGTACCTCTTTTTGGATCGGGCGGTAGAGTACCGTCTCATCATCGCACAATTGAATAAAGTCTTTATCGCTGCTTACGATTACCTTTTGTTTCCCCGCCAGAGATGACATCTTAATAACATAAGCGATAACATCATCGGCTTCGATTTCCGGAAGCATTATCTGGGAGATAGGCAGTTGATTAAGATATTCAATAAGCCTGGTTTGTTGCCAAATTTTGTTCTCTAGTTCTTGGTTCTCTGTTAAAAGCCCCTGAATGCCTCTGTTAAGGCGCAAAGGCTTTCTACCGTCTTTGTAGCCCTTGTTCATCGTCTTCTTCTTCCTAGAGCCTCCTGGGCCGTCCCAGGCAACAACAACTGAATCAGGGCTAGTTTCTCTGATCAGTTTCTGCATGATCTTGAGGAACCCTTTCATTCCTCCGATTGGCTGTCCGTTTGTTGATAAACTCGGATCCACAATGTATGCCCTGTAATACATGTTCAGGGCGTCGATAATTAATACTCTATCTTTTTTATTATTCATATACACACTATATCAAATTTAATGAAATTTGTCAAGCATCTTCTGGTTTTTCTTTTTTGGCCAGGAAATAGAAGATATTCTCTCGACATCTTTCTAGAAGTACAGTTGTATCTTCTTCTTTTAGTTTGTTTATTCCTGGTGACCATCTGATTCCAAATTCCCAATTGTTAATTAACAAAGTTTCTTCTTCTCTGTCGTCGCCAATATACATATATGCTACTTGAACCTTAAGATCTGGGAAATCTGCTTTTATACAATTTATGAAATCTTCTTTGGTCATAGTATAAATATGCGTTAAGGCAACTTAAGCACATTTATTAATGGTGACGGCGATGATATTTCCGGTGGCGTCGGTTGCGGCGCTGGTGGCGGCGTTTGTTATATTTTCGGATCCGGTGGTTATAACCACGGTAGTAACGGCGTTGGTAATGTCGGCCTCTTCGCCAATATCTGTGGCCGCGGTAGGTATAATAACGCTGACCATTGTAACATGTATTATATTGATATTCTACATCTTCTAGGCTATCCGCTATAGAATGTGCGTAATTACAGTCATGAGTCTGATATGTCCAGATCTCTGCGTTGTAATTATAGACCCAAACCTTGCAAACATCCGTACAGTGACCTGCATTAGCGTTAGTTGTCCACATGAACAAGCCAGCCACAATTATTAATTTAAAAGCTCTCATTTACTTTTCCTCCAATTCCTCGATATCATAAAACTCTGTTGCGTCCCCGTCGCGCTTGTCAAAGCGAAGAATCACTTCCTCATCCATAATTTCCAAAACGCGGGCCTTGAACTCATCTTCTTGAATCTTTTCCTTCCACTTAGACGGCTGGAATTTTACTTCTTTGCCGTTGCCCATGTCCATTGTGTACCAAGCTCCTGAAGATTTTAGATGATTGGAGCCTTTGATTGCTTCAAACCAACTCTCTTCGTCTTGAACTCCAATTTCATCTCCCCACAGAATCTTAAAAGTACACTGTCTTCCTTGGGTTCCGAATCGGCTCTTCTTCAGCGTTGCTTTCACTTCTGAACCCACTCTGAATCCGTGATCATCCATAATAAACGATGCTTTGGCTTTGCGGCCGGTCAACCACACTCGTAATGAGTAGGCATAGATCAGCGCTTTTCCTCCCGGAGTCATGTAAGGCTCGACGAGGGCTTCAGACGGTGATCGTGTAATATTTGTTTTTAATTGATTCAGAACCAAAAATGTCGATTGACTGTTGGCAATGGGAACTGTTAATTTGCTCATTCCCTTGGCCAAAATACGAGCCTTTACTGCCATGGAAGATAGAGGATTAAAATCCCCCTCCACATCACTAATAGCAGGAGTCAACGCGAGAGAATCCCAGATAAAAAGCATTTGACTTTCATTATTTACTAAGAGATCTTCAATTGTTTCCAGAACAAACTCAACTGACTGGGCTTGAACATAAAGAAGCCGACCTACATCACAGCCCGCACGTTCAAGAAAAGTCGGATCAATAGCCGACTCGGAATCAAAATAAACAACATCAATTCCCATCTTTTGAGCATTAGCGGCAACCTGTGCTGCCATGTAACTCTTTCCAGATGCCTCAAGGCCGGCGATTTCCGACACTTTTCCGACTGGAATACCAGCTAGTCGGCCGCGACAAACAATTGAGTCCAGCCATCTGGATCCAGTTGGAATCCATTGTTTAACCTCTGTAGGGTTGTCTTCTGTCAAATTGTGAGCTACAGAAATACCAGCTTTCTTGTTAATCATGCTTCGCATATCTGCGATTGATAATTTCCCTGTTCTTACTTTTGCCTTTCTAGCCATTTTTCTCTCCTATGAAAATAAATAAGTTTGGGGCACCTGATAACCCTGTGCCCCCCTGTGGGGAGAGAGAACCTATTCTCCTAGTAGCTCTTTAAAAGCCTGATCTACAACGTTTCCTGTGTCAACGGATGTTACAGTGGCAGTTGTGCCCTGCTTGGCCGTATTGCCAGAAGTTGTTGTATCGTCAGTTTCCTCAGACAATGCCTGATCTAAAAGAGTTGCGACGTCATCAGTAGTCTTTCTCTCAAAAAGAGTACTGTGATCCGGAATGTTTTGCAGAAGCTCTGCGCAGCGGCTCTCGCCGCCTACGGCCTCGTCACAAAGAGTTGAACTACGTCGCCGTGGAGTAATCTTTGTTTGTGGGAAAGATGCTCCAGGGGGTTTACCATAATTAATAGTAAGGTCTGTTCCTTCTTCCACGTCCGTAATATCTCCGTACTCTGGATTCAAGACAAGATTCAAAAGAGACTCATAAGCCATCTTTCCGTATCCCCACATGCGGACACCCTTGTCTTCTTCTCCTCGTACAAGAACCGGAGAGAAAAACCGCTGGCGTGGCAAAAACTTCTTTGCCATACGACGGGAATCCTCCGTGTTTTCATCAAAAAGTCGTCCTGCAAATTTGCATGCTGGACAGTCGTCTCCGAAATTCTTTTTCGGACACAAGAAGCCGGAATTTTGACCGACCTCATAATGGAACCAGAAATCCTTGAATGGATCTCCGTCTGGTGTGGGAACAATTCGAATCGATTGCTCTCCGTCTTGTGGGCGCCAGAAATTCTCATTTCCTTTGCCGCCTTTGCTGTTTAGGTTATCAAGCCTACCTTGGATTTTCGTTAAATCAATACCCATCTGTTTCTCCTTTTTAGGGTTATAGTCACAATGACTAATTTCTCATTGTGCTGTTTATTACTATACCAAATTATTTTAATTTTGTCAAGCTTTTTCTTGTTTTTCTTCGTAAAGTTGTTGCTCATAAAATTCTTTCATTAAATGGCAGTAAGTTCTTTTACAAAGAGTTTTGTCTTCTAATAGGTCTGCGAATACTTGTGTTACTTTCAACGCTCGGATGGCCAGTGGCTCACAACTTACCCCCTCAGAGGTGACTGTAGCGGGCGCTGATGGCGGCGTGACAACCTCTGGCTCTAGATCAAAATCCATCTGAGTATTCTCGTTCTTGATTACTTGATCTACTAGTTCCTCTCTCTTAAGGGAAATGTATTGTTCTCGAAGATCTTGAAATTTCTGGTCAAAGTCTCCAGTCGTTTGATTCCGAATGAATGCCTTCTCAAAATTAAACGTGGCCTGTGGTGTCAAGATATCCTGCACCATTGCGGTACCGGAATCATAGATACGAGACCTTTTGTCAAGGGCTCTGTTATCTAAGCATCCAAGAAATTTTACTTGGACGCCACAAGTACCCGGTCTGGGCCCCAGGAACTCGAAGATAATACTAGTATTGTTGCCTGACATTTTAAATTGAGTGCCGGCTTTTAAAACGCCTTCATTTATTAACACTCGTACACGCGGTACCCAGTTTGCTTTTGCATATTGCGCCCGGGCTTTTGTTGAGTAGCGTTTTATGTTCCCAACGGGATCCTTCCATTTCCACGAGTTGCCGCTCTTCCAAATACTATCTTTATTTTTATTCATAACCTCTCTCTTTTGTTAGTAAAAGCAAAATATTCATTTTTTTATTTTGCTTATCTATTACTATACCAAATTATTTTAATTTTGTCAAGCTTTTTTTACCCGGGTTTGACATTATCGGTGGTTCTATATTGGACACTGCGACTAAAAGAAACTGTGTAAATATAGTCTTGCTCGTAATTGGTCTTAAAAATGCCATAACTTATTCTTCCCTCGGACGATGGGCGGGCCTTCATTTGTTCTTTGATCGTTTTCAAAAGAGTCCCGTCTTCCTCTAATCTCTTTTTACTGATTGCGTAATAATATCTTGTCTCGTATGTGTTGCTAAGAGGGAAAAATAATTTTGGATCAAAATCCTCAATATCCACATATCCAATAGTTGCAATTTTTGAAGTATCGCTCTGTTCATGAAATGTATCAGAAATAGAATCAATATGATTATAAACATTGATCATGTGAAATGTTGAACAAATCATGGAATTAAGCTTCTTGTTGTGTTCGGAAATCACCACATCCCCTACATAACCCTCTACCTTTGGGTTACTGATCATAAAAACTCTCTTGAAAATTCCAGACCTAGCATATTCCTGCAAGATATAATATGTAGACTTTTCTTGTGGTCGTTTTGTCATTGGCAGCAGTTCTAAATCCGGCTCAATATATAAAATATTAATGCTGCAGTGTTTGATATTTTCCAATATTTTCAATGCTGCTCCAGCGATGTTGCCGGCACCAGAAACTATAAATAAAACCTCTCCACTTACATTTTTGAAGAAGCTCTTCATTTTCGGACACTTAGCTTCGTATCTTTCTGGGCCGTCTTGCCATGGCATATTGTAAATGCCATTTTTCTTCAGTCCCTGGAGATCATCATCGATCTTGTAGATGCTATACTTCTTATATTTAGCAAATTCATCTGCAATGGCGCAGCCAGCATTTCCTAATCCAATAATAGTTTCCATCTTAATCTTCTGTCCATTCTAATACAATTCGATCTTTAAAGGAGCCTCTGTCAGCGATCTTCTGTAGTATTTGATGCTGGAGGGCTTCGACCGAGTAATCAAAAGCCTCTAGTATGGCACCAAAAACTTCGGCTACGTCACCAATCTCTTCTAAAGAGGGCTCTTTTAAAAATTCACTAGCTTCTTCTAATAACTTTTCTTTTAATTTCTGTTTATATTCTTCTTCTGATGCAATGTGAATAGAATATTCCTTTCCCTCAGTCGACATAATCTCTGGAATTCTATCTCTTATTAATTTGTTATGTATTTTCATAAACTGATCTCCATCATTTTTCCGTAACTTTCTCCGGCGTGGATATTAACCTTGAAGTTACCAAGCTCTGTGTCAGAAAATTGCTTAATTAAATCCTTGAGCATATGCTTGTCCTCGACAGAGAAATCAATAACAATGCTGTCATGTACACAAAATGCAATTTTGGATTTCTTATCCGATAAAACCTTATGGATCTTAATCATTTGTCGCAGAATAAGATCTGCACAAGTACTTTGAATTATATAGTTGAGGGCGTGATGTTCGTCTGAAGGAATCTTTCTTCCAAAAACCGTGCTGACGCTTTTTCCATCCCAGTATTTACTCTTTACAGCTTCCTTGTCATATGCCTTTAAAAGAAGCTTCTCGTTGTTGTGCTCTTTGCTATTATACAGCCATGAGAACACTTCTTTTTTAGCTTCGTCCCTTGTCATCATCTGATCAGACTCGTTGTCATGGAGAATTTTCTTGTTCCACTCATGGATATCCCCTGGAAGTTGTTTATGTCCGGTAAGCGCCATCAGAGTCCTTAATTCGGCACCATTAAAGTCAAGCTCGACGAACCAGTCGTTGTTGGGCTTTAATACTGATCTATAGTTTTTTGGTAATGTCAATACTGGAAATGTATTTTTCTTTGTTGTTAATCTTCCAGTCTTTGTTCCGAAAATATTGTATTTTATATAAGGCTCTGTTTTCTTTAGTTTTTTATACCACTGGCGACTCTTATAATCGACCGCGTTTTGGCGCAATTCCGCGAAATCAAAGTTTAGTCTTTGATAAGACATATCATTTATAACCCTAGACAAGTCAACCAAGAAATTATAATTTGGTGGACGGTCATAGTTTTCTATTACGTGTTTTGTAATTTTATTTTTGATCTCACAAAGCTCAACAATAAACCTCTCTGGTACAAGTTCATAAAGACAATTGTCATTAAGATCTATCTTGGCTGTATTGAGAGATTTTCGAAATGCATTTATTTTGCTGCTTACTCTTTCCCACTCAGGAAGAAATCTCTCGGGAACAACATTCGCAATGTTGCTGTCCCCAGCATAGAGAGAAGCATATCTAATGTCCACGCCATCCAAATAAGAGGCGTAAGACCAAGTTGCAGTAAGATCCTCTGGAATTCTTTCATAATTTATTACTCCGTTGGCGTATATACCGAAACACTCTTTTTTTTCATCTAGTGTTTGAAATATCATTAATAATCTGTTTTTTTAGGTTCTTTCTTTTTTGAAGAAATTTTAAAGTTACTATTAGTATACTCTAAAGCTCGGTAAATGTCAAAGTGTTTATTTAATTTTTTTGCTTTTTTTATTATAAGACTCAATCTTGCCTCTGTAAACTTATTTTTTTCTTCTATATTTCGAATAATTATATACTTTTCAAGCCAAAAATTTAAGTCATAATTTTGATCGACATAATCTTCTGTTACAGGGTGGCGCTCGGTACTAACCGTGACTACTTTTTCACAAATAATTTTCTTCTCCTGGAAGACTGGATATGCACTCACATAAGAGTTGTACACGTTTACCATGTGGGCTTTCAGATAATCCAAGTCAAAAAAATAAGATTTATAGTAATAATATGAAAATAAATTTTCTGGTGTAAAGCCATAAACCTTCATATACTTTTTCATTTCTGGAGATTTTATATCTGCCACGATTCGCCATGGCGCATTTTTATCAACCATAAAACCAAACTTTCTGGCTGCGTGTCTGTAAAAAAGAAAAGATGGATCTTGAATATAATCTATTTTTCCGGGGTCGTCCGAGTGTTTATCGGTTGCAAACTCTATAATCAGCCCGCTTATTGTTGGCGATACAGATGTGCTGGTTATAAATTTGCTCTTGGTCAACAAAACTGATATTTTGCTTTTTTTAAGATAGTTAATATACTCTTTGGCAAAAAGATCGAAAGATTTTATTTTGTTTTTTCTTTTAGAAAGTCTTAGAGGAGAATATGTTTGAGCGAATGCGTCATAATCAGAATTTAATAATCCATGATATTCATTTTTTAAATTTAACCAGCCTCGTTTGGGGTCAAGCTGATTAAACAAGCTATCCTTGCAAATTACCCCTGTTTGAATAGCATCTTCAAAATATTGCATCATGTCTTTATATGCATCCGCCACAAAATCTGCAACAAAAACTGCCGAGCGACCTGAAGATGGAATTGGCTTTAAGTTCTCTTCAGATAAAAATACAGGATTGTTATTTTCATCGAGTCGACCGTAATGTTGTTTCTCGTTCCACATATCAATCGGTTCGGGGCCGGCATCAGAGGGGTAAGAATAAAGATTGTAATGCTTCCTGGAATAATATAGTGTTTCTGCATCTAAACCGTTTTTTCCAATTGGACTTACAAATGGAAGTATATCTTTGTCATCAAATTTAGCCATTATCTCTGGTCTCCCCACCCGGATATCCAGTCTTTTGCTTTGGCGGCGGCCGCTCCGGCGCGGCGACCATGGTCCCGCTGGTGAGTGGGTTGTTCAGTTGGATCTTGCGCTGCTAAGCTGTTGGTGCTTGGATGGTTTGTTGATGCCATCTCGATAGACTCTCCGCCTCTTCGTCTCTTATAATTTGTTGGGAAGTTCTCCCACAACGTCTTCAATGTTGTTTGAAACCCGGCAGAGTCAATAGAACACTGCACTTCGATAATCAAATAATAGCCCCCAAGTCTAAGAATTCTTTGATTTTCTTGGAATGCTTTTTCTGAAAAATTGCCGAAGCCCATCATTGACGGGTCTATAAATATATACTGACCATTCTGAAACAAAGGATTGCCTATCATCTCGATATCACAATTGTATTTTGATCCGCGAAGGCCTTCGATATCGCTTCTTTGATTTCTATCAACAACAGAGGCCTCGGCGGCATATTTTCTTTTTTCGGCTTTGAAGTTAAACTTTTTAGCCAGACCTCTATCTGCTCCGACGCGCAAGTGATAAATTCCATTGCTGGAGTCTTCCAGAGGGTTCCCGGTTAACCGGTTAACGTTACTACTGTTGGCATATAGAATAGTATAATTAAAAATATTTGCCGGATTTGAACCTGGCTTGGCTTGCAAGCCTGAGACTTCTTTAGAAGAATCTGGTTTAGAATGGGTTCCGCGAACTATGTTCGCTTTCATGCCGTTTAGACCGCCAACCACAAACAATCTCCCATTTTTGCTTCTTCCAGTTAATCTATCAGAACCATCTGAAGCGGCGGGTGCATTAAAAGTAGAACTTTTTACCGTTAAATAATTCTGTGCCGATTCGCCGGTTTCACTGCCATAGCAGGTCGTCCCAAACATCGGATTAATAATATAGGATATAATTTCTTTTATAAAGTCATGAGCGCTCATATTAATAATGTCCCTTTTTATTATCCTGTTCTGGTACCATATTAAAAAATAATGAAAAGAAACTGGTATGTCTGCTAGATTTATTTGTATCTTCTTTTTTGTAAATCTATCAAAAAAATAAAAATCGCCCATTAATATCTTTTGGCGTTTGTGGTCTGGGTGGTTTGCAAAATTGTTAAGAGCGACTTCTATTATATCTCCAAAATACATAAACTCAAACTGTACAAAAGTTCTATCTCCGTTAGTAAATTTACTGTTGGCTGGGTCTAGATCGCGGACCCACTTATGCAAGCTTTTATCCGCATCGTTGATCCAGTCTTTTGCTATGCCGGCGTCTTCGATCTTATGGTGGGTCGAGGCGTCCTCACTATGTTCATTTTGTTGTTCATCTAATTTATTTGAATAGTTAACCGAACTTTGTCCTCTGCTGGTTGCATTTTTAGCCTTTTCTTGCCAGAACTTGTCTTTGCCGGATTGACCGCTGCCGCCTTTGTGGAGTCTTTGAGCTGCTTCAGTGTACGTCTTCAGTATGGATTTTTCTCTATTGGTTAACCTACTTATGTCCCTGTCTTTAATCCAACTTGTGTCTGTTTCCTTTTCATATGCATAAGGTTTTCTACTTATCATATCTTCAATTACACTCTTGTCGGTTATGCCGGCGGCTTTAAGAACAGCAGCAAGCTCCGCTTTTCCGGCGGGGCCCATGGTTAATAAATCACTCCGCAAGGCACGAAATCGGGCAAGAGCAGTAGCTTTTAGTTGCTTTCCGTTCCACATACCTAACTCTTCTTGAGGTATTGCAGCTACTTTGAGCCTGTCAGACGCGATCAAGCTATTTATAAAGTATTTTTGTTGTTCTCTTCTCATTTCTGCTTCCGACAAAGCTTTAACATTGTCATATGTGGCGATTATTCTGTTCAACCTGTCTTCGTCAACTTCGGCTAGTCTATCATTCAACTCTTCGTCTTTGCTATCATAGTTAGACGGAGAGCCATCTGAGCCTTCTTTGGCATCCTTTTCCCGTTTTCGTCGATCTAGTTCGGCTCGGGCTTCGGCGGGAGTTACCCTGATTGCGCTTTTATTTGTTCCACTTTCTTCAGAGAAGGCTCTTTGTCTGGCGTTTGATTCTGCCAGACCCATTCGAGCCTTACCAAAGACATTTGATCTCGGATCTTGTAAAGCGTTCTCTAGGGCGCCGACAAAATCAACAGTAACCCTCAAAGATCCATCCTGATTAAACTCAATATCGTGTTCGGTCACTGTTAAATATAAAACTACCTTGCAGTCATTGATGGCGGAAAGCATACCAGGGCTCATTAATTTTTTGTCCTTAATTCCCCGGGGGAGACTCCAACCAACAATGGCTTTGAGCCTCCAAGCAGACGAGTCATCGTTCTTTCTTAGGACCTGGCCCTCTTCTTTAGAATATATCTTGGATTCATATGGATTTATAATGTCTGAAAATTTATATTGAATATCTTTTCCTTTGAATTTTTCTCTTGATTTTCGCGGTGCCGTAAAATCTGCAAGATTCTGGAAAAACAACGTTAACTTACATTTGGTACTATATTTGACCTGGGCAGGGTCTTTTCCGTCGTATGTCCATTCAAAAGATTGTATTCCTACGCCATGGCCGCGGCCGAATTTATCTTTAGTTATTTGTGCAACTTCTTCCTGGCTCATTGCCTCGCTTGGAAAATTAAACTCGACGTCCTTATATTCGCTTGGAGATTTTGAAGGATCCGTAACAAGATATGATTTAAATATTCTTATTTTTGGCACTAATAGCGCTTTTTGATCCGGCGTCATATCAAATAATATCTGAGTGCCTGGTTTTCCTGTCAACATAGATATTAAAACTTCTGGAGATCCTCCGTGAATGGGAGTGAAGTTTTTAAAATGTTTTGAAGTTTTGCTACCTTTATCCCGCCCCCATCTAGAATATCCAGTGTATACTCTCCAGTTGTCTATCAAAAAGCACTGTTCAGCAAGGCGCCGTGCTTGTCTTTGGCCATCTCCAGAACTTACATAACTGGCCTCGGTTATTTCAAATTGTTTCTTTGAGGTAGCCATTGTTAAACCCTAAATATTGTTAAAACATTTTCTAAAGGAAAAGGAACTTGAATTACATCTCCGTTCTTTACATGACTATCGGTAGGTTTTTTATTAAACCAAGCTATAACCCACCATAATTTAGAATCATTATAATATCTATGTGCCAATTTATGATATCTATCTCCTGTGGCCCAAACATGAGAGACCACTTGTAGGGAACTAAACTCTTCTTGTGTTGGCTGATACAATACCGGTGTTGTGTAGTGATCAACATAAATTAATTTTTTGTTTTCTAGGAATTCTTTTATGTTTTCGTGAAAATTTCTCATTGTGGGTCGACTATAATATCTGTTAATTGCCATTTGGTTTCTTTCCTTATGTACTTTCTGAGGTGTTGCCCTTTAGAACAACCAACTCGGCGCTGGATTGTTGTGGGTTGTTTGGATCTTTTCTGGTTGGATCTGCTCCCTGATTTGGGTTTCTTTTTGGTTCTGCGACTTTTCCCGCAGGTACACCATATGGAAAATTGGCAGCGTTGGCGGCGCCTTCTTGATTGAACCCCAGCGCATGACTGTGTAAGGCGGTCAGGGCCATGCTAACATTATAGAATTTTGGATACAAAAAACCGTTTGTCTCTTGATCAAAAACAAATCCCGAACTTAAGTCTGGCTTAAAGGAAAAACCTTTGCATGTGCAAACTAAACCAGATTCTTTTGCTGCCCCATTAGGGTTTCCGGCTGCAGCAATTAAATTCATGAATTTTACTTTCATTAATGGTGCAGCCGATATTGTGTTTGCCCCCACGCTCACTGCCCCCTGATGTAATGATTGGTGTTGCATGTCGTAGTTTGGATATAAAAAGCCAATCAATTTAGAAAATTTTTCCAGGTTTGATCTTGCCTCCTCTGGTGAGCCGGCAACAATATCAAAAGCGATGCTTATCTCACGAGAAGTATTTTTAAATGTCTGGATTGGATCCATTCGTCCGTATACTTCTTCTGACTCCCAATTGCTAGAATAGTTATCACTAAGGTCCGTAATATATGCCTTAAAATCAACGGATTGATCTGTCGGTATATGATAGAATTCTATTTTCTGACCTTTTTCGCGTTGGCCATTTCCTGTGTCTACAAAACCCATTTTTTGTCCTCTTTATATAAATATTGATTCATTGCTTTTTTCATTATAACATCATTTAGGAATAATGTTTGTCTTTTGTTCTACCTTCTCATATACTGCTCGGCCGAACTCTCTATCGTTAAGCTTCATAATAACCGTTGTGCCTTCTCCGCCGGCTCCAGGGGAAGCCGATGCCAATCCGGTCTCCTGAATTGCCGAGATAAAAGCTGCTTTAATGTCTTGCACATTTAAGCCACCCGATTTGCCAGTTTTTGCATCGGTTGCTCCGGACATAATTCTCTGTACGTTTTCATTAGTTACAACGTTAGCTCCCTTGCCCATCGTTATCATTTCTGGGCCGGCCTCACCAACAATGGCCGGCCCGCCCTGGAAGTCTGTTACGCCATTCATGAAGAACGGTATAGAATCTAAAGAAATCTGATCAATATTTGGAATATTAACAAAAGGAATTAAGTTGGCGCCGTCGATCAATTTATTCAAAGCCCAGATTGCTGCATTAATTGGCGCGGTCAACGCAAAGAATAATACCTTGCCGATTCCCAAGACAATTTGTTTGAGATCACCAAACACTGCGATAAGCGCGAGGACACCCAGAATCACTAATCCAACAGGATTCATCGAAAGCACCAGGTTAAAGAGTGCCATGGCTCCAGAAGCTATGCTTGTAGCTACGGCTACAGACCCCAGTATGACGGCCAGGGCGGAATATCCCACCTTTTGCGCCACTAGGACAATTAGATTTTTCGCTCCGAGCAATATGCTTTTTAATAACTCGCCGTTGGCCAATTTCCTGGCCAGGTACTGAGCAAAAATCAAGGTATTTAAATAAATATCTTGGACTATATGCAATGCCTGGATTTTTAGTTTTTTCGTCAGAAGAGTGCTCACGAATGTAATTGCTGCACCCATGGCGAACAGGCCGAGGACGATGGAGACGATGATACCAACCCAACCGCCTTGCAAGCTCATCACATATGTAATGCCTGAAAAAATCTTCCCTAAAGCTGTCGCTAGGTGGCCTAAACCCGTAAAGACGGGCTTTAGAGAAACAGCCAGGCTTTGGAACATTATTTTCATCTTATCACCAAGAGTCTGAAGCTCTTTAAGTGCTTCATTGAAGTCTTTTTGTTTTTCATCTGCCTCCGCTGATTTTTGCATTTGCTCGTCATAAGAGGAAAGGGATTGGCCGAATATTTTATTGGCCTCGGACATATCGGAAATCCCGGCAGCATTGGCGATGGCCATTTTCTCATATTTGCCCATATCTTTCCAAGATCTATTAGAAGCTTCCATAGCTTCGATCATTGCCCTGGTTCTCTGCTCCTCGTTCATTCTAACCATCTGAATGGAATTCAAATATGGGCCTCCGAGGACTGCATTTAAATTCCCAACTGCTGTTGCGGCGCCCTCAAATGTGTCAAACTGTTCCATAATACCAAGAAGGCTGGTTGTATCCATATTCAATGATTTCGCAGAGGCTGAGACCTTTTTAAACACGTCTATCATGTTGGTGCCATATGCGGCCAATTTCTTTGAAGCTGCGTTAAATTCCTCGGCCATCTGTTGCGGAGGTACGCCAATTTCCATTGCCAAGCCTAAAACATCTCCAATCGCCGCCTCGGCTTCTTCAGAAGACATTCTAAATGCGCCAATCAGGGTATCATAACTTTCTGCAATGGCTTCGTTTTGGATTCCTAGCTTGTCCATTGTCGCTGTAAAATCAACCATACTTTTCTGGGCGCCTTCACCTTGTTTGCTAAAGGCAGCGACCTTAGAATTGAGAGAAACAAGAGATTCTGCATATTCCTGTGTGTTGATACCTAATTGGCGCATACTGTTTCCGGCCAAATCAAAACTGTAGGTCATGTCAGTGATCATCTGATCGTAGCGGCGGCCCTGGCCTGTTGCTTTTCCGACTGCGGCCGTTTGTTCATCTAGGGCATATGCTGTGGCTATTGAACTCTCAATCATCTTTTCAAAAGTCGACCCAAGAACATTCGCTGCGGTGAATGTTTCCACAAATTTCGACTTCATGTTATTGAAAGCTTCGGCCGTACCTTTAGCATCGCCAGAAAGAGTTGCCATGGCGCCCCATGATGTGTCTCGCCACGCCTCACTGATACCGGTAGTAGATTCGAGCATGCCCTGGAAACTATCTCCTGCCTTCTTTATGGCGCGCTCGCGTTTTTTCATTATCTTGAGATCTCGTTTCTTGACCTCAATTTGCTTATATAGGTTTTTTAACTTTTCTTGCGATGTTTTGAGATCTTCTTTTGCAATTGCTATTTTATCTTCGTCACCAGAGATTAAAGCAAAATTGAGCGCCGTTTGTTTGTCTTTTTCAGCGTTAATTGCCTTTTCAATTCCTAAAGACTCTTGCATCTTTTCAATGCGGGACTCGAATAATCTAATTTCGTTTTCTCTTATGCCGGCAGCAAGCTCTACCTTGTTACTAAGGTCTTCAGCGTGCTTAAGTTCCTCTTT
>Ga0208299_1001346_pt1 | contig 18656 bp, 22 predicted proteins | sample 15_taG_FD_184089 | JGI IMG/M metagenome (GOLD analysis project Ga0208299, IMG submission 184089) | Marine viral communities from the Subarctic Pacific Ocean - 15_ETSP_OMZ_AT15312 metaG (SPAdes) (version 2) | ecosystem: Environmental > Aquatic > Marine > Oceanic | place: Pacific Ocean | collected...
AGTTTCATTTTGGCATGTCCTTCAACAACTTACCCACTTCCGCACCTGATAGTTTCTTATCATCACCGAGTATATCTTCAAGGTCGTGCATGAGTTTCACATAGTAATACTTCTCAAGCATTTTGTATACAACATTCTTTGGTAATCTATTGTGTGTTCCGTACTTTCGTATCTGGTCTGGCGTCATGTCTTTCTTAAATGAACCTTGTCGTTCACTCCACACATTATGACCAATTGCAATGAGAACCTTCATGTCCTTCTCTATCTCTGCAATCTTATTCTTGACTTCGCCACTCAAATTGTCAATGTCATCTTTGTCTAATTCTTTGAGTTCCTCAAAGTCCACAATATCTCTATTCAATTCACCTTTGAGTATGTCAATCTTTTCTACTCTCTTGGTGAAGTCTTTCATGTAGTCGGTAGCATTGAATTCTTGTTCTGAAGACCGTTTGAGGAATACGCCATTTGCAATGTCATACACATTGTCTGCCATTTCATTTGCTTTTTTATATGTTGGTTCGTCTGCTATAACATAATAATTTACAGGATGTTCGGTGCCTGGTATGTTCTTGCCGTTTACTTTAGATACCATCTTCCGTAGTTTCTCTACGGCCGCAGTCCTACTATTAGGAGGCACTTCAAAGAATAGATTGATATCAAGGTCTGCATCTTTCCTGTATTGTTTGGTGAGTATGCTACCAATGAGACAATGCTTTTTAATGGGTGCAATAGTTTCAAATACTTTCATACCGTTCTCTATGAATGCTACCACCGAAGGTTTTAGAACGGGGTCGTTTGTGTTGAATTTATCAAAGATTGTCTTGGAGTAGTGCTTCCGAGGAATGTCAATTATTGATTCTTTAAGGTATTGTCGAAAACTCTTCATATGATATATATACTACCAGAGGAGTCCATATGCAATATAAAGAATTTACAGAATCACATTCAAAAGACCTAATGGAGCAAATCAGTTCCATTCTGGAAACTCACATGATTGGCAGAACCGTCATTGTGAAAGGCAAAAAAGGAAAGGTAATCAAACAAGTTGGTTCAGACGGTAAGACTGAATCAGACGAGATTTATCAAGTGAAGTTTGAAGATGGTACTGTTGCAGATATTCCTGCAAGGGATATGGAAATGCAAGGTGATGACAACAAGAAGATTGGCGAGAATGAAGCAGAAGAATTGGTGAAAGAAGCCCGATACAGACCAACTCCTGTTTCTCCCGGCAGTAGATATCCCACACAAGCAAAGAAAACTAAAAAGACTGATGCACACTCAAGAATTCCAGGCATGAGTCATAAGGGAAAGGAAATCCTTATGACTATGGCAAACGTACTTGATACTACTGGAGGACCTCATCTAAACCACGACAATATTCATGGTTTCACCCACCACGGTGTCAATCAAACTCTGAAAGCGGCACACAAACACCTTGAGGACAATCCATCTCAAAGAAGTTCAAAACAACTTGCACTAGTCAAGAAAGAACTTGGTGAAGAAACAAAGAGAGTGAGAGTAAAAACACAAAGTGGGACTACAGAAAGAGTGAGTCCCGATGACTTGAAAGCAGCCGGAGATGTGTTCGACCGTATTAAACGACTTAAATTGGCAATAGCCGATAAACAACACGCGGCACACAAGAAGAACAGGAAGAACTTAAAAGACCATGTTGAACTGGATGAAAGAACTTCTCCGTTACCAAAATCAACTTCTTTCTCATCAGTATATTCGTACAAGGATAAAGACCATAAATTTGTAACCAAATTAACCAACATAGGTGGTGCTGTGGATAGAAAAAGGAAAGAAGTTCGTTTCAATTTTGACAATGCGGCTGCAAGAACGAGATTCCGCAACAAAAATAAGAATGTATTAAAAGGTATTTAGTTAGAGGGAAATGAAATCATTTATAGAATATCTAAACGAGGCAATGAAAAAGCCAAATGTCGTGCAGGGTTTGGTTAGTCCAAGAGCAAGACGGGCACGAAAAGTATATGACAAAAGACATTCTGATAGTAGAAAATCAGAAGTAAAATGGCGAGCCGCAGAGGCAAAACTAAAAAGAGATATTCCTGCGTTTGAAAAAGATATCAACACACCGTGGACTACATCTACTAATGCCGCCACTTAACAAATCTTATACATAATATACAATTCAAGGAGAATTTAATGAATATCAACGAATATAAAAAGTATCTTAAATCAGTCCATAACACATTGGACGACCCATCATTCAACAATCAAATGAAAGATAGATTGAGTGAAAGTCCTGTATGTGATATGAAAGAATATAAACCAGACCAAAAGAAAGATAAATCCTCACATGAACCCACTACTGCATCGGGTGATAGTCTACGACCAAACAGCAAAACTGCTGAAAAGATGCACAGTGTCAAAGAAGGTGCCGCAGACGCGTCAGCGGCTGGCGGTCGTAAACAAAAGAAAAAAGTCGTAGTTGCAAAAGATGGATTTGAAGAAGGTGCCGCAGACGCGTCAGCGGCTGGTGGTAAGAAGAAAAAGGTTGTGATAGAAGAAATTGAAATCCCTGAATGTGTACAACAATACTTTGAAACCTACTTTGGCGATAACCTCAACGAAGATACTTCTGATGAAGATATCATGGAAGCAGTAGAAGATTTAGTAGACCTTTGCGAAGCAGTTTGCGATGCGGTTGGATTGGACGAAAAAACAATTAAACCAAAACAGAAGGTTCAACGGCATCCAGGAGGAAGTGCAACAATTAGGCGTCAGGGTGGAACAGATACTTTCGTTCCCCCTAAGTATGCTGATAGTACAAGACCAATAATAACTTTAAAAATACCAGCAAGTGCAAAGATTACAAAACCACAGATAACACCAAAAATTGATGCTTCTAGATTACCTGTTGTTGGTCCAGGGCAACCTGATTACCACCAAATGTAAATAAAGTAACCCTTTACTACTCGCAACCACACCAACGGTGTGGTTGTTTTTTTATATACATATTATATGATATCGTTTGTACAATATTTAAATCTGACAGAAGACCTTCCAAGGGGGGCACACGATATAATTAAAAAAAATCCAGATAGAATGAAAGCCATTCTTCAATTTATTAAATGGCAAAAGAAAACAGGATTGCAAAGAGGGCCAGGGAAAGATAAAGAAGGGTTAGCGTATACAAGAGAATTTGGTGCAGAACACGATGAATTACATAAAAGAAAAAAGGCAAAAGTATAATGCAAGAATCAGTAATAGAATATTTTAATACTTATTTTGGTGGTGAATTGAACGAATCAATCACCCATGAGGACTTGATTGAGGCAGCATTGGATTTGATAGAATTACGAAATGAAGTACTAGAAGTACTAAAAGAAGCGGATGTTGGTCGTGCTAGTCGGGCTTTCGGTGCAAGACAAAGACTCCACAAGGCAATCAAAGATCCGGTCACACGAAAATCACTGGAGCATACCAAAGAAGGTAAAAGATTAGTTAAACGCCATGAAAAATCAAGTGAAGAACAGGTAGCTTCGTGGAAAGACTTCAAACCTGAAAAACCAAAAGAAGAACCGAAAAAATCTACTTTTATGAAGCTAGATGTTGGCCAGTACAATAAGCCACCCAAATCACCACCATCTTTACGGTATCAAAGAACAAAACAACTTACAAAAAAAGCGGTAGAATCAGGGCCACAAAAAGGACAGACACCAGATGAACATCTTAGAAGTGCAGAGGCAAACTACATCAAAGGGCATGATGACATGTCACAGAGAATAGAGAGGATAAAAGCCCGCGGTGCAAAACGCGGAGAAACTTTAAAATCGATAGGTATCAACAGTAGTTATGACCCAAGATTGAAAGAAAATGATGAGAAGAATAAAATCCTTAAATTTAGAAAGAATGATAATGATGAAGGGCCTCACGAACTTGGACTGAAAAATGTAATTCGAGATACCCAGGTCAGCGCGGATAAGAATCGGGCCGAAGTCGAAAAGGAGAATCAACTCGCGGCATTGCTAAAAGTAGACACAACAAAATCTCCATCACAGGCTAGAAAGGAAATACGAAAACTGGCAAAAGAAACTGAACAGAGCAGAGCATCTCAAGGAAAACATAGAGCAAGAGGTGCAGAAGGAAGAAGAAAAAGAGAAGCAAAAGGCCAAGGAAGTTTATTTTAAATAATGGAGATATATTATGCCAACATATGATTACAGATGTAATGCGTGTGAACACCTATTTGAATCCGTCCAACTGATGTCGGACGACATGAAACCCACAAAAGAACCATGTCCAGAATGTGGCAAGAAAGAAGTCACAAAATCTTGGGCAGGAGTCACACCCGGCATCGGGTGCGATATGACATTAACACCTGATAAGAAAACAGGTGGTGATTGGAGTGAAATGATGGGTAGGATTAAAAAGGGTCTTCCCAAGAGATATCAAAAAGGATTAGATAAATCCACAGATATGTCTGGGAAACGATGGAAGGGTTAATTTAACCCAATCAAGTTGCCGTTGGTTATATCAGTTCCTGAGTTATATACTTTAGTTACTTTAACAGGAAGATAACCTCCCGCAACCATAGTAAAAGTTACACCACTATCACCACCAAAAGTGTCAACTTTCACTGTTCCCGCAGTTCCTGCGTATAGTGCTTTCCACTTTCCTGTGGTATCTGCATCTGTTGGGATATTTACTGCTTGATTATATGCTGGGTATGCCATATTGAATTCCTTTTTCTTGGTTTAAGATATATTATATATATAATCAGAGGTTTATATGGAAAACACACCAAACAATAACTTGATTTCAGCAATATGTGATGCGATATCAACTGGCTATAACTTCGGTGGGTGGACTGACCCTATGGATGAAAGGGTTCTTGGTCCTAATGAAGCAAAAGCATCAAATAAAGCAAAACAAAAGAAGTTTAAGATTATACAGCAACAAGAAGTCGAACGAGATAGAGCAAGACAAGACGCCAGAATGAGAATCGCACGCGGGCAAACAATGGATGATAGAATAACGGTTAAACCGTTTCGCAACAGATAAGGAAATATAAATGTTTGATAGAAACGAATGGCTAAAATGGGCAGAAAGTGCAAAGAATAATAATCCTTCAATGCGGGAATTTAGAAGAAGTTATAGAAATATTCAAGAGGAATCAAATCCTGTGGATGAAGATGTTACCGAAAGCCTCAAAGACATTCTCGCAGGTGCCAAGAATGTTCTTCGTCCAAAGGGTTCAAGATTCTTCTATATAAAAGAACCCGGAAAAGAGATTAAGAAGCCTTTTAAATCGACCAAAGAATTCTTAAAGAAGGCAGTGAAGAATTCTGATAGCCCGGAACGAACTCGCATAAATGATGTCGCGAAAACCGCCGCTTCTGCCGCAACGAACGCGTATCTTTGGTCTAAGATTGGCCAACCATCCAAAAAAGAACGAGAAGAAATGGAAAGACAAAGTTCAACCAGATTAGGAACACAACAACCTCAAGAAGAATCCGTTCAACTGGATGAAGGTAAGACTGAATTTGCTGTTGCCGGAGTTGCAAGTGGTATGTTTATCAAAGCATTTCCCACAGAAAAAATTGCACGACAATATATCAAAAATACCTACAGTCAGAAAAAGAAACTAAGAGGAAAACTTGGAATTATTAAAGTTCCACTTGGTGCAGATACCGTGAGTAATCAAATGAAAAGATTTGGTAAAATCAAAGTTGTAAAAGAATCGGTTGAACTGGATGAAATTCGTAGGGCACGGCCAAAAACAAAGCAAATTGATGCAACACTACTAGCAAAAATGAAGAAAGTTCAAACTCAAACAAAAGATAAGAGTGGAACAATGCAAGGTTTGATGACTCCCGAACAAAAGGGCACTAAACCAGGCGAGTTATCCGCATCTGTTGAATATAGACTAGCAGAATTGGGATATCAACTAGATGAAGCCGCATTTCTTGCAGCGATTCCTGCACTTCTTAGTTCACTTGGTTCTGCTGCCGCAGGTGCTGGTAGTGCAATTGCTGGTGCCGCAGGTACTGCTGCCAGTGCAGCGGGTGGGGCATTAGCAAGTGGTGGAGCAATGGCAGGTAGGGCGGCACTCGGAGCAGGTAAACTGGCAATGAGAGCAGGTGGCGGGATAAAAAAAGGATTGGTGGGCCCCAAAAGCATCATTGGAAAGCACATGGCAAAGAAAAAAAGTTTTATCGGGCCACCTAAACCGAAGGCGGGGATAAAGAAATTCATACCAGGCAAAGAGTCACTTAAAAGTGCTGGTAAGGATGCCGCGGTTCAAGGTTCGGTGATGGCCCCAATGATGATGGGTAGAGGAGGAGGTGGTAAACCAAATACAACCGTTCAATCATCAGCACCACCATCACCACCACCCGCAACAGGTGCAGGTTCTGAATCCAACGCAAGGCAACGAGCGAGACAACAACTGGCAACATCTTATGAACCAGAAGGAACAGAACTCAATGAGTTTATTGGAAGGTTTCTAAAAGGCTTTGCGAAGAGAAGAAAAGCACCACTTCCAAAAGCACCATTTCCAAAAGGCACGGCTTCAATGCTACCTGCAAAACCCGGTGGAACACCTCTTGTTACTAACAATCCAAAATTATTAAATGCGCCAGGGCACAAGACATCATATTTTGATGCACCCAAATCCGCGGCAGGTGCAGTACAAGGACCCAACCCCAATGCACCAAGCGCACGGAGATTTGTTCAAAAACAAAAACAAGGACGAATAGACTTAGACAAAATGAAAACTACTAATGCTCCCTATGCAACTGGTAGTACCACACATACACAAGCAAAAACGGCCTTGCAACCAAAACTAGCAAATTTAAAAACCCAGTTGCAACAGAAAAGAAGTCAAGGAGTAGTCGCAGGAAAACAAGGAAGTTTGGCACTATCTCCTGCAAGTGGTGCTAAAATATCAACGGCGCCGATACCAAAACCAGCGCCCAACCTAAAGGTACTTCCACCACCAAAATTGACACTTAAACAAAAAATAAAGCAAGGTGCTAAAAAGGCTTTTGCTCCTGGCACGAAAGACACACAAGCGGGTGTTGGGAGAAGAATGGCAGGCACACTTGGCGGTTCGGCCACCACTGCATATATGTTCAACAAAATGACACCCCAACAAAAGGCAGACACAACAGTACAATCTACTCGACAACTAGCGGCATCGGTTGGAAGAATTTCATCTAAATATGCACAACAATTGGATGAAAGTAGAATGTCAGAGATTCGTGCCATGTCGCAAGAAGGTAAAACTCACGAAGAGATTGGCAAAAAAATGGATATTCATCCAAGTGTTATAAAGAAGGTTTTGCAACAAGGGCCAACTACTGTCGTAAGAAAAACCAGACTACTTCAAAATCCCATGACACCGATTAAAATCAAATAAAATGTAACAAAATTATTGAAATTTGTGAAAGTGAGAGTATAATATGAATATGCAGAAACAATTTAACCATGTCAAATTGCCATTTGACTTTGAAGACATTTCAACAACAAATGAAAATGGCCAAAGATTCTACCTATGTGAAGAAGATAAATACCCATCAGTGACCACAGTTACAGGATGGAAGAAACGCCAGTTCTTTGCAGAGTGGCGTAAAAAGAATCCAAAAGAATCCAGACGAGTTTTAACAAGAGGCAACCTCTTGCACGAAACCATTGAGGATTATCTAAACAACAAAGAAATCAATCTACTCTCTACCACTCCAACAGTCGCGAGTTTGTTTGCACAACTGAAGCCAGAACTAGATAAGATTGACAATATTCTTGCATTGGAAGTGCCTCTTTGGAGTAGCACATTAGGACTTGCAGGACGAGTGGACTGTGTTGCAGAGTATAATGGCGAATTGTCTATCATTGACTTCAAAGGTTCAACACGACTAAAACGAACAGGGGACATCGAGAACTATTTCACCCAAGCAACTGCATATGCAATCATGTGGCATGAGAGAACAGGTAGACCAATCCACAAATTCAACATTCTAATGGCAACAGAGGACTCCTGCACCCCTCAAGTGTTCAGTGGTAAACCAATAGATTATGTTTCTAACTTATATAATGCCATAAAGTACTATAAAAAAGATATGCAAAAAGTATTATTGAATAAATAGTTTATATGCTATCGTTCAAACAATATTTAACAGAATCTGCAAACACTCACCTCATCCACCTAGAAGATTTGGCCTTTGAGGGTGCAGACCGAGTACAAGAAGGAATCAATTTTCTTGAAGAACTCGCAAAGATGCTCGGTGGTAATTCTAATTCAAAAGTAAATGCAACTGTTAAGTGGGACGGAGCGCCAGCAATCATTTGTGGGAAGAATCCAGAGAACGGTAAATTCTTCGTAGGCACTAAAAGTGTATTCAATAAACGACCGAAGATTAATTACACAAATGCAGACATAAATAAAAATCATACTGGCGGCGCAGGAGAAAAACTTAAAGCCGCACTAAAACACCTAAAGAAATTACCAATCCGAGGAATTTATCAAGGTGATATGATGTTTGGCCCTGGAGATATAAAGAACGAAACTATTAAAGGACAGCAATTTCTTACATTCACACCAAATACAATTACATATGCAGTACCTGTTGATTCTGATTTGGGTAGAAAAATTAAACAATCTAAATTTGGTATTGTATTCCACACCGAATATTCTGGCAGAAATATGTCAAAACTACGGGCATCATTCAATCCAAATGTAAACAGTTTGAAAAACTCAAGAGGTGTGTGGGTGGACGATGCAACATTTAAAGACACAAGCGGTAATGCTTCACTTACACTTGCAGAAACTCAAACAGTATATAACTCATTCAACGATATAAATAAATACCTTAAATCTTCTAGTGGATTCTTGAACAAAACTCAAGAAGATAAACAGATGTTTAACTACCTGAATATGTTTATCAATGTAAACATTCGTGGTGGTACAGAAAATGTTTCAGGAGAACAATTCGTAAAATGGCTAGAGGATAGACTTGAAGGTGAAGCAAGCAAACTAAAATCTGAACGAGGACAAGAAGGCAGACGAAAGAAGAATATTGTCGTTGTTAAGAAATTCACAAATAACATAAAACAACTTGATGCAATGTTCAAATTAAGAGAAGCATTGCGTATTTCTAAGATGATTATATTGCGTAAACTAGAAAAGATTGAAGGAATGAGAACATTCATTCGTACAGATAATGGATTCAAAGTGACCAAACAAGAGGGATTTGTTGGTGTAGATAAACTCTCCAACAACGCCATAAAACTTGTTGATAGGTTAGAATTTAGTCGTGCAAACTTCTCAGTACCAAAAGATTGGATAAAGGGTTAATATGAATAAAGATTTAGTGAATAAGAGAAATACTAGAGAATGGGTGAAATGCAACGAGGATTCAAAATCCTTCATTTGGCGAAATGATTTTATAGAAGAACATGGTGGCCAATTCATACAAGATGGCAGGAATTGGCGATGGGAAGAACAAAAAATCATAGCAGATAATAGAATAAAACAAGAACGCAAGGAGTTTATTTTTATAAATAGTGATGGAGTAGAGTTTTTGACTGATAACTTCACTAAATTTTGTAGGAATAACGATTTAAACAAATCAGCAATGTATAAGGTAATGTCTGGCGAAAGAACTCATCATAAAGGGTTCATCTGCAATAAATTACCCCCAAAAGGAGAATAAATATGACAACACTCGCAACTTTAGACGGATTTTTAGGAACTTTCTGGTTCACTGGCCTGGTTTTTATAGCCGGCACTGTTATCGGAGCCCCTTTATGGAATTGGGTTAAACAAAAATTCCCTTGGAATCAATAATAACCCCTTAATATAAAAAACCCACTGGCTTGCTAACATTGCAAAGGAGGTGGTTTAAAAAAGAAAAGTACCTGCTACCAGTGGGTTAAGGAAGATGTAAGAGATTACATCTTCCTATTTTTTATATATAATAGGATGAAAAACAAAAAAATTGTATTTACCTTTGGCCGTTTTAACCCACCCACAGTGGGACATCTTCTATTAGCAACTAAAGTAAAACAAGAAGCATCTCGCAGAGGTGCTGACCATATTATATATGGTAGCAACAGTCAAGACAGAAAAAAGAATCCATTAAGTGCAAGAGATAAACTTCGATTTATGAAGAAAATTCTTAAAGGATTTAATATAGTGATATCAAACACCGTAATAACACCATTTGCGGTATTAGACCAACTTCAAAAAGATGGATATACAGATATTGTTATGGTTGTGGGTGCAGATAGAGTTACAGAGTTTAAAAGGGGTATGGGAAAATATATCGGTCCAAAGAAGAAATATAAATTTAAATCGTTTGAAGTAATTTCCGCAGGCGAAAGAGACCCTGATTCTGAAGGGGTATCTGGTATGTCTGCATCAAAGATGAGGTCCGCGGCATCAGACGGAAATCTAGATGCGTTTCAATTGGGTATCCCATCTCATGTAAGTGCAAGAGATACTGAAATGTTGTTCAAAAAAGTCCAAACTGGAATGGGCGTTAAACCATTTGTTGCAGAGAGTTGGTTTAATTATAATGAGTTCCTAGAATTCCTAGAAGAAAACGATTTAAAGAAATTTGATATGGGTGGAGAAGGAATAGATGTTCCTGCTATTGATAATACAGCATGGGGTACAGAAGGAATTAAGAAAAGTGCAAAAAAGAAGAAAAAAGTTAAAATAGACATAGACGAAGGAAATACAGTTGTACCATCTTCAATAGCGCAGGACCAAAGGGCCATGTTGGGCGATGCAATTAATGCCACAACAAATTATTTGCAATATTCGCATAAAAAAAGAGCGACACCGAATAATATCCACACATTTCGGCCAGCAACTTTGTCAACAGCAATGCAACATTTGCAACAAAAGCGCATTACAGGGCTACATAAAGGAACATACTTGCGATTAAAACAATCTATGGGGAATATTGCCGCGGGTGTTGAACATGAAGAAGGTAATGAACTCAACGAATTAACCATACAAGCAAGACGAAAAATGGCAATGAGTGCAAAGAGAACTGCAAAGAGGCGGGCCAGAAAAAGGAAGATGAAGGAAAAGAGAAAGAAGAGTGCTGGCGAAATTAAAAAGAAAGCACACAAGTCAGCAGTTTTAAAAATTCGTGGTAAAATGATAAAGGGGATGAAGTGGAACGAATTATCATATTCACAAAGAGAAGCAATTGGCGAAAGACTAAAAAAGAAGAAGGGTGCAATTCAAAAATTATCCAAAAGATTACTTCCCGCAACACAGAAAGCAGAACAAGAAAGACTTAAAAGAGTGAGAGCAAAAATGACAACAAATGACCCAGCAAAAGCAGTTGAAAAATTTGAAGATATTAATATTGATTTTGAAAATGAAATCTTAATGGAAGATAAAGAACTTCGAGATAAAATCGCGGCAAATGATGCACAAAATAAACAAAAACAAGAAGCAAAAGACAAAGACCCTTGGAACAATGTTCTAATAGTTCGTGATAATAATGAAAAAATCAAACTGATTCCAAAGGGCGATTATAATCCAGAGAAGCATACTATTGAACAAGGAACAGTTGAACTTGAAGATAAAAATGGTCGGCCTATAAAGGACGGCAGAGGTAAAGTAGACAGAGGAAGTGCGGGCAATATATCTGCAGATCCAGACTTCCAAGGCACACAGACATATCGTGACTTGATTGGGTATGAAAAGGAACAAACTAAAAGATTAGGAAAAGCATCAGAAGAAGAAAAGGCGAAGAAGGCAAAGGCAAAAGATGAGGCTAAAGGCAAAAAAGATGATGAAACAAAAGACGGTGAAGGACAACCTCTAGAAACTCCAGTAAATCCAAAAGTTCAGGCCGCATCCGACAGAGCAAGTATTGCAGGTGGAGATGCAGAAGAAGCAGAAGCAATGGTAAGAACTGCATCAGCGAAACAACAACTCGCGCAGATTGAACCGCAAGAAACAGACGGTTCTGTAGCATCTCCAGAAGAAATTCAAAAGAAAAATATAAAACTGTCCAAGCAAAAATTAAAACATGGAGCAGAAAATAAAACAGACTTTAAGGCTGTAGATGTTGAAGCGGGTGTTGCCGCAGAATTTAACAGGATGCAGGGACATCCAGACGAAATTGGAAACATATCTGATGACAATTGGGAAATGTTAGAAACTAGTGCAACACTTATTACAAGTGGAGTAGAAAGATATGGAATTCAAGAAGAGTCGGCCGCATCAAGAGTAATCAGAGATTCAGTTAATCCCCTGATAAAAGAATTAGACCCAGAGGGGAAAATTCAATGGCACATGGAACATTCTGGTTCTGGCATGGAGGGTTTAGAGGCTTCTGACCACTGGAAGAAAAATGACGCGACGGATGCCACACCAAAAAGTGATCTTGTTCTTGTTGGTATTAATGAAAAGGGTGAAAGAATAGAACACGGCATTTCTGTTAAAGCAGGACCATCTCAACTATTATCTCCAACTCCAGAAGAAGCAAATGCAATCATAACTGGTGTGTTTGGTAAAATGGTATCACACTGCGATGGCAAATCAACAGAAGAATGTAAAAGTTTGTTGCAATCCGAAAGTTTAACTAAAGAAAATATAGACAAATTAGTAAAATTAATTATGGATAAGACTAAAATGAGGCACCAAACTGGTAAGGGTGTTGGACCTTTCGGTTGGTTTACACCGGGTGGTAAATATAATAGAAAAGGGGGAAAACCAGATTGGTGGGATAGATATGGTCCAGGTTCAAAGTGTAAAAATGGTGATGCAGACTGTCCATATTCTTGGGAAAGTTTAGAAGGAACAGAACCAAAACCAGAACACTGGGAAGGCACAGAGGCGAATTACGACCAAAAGGTAATTGATATGCTTCATGAAAGTGCTGAATATAGAGAAGAATTAGACGAGGCAATGAATGAAATACTAAATGAAAGTAAAGAATTTGTTCTTGGTTTGGTGCATGAAGCAATGACAGGATGTATAAAATTCTGTGGATGTTGTGATGCCAGTTGCGGTTGTAACAGTGCAGTGCCAACACATTACCTAACTATGTCACCAGACGGTTCAAATTCTTCAATCAGAGAAGTAAATGAAGAGTTGTTGATGGAGGTTGCTAAAGAAACAATATTTAATTTTCAATTGAAAAGTGGCGGCCAAAAAGAAACGAAGGATGGCAAAAAACAAGGAACAGGAAAATACAAGGGTTATATTGCACCTCGTAGTAGTAAAAGACCAAAGAACAGAAAACCATACGCATCACTTAATGCTGGGGTTCAACCATTCTTGAAATATAGTAACATCTTTATAACAGAAGACATGGACATAAAAGATGCGAAAAGGGCATTTGAAAATGATTTGAGAAATCCCGGCGATATTGGAGAACGAGAAAAAGAATTTAAATCTGTAAAGGGTGACCCCGCAAAACTATTGGATGTTCTAGGAAGAAGAATTGACAATGTAGATACAAATGAAATTCCATGGCAAGATATAGGAATGATGAAACCGTCTAATAAATCTACTATAGTTCGTATAGATGGTAAGAAGAAGCGAATTCCTGTTATGAATTTTAAGCAAAAGGAAGAAGATATGAACGAAGAATTCAAACTTCTCACTGAACCAGATATTCTTGATAGACTTGTACAACAATTGATGGACAAGGGTATGCAAAAAGACCAAGCATATGCAACGGCAACAAGGTCGTTACAAAAGAATGGTGTGCTTAAAAAGGGAACACAAGAACTCACAGATAAGGGTGAAACTAGAAATGCAATGACTCCCGGTGAACGTGCTAAGAGTCGTGAAATTAAAAGAAGTAATAAGAATAGAAGTTTCAAAGACTATACTTATAATGCAAAAGAAAATATTGCAACACTCAAAGATTCTTATGAGTTCAAAGATTCGTCTGTTCACGGAATGGGTTCGTTTGCAAGCAAAGATATTTCAGAAAATGATATGGTTGGATTATATTATCTAAATCTTTTAAATGAAGATGAAAATGCACCACAATATCAAAGAACAGATTTCTGTAGATTTACTAATCATTCTAAATATACATCAAACCTAGCACTTGTTGAAATGCGTGACGGTAACTTTTACACATATGCAACCAAAGACATTAAAGAAGGTGATGAAATTCTTATAGATTACTTCCATGTGTTTGATACCATTCTCCCCGCACTCAAAGAAGCAGGAGCAGTAATTCCAGAAGTTCTTCGGTGGACTGATGGATATGAAAATATGGAAATCCCACTTGATGGCTTTGGCGACTTGAGAGATGAATTGGCATATTTTAATGTAATTGACGAAGCGGTGAATGTTGCAACTGGTAGACAAGAACCAGAACTTGTAACCGATTCGGTAGTAGGCAAAGTAAAAGACAAAATAGATGATTTTAAATTTTATACAAGTTCATCTCAAAAAGAATTAAGAAAAAGAAAGAAAAAAGAAAAGAAAAAAGTAAAAAAGTATAATAAAATGGTCGGAATCAATTCAGAAGTTGAATTTGATAAAGACACTGAACTTGAAGAAAGACGATATGACAGACTATACAATAGTGGTGATATTGTTAAAGGGAGAAGAGGAGACCACGCAGGCCAAGAATATGTTGTACATAAAGGAAATCACTCTCCAATAACTGATATGGTTGTAAATATAGGCAAAAACAAGGTAAAGGTATCTCCAAACGATTTCAATTTAGTAAATCGCGAAGAACTTCCAGAAGGTGCCGGTGCGGGAGATGCATCTGCAAGTGCTACTGACGCAAATCGTGCCGCATATCTGAAACAGTATGGTGCGAAACCAGAACAACGTGCGAGAAGAAGTGCTAGGACAAATGCACGAAACAAACTGATTCGTTCTGGTAGAGCATCTGTTGGTGATGGTAAAGATTTAGACCACAAAAATGGAAACCCACTAGACAACTCGCCAAAAAATCTAAGAATGGTGAACAGAAGTTTCAATCGTGGTAGAGATAACAATAAGTGGAGAAAAAAGACTAACGAAGAACACGGCGCAGGAGAAGTTGGAACAGACAAATTGCTAAAACAATACATAAAGGACACACCCTTTATGAAAATCATCAAAGATAAGAATGGGAAATAAGAATGGATACATCTTTTTGGTTCGACATCGGTGCCGGTGCAATCGCACTCATAGCAGGAATAGCAACAGGATTTTACTATCTGGTAAATAAAGGAAAAATGAAAATGCTCTTGAAAGAGAAAACTCACTCAGTAAAACTTCCAGATAATTGTTTCTGGCAAACACACACTCGTTTACATGAAACTCTCACCGAGTTGCGTGTGCGTACTGACTGTGCAAGGGCCCAAATCGTTCAATTTCATAATGGTGGTGAATTTCTTGATGGGATTTCAATGAAAAAAATGTCACTCACTCATGAATCATTAGACAAAGGTGTTTCATCAGAACTAAGCAACAAACAAGATATTTTACTATCCCTCTGTATAGATGGACTGAATTTACTGCTCAAAGATGAACCAATCATGTATATTGTTGAAGATATGAAAGACTCTTGGTGTAAGCAATTCTATCAAAGTAGCAACATCATAACATTTGCGTTCTTGCCAATCAAGAAGCACGGGCAAGCAATTGGGTATGTAATGGTTCAATGGTGTAGTTGGGCAAAGGCCGATACTGTTGAAGATGAAATCACATCAAAAGAACTTGAAGATGCAAGAGCGTTAATTGAAGTCCAATTGGACATATTAAAAGATAAACATGGTAAAAAAAACAAAAAGAAACCTACATAATCTATAGGAGAAACAAATGATTAAATTTAAAGAACTAAACACATTCCTCGAAACCTTATTTGAAGGTGAAGAAACCGTAGGTGGTGCGGCAAGAAGCGCACACAGTGACTATGGTGTTCATCGGGTAGAAAGTCCAGAACAAGTACAAAGACTCAATGCATTCTTAAATGCATTCACTCAACGAGAATTCATTGAACCAAAAACCGCGGTTGCACAACTCCGTCATAAATTTAATACAATTGGATTAGATTTTGATTGGAATGCATCTTCAAGTCTTCAAGATGGTAATAATACTATTTCATTAAACAGATATGGTGGAACATTTGGTAAAAGTTTGCAAACTCCATACGCAGAATTTGAAACTACAGACGGAATCAAAGAATATAATAATGGTAAAGGACTCAATCTTAATTTAAATCTTTCTAACGGAGAAGATGGACTGTATAAACTTGAAGCAAAAATTGTTGAAAGTAAAGAATAATTAAATAATTTTTGTAATATTATGTTTTTTGATATTTTAACTGATAAAAATTTTATGATGTATGCTATGAAGAATTATACAAATCCAGAATGTACAAATATTGATGAGTTTTATGAAGATTTAAATCGTATTAAATATATTAAGAGATTGTTGGGTAAGTATAATAAAAAAGGAGTTCTAAAAACAAGACTGATACTGAATCATATCATTATATTAAATAATATATTCGGCAATAAAGCATGCTGTAGAATAATGTTTTACAAATTAGAATTAGAATTTCATTCTGCAATAAAAACATTTTTAGAGTTCTTAAACTACTTACCAAACGAAGTCCCAGAAATTAATTTAAACGAAATACCCACAGAACACAAAATACTAATAGAATTAAAGAAAATAAAATGACACTAAACGAAGCACAAGGAGATATCACAAAAGTAATAGGTGCTTTCACGGTGTTTAAATTTATTAAACTTATGTCTACTCCCTTCAATCAAATGAAAGCATATAAGTATGGCATCATAGATTCAAAGGGTAATTTTTTAAAGAAAACTGCGGACCTAAAAAAAGACAGTGAACGACAGTCGGTAGATATATTCAACCGGCTTATTATTAATCTGAAAAAGATAATTGAAAAAGTTCCAGACCCCAAATTTAAGGCACAAATGAAAAATATTGCAACTGCAATGATTCTTGTTAAAGAAGAATCGGAAAAGGTTGGTGCAGATGGGGATTATGTATTATCTGAAATAACAAAATACCTATCAACTAAAGGTATAGATGTTGCAGAAATAGAAATAAATAACTCATTTGAAGAACTATTGGAGGAATACAACAATGACAAGTGACCATCAAATTCCAGACGAATTTCTAAATGATGATTTTGATTTTGGGTTTACCGCGGCCGATGAGGATGAACTTAATGCATTGGTTCAACTTGATGACCAAACTACTCCTGATGAAATCAAGGATATGCAAGAGAAGTTGGACTTAATTCTTCAAATGAATTCAACCTGTGAAGGAAGTGTTGCAGTTAAAGACCAATACGATGAACTCTTAAATGTAAAGATGACAGAAATTGAAAAGGTTGCGCTTCCGTTGCTACTGAATCTAAAGAAGAATAGCCAAAAAGATTATCTCTATTGGCCGGGTGGTGAAAGAGAAGCAAAATGTGATTTGCAAATTCAAAAATTATTAAATATTACTAGGAGTACATAAAAATGGTGTTCGACCCAAGAGAAAAACCAGATTGGCTTCCATCATGGTGGCCGTGGTTGCCTGACTTAGTGCCCGAGTATAGTCCACTAAGTCCTCATTTTAATCCAGCAGATTGGCTTCCAGACGAACCTTCTTGGTGGCCAGATTGGTTGCCGTGGTCTCCTGATTATCTTCCAACTCCCCCCTTCAATCAACCCTGGAATATGCCAGGCAAACCTTCTTGGTGGCCAGATTGGTTGCCGTTTACTCCTGATTATCTTCCTGGTGGACCATTAGATATACTTCCAAAAGAACCATCTTGGTGGCCAGGTTGGTTGCCGTGGAATCCATTTAATATAAAACTGCCTGAGAATGAGCGCGCTCAATATAGTAAAGCAGAGACTACTGTTTATCTTCAAGCATTGAGTGTTCAAAGGGCATTATATTCACATCGAATATCATCAAGGTTGAAAAGTGGCCCCACAATAACGAGAAATTTAATATCAAATCCATATCCCAAACCACCTAAGAGGTAAAAGGAATATATAAAATGGCCTGTGGCAAATGTAAAAGAAATGCAGAAAAGTTTAAACAACAACAATCATCGAGGATGCCTGTTAAAAATAATAATGTCAAAAAAGGCATCGAAATCCCCCCAAAGATGACTCCTGACCAAAGACGAGTTATGATGCATAAAGTTGCAAATGCACCAGAACCACAGAATTGGCACAAAAGACAAAGTGTAGAAGAATATAATACAAGAATGAAACAAGAACTTGATAAATTGGCATCAATGGAAAGAAAACGAGGACAAAAATAGAAATTATGAAAACATTTACACAACTAGCAGAAGAAATATTTGAAGACTCTCCAGTAAATTCTATGGGTGGTACATTTAAAACAGGACAAGTAGGGTCCGCGGGAAACATCGCAGGACCTGACATTATAATGGGAATGCATCGAAGAAAGAAAAGAAGAAAAACAAATGAAATGTTTGCAGGATGCCCAGTGTTTGAAGTATCGTCCGATGATTTTACAAAATGCTCTCATGGTAGAAACAGATACGAACGATGGAGCAAGAAAATGAATATGGAAGAGGCCGACAATCAAGACATCAGAGCATATGCACACCGAAATCCTGGCAAACCAGTAATTATAAAAGATTCAACTTACGGCACAATGTCCTACTTGATTCCAAGACAAAATGTGAATGAAAGTT
>Ga0208299_1001347_pt1 | contig 18644 bp, 15 predicted proteins | sample 15_taG_FD_184089 | JGI IMG/M metagenome (GOLD analysis project Ga0208299, IMG submission 184089) | Marine viral communities from the Subarctic Pacific Ocean - 15_ETSP_OMZ_AT15312 metaG (SPAdes) (version 2) | ecosystem: Environmental > Aquatic > Marine > Oceanic | place: Pacific Ocean | collected...
CAATTAATTTTTCAGTATCCTCTAACCCCTTCATGTGAGAAATATACGCGATGACATCATCAGCCTCAGTACTCTTAAACATAAACTGGATAATTGGAACTTGATTGTAGTACTCTATCAATCTGGCCTGCTGCCAAATTTTATTTTCCATTTCTTGTTGCTCTGACATATGGCGTATGTCTCGATTCAATCGGATTGGCTTCCGGCCGGCTTTATAGTCTTTTTTGAGCAGTTTACGCTTTTTAGAGCCGCCTTCCCCATCCCAGCACACAACAATTAAATCAGGTTTAGATTCTCTAACAATTTTCTGTATGCTTTGGAAACAGCCTTTAAGACCACCTAGTGGCGCACCGTTGACAGAAAGACTGGGATTAACAATATAATTTCTAAAAAAAAGATTCAGTTGATCAATAATTAATATTCTTTTACCTTCATGCATTTTACCCTCGTTCTTCTTCTGCAACCATGCGAGGCACAGGACCACCTGGTCTATAAATCCTACTAACTACCTTTTTCCATCTAACTGGTATAAAGGAATATATACCATCAATTTTTTTTGAATCAACCTGCATTCTTGCTAATTGCTCCTTCATGGTTGGCTCCATTTGGAAAAATTTGACTTTTAAATGTGCGCGCTCAACACCACGACCAACTTTTACAGCTGGACCCGTAATAGTGACAACAGTTATGCCGCAGACGCCTCGCAAGTTGTCAGTCACTTTTGTAAAATTTTCATCTGAGTCCGATCTTATTACGCACTCAGCTTCGTATAGTTGTTCATGAAGATATTCTCTCACCAGTTGTTTAATGCTTTCCATAATGGGACCTCCGCATAATAAATAGTCTACAACTTATACATTTCAACAGTACCTTCGCTGGTGGTATAATAAACCCTCTTTATACCAACATGGCTAAGTATTTCGTGGCACATGGCACATGGCTTACTATTACGAAATTCACCCTTTTTGTTAATCCTGCAAACGTATATGTCTCCGCCTGTTGTAACATCCCTGGGCAACCCCAGAATACAACCAAGCTCCGCATGAATTGTCGCAGGGCCACGTGAAGGGCTTCGAAATCTAGTGCCAAAAGAACAAAACTTGTCTTTGTTAAAACAAGTGTTGATTACCGAACCACCCTTTACTAGAACGGCGCCATGGCGGATCTTGCCATATTCACTGTTAAAAGCTGTGTTTCTAGCAAGATCAAAATATCTCTTAGTTCGCTTTGAGAGCGTGACCTTGTTGCCAGCAAATGAAGTGTGGCCTTTATAATACGGTGGTTCTTTCACTTATCCTCTTAGTAAACTATAAGCACCAAGAAGATATTGTAAATTATTCTTCTGTGTCAATATCGTAGAAGTCTTCTGCTTTTCCTTCCTTCTTATCAAAACGCATAATAATTTCTTCATCCATAATTTGAAGTACTCGCTTTTTAAACTTCTCGTTTTGTAACTTTTCCTTCCACTTGGCTGCTTGGAACTTCTCAGAGGTCCCGTCTTTATAAACAAGATTGTACCAGGCTCCAGCTTGTTTTACATTCTCAGAAACTTTGACTGCCTCAAGCCAACTTTCTTCGTCCTGGATTCCAACATCATTCCCCCAGAGGATTTTAAATGTGCATTGGCGTCCTTCCGTGCCAAAACGGCTCTTCTTTAACGTTACCTTTACTTCAGAGCCAACCCTGTACCCATTTTCGTCCATGATGAAAGAAGCTTTAGCTTTCCGTTTTGTTAACCAAATACGCAACGAATACGCATAATGCATTGCCTTACCACCTGGCGTGACATAGGGCGTTGTCATAGCTTCAGATGGGCTTCTGGTGATGTTCGTCTTTAACTGGTTCAGTACCAAAAAGGTTGACTCCGAAGCTGCAATAGGCACTGTTAACTTAGACATTCCTTTAGCCAAAATTCTAGGTTTAACTGCCATCGAAGATTGGGGGTTGAAATCTCCCTCGACATCACTAATTGAAGGCGTGAGTGCTAGAGAGTCCCATATAAACAGCATTCTATTGTCATTCGAACCCAGAAGATCTTCAATTGTTTCCAAAACATATTCAACATTTGGGGGCTGAAGATACAATATATTATTGATATCACAGCCTGCATTAGCGAGAAAGCTGGGGTCGATTGCTGACTCTGAATCAAAGTAGATGACATCAATACCCATTTTCTGTGCATTGGCCGCGGCCTGAGCTGCCATATATGATTTACCAGATCCTTCAAGACCAGCGATCTCAACAATTTTACCAATTGGTATGCCGGCTAACTGGCCTCTACATATGATACTATCAAGCCAGCGAGAGCCAGTTGATATCCACTCCTTAACTTGTGTTGGGCTTTCTTTCGTTAGATCAAAAGCAACTTCAGCTCCCGCCTTCTTGTTGATGAGATTTCTCATCTCACCTATACTTAATCTTCCCAGCTTCTTTGCTTTCTTCGCCATTCTTCCTCTTCTACTTGTGGCATTTCCAAAGTTATCTCTGGATCTCTTGTGTTATTATAATCAACTAGGGTGTGGTTTATAAAGTGTTTTTGTCTCATATCAAAATGTGATATCTTGTCGGCCAAAGGAATCAATATCTGTTGTGTTTCCCTGAGAGAGTCGTTTATATCTTCAACGAGTTTTACTGAATAAAGCCTCTTATTCTCTATAATGGCACCTAGTGACATGCCCGACACAAATAAGCCAGCTGATATAGCTATTATTATGAAAGCGTCCATAATAATAACTAGATGTCAATTAAATTTTAAATCTAGATCTCCATTAACCCATATTTTTTCTGTAAATACTATCTATACTTTCTCTTGTGCAAACTGATATAACTTTTCAGCTTCAACCATGATATCTTCAGCTGTTACCGGATTCCAGTGTTGTGTCAATTTATAATGCATGTGCGCATTTTGTTCACAGATGCCTTTGGCCAAAGTAAGCAAATCTGATCGGAGGCCTACCGAATCACTTCCATTAATATTATTCTCTTTGTTCATGATAATTTCCTATGTTATATATAAAAAGTGAGGCCTCTGTAAACCCAGGCCTCCCTGCGGTGGAGGACCCTATGACAAAAGCTCAGCAAAGGCCTTATCAACAGCGCTCTTTCCAGAGCCACTATTGTATTTATTGGATTCAGTTGAGACATCCTCTACGTCATCTTCACTAAGAAGAAATTCATCTAGCATAACCTGTACTTGTTCCGGCGTCTTGCGCTCGAAAACTGAATCAAAATCAGGAATTTGATCCAGGAAAACTGCAGTTTGTTCTTCGCTCTCTGTCATTGGTGACGACTTACGACGGGGCGTGATGGCGGTCTGAGGAAACTGTGCGCCTGGAGGCTTGCCATAATTAATAGTTAAATCAGTACCATCTTCAATATCAGTAATGTCACCATATTCAGGATTAAGAACTAAATTAAGCAATTCTCTGTAAGCAGTCTTCCCAAAGCCCCATAGTCGTACTCCCCTCTCCTCTTCTCCGCGCACAAGGACGGGCGCAAAAAAGCGCTGGCGAGCTGATAGGTCCTTCGCCATCCTGATAGATTCATCAGCTCCGTCCTTATACAACTGGCGGACAAAGTCATTCAACGGGTCATCCTCTCCAAAATTCTTCTTCGGGCTCAAAAACCCAGGGTTCTTCCCTAGATTATAGTGAAACCAATACTCCCTAAACGGATCTCCGTTAGAAGTTGGTACAATTCTAATTGTCGTTTCTCCGTCGTCAGGACGCCAAAAAACATTCGAACCTCCGCGATTTTCCAAGGCATCGCGCTTTTCCCTCATCTTTTCTAAATTAATACCCATAGTTTTTCTCCTTTTGCTTTAAGCTATAGTACAGCCAGCTAATCTCCTGGCTGTCTGGTATGATTATATAATAATCACTTCAATAATAAAGTAAATAATTAATCTGAATTTTGTTCTTGTATGTAAGAAGCATAATGTACTGAATAAATGTAGTTATCATCATAGTCTGTTGGATATATCGAAAATCCAACATCAAGCTTTTCTTCTCTTTTAGAGTTTGCAAAGTCGCGAATTTTACTCAAGATTTTTTTATCGTTCATCGTTTCTTTGTTTATGCCATAAAAATATTTTTTTATTCTAGGAAACTGCAAATCATAGAAAGTTCTTTCCTTTCCTGTTTCAAAGTTGACAACACCGAATGTCCCAACCTTAATGGTCTCTTTCATGTTAGGATAATTTACTAAAAGCGGCTCTGTTTTTTCAAAAACATTAATCATGTGGTAGGTACTAGATATAATATTATTAATTTCGTCCCAGTAGTCTTTTATGGTAACATCCCCGACAATTGACTCAACACTTTTATTGGACACAAGATATACCTTTTCTAGTATATTAGAGCGAGCATATTCTTGTAATACCCCAAACACAATTTTATCTCTGGTTTTTGTTAATTCTGACATAGTAGTTTCGTCAGACTTAATGTAAATTATTTTTATAGGTGATTTTTGAAGTTGTTCAAGTAGCCGAAGGACACACCCACTAATTTTACCAGACCCGCCGAGGATCAACGTTGTTTCTCCCTTACAATTGTTTAAATTGAGTTTCTTATACTTTTTTTCATAGTCTTCATGGGAATTTTGGATCTCAACTGGTAAAAAGGTAGGGTATGCTTTATTTTCGACATCAATGTAAAATACCTTGTATTGTTCATAATTTTCAAAGTTCTTGGCAATCTGGCATCCAGCATTTCCTAAACCAACAATATTCATTGTACCTTCCTCATCGAGCCATAATTTTTTCCAATGTTCATATTAGTTTTTAAAATCCCAAACTTTGTCTGCGAAAAAATTTTGGCCAATTCAAAAATCAAATCCTTTTCTTCCTTGGCGAGATCAATAACCAAGCTATCGTGCACGCAAAAAGCGATTTTGGACTTTTTGTTCTTCAACATTTTATCAATTTTGATAGTAGATGTTAAAAATAAATCACTTGTTGTGCTCTGAATCATATAATTAACAGCCTTCTCCTCTTCAACGTCAAGCTTTCTGCCAAAAGGAGTTATAACTTGGCCATCCTTATAGAACTTTTCTAAAATTTTTTCTCGATTTAAATAATTGTTAAGTTTTTTATTTTTTGCCTTGGGGTTGTACAGCCAAGCAAAGACCTTTTTCTTTGTAGCATCACGATCATATTTAGATTCAAAAATATTTTTTGATATCCACAAGTGGATATCGTCTTTTGGTTGTTTTTGCTTAAGCAACGCGAACAACACTCTTAGCTCTGCAGCGTTGTAGTCAAACTCTACAAAAATATCATTATTCGGGCATATCGCTGGTCTTAATTCCTTGTTTAGGTTTAAAATTGGGAAACTCTGTGGTACCGTGGCCAAGCGTCCAGTCGCTGTGTTCCAGGGGCTGTAGTCGATATAAGACGAACATTCTTTAATTTTTCCAAAGTTATTTCTGACCCTTTTATCTGTGAAATTTAAGTTTTCAAACTTTAAATTTAATTTTCTGGTTTTTATGTCATGTAGCAAACGTACAAGATCAACCAAAAAATCATAATTTTTTGGTTTTTCAAAATTTTCAAAAACATACCTGGTTATTTGATTTTTTAAATCATAGAATTCTAAAAGAAAATTTTCTGGCAGTAGATCAAACAAGCAGTTATCAGTTAAATTAATCTTGGCTAATTCAAACGAGGTAAGAAAAGATTTAGCTTTATTGTTAATCTTTTTCCACTCTTCTTTTATTTCCTCCGGACAAACCTGGTCTAGCGAAACCCCATTACACCATATATTAGCGTACTCAATGGATAAGCCGTCTACATGTGAGGTATAAGACCATGTGTGAGTCATCTCTTCTGGTTTGAAAACGTCGACGAGAGTGTTATTAGCAAAAATAGCTCCACATTCTTTTTTTTCGTCTAAAATTTGAAAAAGCAATAGATCCTCAACTTCCAGTGGTGTTTTTACAACCAGTTAATGAATACTGCACTCGGTCCGCGGGGTTTTCAGCCTTTTCCCGCGCGTCTCGAAGGCGATGTTCATACTCGGCATCAGACACGCCATGCCAATTTTTACCCTTCATGTTAAATTTAGTCACGAGGAACCCCTTTGTCAAATCATTAATGTATCTAAATGTCTCCTCGTGACCAAACAATCTATATTTTTCGATCATAGTTTCGACTCTTGAGCCGAAATCCTTGGGTGTATGGTACTGTCTTGTCTCTGTCAACCTTAATTTTAAAAGAATTTTTAGCCAATATTCATAATCTGGCTCGGTCGGGGTCCAGCCAGTTGCCTCGCCTGAGCCTGGCATAAAAGCTTTGTATACCGCTGGTAAATAGAGTGGTGGAGGCTCTCTATCGTGCCTTGTGCATTTAATTTTAGCACGATAGAGACCTCCGCCCGGTGCAGGCAGAAACTCTTCTTTTTCATAAGTGCTATATTGTTGATAAAATGTTTTGTACAAAGAGAGCATTTCTTTTTGAAGATTGTATACTTCTGTTTTATAAGCTTTATCATATCTATACTGAAAAACATTTTCATATGAAACGCCAACTTTGTTCATAAACAACTGGCCACCTGTTAAATTTTCAGGATTTTTAGGTGGATATCCAGAACCAACATTAAAAACCAGTCTCCATGGCGCATTTTTGTCAACCATAAAACCAAATTTTGCTACATGTTTCACCCAAAAATCAAAGTAGTCATCATCAAAATATTTGGCAAGAACTGCACTATTCAAAATTCCATGTTGTTCTGGGGCAACTTCCAGAGTCATCCCGCCCACGAAAGGGGAGCAGTGCACCGAAGTTATAAAGCCGGTTTTGGTAACCGGGTAATAATGACAAATTCTAAGAGAATATCTCAAAAACTCTTTTACAAAATCTTTAAAATTTCTAATTTTGTCTGCTCTACGATTTATACTTAAGTATTTATCTACAAAATTTTTGTACATCAAAGTAATATGATTGGTATATTTGGTATTTAAGTCACCGTATGGATAAGATTTGTGAACTTTAAGATTTCTATAAAAAACGCTTGTCTTTAAAAGCCCAGACCTTGTGACTTTTCTATAATTTGCCTTCAGGGATTTGAAAGCCTCTAGAACAAAATCTACAACCAAGTTATTCGCGCCTTCCGCAGACTCAACACCTTGCAAGAAATTTGAATCTAATATAATAGCATCGCCTTCTTTGTCAACACGACCATAAAAATAGTGTTCCCTCTCCAAATCAAAACTGGGTATACCATAAAAAGTGGGAGATATATCATTTAAATCATTTTTTGTATCAAATATAGCTTTTAATTTACCATCCGCCAATTTTATATTTTCCCTTGTGCTGTTTGTGTACCAATTATTTGAGTTTCGAAGCGACCAGGAGATATCCGTGTTGACACTTTTCCAATTAAATGGTACCCTCCTAAGTTCATCTGGTAAGCCAACGATGAGGCATCTTTGACCGAACCCAAGCCAGCGAGACTTGGATTTACATAATAGTACATCCCCGGAGTGAATAAAGAGGTGCCCACAAGATTCACATTGGTATCATATGGAAGTTTAAGCTGCTGCATCTGGTCAATACCTTGTTCTTCTGCTTGAGAAGATCTTAACTCTGCCAAAAAAGGAATATTGACCTTATTAAACTCCATGCTTCGAAGAAGACCCATGTCAGACCCAATATTGAAATGATATATACCATCTTTAATATCTATAGCTGGGTCTGCATTTCTGTCAGTGACATCCTTAAAAGAAGTTACATATAACAGTAAATAATCATAAGAAGTCTGCAGCATGCTCTCTGATTCTCTTTTGCCCACAATTTTTCTTAAATATTTTTTGAATTCAGCGCTCTCCGTATATATCTCCCTTTTTTCTGGCAAAGCTTCAACAGTATTTGGAACATTTTTGCCACAAATTCGATGTGTTCCGGGCGCGACCTCACCGGGGAGGGTAATACTAATAATACTAGCTCTCGTGTGTGGCACCTTAAAAGACTGTGGCATATCAATGCCGAGAGCTGGTATAACAAGATCATTTATTAAGGAAGCAAAAAAAGCGCCGAGGGGCATTTGTGTTCTACGACGTTTAACAAGTTTATCAGTGAACCAGGATCTAAAGTAAGCAAAAGATATTGGCATTTTTGCTAAATTAGTTGTTTGGATGTTTCCCTCCTCATCCACATATTCTAATGGTCCCAGCAAAATTCTTGCGTTAACCAAGGGATAACTGGGTGCGCCATCCTGTTCTTTAACTTTTTTATATTCTTTCCATGGAAAAATTGTTGCATTTCTCCCTGCTTTGGTTTCAAGATCTCCAAAATCCAAAGCACCTAGGCGAGCATTTTTACAAGCCAATTCAATAATATCTCCTAAGTATACAAAATAAAATTTATATTTTCCATCATGCATCCAAGAAGGTGCGTTCCCTTTGGGTGGTTTTGTGTCTTTCGTCCCCTCTGTATCTGCGGGAGCCTCGGCGGCGTCTGATTCCGCTTCTATACCGTCGGTACCGACGGCGGCGCCGGCTGCTTCATTCTGTATTTTTAAATTAGAAAGGTCGATAGGTTTACATCTGCCAAACGTAAATCCCACGTCACCCTCCGCAACATCCTTATTAAATCTTTTAAGTGTTTTCTCAAGCTCAGATTGACTGACTTCCATCTCACCGACCTTTGTCGGATCTTCGGACGTCTCCCCCTCCCCCTCCTCGGGCGTTCTTCTTGTCTTTCTTAAGACCCCTATACTCTTCACTACGTCTTCTGGATCTGCAGTTGCACAAAATATTCTTGTTGGTGGGAGGTTAAAACTCCGCTTCTCCGGTGGCGTTGCCTTTGTATTATGTGTCTGAACGAGGGCATCAACAAAGCCAACGTATATATCTTGTTTAAAAGCGCCAACTTTCTTTTTTAAATGGCCCAAAATCAACTTTATGTTATCCAGTCTTTTAAACCACTCATAGTACTTTTCTCCAGCGGCTGCAGCTTTAACTTTTAGTTTCCCTCCTGATCCATCAATTTTTAAACCAGCTGCGGCTAGCTTTTCTCGATCTTCTCCTGTTGCCTGGCTAGACCGGACGCCCTCCTTCACCAATAAAGAAAATAAAGGATCTTTTTCAGTTAAGTCTTTCAAGGTTTTTCTCTCTGAACATTTCCCAGTACATCTAGCTTCGTTCAATGCTTTATACAATGCTTTTATTGTGGTTGCTGTTTTGTAAACATGAGATATATTCATTTCGCTCTTTGCTTTTTTTTCTAATTCAAATTGTCCTGATTCTCCTATACGAATTGAATCTTGAAATATGTTGACCTGGTTTGACCCAATAACAGTTTCTAAACGGCCTCGAAAACTTACAGTTACAGCTACTACCCCATTTTCACTAATTTTAATATCATAATCGTACATGCCCAAAGATACGATTTGGTTCATTTTCTCTATATCCCTAATCGCGCTAACTTCTCGTTGGGAAAGATGAAGCGCTTCCAGTTGCTTGCGTTCTGGTGCTGTATATCCTATTAAAGCCTTAATTTCATAATATTTTGGATTGTATGTTTCAGCCCCTTTCGTGATTCTAGCAGGAGGCCATAAAATTAAATCTGTGTATTTTAATTTTGGCTCACCGGGTGGAGAGGCATTTAAATCTTTGAGACTTTTAAATTTTAATTCTAATTTACATTCAATATTATTTTCAATTGTGCCATGAGTCTCACCATCTTGTGTCATAGTAAAGCCGTACAGCCCCACATTTCGAAAAGAGGGTTTTGTTGATTCATAGCTTAAATAATCATTTACTGAAGCAGCAGTTTCAACTCCAAAATTATCTGAAAACTTGAACTCCTTATAACATGGTACCGGCAAAGACCTAACCGAAGATTGGTCGACTTCACCATTAGGCAGTACATTATAATCTGCGTATTGAATTTTATATAATCTTATTTTTGGTTGTAGCAAGGATAGAGTAGATGCTTTTATATTATAAAAAACACTTAGATCATCAATCCCGCGAAGCCTGTTAATTAATTGAGAGCCCGGGCCATTAACTTGTCGAAAAGTACAATACTTGAACTCACCTTTCCCGCCCTTGGCGATGGGTCTAGCTAGTCCTTCATTAAACTTAGCAAGCTCACCTAAATGTCGGCTTAATATATACTGTTCTAAATTAGTAAATACTTTTTCGTTATTAGTGATGTTCTTTGTTTTTTTTACATCGGTTTCTGTTGTCATATCAATATCCCATATAAAAAAGCACTGTCTCCAGTGGTACCGGTATATATAATACTTCACCTACGTTTACGTGGAACTCAGTGGGTTTTTTATTATAGAAAGCGATGACCCACCACAGTTCAGGATCACTGTAATATTCACCTGCTAATTTAAAGTATCTATCACCCATAGACCAAATATGTTTAATTGAAGAAAAATTTAGCAAATCCTCTTGTTTGGGAAACTTAAACTTTGGAGTGTCATACTGGTTAATGAGGCTTAGACCTCTCGGCTTAAGGTACCTTTTATAAGCTGTTTCCTCGTTTGCAAAAATATTTTGTTTATTGTATCTCATGATTAATGTCCTCCTTGTTATTACTTAGGCACACATTCTATCGCGCCGCCGGCTGGGCCGGTGCACCCGCCCATGTTAACACCTTGTTCTTTTTGCTGCTCCATATTAGAGGTATCCGTTGGAGAAGAATTTGTCGCTCCTGCGCCGACACTTGGTGGTGGATCTGTTGCCTCATGAATTAACGGGAAATCATATGGGAATCCGCGCGCAGCCTGGCCGCCTCTAAATTCACCAGTATAAAAGTCCCACCCGAGGGCATGGTCTTGTACAACGTTGAGGTTCAAAGAAACTTTCATAAGTTTGGGTATTATAAAGTTTTTATTTTCATTTATATAATTTTCATATTTAGCTGCTGCAAGAAGTCGGCCAGCTGTATTCGCGAATGAAGAACCCATATTTTTTGGGCTAACATGAATAAACCCATGTGTGGCATCGTGTGTGACAGTGGCTCCTCTAAGCACGCACAGGAGGCCCTGACCGTCGTTGGTTGACGAACATATTATGTTGCCATAGCGTACACGGTGGAGCGGTGAGGCGGCCACCGAAGTTGCGTTGGTTGAATCCTTATAAGAAGGGTAAAGAGAAGCCAGCAGCCAACTTAAATTATTTAAGTTATCTAATGCTTTTGAAACCCCAGATGATGGTATATCAACACTTAAATTGATATCTCTGCTGTTTCCTTCCCAAATATAAAAAGGATTTGTCCTGCCAAAGGGTCTCTCCGTGCTATAATCTGCACCAAATCGATCTGTTATGCTGTCAATGTAAGCTACGAACTGTATTACAGGAGGGTTTCGTATGTGTACTGGAATGATTTCTAATACACCGCCACGCTCTGCAGCAGATGTATTGTTAAAATCATTTTTTTTAAACTTTACATTTTGAAATTCAGCTTTATCGCCATCGTACGCAGCAACTTCTGATTGAAAAAATTTTGGCATTTATTGTTTTTCTCCTTTTTTATCCCTTTATTGCAATTATCCTGTAGCCTTCGAACTCGATCTTGTTCGTTGGTAACACCTTGCTCGGGTCGGTCTTCATGACGCCGGCGATTTTGGCGTCTACACTATCGAGCACTACACCGTCAGCTGAAACTATATTAAAGGTGTAAGAAGCAGCAGATGCAGTCTGACCTCCTTCGCCTCCACCGGTGGAAGCGATCCCACCACGGCTGGCGGGGGTCCCGGCGGCGCTGTCCCCGACCTTCTTCGTGCCCGGCTTGCCTGGTTCTCCGAGGAGGCCATCGAGTTTGCCTACGCCCTCGGGGCCTCCGAGATCTTTGCCACTGGCGCGCTCGGAGTTGTACATAAGGGTGTTTACGAGTAAGTCCATGCCAGGTACACCTTTCCCCAACTCTTGGATAGCTGTTAGAGCCCCGATGCCGATGAAGGCGCCTTTGAAACCACCGACGAGAACATCCTGGGCTTTGGCTGCGGCGGTGACCTCGCCCATATAAGCTATTAACGCTTCCATGCTATCGCCTGTCCCTTCTTTAAGATTCGCAAACATATCAAGCATAAAGTTGTTAGCAACTTCTGCTTCTTCGCGCGCTATTTTTACTAGTCTGGAATTTGCTTCGCCTAGATTGGTCATGCTAGCTTGCATCTTTTCAGAAACATTCATTGAAGATTTGATTCTTTTTTCAAGTTCCTCCACCTCAGTTGCCGTTGTATTCATTCCTGATGATATATCAAAGTAATCCTCTTTTGAGCCAAACAGCTTTGATGCATCAGGAACACCCATACCCAGCATGTTGGCAACAATTGATTTCATACGACGATTTGAAGTTTCGAAAGTCATACCCGAGCGGTCAAAGGCATCCTTGAGCATTTCAATTTTTTCTGCTGGCTCTGCGTTAACCAGATCTGTAACAGACAAAACTGTTTTTCCTAAAACTGCATTAAAGCCCTGCGCTGCTTGAGCGGCACCTTTAAAGGTATCTAATTTAGCAGCTGCTTTGCTTAAGGTGGTTACTTGTATGCCGGTGGCAACAGATTGTGCTTCCAAATTGTAGAAAACTTCTTCGTTTCTAGAACCATACTGGGCTAGGTCATCTTGTGTAGCAATAAAATCTTTAAAAGCCTGGCCAACATTAATGTCTAAAGAATAAGCCATATTTTCCATAGATTTTAATGCATCGTTTGCCATGGCGGGGGTTTTTCCCAGTCCTTTAGTAAAATAATTAACAATATTTGCAGTATCATCAGTAGTAACGCCTAGTTTTTTTAATCCAGCTATTAGATTGGTCGTTTCTTCCGCCGCCATCCTGTTTGAATCCGAAGCGCCGATCCAGCCTTTTCGAAATAACATAACATTGTTCTTAACCGAGGTTAACGCTTCAATCGTTTCTGGGGCAAAAAGACCAACGCCCGTTAACATTCGTTTAGAAGATTCCAGTGTGGTGCCGAACTCTTTGCCAATCATGCCTATCGGATCAATGATGGAATTCATCATACCGTTTAATTCTGGAGTATGAACAATACCCGATCTTACCATTGCTCTATAAGAAGTGTCCATCTCGCCAGGCATTTCCATGACCCTTTGACGATAAGCGTCAAGTCCAGTTCCTGGCATAAGCATAGTCAGCACTGCAGTCTTTGCTGATAAATCTTTTATGGACTTCGCCATATCCGGTACCGCGGTGACTACTCCTGCTACCGCCCCAGAGACGGATTTAAAAAGATCAGCTGATTTTTTCTGTTCCGGCTGAGATTTTTGTGTAGATATCCTAAGTCTTTCTTCAATTTGCAGCTGTTTTTCGCGCTGAGTGAGCATCTTTTTTGATGCTTCATCAGCTTTTTTTGCCTGGGTTCGCAGGGCCTCGACGCCCGCCCCGCCGGCGCCGTCGATGTCGTCCTGAATCTTTTTTAGTTTTCTAAGGTTAGCTACGCGGGCGAGATGATCTTCTTCTTGTCTCTTAAGGGCAGCTTTCTCCTTGGCCGTTGACGCGGCGCGGCGATCAGCTTTGTCTTTATCTGCTAGTTTTTGTTCAGCTGTGATATCGGCTTCAAGTATTCTTCTTTCTTTAATCGCTGCGAGGGCCCTTTCTGTGTCATCCAAGAGCGCGCGTTGATAGAGCGTCATGCTTTCTAGGCGTTGTTTATAAGCTTCACCCACTTCGGTCTCAAGTTTTTTTAGATGTTCCAACTGAGTTGTGAGATCTTTAATTCGACCGGCGCCCATTTTTGGATCGGTAAGGCCCTCGATATCTTTTCCAAGTTTTTCAGCCATGAGAAAACTACCCCACTATCATGCATTATAAATAGTGTTTTACAACAAAATAAAAGCCCTACTAACAGGGCTTGGATTATTTCTTAGACTCATTCTCTTTTTCTATTTGATCTCTTAGTCTTTCCAGGAACCAAATTCTAAGTCCAATAGGTAAGTTGTAGGCCTCAATAAAACTCCAACCACCATAATATTTTAAAGAAAAGAATTGCTCATACACGTTTTCCATGTATTCTTCATTCAGGCCAAAAAAACTCCGCGGTGAGCGGAACCTCCTTGTCTTCACTATTGCCACAATGTTTGCAAACAAACTCTTGTTTTAAATCTATGCTGGGCGTAATATCACCCAAAATAGCTCGAAGGTACCTTGAGTCTGCTGCCAACATATTATCAACAAACTGGGAGACTAATAAAGTATCTTCATCTCCGTTTACTGAAAAAGCAAACTTAGATAACAAGCTAGTTACTATTTTTTTGTCGTCGGAATCAGTAGGGTCTTTTTCGTCTTGGCCAGTTAATAATTTTATTCCCAGCACAACTTTAGATTTAGGTAATGATATTTCAAAAACGCTTTTCTCATTATTAAAACTAATTTTGTTTTCTGATAAAAAGGTCTTATCAAAACATTTTTGTTGTAAATTTGTCTTTCTTAAATCAAAATTATAATCTTGCTCTTTTGTGCACTCATTGCATACCACATGTGCTTTGTAAACGGAACTATAACTTGATATTCTAGCTGCCACCATTAATGCAGAACGATCCCCGACCAACAAAGTAGTTGGATCGGAGTCACACACAAGAATATTTTCTAACAGCCTGTCGATTACCAAACCTTTTTTAATTAAAGTTACAGAAGCAAGAATATCTTCTTCTTTGGCTGTCATAAACTTTATTTCAACAGTTTCTTGATTATGCAAGGGGTGCTCTTTTGGATAAAACCTGCCTCTTGAAGGTAACTCAACAAACTCAGTAGGAACAACAAAGTTCAAATTGGACGGGGCTGGTTGCGCAGCGGCAGCAGCTGGGCCCAATCGATCCTGATTATTTCTCATCTAAACCTCTCTCTTTTTTTAAGCGCTAATAACGTAGGGGCTACCCTCGGGGCCGTAATCGACAAACTCAGCGTAATCATATACAATACCAATATCAACAGTCGCGATATCCTCAGAGCCATAGTCCAAATCGCCGAACTTAACAGATTTTAAATAAGCATTTTTAAGAATCCATTCTTCGTACATTCTTACACCAGAAGCAACTGCAGCGCCGGGGGCATCGATGTCAGTGAAGCCGCCGGTTGCAACGCTGCCGGCATCAAGTTGTATAATTTTGATCTGACCTAGCGATGCCTGAGCTGAAACTTTTGTTATGCCAGAATGAAGGTTGTCAAGAGTGGATGGTGAAACATATCCCATATTCCTTAAAGCGTTATAAAATTTTGATCCCACATTTGGATCGATAGCATCAATTAACGTCATATCAATATCGCTCCACTTGACAATACCAGGAAATTTAAAAAGATGGTTTAAAACTCGATGTTCGGTTGGTCCACTTAATTCAAAAGAGGGCTTAGCGGTTTTTGTGACCATGTACGTTGTCTCACTTTGAAAGTTTCCAAAATCAACCACAAATCGAAATTTTCTTTTCGGTTGGAAACCTTGTTCTGCTGGGCTAAAGAATGCCATCTAATTTTTCTCCCATGGTATTGTATAATAAATAGTATTTCATTAATTTTTTAATCTTCAAAAGAAGCACCACTCTTTGTAATAATGAAATCTAGCGCGATGAATTCAATTGCGCGCGCTGGTTTCAAGTAGATCTTTGCATAGAGAATGTTTCTATCGATCAAGTCAGGAGTCGTGGTAGTTTCATCCAAAATAACTCTGTAGTCTACTAGACCAAACCCAGACTTTACTTTATCCAAGAAGGGTTCTACCCTGCCTTTAAAGCTGTTCCAGGTTGCCTGAATGTTTGGTTCAAACAAAGTGGTTGCAGCAAATCTAGAAATCTCCTTCTTAACAAAAATTAATAGTCTACGTACATTAATTCTATCAAGTGCGGATTGTGTAACTTGAAGGGTTTTTTGTCCAAAAATAACAATTCCTTCAGCTGGGAAAGAGGCAATTGGATTAATGTTCGCTTCATACAATCTATCTCGATCATCCGAAGTTAAACGTTGCCTTACACCTAATACTGGTAAACCAGCAGACCCCTCGCTTAAACCGCCCCTGGTAAATCCAGCTGGGGCAAACCAAACAGCTGACTTACGCTGAGAGCTAGAAAATGTTCCCAGAGCGACAACTGAAGGAGGCACGTATACAACAGAATCGCTAATTGTATCTCTAATTTGTACGAAAGGATAGAAGGTGCACCCATAGCTAGTGTTAAGACCCATATCTTTTGCTGAATTGACGACGGCTGCAACTGAACCAAGATTATCTTGTTCTTCACCTGTTTTTTCGTGAGGAGGTTCATAGCCGCCATACAAATCAATAACTGCAAGAGCATCAGCGCGCTCCTCACACATGTTTATTAATGCTGTGTTTAAACTAGAGTTGGTTACGCCGGGCATTGCCGCAACATCATATTCAACATATTCGGCGTCCGCTACTACATCAATCGCCTTTGTAAAACTGTATATAGCGGTACTAGTCAAATTTGTGTTTCCAGCCATCGCCGAGTTTCGGAGCGGATCTTTTTCAGTAACATCAAATCCGTCAAAACCACCGAACATGGGCGAAGTGAATCTATTGAACCCTGCGTTCGAACCTGTTAGAACATACGTTGAACCGGATTTTGCAGTCCACGAAAGTTCGCTTGCTCTGGATCCAGAGGCCCAAAATGCGTGTGTTTTATCGTCTTCATGTGGACAAATGTCGTCAAGAGAGAACACCCAAGAATATTGATCTTTACCAGTAGAGGCCAGTCCAAATGGATTATGCGTTGATGGTGTACCTCTTAGCAAGTCAGAGTTCGTATTATCATGACGTCTGGTATCCTTGAGATTTGATTGATACCCGAAGAAGGCTTTTGTTCCTTTAGACAAAGAACCCTCAGATGATGACACTCTTAATCTTGTAGTTGGGAATTCAAATGATGCGGTCATGGGCTGCGCAGTCCACAGTAAGTGGCCCGTGCCGATGGATGAGGTGTGAGTCCACGATCCCAGAGCACCGGATCCAGCGTACCAGCCGGCTGACGGGGGGACAGCTCCGGAAATGATCTCTTGAGTTTTTGGTATAACAGGGCCTCGGACTCCATATGGTACCAGCCCATCTACTCCTTCATTACCTGGACTAACATTCGCGCTTACTTTAACTCTAACATACTTTGATCTGTTTGGATAATTGCCCAACTCAGTAATGGCTTTATTATCCTCGTTGTAACTATAGTGCCTATCACCGATTACTCTACCAATATAATTAAGCGAATTCGGGTTTAAATTAAGGCTGCTAAAGCGCTCCAGAATAACAGGCATGTTATCATTGTCTTTTCCGCTCCTAACAAGTACTGTAAAAGTGCCGTATTTGTTAAAAACGTCTGTTGGTGGTTTGATATCCATAATAGAAATCTTGTAATCTCTATTAGCATGCTCGCCACTGTCTAAGGCAATAAATTTAAATAAGTTTATAACACGTGTAGCGTTTGTGGGATCAAAGGTGGTAGCATCAGCGTCTTTATCTTGTGAAAAGAACCACCCAGTTTCTGCTGCAGTCGCAGCTTTCTTTCGGCTACCCCACACAATGCCTGATTCAGTAGTACCGTCAAGTGCCAAAATAACGCCTAGTTGGTCAGTGTTGGTTGGTGCTGCTCCGACAACCATCAACTGGCTGTTTTGACCAGAATCTAAATTAGATTCAAACGTCTCGCCTAACCAGTATTTCTTTCGTTGGGGTTCTTCTGTTACCAGATCGTCGCCTGCAAGAGTTGGATTGGTGTTGAATACTTTTCTAATAAAATTCTGCGAATCTCTCTGGAAGTTGAATTTAGCAGACTTAAGAATGCCGTCGGATCCCGAGATCCTTACGTTCCATTGACCATTTGAAGACTTAACCAGGCGCGCACATTCTCCGTTAGTAGAAGTAGTCTCGCCGTTTCTGGTAGTACCATACAAAAGTGGGGCGCCTTGCTGCACATACCAAATTGCAGCAAGCGTGCCTGTGACTTCGGGACCCTCGCCACCGGTGAAGATCGAATTAGTCGCTGTGCCTGCTTCATTAATATTCCAGTTGTTACAGTTGCTGGTAACAACTGTGTTGCCTCCGGACCCCCCGACGGTCTGCGTGATAGTGAGTGAGTACGGGCCAGTGCCGGTAGGAGTGCCAACGCTAAATGACGAAGCCAAGGAACTAGCTTCAATAGCAGTTTTAAGATTAGCTAGGCCGGCAACACCGTCGCCGCCTTGGGTAAAGGTCGGGGGATCTGCGGCACCGTCAGTGGTATCAGCGTGTGCAGTAAAAACTAGTGCGGTGCCTGCATTATTTCTCAAAGTCAGTTCTTTACCCGCGTCGGTGGCGTGTGAGCCCTCAGTAACGATCGTTATCGAGCCTTTGGGCCCGACTGCTGTGTGAGAATCCGGATTCGGCATGATAAACAAGCCATATGCGCCGCCTGATTCTGCGGCAGTATCAGAGGTGGTTGCAAAATCATCATCGGTTTTCCATCCTGCCTCGGAGCCGGCTGTAGCATTTTGGCTATACTCTCCCATAACACGATAGATGGTAGCGGGTTGGTTATTCTTTAACCATGCTTGTGCAGCATAAGCCGCATAAGTGGGAGCAGTCATTTCTCCCTCGCGCCAAATGTCGCCAAGCGGGTTTCCGGCTGAAGGAGAACCAAAAACCGAAACAAATTCTTTAAATGAGTTAACCTTTACAGGCCTCATTCCCGGACCT
>Ga0208299_1001349_pt1 | contig 18619 bp, 14 predicted proteins | sample 15_taG_FD_184089 | JGI IMG/M metagenome (GOLD analysis project Ga0208299, IMG submission 184089) | Marine viral communities from the Subarctic Pacific Ocean - 15_ETSP_OMZ_AT15312 metaG (SPAdes) (version 2) | ecosystem: Environmental > Aquatic > Marine > Oceanic | place: Pacific Ocean | collected...
GCTTTACCAAAGCCCAAAGCGCCTTTGTTGCTGTTACCAGAAGCGTCCCAGAACATGTACTGGCTGGACGCTACGGCGCGGAATGTTGCATCTGCGCCTGTGCCGTCTGCACCAGCAGTTAATGCAGTGAGAGTTCCAACAGAAGTGAGGCTAGAGGCAACAACAGCAGAACCAAGAGTGGTTGCATTCAATACTGAAGTGTCGTTGATCAAGTACGCATCACCTGAAGCGATTGAAATCCCAGAAGCATCCCAAACACCAACTTCAGTGCCAGCCACTTTGAACGCAACACCGGCACCAGAGGGGCCATCAAGTGTGAGATCAGTGCCGTCAAAATAGACAGAAGCATCATTGCCAGCACCCATTGTGAGCGCACCGGCTGCATTAATGGCAGAACCATCAACGTCGAGCTTGAGAATACCACCAGTGGTGATATTGCTAGTACCATTGTCGATTGCTCCAAAGCCGGAACTAATAGCTCCACCACCAAGGGTACCGACACTTGTCAAGCTAGAGGCAACAACAGCAGAACCAAGAGTGGTTGCATTCAACACTGAAGTGTCATCAATCGAGTACGCATCACCTGCGGCGAGCGAAAGACCAGAAGCCTCCCAAATGGCAACTTCAGTGCCAGCGACTCGGATCGAATGCCCTGCGCTTGCAGGGGCATCAAGACAGAGGTCAGTACCATCAAAATAAATTGCAGCATCAGCGCTAGCACCCAGTGTGAGCGCACCGGCTGCGTCAATGGCAGAGCCATCAACATCGATCAGCATTTTACCACCAGTGGTGATATTGCTAGTTCCATTGTCGATTGCTCCAAAGCCAGAAGTAATGCTACCAGCGTTTAATGCTCCAACGGTTGTTGCTGCGGTGGTGACAAGGTTTGGCATAGCCGTAATCTCATCATCATAATAAGCAGCAAGAGACTGAACTGTGACATGCTTCATAGTGCCGCCGTCGTTTAAGAAAACGCCGTCGCCGTCTGCAACAGTAATAGCAGCCACGGAAGAACCACCATCAAGAAGCGCAAATTCAGCAGCAGTGACTGCCGCAGAAGCGTCAGTGGCAGCGCCAGCCAAAGCAGGGATATAATAGGTACCTGCGCTCAAAGTAGGCAGGTTAAGTGTCGTATCCGCTGCGGGAGTTGCACAGCTAAAAATCGTCTCATGAGCATCTGCTGGTCCTTCAAAAGTAAAAGAACTAGAGATGTTAATCGTTGTCGAGTCCACCGTAGTGGTTGTACCGTTAACAGTTAAGTTACCAGCAACGGTCAATACCGGGGCGGTCAACAACCCTGTGCTTGGGTTATAGTGAAGCGCTCCAGTATCATCGAGAAGTCCATCAGACTCGTTGTTAAAAACAACTGGAAAGTTGGTGTTAGCAGTGGAGTCTGAAACGGTTGCCTTGGAAGAGGTACCAGTTACATCACCAGTCAAATCACCAACAAAAGCTGTCGAGGTGACAGAAGTTGCGCCAGCCACAACCCCTGCGTCAATAGTAATTACGCCATCGAGCGTGATCACGGAACCTGCTGCTGGCTCAAGAAGAATTCCAGCACCAGAGTCAAGAGTCATAGCACCAGCGGAATCAATATCCACGGTACCGTCAGCAGTAATAATTAAATTCGCTGCGGCGGCGTCAGCATCAACAGTTGTCAATGTTGTAGCGCCGTTTGCACCCACAGCTAAAGAACAATAGTTCGCTACCTGTGCGTCATCCATAATCTTGAACGAGGGATCTGCGACATCGAAATCGAATATCGTAGTGGTACCATCATCCATAGTAATGTTATCACCATCAGCAGAAAGAACAATGTCTCCAGCGGAATCTAGTGTGACAGTAGTACCTGCAAGTTCAGCGGTACCATCAGCTGTAATCTGTAGATTCGCAGCTGCAGCATCAGCATCAACTGTCTGTATGGTTGTAGCGCCATTAGCACCAACAGCCATCGACAAGTAATTTGCCACCTGTGCGTCATCCATAATCTTGAGTTCTGGATCATCAGTATTAAAATCAAATACTGTGGTTGTACCATCATCCATCGTAACGTTACCGCCATCAGCAGATAATGCGATATCTAAAGATGCATTGAGCGTTAGACCAGTTGATACAACTGTTAAAGCTGCGTCATTTGTAATAGTATCTGCAGATAATACCAATCCATCAATAGTGAAATCAGTAGAAGCATCGCATGTTGTAAACGTAGCAGCTCCGGCTGTAAAGGCTCCATCTACTTCCATACCAACGTTGGTATAAAATAGTGGGGACGCGTCCGAACCAGAGAAGTATAGAGAACCGCTATTTGTAGGCGCGGTACCTGTATGTTTTTGTAAGTCAATATATTTTCCATATGAACTCACTGTAGGGGTATAAGCCATAGTTTATTTTCTCCTTTGCCGCTCCTTTTATAGAGCGGGATGTGGAGTAACTAGTAGGCTAATTGTCTAGCGGTACATCGTTTAGAAAAATAATTTGTTTTTTTAATTTATCTATTTGGGATTGTTGACATTTTATTGCTTCAACTAAAATTGGTACAATTTTGTTATAATCCATTCCTTGCGCATATGTTTGATTATCTTCCCATTCTACTATCTGTGGGAGTTGTTTACCAACGTGTTCTGCGATGAATCCTATATCTTCTTTCTTGTTTTTTTTCCAGTTGAAAGTTACACCTTCTATATTCTTTAATATGTCAATTGGGTTTTTAATCTTAGAGATGTTTTCTTTTAAGCTTATCGAAGAATAAGTAACGTATGCGTTGGCTTTTATTTTACCGGTGTCATCTGCGCTGTCTGGGAGAGTTATACCATGTGTAATATTATTGCCTGAAACTCCTATGCCTAATTTTTGATCAATATAAGTACTAGTGCCATATATTGCAACGCCCGCGTTCGAGCTAGAAAGTTCCAACTGCGCAGTGGCTCTTGAAGTAGAGTACGCCAGATAAGAAGCTTCGTTGTCTCCAAAGTATACTTTTGTATCATTTTCAAAACTCATTGCAGTGGTTGGTTGCCCTTCCAATTGTACAATCTCGATGCCACCGGCGATCTTAAGAGGAGATGCGCCGACTAATGTTCCTCTGATTTGAATTGTACTTCCAGATAGCACTATTCCGTTAGCAGAGCCGGAGATGTCTAGAAAACCATCTGATGTGCGATGCTGTATGTAGCCTTCAGAATCGCTACCAAAATAGATTTTTTTGTCATCAATTAATTTTATATCGCCAGATGCAGAATTATGGATTAAACTTGCCACGGCGCCGTGGACGCCGTTGTCGTTATATTGAAATTCGCCCGTTATGCCTGCTGCTGCTGCTGTGGCTGCAGTATCCGAAGAAATGGAAATTTTACGAGTATTTCTATCTGTAATCAGCGTGATGTTCGAACCTTCGTTCAATGCTTTTACTGTACTATCGAAAATAATGTGATCTAGGCGGGCCAGATTCATTGACTTAGTTTCCAGCCTCTAGTGCGTAGACTATTGCAATTGATAAGATGACTCCGGTGACGACGCCGCCGGTATACCAAAGACTACTCCAATCATTAGTATTCTCACTAATCCGCGATAAACGTACGATTTCCTCATTTTTGATACTAATAAGCGTGGTGTGTTTTTCTTGTAATGAAAGGTACGATATTTTTTGAGATTCTATGGTTAAGCCCAATTCGGCTCGCAGCTTAGCTAGCTCATATTTTAGTCTAAGTTCCCACTGTTCCTCGTTATGTTCTCTATTGGTTAATAGGCGGGCGGCGGCAATGGTATTTAGCAATACGCCAGAATATGGCGCTTTTTGTTGGTATCGAAGGCCTGTTATTCTGCCATTTGGCGGAATTAAAGGTTCTGATTCGTCTGCTAACAATAGAGTAGGAGTAAAGAACAAACAAATGATCGTGATTAATATTGTAATTTTATTCAACATATTCTAACCCATATTTTTCTGCTAGAAGCTTAGCTAACTCATCCGGCTTTTCATCGTACTCTTCAACTAAATTCTTGATTTCTCTTCGCTTCTTTTTATCAAGCTCTAAATTATCTCTCTCGTACTGATCTTCTAAATCTTTAAGTACGCTATTATAATTTTCTAAAATTCTATTTCTTTTAAGGATTTCTTCTTCGTGGATTTCGTTAATCGCGTCGATTTGTTTCTTATAGCTTGTATTTCTTGTTTCTAATACCTCGTACGCTGCGTCTTTTTTTCTAAAGAACAACCATAAAACCAAAGTATATATAAGAATAGCCGGGACTTTCCAATTGTGACAGATCCAGGTCCATGCTTTTTTTAACGTTGTTTTTACGACCAAGAAAGTTGTCACTTGCCATGTCTCCATTGTGTTGCGATATCTGCTAAGCCTTGAATTCCGATATAAGCTAAGGATATCGCAACCCAGTCACTGCTCTCCAACGAATTGGTGAACAACATTAAATATGTCGCTGATGACCAAACCATCAACTTTCTCGACATTAATTTATTTAATCCTTTATCTAACGTTTCTTTCATAGTTTTAACTCTCCTATATTATTCATCATCTGGGTATTCGACTTTATAAGCTTTTTTTCTTTCCCTAATCGTTCGTGGGCCTTTGATTCCCATGGCAAAAGGTGTTTGTCTTAAACTTGATTGGTAGGCAAACTTATGATTACTAGCTAAATTATTATATGTTAAAATTGTAAAGTCACCGGCAGTATCGTTGTCTGTGTAAGGCTGCGCAGTATAGTCAGTCCAAGTTGGGTCTTCAGCAGGGGCGGGTGATTCAAAAGCTCCAATGTCGAAAGAACCATCTTGTGGTCTCACGGTACCTGTTAAATCGATAACAATGCTATCGAAAGTAACACCATTATCTACAGCTGTTGACCCTTCTTGTAACTTATAATTCGCTATAACAGAATTTGTATTTCCTATACTGTCGCCATCAACAAAAGCTAGATTTGCTGGTGAAGCTGTCCTGTCTCCCGTGCCCTGCGAATTATCAGCACCGTCTGCAAAATTGCGCCATGGATTGCTGGATACAGCTACTCTATTATATGTATGATCATCTGAAGCTATACCGTAACCGCTGCTTGAAGATACAATACAATTTATTACTTTTGCAAACTTTATTGTTGATTTGCTTGTAGACCCTCTATTGATAATAGTAGAAAAACTAGCTGTGCCATAAGCGCTATAATCATATAAAAGAGGCCAATCGCCGGAAGTATTGCTTGAGGTTATCAAACAATTAGAAATTTCCATATATCCATTGTTGAGTATTGGCGTGGAAGTGGACGGCTCAAAAAACATTATACATTGCTTGAGAGTAGTAGGCGTCGTGTCATCTGAATTAGAAATTGCGGAGCTACCAAGACTAGGTACATCATGCATAAAACATCCGCTCATGTGAAATTTATCATATCCGGCGCCAGAATCCTGAAAAATATCTGCGGAGTAGTTCGAGATCTCTAAGCCAATATATGTTGTATTTGCGTATGAAGGTTGAAATGCTCTGACGCCATCGTTGCCGCCTAAGCCGGTGCCGTATATCTTTGGACGTCCAAGGGCACTCGCAGTGTGTCTTATTGTGAGGTTAACTGCTGCTGGCCAAAGGTTGCCTTCGTTATAGCTGCCTTCGTCAATAATTTCTACGACGTCACCACTAGTGGTGGCTACTCCCAATGCGGAGGCTATTGTTAGTTTTGGGGCGCCCGCTGATGTTCCAGCATTAGAATCGTTTCCGCTCTTTGCAACATAATATGTAGCCATGGACTGTTAACCTCAAATTGATATATGCGCAAATCCTTTTTTCGTGTCGATCACTATCTGTTGGTCTACGCAATCCTTCAAGCCGTCAAGATGAGAAATCAAAATAACAGTTTTGAAGTATGTCTTAATTAGTTCCAGAATAGAAATAAAACCGTCCATATTCTCAACATCTAAAGCAGTACCGGGTTCATCTAATATAAATATGTCAGATTTAGGAAGAGAAGAAACAGTAAGCAATGCTAATCTAATTGCCATGGCAACTAACGTTTTCTCTGCTCCGGAGCCCATCTCAATTGGGCGCGGGTCATGCGTCGCATGCTTAATAAAAATTCGTAAGTGCTTATCGTCAGTTTCAAAAAAGGCTTCAAATTCTACAACATTTGCTAATATCTTTGCGATTTCATCATTAATAACCGGTAGTTGCTTCTTTATGATATCATATGCAATTCCATTTGCATGCATGCACCGCATAAAAAGATCATAAGCTGAATATTCTTCTTGCAACAAAAATAAATCTTGTTTTTTTGCGTGCAGGGTTTCTGTTTTTTGTTCTAAAGAACCATGGTCTTTGTAACATCTAGATAACTTTTTTTGGCAAACTTGACTTTCTTCTTTCTTTGCTAATAAATTCTTTGTTACTTTTGCAAGCTCCATGGTAAATGTTTCTTTATTAGCAATAAGCTCTTTATTATCGTTATATTCTTTCTCTTTTGTCTTGAATAACTTTATTTCAGACTTAACAGTTAAAACAAGATTTTCCAAACTTGCCTTTTCTAACTCTAATTTAAGACCATCAGTTTCATAACTCTTTTTCTTTTCTTGCAATTGTTCATATTGAACGATATACTTCTTAGTTTGTTCTTCATCTAAAGTTTCTATTTTGTTCTTTTTCTTTTGCTGGTTTTCATTAAGCTTGAGTATTTCTTCTTTGAGGTCAAAAACAGACTCAGAAGAACCGTGGGCGTCTTTAATAAATTTGCAATTTGGAAATTGTGTGCCGCAAGGAACCTCATTTAACAATCGGGCCTTCTTATTGTCGATATCAATTTTGCTATTGGCTTTTTCTATCTCCCTGCTTATCTTTTCTAATTCATCATATATTTGTTCTAATTCTTCATGTTTCTCTTTATACTCAGCTATCCTAAAGGTTTCCTCAAAGATGGCAATCTTGCGCAAAACTTCATTACTTTGAGCAACTTTTTCACTATATTCTAAGACATCTTTGGTATAGGAAGCGAGATCGTTTTCTTTAGACTCTATTTGCTTGATAATACTTTCTATATTAATAATATCTGCAGGAATGCTATCAATCTTTGTTTGCAATAATAGTTTTTCTTTTTCTAGTTTGCCAATTTCTGTAGTGATAGTATCACAAAATTCATTTAATTCTGTAGTTTCATTTTCTAAGTACATCAATTCTTTTTCGATATCATATATTTCATCATCATAATTGATGTCTTCGGTTCTACGAAGCGCGCCTCTTAGATCTGTTGCGTCTTCTTTGGCTAATTTATATTTTATATCAAATATTTCCAAATCTAAAAATTTTGCTAAAATTTCCTTTCTTTTAGTAGAACCCTCGCTAATAAATTGTAGAGCGCCCATCTGGGATGCCATAGAAGTTAGCAAAAAGTCTTCTAGTGTTCCAAAATGTTTGCGGATTATTTTATCTGTTTCGTTTCTTGTAGTCCCATTTAAGATTTGTATATCATCAGTTATTAGATTTTTTACATAAAAGTTCACAGTTGTCTTTGCTTCTAGAGTTTCTTCCCCTTTAAGCTTTTTAACATACTTTTCACTTTTTCTTTCAATTGTATACTCTTTATTACCAGTTGTAATAACAGCATGCCCGGACGCGTCTTGCTTATTTTGATTAATAATATTAAGATTTTTCCTTTCATTTTTACTTGTAGAATTGAATAATATATAAAGCAAGCTGTCTATCACTGAAGATTTGCCAGAATAATTCTTACCAAATATCCCAACAATTCCACTTAAATTGGTAAAATCAATAGTATTCTGTTCTCCGTAGTTGAATAAATTATTCCATGAAATGTTGGATAACTTCCAATTAACATTACGTTGAATTTCTTCTCCTTCCTCTACTGCTGTATTATATTTTTTATTTAACTCATATACCTTTTCTAGTTGTTTTTCTGTTGGATTGAAGTCTTTAAGATATTCTTCAATAAGTGTTTCTTGTACTGATATGTCACGTAAATTATCAACTGCAATGTTACTTGCATATTCTTCTACATTCCCGCGTTCACCAGCAGCGCGATTTAAATAAGTCACACGTTCAGGTTTGAACTTGTGTTGTGCAATTGCTATTGCACGGCGCATTGTATGTAATGGTAAGTTGTTTTTTGAAACCAAACGCAGTCGTGCTCCGCGTGGACATTTTACATTTTTTGGTATTCTACCAGTTTTAGTCAATGAGATCGTTATAAAAGGTTTCGGATTTGGTATACTAATATGTTTGACGCTAAAGTCATTCTTGTTCTCAATATTCCAGATCAGAAAGCCTTTATCGTTGGTTTCTCCAAAATTTTGTTGGACTGTGGAGCCGCAATATCTTATTCTTCCTTCGTTATCAAGTGCTTGGTTGGTTTTATGGATGTCTCCAAGGAAGGCAAAATCATGACCTTTGAAGATGGAGATATCGTTTTCTCCGTTTTCCATAGTCCAGCCCAAATCTGTTTCGCAATTTGATATAGATCCGTGGTAAAGAGCCACATTGATCCGATCAGTATTACTAGGATTAATCCAATTGTCGTGATCAAAGACGCTAAGCACATTAAGAGTAAATTTTTGGTCAATCTCAGTCTCTCCGGATTTCTTTAAAAGATGTAAATTGGGTAGTTTTAAAGCTTCAACGATTGGAGAAATAGCATCTTCGCGGCTACTATTTTTCAAATTACCGTCATGGTTCCCTAATATTATATAGGTCGGAGCAACGTCGGAAAGCCCTATTAACAACTCAGAACACATTTTTACGAACTCTGGGGATATTTGAGTCTTTGAGTGCGCTATGTCTCCGCAATGAATAATATAATCCACTTCTTCGTCTTTTAAACGTTGAAAAAGGATTGCAAATATCTCGCGATATTCTTTATGATATCGCAAGTTGCGAATATGTGTATCACTAATGTGTGCTATTTTGGTCATTTGTCCTCCAACAAACATCAAAGATGTTTTCTGTATTTATCATCTTTGAATCTTTTTTAAGCTGTGTGGCCTCTGTTTTCGATATTGAACCGATGTCTTCTATACTGTTTGTATTCAGAAGATTGACCTCTAAGCCATATTGCATCATTGCAGTAATAATATTTAAAGATTTGGACAATGCATCGTTATCCAATCCAATATATATTTTTAATTGTAAAAAAGCAAGTTTTTTAAATAATTTTGAATTTTCAGATAATGTTGAGCCGAGCAGCGGAATAGAATTATCTATTTTTATTGCATCGAATATACCTTCGACTAACGTAATCGGACGTGTCCAATCTATTAATAAGTCATTAAAGATGATATTTTTCGACACGGGTGGGTTTTTATACTTCAACCAACTGTTGATAAAAGTTCTGGCGACAAAAAAGTTACAGTCGCCACTTTCGTTAAACGATGGCATTATAATTCTTTTTTTATATTTTCCGGTTTCGCAAAAACCGATTTTATAATAAAGAATGTCGCGGGAAGTGAGGCCTCGTGTGTAAAGATAAGAGAGGGCTCTTTTTGCTGTATGTGGCAATCTTTTTCGCGACAAGCAAATATATTCTTTTGGGAGTGGTAGTACTTGCTCTAGTTCTTCTTCTTGTTTGTCAAACAAAATATCAATTGCTGACATGTCAATCTCTTGATTTAAAAGCGCCCATTGATGTTTGTTGTCTGAAGTACCGAAACGGCGCACAAGATATGATGTGTTGCCTTTAGTATCACATATCCAACATTTAAAAACGGATTTATCTAAATTAATGGAAAGTTTCTTTTTGTGATGTTTACAGAATGGACAGTAAAATAGTAGTTCATCTCTGGATTTATACAACTCTCCTAAGATATCTTGTAATATGTTTTGTTTTTTGTTCATTTAGTGTGTTTATCGGCGACGGATGATGCAGCAAAAGCTTCAGGTTTTGTTTTACATTTAAACCCGGAACCTCTAGCATATCCCAATAACATTTTAGCCATTTTAGATGTCTTTTCACTTTTATCTTCTGGTGAAACATCCATGTGAATTTCTAAATTTATGTTTGGGCATACATCAGTTATGCTCATCGCGATATTAATTGATTTCTCTACTTCCCTTAAGATTCTTGTATAAAATTTCGTAGGTTCATTATATTTTTCTTTTTTATAAAAGTAAAGCCCTCCTTTTTGATTATCAGCGCCAAGCAATACAATACTAGTTGCAAAAGTACAATTACCAGCGTTTATAAGAGAATCTGTGCCGACGAATACATGACCATTGTTTTTGTGGTGTGATTTAATTTTTTGAATAATTTCGTAAAAGCTTGTTTTGTTTCCGGTACCGGAAGTCCAAATCATTTTAAACCTGCTTTCGCAATGACGATAGCGTCAGCGATGTCAAAGTATTTTGGTTTTGGATTACCATGGTGTGTATATTCTACACTAAAGTTGGGGTATTTGTCAAGTACCCATTTCAAAATTTCTTTTTTTGTATTGCTGCCTTTGGCAATTTTTATCTCGTTAAGCTTTCTAGCTTGCTGCGCAGTGAAATAAACTGGGGCTTGTTTGAAAGTGTCGTAGCATATCCATGATATCATGCCGTTAAAGCGTTGCAAAGTAGACATTGTTTTCGCGCTGGAGCCTCCGGAGCCAAAAAACATAAATGGCTTTTCTATTACTACCTTTACTATAGGATATTGCACCTTCATTTCGAATAAACCATTTTTAATATGTTCCGCTTTGTCAAATTCAGTTGCAAAATATTTTTTATTTCTCATATCCCAAACGTCTGATCTTATTATTTCACCAGAATTGTCTAAGATACAAAAACCAGTAATACTGGTACTTATATCGAGTCCTAATATCATTATTGTGTCCTTTATAAATCGAGCTTAAGTTTAAAAGTAAAATCCCTGTCGGTTGTTTTTTTGATTGGGGTCGCGAGGCTAGCTATAGCAATGAGATTTTTAGATTTATCATATATACCTATTTTATTTATAAATGTTTGATGTTTAAATTTTTCTTCATAATTGTAGAAAGAAGAACTTACTGTGTTGTGTAATAAGATTTTCTTATTTTCTGTATATTGGTTACTTCCTGTTAACGGTGGTAGGTCTTTATAGGAATCATAGTTGACATATGTGTGATTAGTCGAATAATTTAGGCCCCTTTTGACAGCATTTGCAAACATAGTAATAGTTGGTACATAATTGGTTCCTTCCATTTCTAAACCGAAAGAAGCGCTATTTGTCAAATCAGATGCTGAGCCATCGTTCGCTCCGGTGGCGAAATCAATCCATTGGCCTTGTCTGGTAATGGCGCTGAAATCCCATGGGTCATCAGTTATGGCCCAGCTGCCGGTTAAAACTATAATGCCTTCTGTATATAAAACCGTTCCCGCGACTTTACCGGATCCATTGGTTTGAGCATAGTCAGTTCCTGCGACTTGTACCAATTCTCCATTTCTATAGGAATCGTTTAAATGGCCTACCAGTGTGCCAGAAATATAAAATTTTAAATTTACAGTTCCTTTTTTTATTTCAGTGCCATAAAAAATAGAAGGTACGTGAAGCAAAGCCAGTTCTTGTGTCTTTTTATTTCCTAATGACGATGAAAAGGCATAATGATTACTCAAAGTGGTATAATAGTTTAAAGTATTTTGTAGCGCTATAATATGAGACCCTGTTGGTGAGAGATTACCATGATTTTCTATAAATCTTTCGCGAGTTAATGAAGCGCTTAAGGGATATGACCCGGTAATGGTATCTCCATATTGATAAGCAGAATTATAATCCGTCTTCGAAACGCCGCCGATTGCTTCATAATTACCTTGTTTTGTTATGAAAGGATAAATCAAAGAGTCTGCCGGGCGGTCAATATTAAGTTCATAGAGGCTTACTGAACCGGCATCCGTATGAGTTACTTCGTCCGTAAAGGCGCCCGAATGAGTATTAAAATTATTTAAATAAACTTTTCGATTATAAATATCAAATTTAACTGGCGGGTGAGCTTTTATAGTATTATAAAATATGTCACTTTCTTTAAATTTGTAGTAAATCATTTTTTAATAATCTAATCGTACTCTCAATGTAAGCTCGTTCGAAGGTGATTTCTTGAGAGGCTCAGACAATTTAGCTACTGCTAAAAGTTCATTATCCGGGGAATACAAACCAACAGAAGTTACATAAGATACAGGATTAGCCATGGCGTTGTCGCCTTTGACTGTAATCTTGGAGGCGCTTAAGTAAGTAGGATTGGAAGAATAATTGAATTCTGTGTTGTTTGCTCTACAGAAATAAATCGATGAATTCAACTCAGTAGTATTGTTAAATTGAATGTTTTTCAACTTATATCTAAAAGCATTTGCTACTTCGTTGATTGTGCCGGATTTGAATAAAGAAGTAGCGGAACCCGTGATAAGGCCGCTGGTCACAACAGTTCCCGCTGTGTCTGTTGTTTGCGCGGGGCCTGTGATTAACTCTGATTCTAAAACAGCAATTCCTGCTTGATAATATATATGACCTAAAACTTCATTGTTGGGATCTGTACCAATATTTTGCGAAGAAGAATATAAAAGGCCAAACTCACCAGCCGGGCTATTTGTATTATAAGATGTGGCTGCGCCATAGTCACCCAACGTAAGTAAACCCTCGCGTAGCGCAGGATCAAAGAAACCGTCGGAGCCGGAAGTGAAGAATGATAATCTAAATGAATCCTTTTTGATTTCGTCTTTAGTAAGCAATCTAGAAAAATTAACAAAGTATGCGTCGCTAATCTTTTCCCCGGCTGCGGACGTACTTCCGCTAAAATCAAATTCTCTAATCATTGAAGCTGTATTATAACCTACAAGAACTTGAGCCATTTGATTATAAATGTTTATTTTCTTAGAATTTTGTTCTGATGCTGAGTGTGAATACGCACTATTTGAGGAGTACCCGGCTGTGATGTCAAAAATATGGTTCGCAGAAGAACTTAAATATGGATAATCATATACAGCTTCATACATCCCATGGGAAAAATATTTGATATTGTTATCAGAATATGTACCAGAAACAATTGTCCCAGTGAGTGGAATTGCTTCATGAAGCAATGTTCTTGTTGTTGCGACATCTTCTGGAAGAAGTGTTTTGAATGAATTAGCCATTATTATCTCCTATGTATTCATTTAGATTCAAGTTGAAACCCATTTTACAAGTCGTATCGGTATATCCAAAGCGTATCCGGTGGATACTCCAGATATTTTTATTGTCGTATCAATATATTTGAAGGAATCGGACCCAACGGTAATAGTTCCACCTCCAATGGTATCAAATAGATATATTGATCCGCGTAGAAATTCGCTAGATTGTAGCGATAATTGTAATCTAGTGCCCCTAGGGCCGCTGATAACGTTGCCGCCGTTTGCTGGGTCGGCTGTATTATCCGTACCGGTAAGATCGCCGGGAGTGAGGCCCTCAACCCATGAGCCGACTCCTTGAGAAACAAAATAAGTGGCGATTTGGTCATCATCAATAAATGATGGAGAGCCAGTGGTTGTGTCGGGATTGGCAACATCATATATAGTGACTAGTCTATTGTCGACTTCAATCATGTATTGTCGCTCTGTCAATTCCGCTGACATATTCTGGCTAGCATCTAGTTCAATTGTATCTAGCCCTTGGTCGATCATAATATGAGGCGTGGCCAATTGCAGAGTTTGGTGGCCGATGATATACTTCCCTTTCAGGGCGAGCGTGCCGTCCAGGGCAGTGATTGTGTCGTACGTGTCTTTATCAGTGGAAACTAAAAAGGAATCAGTTGATAAAAGACTAGTCGGAGTGATTGCAGTTGTGGGCGCCGCTGTGGTGCCAACTTCATTTATTTTTAAAATTGGCAAATAAAGAAGATTATTGTTGGTGAGACTAGTTAAACGATATTTTAAGCTCGATCTATTATTAGTAAAAGCTTCCAATACAGGAGTTTGAAGTATCTCTAAATCGAAATAAGCACTGCCAGAAAGGTGACCGGCGTTATAACTATTATAATCGATTTCATCGTCTCCAAAAGCATATTTAGAGACCTTAAAAGTTCCGTCGCCGCGTGCCAATCTTTTTCTTCCTGCATCGGTTAAAACCGCATCAAGGATGATATCACCTGAATTATCTAGAAATGCCATATTTTTTTCCTCTTTTTGTTATAAATAGTCTTAATTGCCGCCAAACTAACATATTGGCGCGTCATCGGAATTGTTTATTTTACCTTCAATTGCGGATAGTTCTTCCGATAGAATCTTGTCTTCTTCAGTGACCGGTTCCGCCATGGTTTTAAGTAAATAGTTTTCAATAATTTTTTTTGTAAAATCTAAGTTTATATCAATTTTTTTACCAGTGTTTTTTGAAATTATACGAAATTTGTATTTTTTGGGCTGTGGTTGGCCGCTAAATTTAGTTGTAACAAACTCATAATCAGCATCTTTTAAAGATGCATATTTATCTACTAGTTTTCTGCCACCTTCTGCAAGGTCTATTTTCAAATATTTTTTGAATGGTATGCTATAGCTAATGTCGCCATCTTGAAATTTATGAGTTTTGATTACCAAATAAGGTGGAAAGCCGTCTTCTTTTATAATTCTTATGTGGTAAATTTCAGTTGGATTTGAAAGGTTTCCGTGCAAATCTTTGAATCTAGCAAAATAATAATAATCAGTGTTCGGGTGAAGGTGGTCCTCATAACCACTGGTTTTTGAATAGTTTATACGTTTTGGTTCTTGAGAAAAATATGCATTCCAGCTAGTTGGTTTCTTCGTGATTCTATAAATTTCAAACTCACCTCCTGTTGCGTCGCTGCCATCTGTTTTAAATAGAAGATATGGATATGTAGTTTTTTGTTGGTTATCGCCATGTATCTTAAACTTTGTTTGCTCTCCTGCAAAGATTGGCATTGCCGGGAGGTATCGTTGGCCATAGTTTATATTTAATAAAATCAAAATTTTATTGGCGTTGTCTTTATATGGATAAAATGTAATATCCGGTGGCATTGGGGGAAAATCTATATTTACAGTAGTTTCTTTTTTCTCGTCAAGTACTTTACTTATTAAACTATCAGTGTTATAGTAGGGCGCCCTAACAATAATTGGATGAGGGCTTTGGGTTATTGGGGGCCATGGCCCGGTCATATCAGCACTGTCGGAGGCGTTGGGTGGCATCTCAACTATGCCATCGAACTGATGGGTTCCGGCTGTTGCCGCGGCCGGAAGTACCGGAAGAAACTCTGGCTCATCCACTTTTACAATGCCGTCGGATTCGAAGTAATCGGGGATCCACGAGTCGCCTCTGAGATAATTGTATTTATAATTGTTTCCGATAATCAGAGTATGGCTGAATATTTCATACACGTATTCATGGCCATAAAAAATCTGTGTATCAAAATAAGTCGATGGGCCGTCGTTATCCGCTGATAGAAAAATACTTTGGATGTACTTCTTTTTACCTTGCTCAACCTTATATTTTGCAATTTCAAATGCGATTATCTCAGAATGGCATTTCGTTCCATCTTTCATCCAGGCCCAATCCTCTAGATTTGTGTACACGGTGTTGTTATGAAAATACTCATCAATGGTTTCCGATGTTGAACCCACAAACAGCTGTGTATTAAACAAATATGGCATTCCTTCCGAATTGGCGGCGCCAAGTCTAACAGTTTTATCATTTGCATAATGTAGCGTGGCGTATTTTGTATATTTATCGTCGCCGTATTTATAATTTTTTTGGAGATCTTTATAATCTAAAACCTGCAATATCGTGTTCGATAGTTTGTCATAACCATTATGCAAAGCAAAAGAATGTACCGAGTTTTCTACTGCATTGTCGGACGAAAAATAGTTTGCTAACAAACTTATAAAATGTTTTCGCTGTGACTTCGGTATGATTTTCATGAAGCTTGAATCTTGTATCGGAAGTGTTATTTTATTGTACATTGGAAATAGTTTTCCGTCGACTAATGAGTTAGCATCTTGTAAAAACTTTTTGTCTTCAACTATAATAGTTCTATATCTATATGGGGTTAGACCGGAATCAGCGGATGGGTCAAGTGTGGATATTGGATACGCTTGGCCAGGCTGACGGGCTGGTTCATCAGAAAATTGAGCGCTCGAAGCTTTTTTATAATATTCTTCAACTGTTAGATCTTTTGCCGAAACATCGATTTTCTTTTGACCTAATCTTATTAATTCTTTATAGTATTTGGAACCGGTTTTTGCGCCATAATAAGTATACAAATTAGGCAATTTTAGCTCGCCGCGGGATTGGATAGTGACCATTAGAGGATCCTCATTAGATTGTTCCGGTATCCATTTTTTATAATAATTATATACTGGTTCAATGGTTACAACTGGAAGATTCGATAAGCTTTTGTATTCTTTGTCTTTAATAGAGTCCAAACCGAATCCTTGTTCAATATCCGATACAAAATATATGTGCTGCGGTGGTTTTTTGCTATGCATTTTCCCGGGCAGTGGGCCTGCCTCGGTATAAATGAAATAGGTTTGCCATGCTATTAATTTTTTAAGTAAGTCGACAAAGTATGATGCGCCCGGGCCTTTATCGGTACTGGTTGAGCCGGGGACATTTTCAAAAAAATCTATCATCTTCTCGGCATATGCCCAATTGGCCGGGCGATAAGCTAATTCTTTGCTCCAATGCCACCACTCCCAGTTATTATATGCTTGCTTAAACAAAATATTATTACTTATGTACCCAAGCGATGAGAGTGTAAAAGCATTTTTGACTTCTGGCTTCTTAATGAATGACAGATAATTTCCATATGTGATTCCAGTATTTAGCTCTCCCATGTCAGACCGTGGGAAAATTGTGCCGTTGAGGAAGTTAGCGGTTGAGGGCACTCCGGCGGCCGGATCATAATAATTCTGCAGTCCTAAAAGATTTGCATAAAATATATTGTTATAATCGAAAATAGCATCTACGTTCAAAAAATCAAAAAACCAATATTTTTTATCAATTGATTTTCCCGCGCAGGCCTTGAGAGTTGTGTCTGATATTTCGTAAATGGGGAAATCGCCTGTCCATAGATTCTGATATTCGATTAAACCACTATTTTTAGAGATATAAAATCGATGATTAGTAATATACCGGAGCATATCAGGCATGTAATCATAACTATTAGTCCAGCCGAATGCTAAAGGATTAGTATAATTATAGTGGGGCCCTAGGCCGCGTTTGGTGCCGTTTTTTGTTTCGTCATAAGAGCCTAAATATAATCCTTTATTGTCAGCAACCTCAAAGCCATGCCAAGTATCCGTATCAAGTTTTCGGGTGTGAACATATGGATTAATGTCGAACGTTCCGGCGGGTGCAGGAATATTATTCGATTCATCAACTGCAAATCTGCAATCAAGTTTATCAAAATTATCTACTATAGTATATTTTTTTTTCATAAAATCCTATAACCTAATAAGGAGTTACCGGTACCATAGGCGCGTTCGGGATTGATGGTTGGGGTGCCGATGAGGGTACTGTGGGCACTCCTCCTGCCTGATTATTATCCGGAGTTGTTGTCGGTAAAATCTGAGTTGGCGTTGTAGGAACTGCGGGCCCAGTTGGGACGCTCATGGCGGCTCCAATGGGTTGGCCTAAAAAGTATCTGGTTCTTAAATTCGGAGGTTGATTAATATTTCCATTTGCTCCGATGCCTGAAAGCGTAGTACTTGAATTTTGTATAGTCTTGTCGATTATAAAATATAAACCGTCTGAATAATAGCTAGCGTCGCTCATTGATGTCCAATCCTTTGCCTATAATTAGTATTGCATATAATAATTATATTATGGTTTTTTCTGAATGTCTTTTAAATTTTCAGAAACATATTCCGCGGTCATGTTTGTTATAGGTATTTTAAGCGCTCCTGCAATGTCTGCTGCAGCGACTATTTCATTCGAAACAGAAATATTTGCCAGCATAGAAGGATTGAGTGGAATAGAATTTGGCAGAATTGTGGCGCCGTTATGCGCATGCTCTCCCCTCGCTGGGTCTAAGCCCAATGCGCCTTTGTTGCGGAGGGTTTCTTCCATTTTTCTACGGGCTGTTTTGTCTTCTATGCGTTCTTGATCTAATAAATCTATAAGTTTTCTAACATCAGTTTCCAGTCCCGGAATATCTCCACCGGTTGGTCTATCGCGGTGGTGGGGGATTGAAGTGGCGGAATTGCGTGGGTCGAAAGCGTCGCCGGTGCCAAAAGGTTCGCCGGGATTCTTTCCGGAAATATAAAAATATTTATTAAAATTATAAAGCTGTTGATATGTGTCTATTGTTTTTTTATCTAGATAAGCATTGTTTTGCTCTAACATAACTCTACAAAGTATACTTTTATTGGCGCCTAGACTCTTTAAGGTTGTTAAGGTCAGAGGGCGCCATATTGGGCTAGCAATCATTGAAGTATGAGTGTAAGTGCTGGGCGTCAGTAGCTCATTTGTGGCGCGGCCATTAAATCCATCAAAGTAAGTAACATGTCCAAATAAGTTTAGAAATTGTAAATAATTTGGATATTGATCGAATCTGATTGTTCCGTCGTCGTTGAAGAGGATTTCAGAAATCACCGGTGTTGCTTGCATCACCATCTCCGGTATCAGGACAGGGCCCATGCCGGGGAGAGATACTTTCTGTCTATATATATTGGCCATAAAAGGTGCAGTTTTATCGCTG
>Ga0208299_1001352_pt1 | contig 18577 bp, 15 predicted proteins | sample 15_taG_FD_184089 | JGI IMG/M metagenome (GOLD analysis project Ga0208299, IMG submission 184089) | Marine viral communities from the Subarctic Pacific Ocean - 15_ETSP_OMZ_AT15312 metaG (SPAdes) (version 2) | ecosystem: Environmental > Aquatic > Marine > Oceanic | place: Pacific Ocean | collected...
GCTGCTGCTGGCTTTGTGGGGGCTGCTACTGGCTTTGTGGGGGCTGCTACTGGCTTTGTGGGGGCCGCTGGTGCTACGGGGGCTACTGGTGCTGGTGCTGGCTTTGTGGGGGCTGCTACGGGGGCTGCTGCTGGCGTTGCGGGTGGTGGCGTTGTAGCTTTCGTGCTGATAGGCGGTTTCTTTGCCACATCACCAGTTTCTGGATCTTTCCACAAACCGGAAACCTTATCATAAATCCAATTGCCTGCGGTTCCTACGCCCTCGGCGGTTTTACCTACAACGTGACCGGCTACTGCTCCGATTTCACTTTTATTAATTTGCCTTGCAGCGGCGATCAATTGATTTAATTGTGCTGGGGTTAGACTTTGTTTTTTTGGTGCTCTTGCTCCTTTTGTTGCATCATAAGCCGCAAAAGCTTCACCGCCCCTTATTCTTACTCTACCCATAATTTATTCTCCTAATTCGCATAATATTAGTCGTCGTCACCTGACAGATTTAAAAAGCCATAACTCTGTTTGTTTTTTCACTCTACTAAGACCAATAACTCTGTTTATTTTTCCACTCGGCCCCATCTGATGTCTTGGCTTCGGGGGTGTCCCACACATCGGTGTCGCCCCAATCAGCGTGTTCGCGGTATCGTCTAATAATTGCATCTCTGATTTCTGGTGGATCATCTTTAATAAAAGCTAAAAGCTCTCTGGCAAAAGCGTCTTCGTCGTCACCGGACCAGTTTTGATGAGTTTCGATAAGCCCAGTAACCTTTGCATCAATCTCGGCGTTACGCTTGCGCACATCTAGAACTTCAGAACCGGCTTTTCTCTTGAATTCTGTTAAAGCCAGATTCGCTTCTGCTGCACCCTCTCTTGCTGCCTGTGCTTTTTCCATACTACCGGCAACCGCTTCACCTTCAGCCATACCTTGTTTCTTTGCCATCTCTTGGGCTGCGGCGGCTCTTGCCCCCAAGCCGGTTTGAGGCGAACCGCTCACTGCGGCTGCTAAACCTTCTGCGGCTCGTCCTTTAAGTGCTGATTTTCGTTTTTGAGCAGCAGTCATGATGACGCCCTCTGCTTCACCAGCAACTTTCGCCACTCGTTCAGCAGCAGCAAGACCGGCTTTTCGTTGTTCCCGTTTTCGTTCTAGTTCTGACATAGCCATCTTTTCTTTTCTCCTAGTTTTTTACACACCTATGGTAAGTTTAAATCGTCCTTCCAGTGTGTTAAGTGTTTTTTACCTATAATATAGACCCAACAGCCACCTATGCCGACATATGTGTTATACCAAGTGCTCGGACCAGTAGCGCCGCCGTCATAGTTTAAGCCGTTAATATCACTAATATTCCATCTTACCTCAATCCACTGCTCTCTACCCGCAGTCGGCGGTGGTGTGCCGAGGACGATATCTGATCGGTTAATTGTGCCGTGTGTTGTGCCGGTGCCTAGCGCTGTGACGCCGGTCATACCACCAACGGCTTTTCCAACAAATATTGGAGTGCCCAAATTACCTGTATAACCTGTTGCTTGGGCATAATTACCTGATAGTGGGCAATTCAATAGTTCTAGTTCCCAACTGCGGTTTAAACCGCCGGCGTTCCCATCCACCATGCCGCTTTGATCTGATAATCTAATTCTATCAATAGTAAATTGTGGTCTGGTGTCCGGAGTGTAGTTTACATATGCGACTTGACTATATGTTGTGTCAGCGCCCCTGTGACCGGTCCCTATGCCTACACCAATACGATTAACTAAGGTTGCGCTTGTCGGATGAATACCTGAAGTAAGCATGTCTTGTCTTAAGTCAGAACGAACGCCATAAGGGTTGATATACGAAACAGCCAGAATTACTTGGTGTATCGTCATGGGATAATTGATTGGTATAATACGTCTATCAGCATAACCGACAGCGCCCACATCTTCGCCTACTCCAAGCGTTGCATCTGGAAAAGTGCCTAACTCAATTGTTGATGGGTCCATAACACCAAAATCAGTAAAGTTTTGCCACATCGGTACTGTAATTACCTCATAACCAGCAACGTCTTTAAGGGCGCGGGCACCCTGTAAATCACTTTCTTTCGTATAACCACCATCCAACTTATTTTTTATCGCCGTATCAATAACGTTAATATTCTTTTGTAAGCCGGTATTTGTACTAGCGTCTATTGGAACTCCACCGGCCGGTGGAACTACGTTGAGTGCTGGGGCTGTGGTTCTGCCATAGTGGTTTGTTGGTATGTTTTGTATTGGATTCTCGCCTACTGGGATGGGATCTGGCGCAACGTCCTTTTCTAATAGTTTGCAGCGCAGTTTCAGCGAAAGGTTAAAACTCATCAGTCCAAATAATTCAGGTATCGCATACGTTGCAACCGGTGGATCGCCTGTCGGCTCAAAGTCCTCGTAGTCGCCCCCACACAGATTAGGCACCGAAATAATACAAACATAGGTTTTCCATGGGTTTAATTGTTTGTTGAGTTGATCAACCGCAAAGGGGTTCAATCTTAAGTTTTTGCTCTTAAAAGCTATTGCTGGAACTTCTATAGAAAGTATTTCGCTTTGTGGTTTAAGCATATCATCAGCCACAACTTCCCAATCACCCGGTACAGTCCCGTTAGGATATTCAAACCACGTTTGCCCTTTCTCAACTATAGTTATCTTAATATCATAATTGTCTGCTCCGTCTAATACCAATTTTCTATCGTTGAAGCCGGCAGCGCCGGGGGAGCCGCCTTGATCCCAACCGGGCTCGCCACCAGCAGCAGCCACCACTGGTAGTGTAGAAAACCTGTCTTGGATACCCATGCCCTCTGATCTTTGGTCAAAACTAAAAGATAACTCATCTAAAACATATCTAGTTGTATTTTCAGATGTCTTGTCCGTGGCGTGCACGACGCCGTTCATAATTATTTGTTCTTGTGGTGGGGGTAGTGTAAAGGGGAAAGCAACACAGGATATCCAAGGTTCGTCAACGAATTTGTGGTCGAAGCCGTCGCGTTTAACTTTTTGTGCAAAAAAAGCGTTGCTGTTTATTTGAGGCATCGTATAATTGATTCTAAAAACACTTTCATCTGACTTTATGTTTTCTTTTTCTACTGTTTTGCCTTCGATTTGCGCTTCAATATTAACAATAGGATCAAACGCCTGTTCGGCTGTTAGTTTTACGCCCCTGCTCAACTCTCTTTTTATAATTTTAGCCACTATTCTATCTCCTCTAACACGGTAAGACAACCCGAATATGCCTGTCCTTCCCACTCGTTCCACTTGTAATTATCTAAGGTCGACTCGCCGTTAAAAAACCCACTAGAAAAATCTAGATTATCGTGAAAAGGTATGTTGATATTTATTGTTACTCTGGATTTTTCAGGTATATTGATGTTTAGGTTTTGCTCTTGCGCCCAATAGCCGGTTGGCACACTCTTTGTTGGGTCACTAGCAAGTATGGGCGGTTCCATATCACTTATGGGAGGATTCGCAGCGATGAGGTCATACTGGTAAAAATCGGCGTCGACCTGATAATTGTTTTTCTTATATACAAGATTTGTAAGCGATTTATTTTCAGGCACATATGGATTATCCACAGCAATATCTATCATAACACAATCTACATACATATCGTTAAAAGTACGCGCTGGTCCGTTTACACCATAAGCCCAGTCGTTTTGATACAATATAGCGTCGGTTATCATAGTAAAAGCAACAGCATCAATAATAACTGGTTTCCCAAAATAAAAGGTATTACTCAAAATATAACTGTTATGTGTTTGATTTGGGAAAAAGTGGTTGTCGTTATTAGTATTTACTCTCCTGTTTCCTTTAATACGATACTTGTTTGTTTCTTCACCAAGCGACGGTGTTGTAAGAGAGGTTGTTAATTGCCACCCTTCTGGTGTTGCGTTCGTCTCATAATAATTGTCGTTTCTTGCTTTCATCCAAGGAGCACAAGAGCTTATATAACTCTGCTTCATCAACGGGTCTTCTCGCCAGTTGATCGGTGGTAAATAACCAAACACATAATTAGTTTGAGTAAAGCGTCGTTTGATATCAATATTTTCTAAGTTATTGAATCTGTCTACCATCTCATCTTGCATAAATTCTATGCGACTGCCGTCAATTGTAGTATTTTCAGCAAACTGTTCTTTTGTTAATCGTCTATTTGGTTTAGCCATGTTAAGTTATGATCTCCCAGTGAATAGTTGTATTTAGAAAGGGGAAAAGGGCCTCTACATAACAGCCGGCTGCCTGCACGTCAACAAGATTACCCAAAGCTGGGTGGTTAATAAACGCATCGTTGGTAAAGTGGCTTTGGGTTATTAATACTTGTCCACCGGGCATACCGATGACCAAAGGCGCAATAGAGGTGGGTGGGTTGACCACAAACTCTATGTTGCTATTAAAAAAACAATTAGTAAAAGTGGTTGAAGCCGATTGACCTATCCAGATGTCAACGTCAAAAATACAACAATCAAACACTATTTCAGCCGTTAGTGGTAATATTATGCTTTTGTCCTGCTTGAACCTACAAGCCCTAAAAATAGTGTTTAGAACATCGCTGTAATCTTTATTTAAAAGTCCCAACGTATATTGTTCTGTCCCTAAACCAAACTCTATTTCTTCAATAATACAATTACTAAATATCGTATTTGATGAAGTCATGTTGGGATAAAAGATTACTTTTTTGATATCACAATCAGAAACGCGAGTACCTACAACGGCACTGGTTATTTCCAACTCATCTATTTTAAGGTTGTTAAGCGAGCAGTCGTCGTTTTCTATTGCTATGCTTGTGACTGATGATCCCGCTACTCCCTGTATTGATGTGTTTGCTTTGGTTATTGTTGTGCCACTGTGGCTATCTTTAGATAACAAATTATAGTTGCCATCGCTCCTTGTTTGTGATATTGAATCTGTATTCATCACTAGACCTATTGCTTGAGCAATATTAGTGTTGAGTGAACGTTCATGGCTATCAGAAGCTTCTTCAGCCGTTTTAGCACTTATTGATCCAATTTCATAAACCCAACGTGCCACTACGTTCCTCCTCCACCAGCAGATCTGCCTTTGCGTCGGCGACCGCCTGCTGGTCGTAATACAGTTTTAACAGAGTATAACTCTATTTTTTCAGCCCAGTTTCTTATGTGTCCAAAAAGCATCCAAGTAAAATATTTGCCTTTTACACTATCGCTCATAGAAATAGTATTAAGTGCCGGATCTCCTAATAAGAAATCACCTTGATCCGGATCAAAGTTGCTTCCGTATAAAGGATTAACCGTTGGATCGGAACCAAACACTCCATATGAAATAAAAGATGGTGGGGCTGCTGGATGACTATTCCACCACCTCGTTCTAATCGCCAAACCGTCAATAATAGCTTGGATGTTGGGTGGGAAAGTTGTAGCCATAGCCACGGGGTTTTCGAAAGCATCTCCCATATCAATAATCTGGCTACACCACTCTTTATAATCTGAACCTAGAAGAGCGTTGAATTGTCCAAAATAGGTTGCTGGGCTGATTCTGTTTGTGGCGTTGCCGCGACTTATTAGCTGCGAATATATTCCTCTAGTTCTTACTTGGTCAGTTTCTTCTAAACCCACTTGACCGGACTTAAATACCCAATCTACCGGCTGTTCTATTGGGTCGGAGTGGAATTCTAATTCTGTGAAGGGGCGCGAGCCATGGCGCTCTGCTTTATTATCATAATAAGCATAATAATATACTGCTGTGTTGTGGTTGGCTGGTGGCGCTGGGAAAACAGAATAGATGTTTGATTGTGTTCCCGTATGTCTAATACCCAGTTCTGAAGCTGGACTATTACTTTTTCTAGTAAAAGGCAAATAAAATAAGAGATTATAACGTCTAGGTACACCACCAAAGTTAGTTAAGGCAAAGTTTCCTTGTATCCTTATTTCGTTTCCTTCTACCTCTGTTAAACCGGTTACTGAATCATAAACCTGTGCTTCTTGAGTGGGTTGAGGTCGATCTAGACCATATGATGCCATCTGCAAGGGGCTTGATCTAACAGTTGGAAACACCAACATAATATAGTTATCACTAACCGGTGGAAGAGGTAAATTGTTTTTTGTTACTGGACGCCAGTGGTTATTATCAAATTGGAAATAAAGCTGGATGATCGCCGGCTCGTTTAATTGTCTAGTCGGTGATTGGAAGGGGGTATTGGCTGCGTCTGCCTGAAAATCATATTTGAGATACACAGGAAAAAGAAACGTTTCAGTTGCAACGGTGGTTTCGGCATCGGCAATATCATATGGTAAAACATAGCCGGCTGGTTTAATAATTGGTTTTCCAATAACTATTTCAGATGTTGTATCAAGAGTATTTGTATTTGGATCGTTTTTAGCTAATTTATAATATCCCGACTGTTGTGTTGTATCTGATGAAACATCTAGGTCTTGAGTAAAATATATAGGGCTTCTATCGCAACTTCCACCCACGCCTAATTCTAAAATAGCATAACTTTTTGCAGTGGAACTTTGTAATACCGGCTCGGTTGGATCAATTTGTGCTCCTCCATAATCTGCCTCATCAGAATAGGTTCTATCATAGACACTAGCCACTACAAAAACTTTGTCGTCTTTTGCCAATACCCAACTTAAAGCCACCTTATTTTGTGATTGCCAGTTGTATTCTGCCGGGTCTTGATCGCTGGCTACACTCTCAAAATTCCATATGTGCCAGTTGTCTTCTTGTAATACCAAAAACATGTTTTTAGTTGGGATCGATATAAATATAGCATCGATAGAGGCATCATAAGCCAAACTTACATATGGCTCCCCTATGAGATTATACCAAGTTGTTGGTAAAGGTGTTCCTGTCCCTACTGCGCCGCCAGCAACGCCAGCGTTTAAACCCATAAAATAAGCTGAAAGCGGGTTTGATAATTCGTCTGTGAAAAACTGATTGATTTTATCTGATAGTGTGTCTATGTTAAACGTACCGCTACAAGAGTAAACACCGTTGACATCCACCCATATAACTCTACCATCTAACTTTGTAAAAGCGTTATTAGAAATAATACCTATATTTTCACTTAATCTGGTTATTCTACCACCGTTTACTAGCGTGCCTATGTTTGGTTGATAAAGGTATGTTTCGTTTGGGGTCCAGATTAATAAACTACCGCTTATTTCTGCCATCCCCGTAATCAATTCTTGTGATTGGATCGTTATTTGGTTTGTCGCTATAATAGAATTGGGGTTGCCGCCGTCTGAAAAGTACACCTCGCGACCAATAGCATATGCTAATCTATTTCCAAAAGTAGCAATTGCTTGTGGTGACGAAAAGGTTGCCTCATCTAAATAAGCAAAGCCATCAGCGTAAAAGCCGGGTGTTGGCACCACTAGTGATATTACAGCACTTTCAGAATAACACTCCCATGGGCATGAACTGTTTTGTTTAATAAACCCTGATGACTGCCCTGTGCGTGCGTCGTCAGACATAAATTTAGATGCTTTGTAATACCACAGACCCATATGTGGATTCCCAAAAAAGACAGAATCATCAAATTCCTCAAAACCAACCATAGCATCTGTACCAGATTTGGTTTTTTCTCTATCAACTCCCAAGCGTGTCTCTTGTTGCCCGGTCCACATCTCCATCTCAATATTGTCGCGGTTGTTGTCTCCAGTTGGACGATAAAGCAATTGTTCAAAACGGGTGCCCGCTGTTACATCATAAATACTGGCTATCCAACTATTAACAAATCCGCCGGTATCGAAACTATCAACGGCTGTTGGTGAAGCATAAGATCCAGTATGTATCTTCGCCTTAAATATGCTTATTATTTGGTAGTGGTTAAAATCTGTCTTTATTAAATAGCTTCCCAGATGTTTGTCATATCCAAATTCCGTTCCAGTTGTTGCTTCTGGTGCTTCTGGTGGAACACCAAATTTAGTATCAAATTGAGCTATTTGGGCAAAGCCGGATCGGGTTTTCCAACAATCGTTCTGCCAAAACATATTTTGAACATACGGACCTTTGCTTGGCGTGTTTGCCCCCATGCCCTGAACGAGAAGTTCTTTTTCTACTTTAGATATTGCCATCTATTTACCAACCCGGGTCGTGTGGAACTACTTGGTTATTCGCGCCTATGACGCGTCCAAACATCAAGTAGGATTTAAACTCTTCTATTCTTGCTTTTAACTGTGCGCTAATAATAGGTTGTGCCGCTGCATCGCGCATAGTGTATTGCTGTGCGGCAAATAACGCAATTAAGTCGTGGAACTCTTCAAACATATCTATGTAGCCGGGAAACGCTGCTGGTAATACTCCCGTCCAATCGACGCCCACACTACCAACTACTTGGTCCTGTCCTATCTCTTGGCTGGGAACATAATAAAGAATAAGAGAGGCAGGAGGTATTGCATCAAAAACTAATTGTTCTCGCTGCCACATATAAGTGGCTGCTCTTGCCGTAACAATACCGTTTAATTGTGCGCTGGCGTCAGTTGCTTTAAAGTAAAAAGAGGGTACCCTCGGTGTGCCACTTTCCGTCGCAAGGGCTAATATTCTTTGTAAGCGGGGTGGGTCGTTGTTACCAGCCACGCTGCCATCCCATGAGCCACCCAACAAGCGACTACCAGCGGCTTGCGTAGCCATATTATAACTTGTAACGTTGCCGGGAGCAAACACATAAGTTATGGCGTAGGACCAAGGGTCTATATCTGTAACGATTTTTCTAAACTGGTCATAACCAATCTTTAAATAAAGTCCTATGTCTGCATCACTTACAAAAGTAACGTCTGTTTCATCTATTAAGTTGCGAAAATAGGCTCTTACTTCGGGTACTAACATCTATTTCTCTCCTATCCGGCAGGGAACATAGATCCACCACGGGTTGTTCCCTCGCCATACGGCCGTTTCGTTTGCGCCTGCTTCATCGCATCGGCATCGTTGCCTTTTCCTTCCACTCGCATGTTTTCTTCCACAATTTGTTCCTGCGCCTGTGGGCTTTCACTAAATTGGGCTAAATCAACAACCCCATCTCCCTTTGCGAAGGCTGGGAAGATCTTTTCGTGACGTGCCTGTGCATACTCTTCAACTGGTTTACCGTGATTAGATAAGGTGGCAAAGATATCTGCGATGTAATCTTGCCTTTCCTGTTCCAGATCATAATAGTGGGGGGAACGCATAAAGTCCTTGAACACTTCTTTAAAGATTTTAACGTTGTCATCAGCAAAGATTTCTACCTCGCCCACGTTTTCAACAGCGGCTTGCAACATGTCTTCGGCGTGTCTGCGGTCTGCCATCTCGTTAATCAGATAAGAGTTGTAAGTTTTAAGCGACATCTCTTTCATAGCCAACTTGGGATCTAGCATACCCATCTGGACAAGCTCGATAAGCTTTGCGTCTCTGTCTTGCTTCTCGTTGCGGAACAACGAACCAGCTTCGAAAAGGATTTCAGGAGTATCTACCAGATTGGTGTTTTTAAGTTCTTTAAAAATAACTGAACCGGTGCGGTCCATCATCCTCATCATCGTGCTTTCTTTGTAATATGTTTTCATCAACAAAAGAACCGTTATTGCTAAATCCTTTGCGCCTTTTTCAATATTTTCCTGTGTTGTGTTTAACTGGGAAACATCCTGTGCGGTGAGGGCGTTGATGGCTTTACCGCTTGTAATTCCGATTGCTCGCTTTCCTAGTGTAGTGCTGTGTGCACCTGAAACATCCATAATCTCGTTTTGTAATTGACGGATATTATCAAAGACATAAGAGGGGATTGGTGCGCCACTAATCTGCGTAGGTTGTCCACCAGCCGGGTTATAATAAATCTTCTCACCCGCCTTGGCTGTAATAGACGAGGGGGCAATACCAGAGGTCTTGGGGATTAACCACTTCGGGTTAGTCATCAACTCTGTATTGTCTAGAACTTGCGCTCTTGCTTTGTTGTATTGGTTTTGTAGGTCAATAAGCGGGCTAATTAAACCAATTCCCCACAATCTAGAGGGGATTGTGGTATAACGAATAAACTGAATTGGCGTCCAACCTTTTGGGTTTTTGCCTTTATAAAGGTAAGTATCACCCATGGTAATAGCGTATTTGCCATCGTCCCAGTGGGTTTCGTAGATTTCTACTCTATTTTTGGGGAAGTTAACAGTGTTTCTTTTCCAGCGATATTCATCGCCGGGATCAGCGGAATTCCTCTCTTCAATCTCTTTTGCGTATTTGGGATAAGCTGCTTTAAGATCCTTTTTAGAAATAAAACTACGGATCGACATAAACTCGCTTTCGTCGGGGCTGTTGACACCCTGTTCAAAAAAGATGTCGTAGGGTGAAACAACTGACGTTCGAACCACTTTATCGCCGGGATCATAATAACTATGAAGGGCTGCGTTTCCACAACTTAATAGCCACCCAATCAATTCATGTATTTTGTCTTTTATTCCTTCAGCCGCCCAATAATACTGAAGTGCTACTTCGCTTGCTTGTGATTTATTAATATCTTCTGGACTAGGCGAAGCGGGTAATACCGTTACACCGGGATAATCTGTAGCTAATCTAGATAGAATATTGCGATAAAGATTAAGAAGTAGATTAACAACAACCCTATTTTGTCCTGCTCTCAAGCGTGTTGCTTGAAAAACCCCGTTAGTTCTGTCATAAAAAAGGTGTTGTCTGCCTTCTAAATAAAGGATTGAGAGGTCAAATATTCGTGTTGTCTTTTGTTTGTCTTGTTTTGAATCTGAAAGGATTCCGCTTATGTTCTTTGGATACTCATAAGTATCTTCGTCTATGTCGGGTGATTGGTAATCGGGCATCTATTTTTCTCCTACTATCAGCTTCTACTTTCGCCATCTCAACTAAAGAGAATTAATCGTTTTGGCGGCGCTTAGGGCGTTCTTTAGCTTCTTTGCCCTCTCTGCTGCATCTGCTGCGGTCGTTGCGGCTTTAGCACCTGTTTCTACGGCTCTAGCACCTGTTTCTACGGCTTTAGCACCTGTTACTGCGGCTTTGCCAGCTTTGGCAGCTTTGGCAGCGTCTGCGGCTTTCTTAGCAGCTTCTTCAGGGGTCCGTGCAGTTGCTTCTTTCGCAATATCGGTTGCAGCCCCAACGGCTGCGTTCTGTCCAGCATAACCTCCCAGACCACCGATAAGTGCGCCGAGAGCACCACCGATGGCTGTACCCCAACCGGGGAGCACCGTGGTGCCAATTTTTGCGCCAGTTAAGCCAGTTGAGACGGCTCCGGCAAGCGCGCCTTGGGCTTGCGAGTCTTGGGTTTTATTCTTCGCTTTTTGTGTCTTCGTGATTTGGTCGCTTTTTAACCTGCTGGCTGCTTCTTCACGCGCTGTACTCTGTGCGCTGGCTGCGTCCTGTAGAACACTTTTTGCTGCCTTTTTGTCTCTCTTCTTCTTTTCATATGGATCTGTTTCGTCATAAAGTGCCATGTCTAATTCTCCCAATCAAATTGATTGTTTATTTGTTTTTGTGTTTCTCTTTCTTCTTCTGTCTTTTCTCGCCACTCCCAAAGGTGTGTATACGTAAAAATACCAATAGTGATACTGGTTTGAAGCAAAAATAAAACTAGTGTCGCCTCTAAAATTGTACTCATCTTTAAAAAAGGGGGCAACCGGCGTTAACCGGTTGCCCCCCACCTTCCTTCAGTTATTTAATTATAGCTGACATCCGACCAACATACCGTTCTTGAAGGGCTGCTTACAAACAACGTTGTAATACCAACGGTAAAAGCCTTCCCAGCTATCCTGACCGGCGACACGGGACAAGACAGAGCCGTCAAGGTCAGCGAAACCGCCGTCCTGAAGCTCTAGCATGGACCAAGTGTCGGTCTTAAGATAAACTAGACCACCGCGAGCGCAGTGTCGGTCTGTCTTAATCGGGATACCCGCGTAGGATAACCCACCGCCGAAGCCACCTTCACCCTTGGTCTTGCCAGAACCCTGCGCGACAACTGTCTGCAAAGTTCCTGTCAAGTTGAGGATGTAGCCAAGGCGCTGACTAGGATGCATAATAATCCAGTTCGGCTCCGAGCCAGAATTGGTCAAAACCGTGTCCAACACGCTCTGCATCCGACGCAGGTTCAAAGCACCTGTGCCGATCGTTGCCGGCGCGCCGGGGGCAATATTGCGATCCTGATCCGGATTCACAACCGGTATCGTGATGGGGCAAGTAAGAACCGTTGACTGTAGGGTAGAACCCTGATTACCACCAACGGGGCCACCAACGACCGTGTTGCGGCGATCAGTACCAAAGTGTACCTGACTACCGAGGTTGCCATAAATACCCTCTGACTCATCTGCAATTGCAGCGTTCATAGCTGGCGTAGCAGCGTTCGGCAGCGGACCAATTGGCGCAGCTTGGATCGTTGACAAGATTACCGCGTAACCCACGTCTGTGTCTGTCGGACCAGCACCCGATGGGGCACCAGCCGCATACGCCAAGGTGGTCATGTTGGCGGCACCGGGCACCGAGGGGGTAAGAATATCAAGCGAAGAGTTCGGAACATCTACGCCGTTGACGAAGCCGGGCTGATTCAACTCAAAACGCTCGACCGGAGCCACGATGTTCTCGTAGCGATCCATACCAACGATTTCAAACTGAACACCCGAACCGGGAGCGGCAGCTTGGACTTCGGCAGCGAAAGTGGCGATCTTGTTGATATCACCAGTGAAATCCCACACGTCGTTCACTAGGGCAGCGGCACGACGCTGGTTGAGGAAACCAACAACGGGACCACCACTATAGCAAGCTTGATTAGCCGCAGTTTTAACATCGTTGACGAGTTTCCCCATCTCGGCGTCACTGTAAGAGATAAAGGCGTGAGCCGATCCCTTTTTCGCAGAAGCGATGGCAGGACCAGTGACCTGAAAGCGACCATAAAGCAGCGCAGCGTTGACTCGTAGGTCAGCGAACACCTGTTCGGTACCGGGGGTTGCCATCACACCACCGGGGAGCGCGGCACCTTCGCCAGCGAATCCAACAGCAGTGTTGCGACCGATGTGGACAGGGATGACGCAAACGCGACCACTCCACTCCACTGATTGTTTTTCGAAGAGTTGTACGGCCAACACTTCGTTGTTTAGTTGTTCTTGGATTGGACCAAGATAGAATTCCTTTAAAATAGCCGCAAAGGTTTGTAGGGCAGCAGACATGTTAATTACTCCTTATAATTTGATTATGTATTGTCTTTTATCCACCGTAACGCGGCTTGACCAGCTTCAGCAACAGAGCTAGGGTTTCCCCTGTGTTCTCTGCCACTAGCAACATGGCTTCGCGCTGCGGTTGTTGATCTTGCACTTGGTCGTGGAGGCGGTGCTGGGGCTTCTAACTGCTGTTGTTCTGAATAACGCGCAATTGCGCCTTCTTCTACACCAGCAATAAAAGTTGAATAGCGTTCCGCTATATCCATAACGTTCGTGTCAGGATCCTGTATGACGGATTGTACGAGGAATTCACTTGGAACCCCCGGATAAGACCCAATTGCTGTGTCGATTTCCCTTTGCAACTGAACTTGGGCTTTATCAACCTCAAATTCCCAGAGTTTTCCTTCTAAACTTTCTACACGACTTTTCCAAGGGGCATCTTCCCCTTGATACGAGGTCGGCTCGTAATTGTGCTCTGGTTGCTCTTCGGAGAGGATCTGTTGATAAATTTTATCAATCTCCTCATCTTCACTAACTTGTGTCTCATAATCATGCTCATAAGAAGAGGCGGGAGTGCTTTGGCGTTGTGTTTCAAAAGATTCTAACTGCGCCCTTAAGGCATCGTTTTCGTCTTTTAAGTCGTTGCGAGTGTGTAGCACTTTCTGAAATCTTGAATATGGAACTCGATGTCCACTCTCGTCTTCCTGTGCTTCGCTTGCTTCGGCTGTTTCTTGAACAGGGGATTCCGTCTGGTGGTCCTCTGTCGTTGATTCGGTTTGAGCTTCGTATTCTACGCCGCTCTCTTCTGCTTGTCCCAGTGCCTGCGAAAGCTGGGCGACGGCATCACCGTCTAAAAATTTACTCATACGCAGTATTCTCCTTTACAATATCTTTAAGCCGATAAGGGGGCTGGATACTTTACACAACATCGTTTTTCTATTTATGTAGTATATCATATACGTTCTGGTGGCCACGCTTTTTCATGCTTTCAACTAGCGAATCGCTATCATAATCGTGATCTTCTGCTTTATAAACAGTGCGATTTGCGTTTTCCCACTCCAATATCTCTCTCACGTTGCTCGGGCGCTGTGTTTTAACACGATGTACTAGGGCCTCTATTTGGTCTATACCCATAAGCGCAAACGCTGTGGCAAATATCATATCGTCGTGTTTGCCACTGGATGCTTCTGGTTTTCCATGCTTATTAAAAATAAAACTATTTATTTCACATCTCAAAGTTTCTGCGTCTGGTTTCAATTTACCTTTTTCTATAAATTGTTGTAAGCGGGATAACAACAGCGGTCGTGTCTTTATGTTTGTGTTAAACCCCAGATGTTCAGTCCAGCGATTTTTTACTTTATCAAATAACACCTTTCTGAAAAGTTGAGTGTCTGTCTTGGTTAATCTCTCTAATACTGCCAAGCCATAACTATTATTTTCCACTACTACGAGGGCATCATAGTTTTTTGCCTCTTGGGCTATTAACATGGCAAAGTCATCAGGTTTAATTCTTGCATAAAAGGTTGAAACAACGATTGGATTTTCTTTATTTGTAACGTCTAGAGTACACCAAGCAGAATAATCACCTTCATGGCTTCCTGACGCAACATCTACCCCTATGCTATAAACTCTAAACTTACCGGGTTGTATAAGACGGTTATAGCCATCTTTGATTTGTGCGTGGGGGAAAGTACAGTTAAAGAACTTGTCTCCACTGGTTATAAACGCCACTTCGGCTGTGATTGGATACTCTTGATTGAAGATCTTCCAATTGGCTGCTGTCCTAGTAAAGTAGGTGTTGGTAACCCAGTTTGCTTGTTCTTTATTTAACTTATGTGTTTTAACGTATTCTTTGACCACCACGGGCATATGTTTTTCTTTCTCTTTGCGAACATAACCCTCTTCTTCTGTCCAAGAGATAAACACCTTCTCAATACTGTTTTCTTCAATCCAAATTCTATGAGCATCGTTTAGTCCGTTGGCTGTTGTTTCATAAATAACACAGGCATCTGGTGTTGCCGTCTGTAGAATTGCAGCCAACGTGGTGTCAACATCTTCATAAAAGGCAAACTCGCTCAAGTGAAGAGCGTTAAACGTCGAACCACGAAACGAGCTTGAACTTGCTGACGTAACCTTAATCATCCCACCGTGCTTAAAAATAAGTTCGCCAGTGTTTGCCTTGGTTGTCTCAAATTGTAGAACTTTGGGGAGTTTGTGGTAAAGCTGATGGTAAATTCTGAAGATATTGCGGGCGGCGTCCGTAGTGTGTGCTACAACTGCTACTTTATAGTTTGGATTAAATAGGACTTTCCAAAAGAAATAACACGCAACGCCCGTAGAGATGCCCAACTGACGGGCTTTGAGGACATAAGCGTGTGGATTTACGTTAAGAATTGTGTCATAAAGTTTTGCTTGGGCTTTATTTGGCTTGAATTTGATTATTTTACCAGATTTGTTGGTAATTCGGAGGTATTTTTTGGCGAAATAGGCGAAATCTTGCTTACACTTTTTAATCTCTTGAAGAGACTTTTCTCTACTAGCCACTATTCTTTACCTGCTGCTGCTATTGCTGCTCCTACAAAAGCTTTCGGATTTGTGATATTTGGCATGTTTTTCTTCACATATGCCACTTTTTGAGCAAACGTCTTAAATCTTTGATGTAACATCTGTCCGATTTTGGCCATCTTTGAGCGTTTTTTGGACTTTGACTTAACTGTGGGTACTTGGGATTCTACTTTCTTAGAGCCATAGTTTTCTTTAAGAATTGGAGAGAAGCTGGCTCTACTCGCTGACATCTTCTTTCTCCTCCTCCTCGGTTAGTGTAGCCAACAAATCTTCCTCAAAACTGCCAGTGGCGTCGTTTCTAACTATATCAGCCAAAAGACGCAAAGCGTCAAGTTTAATTCTGGCTCTGGACGAGTAGTGGGTTTCTTTAGAATCCGATGGCGTGTCTGTGATTAGCTGTAAAACGAGAGTCTTTAAATCTGAATAATCAACATCGGTGCTGGGTAATAGGGCGATGAGGTTGCCTAGTGTTTTGGCTTTACCCTCTGCTCTCATCTTATAATTTGCTGCTGGCTTTTTATTACTCATATCTTTGATAATCCTTTAATTTTATTTTAAGATCTTCTTTTACTTGCTCTAAATACTGTTTGGTTTCGCCATAGGTGGTACCTAATAACTTTGATAAATCTACTAGGTTGATATTTCCACATAAATAAAGAAGTATTGAGTTTCCGTATGCTTCTTTTACAATTTCAAACGCTTCTCTAGCAAAAAAGATTTCTTCAGTGGTGCTGCTTAGGCGATATCCTCGCCGAAATTGTACCACCTCTGTGTTCCTATTTACACAAGTATCCATCATATTTTCCAATTCCTCGGTGAACGGCAAAAACACGTTATCGTTTCTTACCCTCGTTGGCAAATCAGCCATAGGGATTATTCCCTTCTTCATCTTGGTATTTATAAACGTCAAAAGCCGGAAGCGCAGCCAAGCTGGATTGATGGTTGCCTTGCGCCCACGGTTATGGATATCGCCGAGCAGTTCAATAACTATAAAAGAAATAAGTTCATCAACACACTTCTTACTTTTGATAATTAATAATAACCTATTTAGGTATTTGTTCCTTTTACAACAAGCATGAATATTCTTTAAAATACAAGTGGGGTGTGAACACATCCCAGTTTGGCAAGGGTGATCCCAGTCTGGAAGGAGCAGATAGCGTTTCCCATGATCGGGACAAAGCTTATGTTCCCCTTTATATTTCACCTCTTGCTTTACTTTGGGCTTCGGGCGAGGCCCGGGCTTCGCTTTAGGTTTCACTTTCATGGCACCTTTGGGCTTGTTCTTGCTCCCAAGAGGGCGGCCTCGCTTGCCTTTGGGTTTTACTTTGGGTACTTTATGCTTCACCGACCGTCAATCCTTTTATGCCTTCCACGTCTTGCTGCATAAGTAGGGTGTAATCCGTAACAATAGCGTTTCTATCTTTAGTGGGTGTTTTGTCATCAAAGATGTGGTGATAAGTAGAAATAAAATTGATATAAGATTTTAGAAACATGATGACCAGTGGGTGATTGATGTCGGTGCCGATTTTATCTTTGTGCTTCAATAGATCTATTTCTGTCATATATTCCTTAAATAACAAACAAATAGTTCGCACACCACGATGACGTGGAGAAAGAGCTTTGTCGTGATAATCTTTTAAGAAATACAAAGTGTCTTCTAGTTCGTGATAGATCTGGTAAAAACCTGCGAACATACCCTCTAACTGCGTAAACCGTTTGCCTTCAATTTCCACGTCCCAGTGGTAAATAGCATCAAGCGTATTCTTTAACTGGGTGATATTGGTGCAAAGCATCCCCTCTACAATTTCTTTAGGTGCTATGGTGCCAAGGTTGGGAAGCGGCATACTGTTTGTTTTTCTTTGTTCATATGCGACCTCCAAGGCTTCAACGACCATCTTCTTCTTCGGACAAGTCCGCTTATTATGTCCCTGCTCTTTACAAATCGAACAGGTTACTTTTCTCTTGTTGCTCATACTATTTTCTCCTCTACGTTGTTTAATCTTGCTTTCGCAATCTCATAGTATTCTTTGTCTTTTTCTATTCCGATGAAGTCCCATCCCCCTTCTAAAGCTGTGATGCCTGTAGAACCACTGCCCATAAAGGGATCTAGAACAGTCCCTCCTGCTGGAGTTACTAACTTAATTAAATAGTTCATCAGCTTTAGTGGCTTTACCGTTGGGTGATGGTTTCTTAGTTCTTCAGGCGTGTATTTGTTTCTGTCTTTCTTGCCTGCTTTGGCACAATAGAAGAAGCGTGAAGCACCTGAAAGACCATCATATTTCCCGTTGTCTTCACCTTCTTTTTTACCGTCTGTCTTCCAACTGTCGCCAGTTCCACCAGTAGTGTCTTTCTTTCTCTTCGCTTTAAAAGCGTTTCCTACCTTTGGTGCTTGGGTGTCCAACTCCTTTATTGGGCAACCTTCTACGCACTCATAAACGGGTGAGACGAGTTTACAATCTTCGTGGTGGGATAAAATAACGTTGGCTGGGAACCTACCTAACTTGTCCGCAATAGAGTTTGGGTTGCCAAACTTCGCGAACTGACCCATGGTGCGTAAGTGTTCTCCCTTGGGTTCGTTGTGAGGGCGGGATAATATTTCGTCTGTCTTTTGATTTACTCCAATCTGCTTAAAGAAGCGTGAAGCACCACCTTTGTCTGTATAGTTAGAATCGTTGCCTCTGCTAAACCCTGTGTTTTTACCAACAGCGTTGTCTTTATATTTTTCTTTTAAAATATTTGGGCTACTTTTGGTTATGCCGCTTTGTTCATCGATTGTTTTACAAGGGCAACCTTCTACGCACTCATAAACAGGGTTAATTGTTTTTATTTCTTCTGTGTGATCTCCAGATTGCCAGCCAGACGGCGACCCCGGGGTATTATAAACCCCTCCTTTTGTTCCAGCAAAAGAAC
>Ga0208299_1001354_pt1 | contig 18569 bp, 27 predicted proteins | sample 15_taG_FD_184089 | JGI IMG/M metagenome (GOLD analysis project Ga0208299, IMG submission 184089) | Marine viral communities from the Subarctic Pacific Ocean - 15_ETSP_OMZ_AT15312 metaG (SPAdes) (version 2) | ecosystem: Environmental > Aquatic > Marine > Oceanic | place: Pacific Ocean | collected...
CCATCCAACCCATACACAAACGATATATGCTCCTAGTATAATTAGTGGCAGAGATATGTCGGGTGGTGCCGGAGGACATGGCACTGATCAAGGATGGAAAGATGTTATGCGCGAAATGAAAAAGAACCATCCAAAGGGAAGTATTGATGTATAGTATTATTTAAAAGTATACGTACATATTAGCTATGCAATATTGCTACCATAAATATTAGTAATGAGCAATATTTATGGATGAAATTGTAATGTTTAAACACGCTGTTAATGAACTAGTGGAGCTTAATGTTGAGACAAAGAATGGTAAGAGACATTATATCACACCAAGTGGTATTAGATACCCCTCTGTAACAACAATCACATCACAGGTTAGCGCTAAAGGAATCGCCGAATGGCGAAGGCGCGTTGGTGAAAAAGAGGCTAATAAAATTGCCAATAAGGCCGGCAGAAGAGGCACTAGAGTACACAAACTATGCGAGGACTATGTCAATAATACAGACATAGATTTCTCAAAAATCACTCCATCAGATCACTTCTTGTTCAAACAAATTAAACCAATCTTAGATACATACTTGGGAGAGGTTTATTCTGTTGAAGGATGTTTGTATTCCGACTATCTTAGGACAGCTGGAAGAGTAGATTGTGTTGGTGTATTTGATGGCAAAGCATCAATCATTGACTTCAAGACGGCAAATAAGCGGAAGCAACGAAGCTGGATTAACAACTACTTCATGCAGGAGTCCGCATATGCCGTCATGTATGAAGAAAGAACAAGTATTCCTATTGGACAATTAGTGACCATAATTGCTGTTGAACAGGATGAGCCTCAATTGTTTGTAGAACGAAGAGATGATCATATCATGGAGTTTATCAAATATAGAGATCAATACGAGGAACAGCACAAATGTCTACCAGGCTAATATTAGCTATTTTGTTATTCTTTACAATGATACCGGTTGCAGGATTAGCTCAGAAAATATCTCCAGATGACCCTCCCAATAATGGTGGCCCACCGATTTCAACTACAGCATATACCATGCCGAAAAAGGTTGTCTGCATCGATGCGGCGACAGGGCTCGATAATCTTTATGAAGAACACGAAGAGATACCATTCATATCTGCTAAGATGGATTCAACCTTTGGAGAACTCACTATCATGGTTCTCATGAGCAAAGAAGCAGGAACTATGTCGATTGTAGAAATATTTCAAAATGGTATGTCGTGTATGAGTACATTTGGTCAGAACATTAGATTTTTTAATTTTGAAAACTTTGAAAAGGTTCTTCGAAATGGCAAAGGAAAACCAACTCCTCCACCTGCCGATCCAAGTGGGATCAGCCCAGGGAAAATCAAAAAGCAAATATCAATTAGGTAAATTTATAAAGACCATGAAGAGCTCCTATCAAGGTAGGGGCTCTACTTGGTTTGATGAATTAGATGACAATCTTGATAAGTGGCCTCATTGGACAGTAATAACTAACAAAGACAATGAAGATATCATAGCATTCTCTGCTGTGCAAACTCATAATTTTCCAGAAAATATAGTAAGAGTTTTTAGTCGATATTTTATATCACCCAAGTACAGACAACATGCTGGTTGGGGAGGATATCGCCGTGCGATTAGAGATGATGTAGAGACAGGATACGGACATAACTTTTCCGTAATATTTTTCAAAGATCAAATGAATTATATTACGGAAAATTTAGATCCTAGTCACATTATTTTTAGTAAGGAGTTGTCTCGCCGGCGATTTCTTATTAAGTATATTGCTGACAATCTTAATAAAGAATGTGGTACGAATTTTAAAATGTTAGATGGTTTATATCAAACGTATCCTGGTGCTCCTGATGATGAAGGCCAGTGGCAAGTTGTTGCAGCACACCAAGTAAAGGAAGGTTATCCATTTAATCTTTCAAGAAAGAATTGATCCAAGAAGATGAAATCGTTCAGTGCTTCCTGCATTGACAAATGTGTGCATACTCTGTTTAGCATTTACTTCGTACACATAACCAACATCTAATTTAACTGCCCTAAATGGGTCCCCTTTTTCTATGTACAAGCAACCATCATTAGTTTCTAATGGAATGTGAATAGGATTTACATGATCGATGTGGAACCCATAACATGAGCGTGGCTTTACGGTTATAATAGATGGCCATCGACCTATTCTATGTTCACGTAAAATATGATCCAAATACGTATCGTGATTATAATCTCTATAATCAACAGCCTCACCAACAACAGCTTTTGATCCTTCAGGAGCATAGTCTTCTATTAGTCCTTGACCTAGCCGAGTTAGTTCTAAAATTACATTAGCTTCTTCTTCGGTTTTAGCGCCATGATATCTCATGTAGCATGGAACACCATCCACGTACTTATATGGACCCGTTCCGTGATCATGAAAGGTAAGTTTAGGCTTCCAAAACTCCAACCATTCTTTGGTGAGTTTTTCAGAATCAACTTCCCCTAATATTTTATATGTCCATTCGGCCATTCGATTATTTGTGTTCAAATCCTTGTTCTAAAATGGATGTTAACATTTGATTCCATTGCATTGCTCTTACATCCCAATTATAGAATCCATCAATATATCGTTTTTGCATTTCTAAACGATCATTAATATAACCAGTATCAATGGCTCTAACACCACTAAACAGCATATCTGCAAACACATTGGCGTGCCTATTCATGTCCTCATCCATTGGATACATTAGTGTCCAATTAGCAGCTGTTTCTGGTAGCCCTGCAAGCGAGCTATGAACACATAGCATCTTAGCAGACATCGCTTCTAATAGCTGTAAGCACGACGTCTCAGGCCAGACACTCGGGAAAGCCAAGATGTGATACTTTTCTATTTCCTTTAAAAGATCATCGTGCTTAGTATATCCATAATAATGAACATTCGGAAGCTCTAAGCATTGATCGAATAGTTCCTTAAACTGATCGTCCCTTTGCTTCCATCCATAAACTTCATAGCTTGAATGAATATGTAGATGAACTGGCTTCGAGATTTCCTTGAAGTTATTTTCATGCAAATGCTTAAACACAGGAACCAATATTTCAAGTCCTCTATGAGGCGTTGTAAAATAACACAGGTTAATTACGTCGTCAGGTTTTTCATGATCGGGAATTGGTGTGATTGCATTTTGTAAAACTGCACACTTGCTATATGGGACGCTGAGATAATCACGATATTGCTGTAGTTGCCAATGGCTTACAAACACCAACTTAGCAAACTTTGTATCTTCTGCACTAACATTTTTAAGGTGTGCCACTTCAGTGTCACCTGCTAGGTCGTGGCACCAGAGAATAGGAATTCTTTTTGGATCAATCTCACGAACTCTCGAACAAATAATTTGAAAGTTATCAAGCAATTCGCCTGGTAGTCTCTCATGTAGTCCGTACTTCATAAGTTCGGTACCACCCATTGAGTTTCTATCAACTTCGTTTGTTTCGACTCCGCCTTTGCCAACAGCTCTGATCGGCTTTTTAGCTTCAAGTAAATCAGCAGCACCTGTTTTGCTGTCTGTTATAGTCAATGGCATTATTTAACTCCTTAATTCAAATAGTGTCAACACCAGCACCAAGTGCATCATTACAGTACTCCATAAATTCACTATATCCGCCAATCAGTCTACCTCCGACAAATATTTGTGGTACCGTTCTTGCTTTTGGGTTCAGTTTTTTCAATTCTTCTTTAAATGTGGGATGGCTTTCAATATTGTATTCTGTAAAAGGCAATTCTCTTTTTTTCATTTCATCCTTCGCCAGATCACAATAGCCACAAAGGTCTCTCGTGTAAATGCTATACAGTCTCTGTTGTTCCATCGTTTTTCCCCATGTGGTATGCTCCTTTGGGATTGCCCCAATAATCATTAGCTCGTACTCGTTTAAGTGACTCTTTCTTAGTTGTTCCAGGAACAACCAACCAAGGGTTTTGATCATTCTTCCACGCACTCATTACGTTCAATAACTTATCGCCCTCAGTTCGGTCTCGTTTAACCGCCTTCAAAATAGACTTGTTTTTACCAACAGTGCCTTTGGAAACATATCCTTTAGATTTAGCCATTATATTCTTTCCTATTTTCTAGTCTGGTTCATAAATGAATGGGTCGCGCTTCTTCATTTCTTTCTTTATTTTGCGGTATTTAAGCCACAATTTAATACGTGTGTATGGGTATAATAGAATCTTTATCATAATACTTTACCTTCGAATTGTGTATATCTGTGACACACCCACAATGTTTTCTCTCACACACAACTGGGTGGGCTGGCCACACTATATTTTTAGGATCAAGAATGCTGCCCAAAGACGACTCACGGTGCTTCTTATCATCATAATAATTAGTATGAGGAGCTCCTGGATATGGATTTCTGCATGTTCCTACACACACCTGGCCTTTTTCATCAATGAATATTGACTCTAATCCAGCCCAGCATTTCCAACCTTCAAAATTAACTTCATCCGTTGACACAATATCAATTCCATAAACTTCTCTCTCTTCATAATCAGACCATTCACCGTAATATTTATTAACATCTAACACATAGGTTCCTTTTTTAAAGAACCCTCGTCTGGGATTAGATCCATATTTTTTAGCGACAGGAGCCAACTCTTCGTTGTACGGTTGAACATTAATATCTTGCATACCAAAATTTAATTGGATTGGATGGTATGATATATAGATTGTTCTGTTCTCTTTTGCTAATCTCTCACCAAACTCAATCGCCCTCCAAAAGTATTCCGGATTAGTATTCATCATAATACTTACAGCACATGCTGTTGTTTCACTAACCATATTGACTTTTTCAAAAAACTCTTCATCATTCACAGACTCTGTATGATATGAAAATACTGTATGTATAAAGTGCTTTCTATTCTCTTTCCACCACTTATAGCTTCTACTGCCATTGGTGCTTAAAGATAATCCCCAACCATATTCACCAGACAATGTTCTTATTAGTTCACCAAACCCTTTCCATACGGTAGGCTCTCCTCCAGAAAATACACAACGAATTCTTTTTTCTGGATTTGATTCTCTGATCTTCTTGTTGGCAATATCAACAAACTCCATTATATTGTCCATCTTTAGCCAAGCGTCGTCACCGGCTTTATTCGCAGGAGGACAATAAGAACAATTATACGTACATCTATTGTGCAACATCCAACCAATAGTAAATGCTAGGTCTTGATGATAGATTAGCTTATCCGTTGGTTTTTGAAATATTCTAAGCAGTTCAGGCTTGTCAGTCATCTAATTTAACCTCTGTACGTGTACTTGGACGAGGATGATATTTTGCAAGATCGTTTGGTAGATGTGGTATTACTGCTTCAAATTTCTCTTTGCGATGCATGTCCAAGCTATCAGTATATCTATAGAAATTATTCATATGATGTTCATAGTTAGGGTCACGGTCCTTTTTAAGTAAACCAACAACACCATTCATACTATTTTGTGTAAGCCAGTTCTTTTCTATCCACTCTTTCTTCTGTTCTCCAAACCAGTACAGCTTCTCCAAAGCAACTTCTCTTATCTCATCAGGTAATATATTAACATCAAGAAACTTGGGATGGGTATTAAATAGAAAGTCAACGCCAATATTCTTTTTATTACCAATGTCTTCATCGGCCGTGAACTTAATATAATCAAGAATGTGTATCAAATTGTATACATTATATATTTGCACAACAGGAGTAACATTAAGAATAATATGTTCTTCTGCAATCAATCTACAGAAATTGACATGGATAGTAAACCATTTACTTGGATGACGGATGTAATTGTTAACTCCTTCAAAACCATCTATCGAAGCATTTATTCTCACCGTTCCAAAATGCTTTGTCATGTCAATAAATCTATCAGTAACATTTGTACAGTTGATGTTAAAGAACAACTCTATGTCCTTAGCGTACCCAGATGCAATACATTCTTCCATAAAACGATAGTTGTTTTTAATTAGTGTTGGTTCACCACCAGTCATATACACTTTTTTAATGTGTGGAATGTTGCCTATAATATCATCCCACATAAAGTTGCCCTCAAAACTCGACATTATATCTGCCAGCTTTTCTTTATTCGGGCTATCTCCAAACTCATCCTTATAGGCACGATAGAATTGTTTGTTTTGACTTACCTCAAAATGTTCTTTTGCCATCTGGCTGCTATTCATAGGATTACACATCCTACATTTAAGATTACATAGATTACCTAATCGGAGATCTAAATCTGCTGGAGGTTGGTTTATGTGATAGTTGTTGTCTTTTGCATATTGTATTCTCTCATCAAGGTTCTTACCAAGACGGCGCTGCCACTCGTCCGTCTTCATTTGCCTGTAACTCTTTTTCCCAATTTCTTCTTGTAGGTAACAATTTTCACAAGCAGGGATCTTTCTTCCCTCAATCATGCTTTTACGAATATCTTTTATAGTATCAGAGTTCCAAGCGTCCTCTATAGTATTAGATCCTATTCTAAGATACTCATTATCTTCTCCACGCATTGCTGAAGTTTTACCACGAGCAATACAACAGAACCTATAAGAGGAGTCAGTATTCAACATCATACTAACAAACGGTATACTACAAAAGGAATCGTTCATCGGTGTGATTCTAATATATCATTAAACACAGGAAATACTTTACCATAGTCTGTTCCATGTAGGGTATCTAATGCATCTTTGTATTCTAGTAGTTGATCAAATAGATGACTATGGTCCTCACTCATCATAAACTCGAGTTGAGTTTGCATTCTTTTCCATTGTTCATTATCTCGCAGGTGATCATACGAGTCCCATTCTTTTTTCACTTTATCCTTTATGTCTTGCGGAAGAACTTTAGTACACATATAAGTTGGATACTGTGTCGTTCCCACATGAAACAAATAATTGTATATGCGACTAACCTTTTTAAAGTTTAATTTCAACAATTGATCTGCCATATATGGTATGTAATATACATTCATTGCATGGACCGTGGCCAGTATTCTTGGTTCAATATTGTCTGGAGTATCATCAAGGACCCGTAGATGTTCCTCTATCATGTCCCAATCACCTCCATATCTTACATAATCATTCTGCTTTCCAAACGCATCTATACTGACCATTAACTCAACTTTTTTAAATTCCTTCCACAGCTCAATAATCTCATCTGTGAGTATGGTACCATTTGTATGATATCTCAATTCAATATTTTTACTATACCCTTGTTTGACTAATTTATATATTAGCCTGAACTGTTCCCTAATCAACATTGGTTCACCGCCGGCAAATATTAAATGTCTAATATTAGGAAAGTATTGTTCGAAAGTATCCCACAGTTTGTCCCTCTTATACCATTCGAACAACCTGTGGTTCATATTTGCTTTTTCTCGCCAATCGTACTTTGCATCAGTGACAAGCATATCTCTTAGCTGTTTAGCGTCGTTAAACCATTTAGAACTATCTCTAGGACGACACATTACACATTGAAGATTACACGTATTGCCTAATCTAAAATCAAATGTGATCAAGTCTTCTGACAGATAACCATTCTCATCCGTCTTCGATATAAGATTCGCTATGTGCTCTCTACCAAGCTCTCTTAACCAAATCCGATTCTCGTTTTGTCTATGACTTCTTATTCCAGCTGCTTCTTCTTTCCAACAATATTCACAGGCAGGGTGTTGCTCTCCTTTCAACAAGGCCTGTCTAGCAGATCGGAAATATCCACTGTTCCATATCTGTGGAATGTCACAATCGGGATAATTTAGATTGTGTTCTGATGGTTTAGCCACACAACACAGCAATGCTCTACCATCCGTCCATGTAGCCATGTGTGTCCAAGGCAGCACACAGAAGTTTTTAGCCATCGTAGAAAACTTTTATCGCATGTTTCTGTTCAAACATTTTAACATCTTCTAAGTCATTAATCATAGGTTGGCCTTTTATATTGAGACTTGTGTTTAGTAAAACAGGACAGCCTGTTAGTTTATACCAGTGCTGTAGAATTTCAAACATTTGCTTATTGTTCGAATTCTTGCCAACTACTTGTACTCTTGAAGTTCCATCTTTATGAACAACGGCCGGTATCTTCTTTGGCTCCTTACACCGTACAGCAAATTGCATGTATTCACAACGATTATATCGAGGTATTTCGAAATATTCTTCTGCATGCTCTTCTAAAACAACTGGTGCAAAGGGTCTAAACTTTTGTCTCTTTTTAATAGTGTTTACTTGTTTCTTCATCTTAGCTGTTCTTGGATCAGCTAATAGTGAACGATTGCCTAGTGCTCTAGCGCCAAACTCTGCTTTGCCTGCTGCCACTCCCGCAATACCGTGGGCGTTCAAGTGCTCAGCAACTGGTTTAGGATCAATTTCAGGCAACTCATATCCAAGAAATGAATTGGTCCAATTCAACCTTTTCCTTTCAACCAATGCAGCTGCTCCTAGTGCTGCTCCTGCATCACCGGGATTCGGAGCTATCCAAACATTAGCTTTGAGTTGATGTCTGCAAGCATAGTGCATTGCTACACAATTCAAGGATACACCACCAGCAACTACAATATTAGAATTTATTTTAATAGCGTGGTGCACCAATTGATGTATAGCTCTGTTTATAACCAATTGAGCACTAGCTGCTATATCTTCATCTGTAGCACCTAGTAAGAATTCTTTAGCACCCTTGTGGTTATTCTCATTAAGCTGTGCTGTCATTTCTTTCTTGTACAGATGAGACTTACCATATGCGGCCATTCCCATTAAGATATATTCTTCTTCCATGGGCTTCAAGCCAACACGTTGAGTCATAGCAGAATAGAACAACCCTAAACTAAAGGGATACTTTCTACTCCATATGCGTTTATAGGTAGCCTTACCATTAACATACTTACACTTCCATATAGAAACTGTGTCAAACTCACCAATAGCATCAACGACAATACCTACTGCATCATCAAACGGCGACGTTTGAAATGCACTAGCTAAATGGCTTAAATGATGATAATGAGTAACAGATGGCTTCCATGCTAATTCCCGAGGCAGCCTCCAATTTAACTGGCCCGCTCGAAATTGTCTAAGCCGCTTGAGCCACGGCTTCTCATAAAATGAATTACATTCTATATTGTAATTGTTATCGATGTACTGTTTAAGGAGGGGAGATATTGTCTTGTCACCCTTAACCTTACTATATCGTTCGCTATGTGCCGCAAACAATATATCAGCTCCATCAACTACCGCTACCGCAGCGTCATGGAAACCTTCACTATATCCAAGGACTTGCACATTTGTTCTCCCCTATGGCTCATATATAAATGGATCATCTTTCTTGATATTTCGGACGCGGCGATTTATAATGATCGTCCGGATGCCTGTTCCCAACTTGCTTTTCCCCAACCCACTTGACCATAGAATATGGAACATTACATAGCCGACTAGCAGTCGTATATAAATCATCGTTTGTGTAAGACTGTCCCATATACAAATGAGATGCTTCATATAAGGCATCGATAACCTCTTCGTTAATATTTTTAGCATCTGTACCCATTTAATATTCTATGCTTCTTCAGTGGTTGGATCTCGGTCACCGGTTAAGGTCGCCAAGATCGTAACGAGTAGTGGATCTTTCTCTTTTCGCAGCCAAGTAACAATATAGTTGGCATCCATTTCATCAAAAACATGACCAGTTCCATCACTGTCGGCGAATGCAGTCTCTTGCAAATTAGCACAATGAAAACGAATCGTTGCATCTACCAAAGCAGCTAGCTGCAATACCCTCTTGTCAATGTGGTCCATGTCAGTATCATTATTAACAACGTCACTCATATCTATACTCCTTCAAAAGATATCATTTTTATATCATACTTCATATCTATTATTTAGTCAACATTAAAGTAGCTTTGTAGATCTCCTTTACGTTTTAAATCTAATGTAACACAGTGGAATCCTCCAGACAAGGTTCTCGCTTGTCTCATTGGTAAACCAATCGACTCTACTCCATGTTGATCTAAAATACTTCTTAACTCTTCTTGATTTTCATCCACGATAACAAGCTCCTCATTCACACTTAGTAAATTTAAGCCTATGTATTTGGAGCAAGGACTAATACCGTTTTGTAGATTGCTTCCCACATCTACTACATCTTTACCAGGAAAGAAAATCTTATCCCAATCCTTAAAGATACGTGGATAGTGATCTGGGTTCAATCTGTCTCCATTAAACAGAACAAGACCTGGTTTTAATGGTATTACGGTTGAATCGAAGTGTGAATACGAATAAAATTTCGGGCATAAATGTATTCTATATTTCGGTTCTAGTATAGTTCTTAGCCAAAAATATCCATGCATGTTTCCGCTATTACTAACTTGATACAGAAGATCTCTTCCCAATCTTACTATGTTTGGGGCATCAAATACAACTTCTCCATTAAGTAATGTAGGATCATCTAAGTTGTTTAGTTGGTAACCACTGTCTAGCAGCCTTGGTTTGGGAGCTGCGATCCACTGTGTTCCAGACATCATAGCATCCATCAGTCTTTCTCTCATAGACCACGTTTCAAATAATCTTGATCTCATAGGACTTGGACATTCTATAACCATATTATCTAATGGGAGCAGCAAGTCTCGCGGACAATATTGATACCATCCTGTCGTCTCCCAATCTGGTGTACTAAACTTCTTAGAGTTGTCAATTGTATCTGGTCTTAAAACATGAACACCCAATCCCACTAACGTATTTGTTAAATTGTCTAGGTCTTCATTGGCCTCACCAATTACAACATCTGCATGGCTACCTTCTAATGGTTTAATGTCATAGTAGGATTGATCTGCAAAACAGAAGCTGTGTGTACTCTTGTCAACTGTAGGAACTCGAGCATGTGTTGCTATTCCCACAACAACTTCTTTTAGTTGGTCCCAATCGTTATGTGATGATATTATTGTCATTTATCATTTGTCCAAGTTCATTAGATATACATACTCTATTAATGTTCGAGCTTCGATGATAGTCTCTCCAGTTATCATCCCCTAGACCAATTATAATTGAGTTTGTTTTTGTGAGTCTGTACTTTAATATAACGTCGTTATATAAGCCTTCAAACCTATTCCAGTTGTCGTCTAATTTCCATCTGTTGATTAATCTGTTTGCTATATTGATGTTTATCCATGGAAGCATCTGCTGCTCATTTGCAAGATCAATGCCGTCATCATGATACTCTCTCTGCCATCTTACGCCAACTCTTAAATTAGGAGCTCCTGGAAATGCTTTACTTATACTACAACAAACTGTATCGATGCACTCATATTTTAAATTTATATTCATGTTTTTAGCTACAGGCAGCCAGGCCATATCAACTAAAACAGGTATTCCCTTTTCTTCACACTCTGGTAGAACCCAATTATAGCTTCCGTGGCTGCCACTAAGACTAGATGGACAACTTAATATAACAGCATCACCAATATCCAGTGGTTGTATAGCAGTACTTATTTTAAATCCATTATGTTTTAAGGCTGCTTTGTGATAAGCAAATTCTCCTGGAAGGACTTTAAAGTGTTTATCTCTATGTCTCAGATAAAAGTGATCAAACGCCTGAACTGTTCCATGAACAAATGTCGCATGTTTAAACTTATCTAACCCAGATATTTTATTTCGTTCACTATCTATGATCCACTGGGTAAAATCATCAATGAAGGTTTTATTAGGCGAGTTGTCTCCACCTGGAGTTTTGCCACGAATGAACAGCTCATTGAGTTCTTTACTTTTATATTGCAATGGTATAGCATTATTTGTTGGCACTCATCTACTCCACTTATCATTCTTAATTATTTCTAACAGTTCATCCGACCAAGATTTGCTTGCTTCTTCTGTTAAGTGACTTGAATGTACCCCTTCCTCAACAAAATGTTCGACCGGTCCTGTATCAAGAAAACTTGGATTACTTAAATATTTTTCGTAACTGCTTCTGTCATCAGCCTTCCACCAAGGAAATATATTTCTGACAACATAAAATTTTACATTACTATAGAATCTTCTTTTCTTTTCCAACATACTTATCATGCTGTCGATATATATTTGATTTCTTTTGGTATTAAGTCCTTTTGAATAAAGAAAAGGAATAGCATCTTCTAGATCATGCTTTTCCATCCACTGGAGAATACTATAGCTTTCATACCAATTGGGTCCAAAACTCCACCCATCTATTCCCTTGTATGGACTGTGTTCGGTGGTAACTTCATCTATCGCATATTTAAATGTATGAGCTTCACATAGTCCAGCGGCTTCGTGTATTTGTTTTTCTATTCGATCAGTGCCTGTTAAGCAAACAATTATAGTATTAAAGTCGTGGTGTTTAAGAGCGTGTTCAACCTGCAGGTTAATTACAAAATTACTACATCCGACAATTCCAAGTATAATTGGATCCATGTTCAATTGTCGTGCAACGGTATTCATCCAATTCCATTCAACGTTGCCTGTAAGATCTAAAGCACTAAAACTATCACCACAAAATACTATATTGCTCATTTATTGTGGTCAGATGTCTTTTGGAACTCGATAACTTCTTCGTTATTTTTGGTCCATATTGTACTGAATCCTGAGATCTGCATTGTATATTTGGGTTCTAATCCTCCATTGGCAGACAAGTGGAGGTGGTTTTGTGTCCACATATTCCCTTCGCCGGACTTCCAAGGCTGACATATATCATCATCATGCTGTAGAAAGTGTCCCAGTTTCCAATCTTCTAGAAACATATTGGCTCTTACAATTACTTCATTTCTACACCGATCTGGGGTTTCTTTCCACATCATAAAGAATTCATCCTTGTGAATAGGAATAACACAACCTGGAGGCTGCATAATAGTAGATACAGATTGAATATCTATACCAAGTGCTTCACCCATTCTATTGAAGTTTTCTGTGTCTATGTCCCACCACACCTGATTGATAATAGTGTTTTCAAACTTATACGTTTCTGGAAAGCCACCATATTGATCATGAACATCTCTTTGCTCGTGGACTTGGTGTTTAATGCAACTTGTTGAATTTGTGTAATCTGCAGCCATATATTCTGTAAAATCACCTAGACCATATGGATTTAAATCAACTTGTGTTTTCATAGTGTTTCCCTAAACTCCTCTATTCTTTTAAAAATGTGATTTTTGTTATGCATGATAATCGGGGTGGCTTTTTTATACAGAGTCTCAATATCTCCCTCAACGACTTCTTTAAATATATTTAATGATTTCTTTAGCCTCTCTTCATCATTTTTTATAAGATCGTAGCTCTCATCCCACAAATCTCCAAATGTTTTGTATCCTTTTAACTGCAATGATTTTAACAGAAATGGAGGACCTATCATTACAAACATATGATTACACATCATAGCTCTGATTGTTTTTTCTGTAATCATATAGCTTTGTCTCTGATCGTATGCATCACCTTCTTGAATTAAACTTAAATAACTATCCTCATAATATTCAACCAATGATGATTGCTCTTCTTTAAAACCAAACCCCAAATTGTCTTTGTTGTATATTGCTCTTTTCTCTTCGGTTACTGGGTTACCATCTAGCACATAATCTTGACTAATCTTATCACTGTGGTTTTGTAACACCTCTTCAACGAACGGAAACTTTACTAGAGGTGTATTGTGCAACGATCCGTTCTTGGCTTCTGTATATAGATCATTAGAGGGCTCATTTACAGACTTGGAAGGCATTGATACGTATCCTTCTTTGTCTAAACCATTAGCTAACAGAAACATAAATGCCGCTATTCTTTCCGGTTGATATCTTCTGCACAAACTAATAAATTTTTTGGTTCGTTTGCGGTAAGGCTGTACCGCATGCAACACCTCCCCCAAGTCTCTCATCACAAGGGTTTCGTACATTGGAACATCTCTACTGGCTAACGGCAGTTTATTATCAGGATCAATCATTCTCCAAGGCGTCCAAAGCTCTGCTGATGATTTTCCGAGACCGTCTTGCATCACTATATTATTAAGTATGCGCCATATCTCATGAGCATCGCATTTCTCATTCAAACAAGATATAATTAACTTCGCGTTTCCTTCACGTATTAAGTTTAATATTTTAGGATCAAGAAAAGACATAAAATGATTCATTCCATATTGAAACAATTCTGGAAACGAATCAGCTGATGGTGATAGGTTAATTGTGTATACTATCCTACCCTTCTTTTTGAAGTGGCGGAACCACACGTTCTCTTTAAGGACCTTTGGATAATTTATGATTGAGTCTGCGTGAATTGGCACTTCTTGAACATGGTGATCTAGAAAGTCATTTCTTGTAAATTTTACGTTGGAGGGGCCAGCAATTCGCCATCGGTGTTTGTTATATTCATCGATCGACATATTAAATCCATTAGGGACGATACCTTCTTTGGTAAAGTTATCATACAGCGACAAATAAACCGGCTTTTTATCTAGGTAGAAGTCTGCCATAATTTATTTTCCTCAATATACTCAATAAGTAATCCGGCCCAATAATCGTGATAAGATTCAGGAGCGTGTTGAGACCACCTATGATTTCCATCCCAAATATTTTGTAGGTAGTAATTCCAGTAGCTATTCTGCTCGTCATTCAGACGAAAGTATCTCTCTTTGTCTATATTTTCTAAGTTAAATTCTCTAAGACCGAGAGCATGGTTGGCTGTAACTGCATCAAAAAACAGATAATTGACACCAATTTTTTTGAGGAAATCCTGCATTGCTATAATCATGTAATGCTCATGGCGCCACGTATGTTTGTCGAGCATTGCTGTTTTATAGTGTTGATCAACGCGTCTGAAGAGTGATGGCTCTGCAAAGCAACTTGCATCCTGTCCTGGGCACACGTGTACTACCTTGTCCTCGACGTGACAATACAGGGTATACCTTCCCGGACACGTCCAGCCAATCAAAGCAAAATGATTCTCTGGGTCCGAAATCTTTTCGAAATACGCCATCGTACTATCGAATATCCAATCGTTGCCCCACCCGGGACCAGAGATATTCATCATATCCCAGCCGTAGTGTTTTGCTATTTTGCCACCATACGCTTTGTGGGGATTTCCTGGGTGTCTAACACCATCAATTTCTGAGCCATTTGAATGGCTGCAGCCAGCAACAACAAGTTTCATTATATGAGCTCACCAAAATCCTTTTTAATAACGGTTTTGTTTACGTATACAAAGTCGGGAGGATCGCTTATAAGTCTGTACTCTATTCCTGCATTCAACAAGAATGCTTCGCCAGACATGCCGCCCCACTTTATGTTCCTCTCAGGGTCACTGTATTGTGTGTGCGTACCCCAAGGAGGAGTCTGTATATCAATACACCAACCGGTAGGTACAGCGATCGCCTCATAAAACACTGGGTGTTTTTCTCTCTCCCATGGGCCCTTGCCAGGAAACAACTTAATGATCTGTCGACTCAATATGTCTTTGGGTCTTACGCCAAGACTGGCATACAGGTTTGTATCGCAGACGAACCTATATTCAATCCTGTCTCCTTCCCAAACATATTGATTATCTACTAGTGTATAGTCAGTATGCTGTAGTTGATCTGATACCATTTTCTTCAAATAAGTAACATCACCTGGTGCAGTATCCTGGTATACTTGATCTATATTCATCGTTGTCCTCTATATAAAAAAATACCGGCGGCACCATGCCACCGGTATTTAGTTGAGGGAAAAAGTTGGAGACGGATTGGCTGTTAATTAAGAGCCATAAATCCGGCTGCAACAAGCGCCTTGGAGGGCGCGCCGAAACGATACTTGTATACCGTACGGCCCTTGGTGTCCGTCCGAGCATTGTTGTAAATCGTATAGCCCTCGCGGCGCAATTCCGAAATACGTGCTCCGACAGTAGTAGTAGAGCTGCCAAACCGAGCAGCGAACTGCTTAGCAGATACCTCAGCACCCGTAGATAGGGTATCGAGGATTTTGGTCTTCAAAGATTTAGTCATAGTTTACTCCTTGTTCAGTATATGACTATTTTCAGTGACTGTGTTTCCTGCAAGATGCAAGATCCCAGCCAGCAAAGTTGGATCCATGACAAACATGGTCACAACAACGCCCATGAGAAGTCCCCAAAAGAACTTCATAACTCACCTTCAATCTCTCTATATTTTTCTTTGATAAAATTGGAATCAACGAACTGCATAGTGCCCTGAACGTACTCAAACACCTCTTGCTCGTTTTTGGCTCCAGACTGTAGTGCTTCCTCGATATGTTCTTCCATATCGATCATCCAATCGCCCATTCTACTCATGATTTAGATCCTTGTAAATAGAAAGGTTCTGGCACATCTCGAGTAACGATGGGGACTCGTGCCCACCATTCTCGAATTTCTCTTGAGCAAGATCAGCAGCTTTTTCTTCACTGTGTCCTTGCTCAAGATAATCTTCATACCAGCCTTCAACCATAGACATTATACTGCTTGGCAAACTCATAATCTCTCCTTTTCTTTTCTCATACTCTATCATCACCTTGCCTACAGTTTTAGTCAACAGGAAAGTTTATCGCAGATTACTGTGATTTAATAGCATTAATCTCAGCAGCTGCACGCTTATCGTCGCGATTATTTTTCGAATCTACTTGGCTATTCAACTCACGAAAAGCGACAGAGGCCCGCAATCGAGCATACAGAGCTCGGTTTTTCTTGATCTCATTGACGAGCAAGCGATTCGCTTCACCCATCTGATACTCAAGAAGTGCATATGTCCGATAATACTTACCGGTAGGAACAATCTTTGTTTCGACCGGATAATACCCAGCAACGTTGATCTGAGCTACAACATTGCGCGTAGCCTGTTCCATTTCAATTAAGATAGCATCACTACCTTGCTCACCAACTTCAGTTACGAAGTGTTTGGTCTGGGTAGACAACTCACCACCAATGCGATCAGCCAATGTTCTCTTTGCAAACAGAATTGACTTATCGAGAGACATCTGAAGGTCGGTACTTACAGCTGTACCAGTACTAAACACAGAATCCTCTTTCGAAGGCAGCTTCTCCATCCAATCAGGCATCTTATCAACTGTCGTTGCTACCTTCTCGGGCTGGGTCATGTCTGCATATTCAGTAGCACAACCAGCTAATCCTAACGCTACAATTGCTGTAGACGCTAAAGCAAGTTTCTTAATGTTCATGGTCTATTCCTCAACCTTGATTTTCACATTACCACACTTACCAGAGAGAATGTCATTTAGGTTAACAGTCCCTTGGCAAGTACTTTCACGCGCTTCCATTTCACGAAACGCAGCACTGCGCTTCGAATCGAAGTCATCCAAATCGTGAGATCTGACTCCTGCTTTCCAGGAATCTACACGACTTACACCTGGTACATTAACCGCCAGGCGGTTAATATTAGTCCAAGACCCATTGTCATTGGCCAGAGTACCAGCCACGACCGGGCATGCAGCAGCTACTTTGTCAGCGCTTTTGCTTCGTCGTTCCATTCTACCAAGCATTCTGTTGATAGATTCGACGACCTGTGTATGTGATTCAAACGGACCGATCTCAAACCCAGTCCCTATAAATTTTTGCATCATCTCTAGATCTTTGCAGTTAACCTTAGGGGGATTGGCCAGGACCATCATTCCACGACTAACATCATCAGAGCAAGTAACAGTCATTTTCAGAGGAGCGTTTTCTGCTGCGCGTGCATCATTATCACACGTCATAAGCATAGCAGAAGCAGCTAGTAATGCTAACGGCGTCTTAATCATGATATTTCATCCTATATATTTTCAAACTATATATATTCTAATGTCGATTGGAGTACCAGTCAACGGCTAAACACAACAGTTAAGAAAGCGCCAAATAGATCCTTTTTAAATCTATTTGTATGAGGGACGAGTCCATTCCGCTGATCGACCCCTCTTAAATAAGCTATCCATGCTGGACATCTAGGATCTGCTACAATGTATCCGTCCGAAGCTCTCTTATAGCATCCTGGAGTCGGTTCAACCTTGGATACCCTAGGTACGACCGGTGTAGGCCTACCATTAATCGTTCTTTCAACACAAACCTGCTTTCGGCTAGTGGTGATATGGCCGGTAACACTTTCCTCAGTCACTATTTTATACTCGCATCGAACCTCAGCAGATGCTGGTGAAATAGCAATAGCGCTAACAGTCAAAAATGCGGCCGCAAAATACTTTCTCATTTTACACTATCCTGTTGATGCCGTCTCTTATTCCACCACTTCTTAGACAGCGATTGTACAGCTCTCTTCTCGATCTCAGCAATGGGAACTATATCACGATCACCATCCTCGTCGATTTCCATTCTAAGAAAGCCATCCTTTTCCAAGCGGTCAAGGAGATCGTCTACAATTCTATCAATCACGCGATGGTAGGTTACATAGGAACCAACAAAAAATGCTGATCCTACACATCCAACTGCTAAAAGTGCGTTAATTATAACTGTGGTTGACATACATTACTTTCTATTCTTGGTCCGAGAGGTTGGATTCAAACCAACGATCTCTTGCTCCCAAAGCAAGCGGATTAATCATGCTTTCCCACTCTCGGTCAAGAATTACCCGTTGTATTTCTTGAAAGATTTCAACGGATCCGGATCATGATTGAGATAGCATTGG
>Ga0208299_1001358_pt1 | contig 18490 bp, 28 predicted proteins | sample 15_taG_FD_184089 | JGI IMG/M metagenome (GOLD analysis project Ga0208299, IMG submission 184089) | Marine viral communities from the Subarctic Pacific Ocean - 15_ETSP_OMZ_AT15312 metaG (SPAdes) (version 2) | ecosystem: Environmental > Aquatic > Marine > Oceanic | place: Pacific Ocean | collected...
CAGTAAAAGCAATCAAAGCAATATATAATCTCCTTAAGAATAGTAAAAATTCAATTGAGTTTTCTAAAAAATTATTAGAAATGGCATCTTCCGAAGATGCCCTGGAAACATTTTCTCTTAAATGGCGGACAAACCCAGCCGAAATACAGTCAGAAGACACAAATAATATAGAGGATATTTATTTAGATGAAGTTAAGCAGTATTTTAAAAAGTATTTAAAAAGAGATTGAAGTTCTAGATACTTTGCTTACTACTTAAGGATAATGGGGGTGTAGCTCAGTTGGGAGAGCAACGGCTTTGCAAGCCGTGGGTCGCAGGTTCGATTCCTGTCACCTCCACAATAAAATAATTAATCGCATTTACACTCTTCTTTATTTTCTACACTATCAATAATTTGATTGATAGTTGATTTAGCGGTTGATATCATAGCCAGTGTTGCAAATAATATCGCCGTTAGTGCAAGTCCAATGAAAATCATGGACATTTTATTTTTTGGATCTAGTGTTGTATACATAACAATATTATAACACGAGCCGAACCATTTGTCAAGAAAAAAAGCCATCTTGGTTTTTTTTCTTATATTTACCTATAGGAGGGTTTTCAAATGGATTGGAGACGAATTTTAAGTTTGGCAGCACTTATAAGTGTGGTTGCATTTTGGATTAGCATGTGCACTGGGTGCGAAAGGGATACAAGCAGTATCATTGATTGGGATAATTGTTCTCAGTCGATTGACGATCATCCTTGCGATTTTACCCTGATTGATCAACACGGTGAAGAATTTAATTTATATGATCATATCGGCAAGATAATTATTATAGATCTTAGTGCGGTCTGGTGTAGCCCTTGTCAAAAGGCGGCAACCGAAGTAGAAGAATTACAAAAAAAATATGAAGATGATATTGTATATATTACCATCCTCATTGAAAATTCGGGTGGTAACCCGCCTACGACTGCTAATGTATCTTCTTGGGCGCGCCGCTATGGAATTAAAAATGCACCAGTTCTTGGGGCAAGTAGAAATTTTATATCCGATGACCCCAATGTTGGCTGGTCACTTATGGCCTGGCCTCAATTTCATATTATTAATAAGGATTTGATTTTAGTGGAAAGTTTTAAGGGCTTTTCCTCAGGAAGAATGGAATCCAAGATACAAAAGCATATAGAAATGTCTTCAGAGAGCCCCTAGCTGCTTGTGGTATTGTTTGAAAAATAATAATAAAGTGCTTTATTGTTGAATATTTAAATTGTATACAAGGCATTTGAGGAGCAAAATGTTAGAAAAATTAAATGCCAACTTTTGGTTCTGGGTGATTATTGCTTTTATTAATATATCAATTCTTTCACTGGTTATAAAGACGGATAATAAATTTACTTGCACTTTTGTGTCATGTATGTTATTCTTGAGTTTGGCTAAATCTTTAAGGTGTACCTTCGATATGGAAAAGAATGAAAGGTAAAATAATTAAATTTATTGAGCACCTCACTAAGTGGAATAAAGCGGAATATTCCGCGATAATTATTGATCACAGAAATGGTTATAATGTGAGAAAGTCATGGAGTGATAAATCAAAATTTATTGAGCGTACTCTTGTAAAAGTTCATTGGCTGCGAGAGCCGTCGATTAAACCAGCTTCTGCCTTGCGGCGGATGTCTTTAGATTGGAATATGGACCCTCAATATTCTTTCGGATTTGCAGAAAATAAAAATAATTATGTTATAGATGAATGGGATGAATTTAAGTCAGAGTGGTATTATTTTGATATTTTTGAGGTTGTTGAATAATGTTTTTTGAAAAATGGTTTGACAAGGGAGATTTAATTTTATATGAGCCAGAGTATAATTTTGCCCTTTATGATGAATTTGATAAATCGTATACTATGAAAGATTGTGGTGAATCTGAAATATGCATGTTTCTGAGATATGTGGAGGTTGATAGGTTTGATAGCTGCAGAATATATGTTGTGAGCAGTGGAAAAATTTTAATTGTTCCCCAACATCAATTAAAATTGCTATCTAAAAATGGGTAAAGTTCCAATTTGAAAACTAATTAATAGTATGAAAGATTTAACAAAAGAAGACATTCTTCAAATTGTCAAAGAATCCAATAAGGAATCTTTAGATGAATATTTTACATCCAATGCTGATCGGGCAGTCGCTGCACGAGAAGAAAATTTAGAAAGATATCAAAGTTTTGTGCAGGGATCAAAGAATTTCCTTGATCAAATAATTGAAAAGGCTAAAGGTGAATATGAGAATAATATTATTAATGACGCCGATATCGAATATTTAATTAATGATCAGTGTGAGAGGGCTATTCAGAATGTTGAGTATATCAAGTCCAGTCTTATGGCACTTAAATCAACGGGCATTCACCCATCAGAAACTGGTCCAGTTTATCCAACTAGTCGGTATGAGGAATAAAATATGTGGTATTCCGGCAGCGGAAACAATGTCGAAATAGAGCATATATTTGAAGAAATAAAAAATCACTCAAATAAGAATGGTATCACTTTTATCGGGTGTGATAGCCAGATCACTCGTAATTTGTGCACATTTTCTACCGTTATATGTCTCCACGGTGCTAATAATCAACAAGGCGGATATTATTTTTTTAAAAAAGAAAAGGTGAAAAGAAATTCTTATCCAACCATGGTTTTGAGATTATTAAAAGAGGTAGAATTATCAATTCAAATGGGTTTTAAAATATTAGAATATAATCCCGAGGCAGATATTGAAATACATATTGATGCAAATTCTAAGAAAGAGGCACCCACTACCAAATTTGCAGATATGTTAATGGGATATGCAACAGGTGCAGGATTTAGATGCAAAATAAAACCAGATGCTTGGGCATCCAACTCAATTGCAGATAAGCACTCAAAATGAATTATAGAGATCTGCCAGTTATAGGGGAAGATTTATTAAGCCGATATACGGTCGGTGATCTTGTGAAATATTGTGGAGATGATCTTTTAAATATAAAGACGGGTATTATTTTAAATATTTATACTCTAGCTTTATCAGAGAGGATGTTCCCGCATGCTGATGTTTATGTGCTTGGGGAAGATAAACAGGAAAGTGTTTTACTTGGAAATTTGACCATTCTTTCCAAAGTTTCGAACTAATTATAGTTTAGGAAGCTTTGGGATGAAAATAATTAATAATTCAAATAGAGATATTAGCGAGATTACCAAGATGTTAGAGGATTTTTATCCTTTCGCACGTGATAGGCTACAATTTGATAGCGACCCTCAAATTAATTTTGAATCAGATATTAAAAATGGTGAGAAATTATTAGGTAAGACTGCTTATTATGATCCGGCAAATATGTCCGTTAGTGTATTTGTTGATTACCGACATCCAAAAGATATTATGAGATCTATTTCCCACGAATTAGTCCATCATGCTCAGAACTGTGATGGTCAATTTGATAAAGTTTTAAGTGTTGGAGAAGGTTACGCACAAAATGATAAACATTTAAGAAAAATGGAAGAAGATGCCTATTTAAGGGGAAACATGTGTTTCCGCGATTGGGAAGACGGCTATAAAGAACTGGGTGCACTACAGGAACATCGAGAACGATTATATTATGAATTATTAAGGAGATTTAAATAATGGCAGTTATATGGAGTTGGGCTTTTGGACCAGAAACCCCGACGCAATTACAGGATGATATGGGGTGGACTGTTAGTAGCACAAATACATCATATGTCCAGGCTCGAACGGATTATGTCTATTCTTACCCCGGTTCGCCTACCAGATATGCTATGGCCACACGTGGGGGTTCAAATAATGTGCACACCCCAACTGGGTTCTTCTCTTCGGCTGGTTGGGCTACTTGCCCTATTTTTGCGAAAGATGGGTGGAACGCTAATGCTAGTTATCCCTTAATAGAAGCAGCGGGGAATACACAAGCGGCTAAAATATATTGTTCAAATGCAGGTACAGGCGAGCTTACACTGTATATCTCCTCGGACACCTGGCCATATAATAGCGATGTTGTTTTATCGGGCTCATATTCATTTAATGATTGGCACTACATCGCCTTAAAATATGATTTTTCTGGCACAACAGGAAATGCGGAAGCCTGGATTAATGGGGCCCTTGTTGGCTCTATAACATCATCTTATGTATCCAGTGCACCTGCATCGGCCGGCCGATATAAAACTGGAGGATTTTCAAGTAATGTTTGGGGCATTGAGGCTTCATATACTGGACAAATTGTTGTATATGATACAGGATCTTTATCTTCGGGAAATCCCTATGATCCAGTGTATTGCACAAGATTAAATCCTACAGCCGACACCGCAACATCTGGAACTTGGACCCCTAGTGTGGGCTCTGACGATTATGCTGTTCTTTCTTCTTCTTTTGATTCAAGCACTCATACTGTTAATACAGGTGCCTCCAGTGGCGAATTTGTCACCTGTCAGGCTTCAATTGATATTGCAACACAGATAGGTACATCTCCTGGTATGATATCCGGAATAACTCTGCATGCATGGGCATCCGGATCTGGATTGAATGGAAAAGCTGCTCTGAGCAACAACAATACGCAATATGATTATGGTGATGTTATAACACCAGATATAAATGATCCAACCTATTGTTTTTTTACGGCTCCTAAACAGGTTCAAGCACTGGCGCAGGACTGGCAAGGGGCAGATGTACCTTATATGAGATATGAATTAACAGGGAGTTAAAACGATGGCGACAGGCTCTGCCATAAATTTATTTGGTTCTGTTGTTCACAATGCAACTCCTCCAACGGCTGCTGCAATTAATTTATTTGGTTCTGTTGTTCACGATGCAACTCCTCCAACGGCTGCTGCAATTAATTTATATGCATCGGTAGTTCACGATGCAACTCCTCCAACGGCTGCGGGGATTAATCTATTTGGCTCTGTTGTTCATAATGCCGCACAAATATCAGGAACTGTAGCGGACATTACTGGAACAGTTGGAAATCCCGCGACTTTTGATGGCACACCAATGGGTGTATCAACATCCTCTGTTAATTATCAATGGTCTTGGCAATCTGTTCCTAGCGGAAGCGCGATTGTGAATGCCTCCTTCCCGCTGCCAGACAGCGGATCGACAACACCAGTTAATATGTCTGGAAATGTCGGCTTGTGGCATTTTGAAGGAAATGCAAACGACACGAGCGGAGAGGGGAACAACGGTACGGTAAGCGGGGCCACACAAGTTGCGGGTAGGGTGGGCTCGAATGCTTATAGCTTCGATGGTATCAACGATTACATCACCGTGCCAAGCACTGGAAGCCTTCAAATCGCTAGCGACATATCTATAGCTGTGTGGATAAAGGCTGACAGCTATGCCGAGTGGGAATCCATTATACAATACTCGAATCCCGGCGAGGCAGAAGCCGATAATTATCTCTATAATATAGCCTGGGCCAATACGGGTGGAGATATACGTTTCTTCTGGGAGTATGGCGGTGGAAGTAATGTCTGGACGGATTTTAATACTAATCTAAATACCGGGCAATGGTATCACCTTGTGGCTGTTAGAAATACTTCTGAAATGAAAGTTTATTTGTATCTTGACGGTGCACTGTTTAGCTCGCAGACATATTCAAATAATCCAACAGGTGGAACTACTTCTCAACTACGGATAGGTGCAGACAGTTCGGGGTATTACTTCGACGGCACAATTGACGAAGTTGTCCTATGGAATAGAGTACTTTCTCCACTGGAAATAGATCAAATATATTTCTTCCAATCTGGTTCATGTGCATCCGGGTCCGTGGGACTCGGAGAAACCTTTAGTTTTACACCAGATGTGTCGGGCACTTATTCCATTGAACTAGGATTAACTGACGGTGTTGCAACACCAATTAGCGGGAATGTTGATGCTGTAATTAGCGACAGCCCACCAACTCCTCCTACTGGATCCGTTATTATTGGATCAAGCCCAACCGTTAATTTAGTAGAATCCAAGAGCCTTGGCTATATATTTAATACATATAAAATACAAAATCTCTCCGTTCAAAGATCCAGAACATCCGAACAAGTGCCATTTAAATTGGGAACAAAAGGAAAGCAGAGCTTAAGAAATAGAACCAATTCAGAATTTACGGGCTCAAGTTAAATTTAAAACTATTTATTATATGTTAAACCTTTAAAAGGAGCCACTAAAATGGGTAAAAGAAGAAAAAGTTTAAGAAGAGAACAATTGAGATCTGCGGCTCAAAAACAGAAATCAACATTAGATGTTTTAGTTCCTAAGCCGGTGGCTGCAGCACCAGCACCAACAGTAGCACCAGCATCACCATCGTTGCCCAAAGTAGTGCATGCTGCAGATTTGACTTCTACAGTGTCTCCAAAAATTGCCAAAGCGAAGCCTATTATTAAGAGTGTTGCGGCAAAAAGAACGGCTGCTGCCAAAAGAAATGTAGGAAGAAAAGGAGCGACCAATAAGAAATGAATTTCAATGATTTAACAAGAAAATTTTTAATGGGAGAATGGAAACAAAATGTCTCCATTATGAGTCGTGCTCGTGCGATTAAAGAGGCGATAGAAAGTTTGAGACCCAGAACCATTAAAGAGAGGCAACGAATAGAGGTCGCTCTAGAAAATTTGTCTCATCTACGGAGAGGTTATCGCAAATTGGAAGAACAAAATAAAGTCATTATGCAAGAAAATGCTTCGCTTAATGAAAAATTGAATTTGTTAGAAGAAAATAAGGAAGAATAATAATGGGCGGTCTAGCTGGACATATGACTCATCTTTATGAGAATCCTCGCCTTACATTCTCTAAAATAAAGAGTATACTTCAAAATGCTGCTGAAGGATCATTAGAGGGAACCGAAAAGACGGATGGTCAAAATATTTATCTTTCCTTCTCGGTTTCAAATCAGGAATTAGAATTCTCTGATGGTAATGCAAAAGCAGCCAGAAATAAGACTAATATTAAATCTGGTGGAATGAGCATTCGGCAGCTGGCTGATAAATTCTCTTTTAATAAAGCTTTAAAGAAATCTTTTTCTCAGGCTCTTAGGGATTTTGAGAGAGTGATAAAATCTTTCCCAAGAGCAAAACAAGAAGAAATATTTGGACCAAATACTAATATATATTATAATGCTGAAATTATAAATCCAGAAACGGCTAATGTTATCAATTATGATTCCAAATTAGTATCAATACACAGGGCAGGAGGCGCCGAGTTTAATAAAGAAACTGGCAGTGCTGTAGAAGTAGAAATTACAGATCCAGATACTGGTGAATTGATTACTGGACCCAAAGATGTTTCTAAACATGCTCAAACTTTATCTGATGAGTTGGATAAAGTGCAGCAAGATATAGCTGGTAAAAAATTTAAGATTGAAATGGATGCGGTCTTTAATTTAAAGGCTATCGAAAATAAAGAGGCATTAAATAAGGCATTATCGGAAATTGAAGAAGAAATCTCTTCTGAGGGGATCTCTGATAGTCAAATGGTTATTGAATATATTATGGCCAGGATTCTCTCTATGATTAGAGAACGCGGGATGGATATAGATGAGGAGACTGAAAGTCTTCTTTTAAAAAGAGTTCTTCTTTCTAATCCATCTTATAAAGCCGCTTATGGTTATGATAAGATGCCAAGAGAGTTGGATCCAAGAAAAATAGTAAAAAATGCTGCTGCAAAAGATAAAAATTATGCCATCTATATTATCAAAAATGCAGATAAAATTTTAAAAGATGCTATAGATCCAATAGAATCAACCATTCATGATTTTACTGTAGAGATGCTCAAGGGATTAGAGAGCTTATTTATATTGGACAATAAAAAAGAGGCCAATAGGCTTCAGAAAGAGGTGGCAAAGGCTATTAAAGCCATTGAATCCTCTGGAAATGAACAAGCATTGGAAATACTCCAAAAACAAATGAATAAACTGAAAAGTGTGGAAAATATTTCCACAGCCGCAGAGGGATTTGTATTTGACCATGATGGCTGGACTTATAAATTTACAGGAAACTTTGCGCCTATAAACCAAATTCTAGGTTTGTTTAAGTATGGCAGAAAGGGAATCCCGCCTTTATCTAGCTTAACAGAGGGGATGGAAGAGGAAGCAAAAAGAAAAATTGTTCTATATCCCGGCAGATTCCAGCCGATGGCCAGACATCATGTAGAAGTCTTTAAATCATTACAAGAGAAGCACGGATCAGAGAATGTTTTTATTGTAACTTCAAATAAAACAGCACCTCCAAGATCTCCTTTAAATTTTGAAGAAAAGAAAAAAATTATGATCAAGCATGGTATACCTGACTCACAAATTTTACAGGTAACTTCCCCATACAAAGTGGGAGACATTGCAGATAAGTTTGATCCGGAAAGCGATGTTATTGTTTATGCAGTTGGCAAAAAAGATATGGAAGAAGCTCCTCGTTTTAGAAATTTAGACGGTAAAAAGAAGGATGGTTCGCCAACATATTTTAAATCTTATGATAAAAATCGTGATGATCTACAGACTTTTGATAATCATGCATATATTATGGTAGCTGACCATATTTCAGTTCCTTTGCCTAATGGCGAAGAGATGAGTGGATCTACACTCCGAGATGCAATGAGAAACCTCACACCAGAGAGCTTTGAAGGGGTCATGGGTTGGTTTGATAAAGATATATATGAGATGCTAAAGAGTAAAATTAAAAAACCCATATCAAGCCTCTCAGAGGAGATATTATCAATTGTAGAAAGCATCTTTTATGATAGAGAGAGAAATAATATTTTAAAAGAAGAAGAAGGGAAGCCCTTTAAGGTGGGTAGGGGAACGGTTACTACATCACAGCTCGCGAAGGCAGAGAGGGAAAAGTCAAAAGCAATTGCCAGTGGAGAGACCCTGTCCGGTATTGATGGGAAAGAGGGTGCCATTTTAAAAGATGTTGAAGCTGCTCTGACAAAAATCGCAGATGAGAGTGATTTAACTATTTGGAGATCTCAATTAGAGTCTCTTTTCAAAAGAATGCTTAAAAAACTCGAAGATTCGCTAGTGTCTGATGAGGGTGAGGAATCCGAAACGGGAGTTCAGGCCGAAAGAATTAATATTTCTGGATATTATGGGGATCCGCCGAGGCATGGGTCACATGCTCCAAAAGAAGAGCCTGATCCAAAAGAAGAGCCTGATCCAGAAACATTTAAAGACAAAATGAAAAATGATGATGATTCAGATGATATGGAGCTGGAAGAGATCTCTTCTGTGTCCGCCGGAGCTAATATTGGATATGCATCAGGACAAGAAATTATAAAAAGAAAAAGAAAAAATAAATAACTATTTATTTATGAATTCTGGAGATTTATTTTAAAATGATTAATAGAAAAGATTATATAATGGAACAAATGCTACGAGAGAATATCCGAAGGGCTATTAGCATTGTACAAAAAAGAAAGCTTAAAGAAGAGAAATATGTTAGAGATATCGTAAAATCTCTATTATCTGAGGCAACGACTTTTAAATATGAGTATTTTTCCCTCAATCAATTAGCCCACTTTATTAATGAAAAGGTGGGAAGTCTTCAAAATACAAGTGGCAAATTTCCTTTTAAAGAAGATTATACTGATTTATCATCAAACCATGAAGATAGAGAAACCTATTTGGAATACATCATAGATTTTGCTGAAGAAGATTTTAAAATCATTGATGCTGATAAAGAACCAATCCCTCTTAGTCAAGCCTTTGTCGACAAGGGATTTGTATATGATGAAGAAGAAGAATCTGAAGATGAAGAAGAAGACAAGATGATAAAGCTTAGTATTGAAGATCTTGAAGATTCTGGTGGTGATATATCAAGACAGCCCGAAGAAGAGCCTGAAGAGGAAGATATATTTTCAATTGGTGAGGATGGGGAAATTATAGAAAATGAGGAAGATGCCGGCCTTCAAAGATTCAGTAGAGAATCATATAAAAAAATCGGAGCAGATCTACGCAGATATTATGGTCTTGTTAAGAAAAATGATGTTATTAAAAAACCTGTTATTATTGATAATAAAGAATATGCAGCTGGAGAATTATCAGAAAGGGATTTATTTAAAATTTATTTTAAGAAAAATTTAATTCTATGGGCAGAGAGATATGAAGATGAATTTTTCAGTGATCATCCAGAAGCACAAGTTGATATTGAATCTGAAATAGAACAAAATGACAACACTGAAGAAATTTCAGCTGATTTTAATTCAAATGACGAATTTGGGAATGGGGATACCGATAGCCTTTTTTAAAATAGTTGAAAAAAGTACTTGACAAGATTTTTAAAACCGTGTATATTATTATTAATCACACTAAACATGCTAATCATTCTTAACACTCTATTCACTCTAATATATAATCACTCTTATTATTCTTAACACTCTATTCACTCTAATATATAAAAGAATATATAACCATTATGTCTAATTGGAAAAGAAAAAAGAATTATAATGGTAAAAATAAAAATTATAGCATTATAAATAAACTCAGAAAAGAACGGAAATCTTCTGAAGAATTTGAAATAATGTTAAATAATTTATCCCTAGAAGAAATAATAGCACTAAAGTTAGAACTCTCTTCTTCTATGATATCCAGTAGGATGTATGGTCTTCCCATATGGAAGAATTTACTGCACGTGGTGCAAGATGCAGTTCTAAAATATGCTTTATCAGCAACAAGAACACAGGCAGAATCCATGAGAATGTTGGGGCTTAAGGAATCTCATTTGCACGAGCTTAAAAAAAAATATAAGCCTGAAGATTATTTTCTTGACGAAGAAGGAGATTAGCGTTATAATTATAAGTGAAGTTTTTGAGAAAAGTGTTATGCTATAAACATCAATGGTTCATTGTCTCTAACGAACCACGGGAATTAGAAGGGGGTGATTTTTCTTTTGTGTAATAACCAAATATTTAACTTACAGCAATTTATTACACATTCCCAAAACCACAGAGAGGCTAAGAAGCTGGCAATCTGAGTGAACCGGCACTTTTCTTTATTTTAAAATTTAAATTTGGACATTGGAAAATGAAGGAAAAAACAGAGCAAGATATCATTGATTTAGCATATGCGACCTACGGGCCGTATATAGAAATAACAGATGAATTAGAAATTCTTTTTAAGAGTGACGGCGGCGGCCGCCACTTACAATATTCGGTCCTGACTCATGATAGTGCCAAATATCTGAGAGAATCAATTCCCCATACTTTTGAGGGATTTCGAACGATAGTTATATATACGATGGAAAGGGACGAGAGTTAAATGAAAAGATTGATTGTCTCAGATACACATATCGGCTCACGATTTTGTAAAAAAGACGATCTAATCAAATTATTACAAGAAACTAAATATGATCAACTAATATTGAATGGAGATATAATTGAGTTTCTTAAAATTCCAACATTTACCCCACTGGTTATGGATATAATAAGGGGAGTGGATTTCACAAAAGAAATAATTTATGTCATAGGAAATCACGATATTAGTTTGTCAGGGTTTATCGGGCAAACATTTAAAAATGTAAAATTTGTCAAAGAGTTCTTCTTTGAAGAGGGCGGCCGCACTTTTAAAATAGAACATGGAGATAAATATGAAAGAGGAATTGTACATTCAAGAGTTCTAATGAAAATAATATCAGCCGCTCAGGATGTTTTAGAATTATTTTTCAATATTAATTTATCGGATTGGTATACTAAATTAAAATTTAATAAAAGAAAGGTCAAGAGGCTTTGGGATATTATGGATCTCAATGAAGATATTGATGTTCTAATAATGGGACACACACATGTTCCCGAAGTACTCATCTGGATTGATGAAGAAGAAAATATAAAAACATATGTTAACACAGGCGACTGGGTTAGTCACACAACATATGTCGAAATCATCGACGGTGTTATTAGATTGAGAAATTTTTTAAAAAAATAAATATTTGCATATATTAAGAAATTGCTTGACAAACAGATTCAGATATAGTATATTAATAGAGTAGGACCCTTAGCTCAGTTGGTCAGAGCACCCGGCTCATACCCGGAGGGTCGTAGGTTCAAATCCTACAGGGTCCACCAAGTGCCCATAGCTCAACCGGAAGAGCAACAGCCTTCTAAGCTGTAGGTTGCAGGTTCGAGCCCTGCTGGGCATACCACTTCACAATAAAAAAGGAGAGAAAAATGAAAGATATGTTTTGGGCTTCTGTGCCACACCCTATTGTTGGCTCTGAATTTGATGACTCGAAGTCCGATGATAATAATAAAATTGAATCCAAGGGAAATAGAATCTATTATTATACAGAGGTCTCAAGAGGAAAAAATCTTTCTTTAAATATGAAAATTCATGAAATGTCGCAAGATTTATTAGACCGTGCGTCAAGATTACAAGTTGATCCAGGAAAAATTAATCTTCATATTAATTCATATGGCGGCTCTGTCTTTGCAGGATTTTCATCGGTTGATTATATTATTAATTCTAGAGTTCCAATTGTTTCGATTATCGAAGGTTGTGCCGCGTCAGCCGCCACAATTATGAGTGTAGTTGCCAGTCACAGACAAATCAATAAGCATGCATATATGTTAATTCATCAATTGAGTTCTGGGATGTGGGGTAAATATCAAGAACAAAAGGATGCGATTGAGAATAATGATCGCTTAATGAAAATGATTATTGATATATACGGAGAGCATACAAAAATCCCCAAAAAGGAACTTAATAAATTACTTAAGCATGATTTATGGTGGGATGCCGATACATGTCTTAAATACGGATTGGTCGATGAAATTATTTAAAAAATTTTTAAAAAATTATTTGTTTTTTGGTGTCGGAGTAATTTTCGGCTCCATAATAGCAACTTTGGTTACTTACACGGTTTTTGCAATTAGTCATGGCACACCATCTGCGGCAAAAGTTCTACAGATTCAGAAATGTTTGGAGCAAAAAATAAATGAATAAAACACCATATGATACAGTTATGATCTCCGGCGGCTTCGATCCAATTCATGTTGGTCATATAAGATTAATCCGCGAAGCTTCCAAATATGGAGAAGTTATTGTTGCAATGAATTCAGACGAATGGATTTTTAAGAGAAAGGGATTTAATTCTATTGGATTCAAAGAGAGAAAAGAATTCTTAATGGCAATAAAAGGTGTTGTCGATGTTGTTCCCGTAAACGACGATGACGGCACTGTTTGTTCGGCCCTGATTGAATACAAGCCTACATATTTTGCAAACGGCGGAAGTAGAAATGAAAAAAATACTCCAGAAAAAATCGTTTGTGATGAGCTTAATATCAAAATGTTGTGGAAGATTGGTAGTTCTTGGGGCCCAACATGTTGAAAAAATTATTTTTTAAAACAGCTAAAAAATCTGTTTTTATCACTTGGTGGTCTATTATTGCCGCCGCAATTTTAATATATTTTTGTTATTATGGGGTTTTTCCGAATAATAACACATAGTTACTAATATGAACTGGTTCTTGTATATCATAACAGAAGATTTTGTCGACGAAGACGGCAACACTATAAAATCCGGCCAAGCTGGGGTAGGCGAGTGTTCGATGTCTCCGGGAATAAGAGATGCTCATAACGGAATAATGTATGTTGTTCCTGGGCGATATGTCCGTGACCAAATAAGAAAAAGAAAAATAAAAATACATCCTTCAGCAGGTGTGGTTAGAAAAATAATTGAAGAATATTATAATAAAGAAGAAATTATAGAAATATCAGCAAACGACAAAAACTTTTTTCTAGATTGAGGTTGAGATGAAGATAAGAGAAAACACACCATGTTTTATATCCACTATGGGTCATAATAATTTTTGGTATCCAATATTTTCCGCCACCGGTATGACATATATCACAGAAGAAATAACAGATCCTGAATTTAAATCATGGACCTGTGGAAATTCTAATTTAAAGGCTCTCTTATTATCCCCAACACATCTTAAAGATGTCTACGGCGACCCAAACAAACAAGTTGTCGTTTGGATTCATGACCGCGATTTAAAAAACACCCGAAAAGGCGACTAAATGCTCTCATATAAACTAGTTATAAGAGTATGACAGAAAAGACCTATGTAATAGACACCAGCGCGTGCCTCACAGATGCATCCTGCATTTATCACTATGGAAATCATGATATTGTTATTCCAATGAAGGTGTTGGAGGAAATAGATAATCATAAAAAGAGACAGGACTCCGTAGGAGCCAATGCCCGTGGAATTATTAGAGCATTAGATGCTTTGAGAGAAACTGGCAGTTTACATTCTGGTGTTTCGCTGGGAGAGGGAAAGGGAACTCTCAAAGTAATAGTGGGAAACCCAGAAAGCCTTCCAACCGGATTTAACACTGATGATGCAGACCATGTGATTATGGGTGTCGCTTGGGATTTACAAAATGCAAATTTAAATAAAGAAATAGTTCTGGTATCGAGAGATATCAATATGAGAGTCATGACCGATTCTCTTGGTATTAAATCAGAAGTATATATAGAGAATAGGGTTGTTAATGAAGAAACAGGACTCTATACCGGGTTTAAAGAAATTGAATTGTCGGAGGTAGAAATAGATGCCTTTTATAAAGATGGATATTTACCCGTCGCAGAAGAAGAAATAACAGAATTTGATGTATTGAACAATGATTCTATCATGCTAAAATCAGAATATAATGAAAAAAAGACAGCACTTTGTAGATACAAAAATGGTAAATATATTAAGATTAGGGAATATAATAAAAAAGGTGTGTGGGGTGTTAGAGCTAGAAATAAAGAACAAGCATTCGCTTTTGATTTATTGATGGATGAAAATATTCCGCTAGTTAGTCTAGTTGGTAAAGCCGGCTGCGGAAAAACTCTGATGGCCATTGCAGCTGCAATTGCACAGACCATTAACGACCCATTTGACCCGCAAGAAAAGATATATAAAAAAATAGTCTTATCTAGACCAGTAATGCCTATGGGTAAAGATATTGGATATCTTCCGGGAACAATGGAAGAAAAAATGCATCCGTGGTTAATGCCTCTTCAGGATAATTTACAATTTTTATTGGGCAATGATCAGGCAACTTTAGAAGAATATATGGATAAAGATATTATTGAAATCGAAGCACTGGCATATATTCGAGGAAGATCTATTTCCAACGCATTCATTATCATCGACGAAGCTCAAAATCTATCTTTACATGAAATAAAAACAATTTTAACTCGTGTAGGCGAGAATACAAAAATTGTTTTAACAGGTGATATAGAACAAATAGACAATGTTTATGTCAATGAAACATCAAATGGGTTAGTTCATGCGGTAGAAAAATTTAAAGAATATAATTTGGCTGGACATATAACTCTCCAAAAGGGCGAGAGATCTGCTTTAGCCACCCTAGCATCAAAAATAATGTAATTTTAACCTTGACAATTAATAATTAGTGTATTATAATTATATAAAGGAAGGTGCTCATTATGTCGGAACAAAATAATTCATATTTAAAAAAGGTTATTTTAATCAATGGTAAATTAAAGCAAGAGATTATAAATTATGTGGGAGAAAAGCTTCAACCAGAAAATAGTGAAGTCACTTTGGAAATGATAATATCAACAATAGCAGAAGAATTTCCAGAACTTCTTTTGTCCGTCGCTGAAGAAAATTATTTAAAAGGATATGAGCTGGGACTCAACGACACGGAAGCTCTTAAAATGGAAAAATAATGTATTTAACGGACTATTTACATGTATCGAATAAGAGATTCGAGGAACAGCGAAAAGAGTATCTGATGAAAGAAGGTTTGCAGGTTTTTATAAAGGATAAAATAGAGGGCAGTGTTGATATTAAAAATGTGTTAGATGTAATTGGGTCTTATATCCCATCACACTTAATGAGTGAAATAGACTCCATCTATATAGGCATGTTTGATCATTTGATTAAAAAAGAAACTTCAGCTGCTTATCAAGATGGCGCAATCTATGTTTCCAATGAACAACAAGACGAACAAAATTTAATTGATGATATTGTTCATGAGGTAGCCCATTCTTTAGAATCTCCTCGTGGATATCTAATATATGGCGACGGAAAGCTGGAACAGGAGTTTTTGGCAAAGAGAGAATCCTTATATAATATTTTGAAGGAAGAAAATTTAAAACCAAATTTAAAATTATTCTTGGAAACGGATTATAATATTAAAATGGATAACTATTTGTACAAAGAGGTGGGATACGATAGATTAAACTTCATAGTTTCCTCATATACCTTATTTACCTCTGCTTACCCAGCAACCTCTTTGAGGGAATATTTTGCCAGTGGTTTTGAATATTATTTTTTAGAAGACCCTTCTTATTTAGCAAAAATAAGCCCAGTACTATATAAAAAAATAGAGGAGCTACACGCTCATGAATAAAGAAATAGAAAAAATTAAAAAGTATCTTAGATCTATTGACACAGAGATATGTGACGGCAAGATCCATGTCAAAGTATCTGTTATGCCTTTTAACGATTATCGCTGTCGAGAGAAAATTAGAGTTGGATTAGGTGACATTATACAGTTACTAGCAGAAAAAAAGATCAAACATGGAAAGTGTCTTAAGGATGCAGATATTCAAAATAAAAGAAGACCTTCTGCTGTATGGATTTTTGAAAAACCAATACGAAAGGCAGCACCACCAACACCAAATCCTACACGAGCAAGAAAAAATAATTCAAGAAAATCCAAAAAAGTCCTTGACAATTCCCCAAAAGATGTTATAATAAAAGAAACAAATAACTCTGAGTAAAAATTGCCTCACATATCATTTTCTGAATTAAAGAATTGGAATTTTTGTCCATTCTATCATAAATTAACTTATATTGATAAGTTGTCTGGATTTGCTGGTAATGAGCATACTGCATTTGGAACTGCCATGCACACCATATGCGAGAATAAATTATTGAATAAAAGTGTAGATCCTTACGAAGAATTTAAGGCTGAATTTATCGAAGAAATTGCAAAACTTCCAGAAGATCTAGAATTAAATGAAAAATTAGTTGTGGAAATGTTACCACAAGCAGCGGAGATTATTCCCCACATCGAGCCATCTTTAAATAAATATTTTGATAAAGGATATGAGGTCTTAAATACCGAAGAAGCTCTCATGGTACCAATCGAAGGGACTGACTACAATTTTAAAGGATATATTGATATAATATTGAAAACTCCAGATGGTAAAATCCACATTATTGATTGGAAAACTTGTTCTTGGGGATGGGATACTCGTAGGAGATCTGATCCTATGGTAACATATCAATTGACCTTATATAAAATATTTTATGCACAAAAACATAATATCGAACTTAAAAACATTGAAACACATTTTGCCCTCCTAAAGAGGACAGCTAAAAAAGAAAAGGTGGAAATTTTTAGGGTTACTAGTGCAGCACGCAAGCAACAAAATGCAAAATCGCTATTGGACAAGGCTCTCTTTAATATTCAAAAGAAAAATTATATTAAAGACAAGAGATCTTGCTCAAGGTGTGAATTCCGCAAAACTAAAAATTGTCCATAATAAAGAGAGAAATAAATGACAGAAGAAAAAAAGAAGATTTTTGTAATTTCTGATCACCCGCTGGCTCCATCTGGTGTTGGAACACAAACAAAATACTTCATCGAGGCACTACTAGCCACTGGTAGATATAAATTTGTATGTTTGGGTGGAGCAGTTAAACATAACAATTATGAGCCTCAAAAAATAGATCCATGGGGTGATGATTTTATTGTATATCCTGTGAAGGGATATGGATCACAGGAAATGGTTCGATCTGCCTTATTCAACGAAAACCCTGATGTGATCTGGTTTATGACAGACCCTCGATTTTATCAGTGGTTATGGAGTATGGACAATGAGATCCGTGTCCATTGTCCTATGATATATTATCATGTTTGGGATAATTATCCTCTACCGATGTATAATAAAAAATATTATGAATCCAATGATGTAATCGCCTCCATCTCAAAGGTTACACACGATATCGTCAATAATGTAGCTCCGGATGTTGAAAATCATTATCTTCCGCATGCTGTAGATTCAAATGTTTTTGTTCAATTGGCGGACGATGAAATAGAAGATTTAAAACAAAAGCAATATGGGGAAGATGCTGATAGATTAACTTTTTTCTGGAATAATAGAAATGCTAGAAGAAAAATGAGCGGATCTCTTATTTATTGGTTTAACGAATTTGCAGAAGAAGTCGGCCCGGAAAATGTAAGGCTCCTCATGCACACAGATCCAAATGATCCTAATGGGCAATCTCTTACTCAAATTATTTCCGACTTGGGAATCGATGATGGTCGTGTATTATTATCTACAAAAAAAGTAAACCCATCTGTATTAGCAGCCATGTATAATATGTCTGATTGTACAATCAATATTTCTGATGCTGAAGGGTTTGGCCTAGCCACATTAGAATCTTTATCTTGCGGAACTCCAATTATTGTTAATATGACTGGTGGCCTACAAGAGCAGGTCACAGACGGAGACCAGTGGTTTGGTGTTGGTATTGAGCCAGCTTC
>Ga0208299_1001359_pt1 | contig 18487 bp, 31 predicted proteins | sample 15_taG_FD_184089 | JGI IMG/M metagenome (GOLD analysis project Ga0208299, IMG submission 184089) | Marine viral communities from the Subarctic Pacific Ocean - 15_ETSP_OMZ_AT15312 metaG (SPAdes) (version 2) | ecosystem: Environmental > Aquatic > Marine > Oceanic | place: Pacific Ocean | collected...
CAATTATATGATAGTGCTAATAATTTGGTTATTGGTAGTAGTGTTGAACTTAATAGTAAAACTATTAGTGATTGGAGCCAAATAAAGAATAATCCTTTTGATCAGTCTCTTAACACTACTGATAATGTAGTTTTTAATGATATTAATTCTACTGGGAACATAACGACTAATTATCTTGGTTTATTGGGTTATGATCCTGAATATCCTATTCATTATGAGGGTGAGCCTGGGATTAATCGTCTTATTAGTCTTAAATATGGTCGAGGCAGTAGTGCTGCTAGTCCTTTTTATTATGATGTTTATATTCCTCAAACAACTGCTACCACTACAAACGCTATGGCTGTTATTAATGCGCGTATTTTTAGTGAGCGGACTAGTAGTGGTTCTCAATATCTTTATGGTAATTATATTAAGTTAGGAACTGATAGCGTTTTTCATACTCAGGGAAGCCAATTTTATAAGTTTAATAATATTGAGATTAGGAGTCCTACTGGTAGTTTTGGTGTTCCTACTAGTGCTACTCAAGAATGGATGGGTAGTGAATACTTATTAAATCATGGTTTAGGTTTAGCTGTTAGTAGTGGAACTGAATACATGGCGGGTGGTAAAGCTAAATATTTTACTAAGGCTAATAATATTATGGGTGGGACTAGAACTTATGAAAGTTATGGTTTTCACACAGAGGGTTTTGAGAATTGTCAGGCTTATGATACTTGTTATGGTTTTTATGCTGAGGATAGTGATAGTTATTTTGATGGTGATGTTACTGTTACTGGTGATTTAGTTGTTACTGGTAGCATAACAGGTAGAAAAGTTGGTGCTTTTGCTTATTTAACAAGTCAAAGCACTACTACTATTACAAGTGCTAATACTTATTATCCAATAAGTGGAACTTTTACTAATAGCCCTGCTGAGGGTTTTGGTTCAGGAACTGTTTATACTCCTAGTATTAAATTAACTGATTCAAAAACTCAGTATTTTGAAATTGATTGGCACGCTACTACTCATGCTCATAGTAATGGACAAACCATTCATATAGGTATAAAGAAAAATGGTGTTTTAATTACTTCAAGTGTTATGGGTAATTATCACAAATATGCTGATGAGGAAATTGCTACTAGTGGGACTGTGGTTATAGAGTTATCACAAAATGATGAGATACAATTAGTTACTACTAGTGATGGTAATGGTGATGAAATAGATTTTATTCATTTGACCACTTCGATAAGTGAGTTTTTTGATTAAAAAAAATATAGGAGAAAAAAGATAAAATGAAAAAAAATATATTGATAATCGGAATAATGAGTTTAATGTTACTAGCTTTTGTTAGTGCTGAGGATATTGATTTGCAGAACTTTAATAATTGTTATGGCACTAGTTTTCCTAGTGAAGAATGGTTTCTTTATCCTTGTGATTTATATGATTTTAATAATGATCTAACTATTAATTTGATTGATTTAGGTTATTTTGCACAATATTATTGTGAAGAGACAGAAAAATCTTATAAACAAAGTTTTAAGCCAAAAACGCCTGCCTATTCTACAAAATAAGCAGGCTATTTTGACGAAATAAAGGTTTTCTTAATCAATCCCACAAATAACAATCAGCAACCAAATAAAAATCAGTCAAAACCTTATTGTTATCATCCAAAATATACTGATAAAACTTTTCTTTATGTTGCTGATACAATTCTATACTATCAAGACTAGGGCTTAACATCATAGTATTTTTAGCATACAACAAATTATTATACAAACCGCATTCTAACTCTTTTTGAGTAATCTCACACCAATCACTAACAACTTTCTTTTCTAAACAAGCTTTCATTATTTTTTAACCTCACTATCTTTAACAAATTTTCTACTACAAACAACACAAATACTAAAAGGCATATTAGTTCTAAACTTACCACAAAACTTACAAACCTTTAATTTCTTCATTTATTATCACCTGTTGTTTTTTATTACATTGACAAGCAGCAACCATATTAATTATTCTTAAACCATCTCTATTGTAGCGTAATTTACCATTACACACATCACACATCACTTTTGAACCTCCTTACTGTATTGACAAAGACTATTCTGCTGAGTTTTAAAAGCACAATTAAATATGTGTAACCCATGTTTAGGATTAACCGCATTTCTAAGCATTAGCCTTTTATTTTCTGTTTTAAATTTTGATAAATCAATGTTATGATATTCTTGTAATTTATTTATTGTAGCATTTGCAATATCATCATTAATATGTTGTTTTATCTTATCTATAAAAAAATTACTCCAATAATAATGCCTACCCAATAATTTTGGTTTAATTAAAGGATCATAATAAGATATAACATTTTCTACTACCCAATTACCTTTAAAACACCATTTTAAAAATATTATTTCTTCATATAACTTCATGTCAGGAAAACGAACCTTTCCTTTTGCAAAAGCTGGATAATTAAGCCTTGAATGACTAGGGCAAGGTGGAGAACTCCATATAAAATCGAACTCCTTATAATGTTTCAAAAGATATTTATGAGCATCACCAATTACTACTTTATCTTTAGGAAACAATTTTTTATATACTTTTGCAACATGTTTTTTATTCTCAACAGCAGTTATTTCATGTTCATCACCCCAAAGCTTACGATTACCACCTATTCCTGCGTATAAATTAAGTATCTTCACTTTAAAACATCCTCTCGTCTGTCGGTGTCATATAATCAACCCTATCTAAAGCTGGTTTAATGTGCTGTGGGACAAAATTAAGATATTCTGTTGTAGTCCTAATATTACTATGTCCTAATAATGTCTGCAAATAAACTAAAGCCGAGGGATCATTATTAGATCTAATAAAATGAACAGCATAACTATGTCTTAACTTATGGGGATTTCCAAAACCATATTTCTGGCACATATAATAAGCGTTCTGTCTAGTCCAAGCAAAAAGCCTTTCTTCATACTTCATAGTAGCACTATACATCAAAAGGATTTCTTTTAATTGTCGATGCATAGGAACTACTCTTTCTTTCCACTTTCGGCTTTTCTGCCATCTTATGGTCATTTCATCATGCTTAAAATCTATGTGTGCCCTAGTTAAAGTTAAAGCTTCTGTTACTCTTACGCCAGTCATCCATAAGAACTGAAAAAAAACCCTCTCCTTTCCAACAGTTACACCACTCAATAAACTAAGTATTTCATCCTTGTGAAAGAATTTAATCTTTGGTCTAGCCTTAACTTTACCGAGGTTTAATGACAAATCTCGCCTTGTCTCGTTTTCAGTCACTCCATTTAAGGTTATTATTTCGTTATCCATTTTGTTATTTTCCTTTGTCATTCTTGCGAGTAAGATTAATCTCTTTTGGCTATTTTCCTTACTTCATCTAATGTTTCAAGTAGCGTGTTTGTTTGTTGGTTTAGTGTTATTATCCTTTGTTCGTAGATGTTTATTAGTTCTTTAATATCATCTGTTATTGTTAATGGTATTTGTGCGTCTAAGATGTTTTTTGTTAGTTGTTCTTGTTTATTCATTTTTAGTTGTTCCTTTGTTTTTTACGTCTTTTGTTCATCATTATCTTACTATCTAGCATTTTTAGGTAGGCTTTTTTTTGATTTACCATGTTCCTTTTATAATTGGTTCTCCATTTGGTAGTGCTTCTATGTGAACTGGCACGTCTTGGCCTTCATATAATTTTACTAGTTGATTTAGTGTTATGCTTTCCATCTTCATTTTTGTTCCTCTTGTTTTATTTCTTTATCTAGTTTTTTTCTTATCCAGCTACTTAGATTTATGCTGTTTCTCTTGATCCATTCTTTGTGTTCGGGTTTTATTATAATACCCTGATTTACCATTTTTGACATAATTAGTATATATACCATCTACTATATAAACCTTTCGTATAAAAATCTAAAACCTTTAAGCAAAGATTAATCTCTTTCAAACAAACTCTTAATCAACAACACCAAAACAACCAACAACATAAAAGGACTAAGCAAAATAGTAGCATAAAAAACAAACAAACCAATATCAGGACTATACCAAGTAGGAGTGCGCTTAGCAACCAAATAATTATTAAGTTGATAAATAAGAATAAAACACCAACTAATAACACTAAAGACGTAAAAAATTAACAACTCGTCCAACAAAATCCCCCACAATATTTTCATACCTATTACTAAACCTATAAGTAACACTCACACCCTTTCGGTCACCACTATTAGTAATAACCCTTTCTAAAACACCATCATTAACTAACACACTAACACTTCTCCTAACACCTCTCTCACTCTGATCTAAGCACAAACTAATCTCTTTAACAGTAAAAAATTTCTGCTTACCTATCCTATCATTCATCAATTCAATAATCTCTGCTTGCCCCAGTTCCGCCACCCCCACAAAGTTAATAACATTATCTTATTATAATCGCGCCCGAAAAACGAAATTTCGGTTTTTTCAATTCTCATTTTTCGCCTCAATAGTCTTAAGGTCACGACTAATAGTAGTGTTAGCACAACCAAAAATTCGCCCTAAAACCACTTGGTCAACATTGGGAAACTCTTTAATCAAAACAGGCAAAACCTTTTGACGAGTAGCAATCATAGCCTTCTTAGCAATCTTCTCCTCTTGCTTCTTACCATACTTCTCAATAGTAAACTCGTCCTTCTTATCCTCATAAGCCTGCTTCATCTCAGGAGTAAAAACCTCTTTACTACTCCACCTATCACGAATAGTATATTTCTTAGGATACTTATAAGGATGTTCATAAAAATAATTAATATCTTTCTTAGTAGTATAAACCCTATACTCACCCCTCAACATTCTAACACCACTTGGTCGGGAATTATCGGTAACATAATTCTTTCTCAACTCAATAATCATCGGGCAACGCCACTTAACAACATAAGCCTTAAGATCATGATAAGCTGGCAACAAAATTAAATGAACCTGTTGTTTCTTACGGCACTCACTAAGATAATCCAAAAAATCCTCAACAACAGGATCACGAAACTTCCCCTTACCTAAAACCTTTCTAGCTTCATCCAAAAGATTAACACTAAAAACAGGTTTCTCTAAACTGTTCATCTTATACTGATAAACATCAAACTCAATATCACTAACACTAAATTTAGTTCCTAAAAAGGTGGCACAATACATAGCAAGCCCTCTAGCAAAAAAACTTTTACCGACCCCCTCATGACCAGTAATAGGTATGACAACATCCATTTCATCATACTTAACATCACTCAACAATATATCAAGCTCCATCTTAAAGCGCTTATTAATACTCCAATCCATACCATTAAACAAAGTTACTTTCGTCATCCTCTAATAACCCCCGCCATCTGATCGCTGTTTTTCATTATAAGTTTTTTATCATGAGCCAACCGATTCAAAAAAACAAACCAATCTCTTATCATTTGTTTATTCTTACCATTAACACAACGACCTCTTAACAACTCAGATTGATTCCTTTCATCAACATTCATCCTCGGATCTAATTCTATATCTAAACTTTCTAATAATAAGAAATCATCTTCGCAGCTTTCAGTCTCTTGTCGTGCTATATGAATACTCCATAGTAATTGACTTATTCTTTTCAAGTATTCTATACTACTATTAAACTCTGGGCTTGGTTCATTATCAAATATTCCTTCCATTTATTACACCTAAATAATTTTTTTTGTGACAGCCTACTATAGGGTTTCGGATTAATTATGTTATGGCGACTGTCAAAGTTTGACAAAACTTTTTTAGTTATTTGTTATATGGTAAAAAGTTTTTATGTTGGAACTTAGTCTCAACAAAGTTTTTTACACTTACTATAACTGATTGATACCATCCAATTTTTTTATTGTTTTGTCACACCAAGATAATATTAATCTTATATGAAACCCTATTAATAGTTTACTGCTTTTCAAATCTATTCCTTAAAGTATAAATACTACTTATTATTGTTGCGCTAGCACTCATTAAGAATAATGCTAGGTAGTGATATTCTCTTGTTGTAAACATCATTATCATTGTCATTCCTAATAACATTGCTGATCCTATATTAACAAAATAGTATATTCTAAAGTTACTAACTTTATTTTCTCTTATCATTTTTCGTTGCTCCGTTTAATTAATTGTTGTGAATTTATGTGCTTGACTGGTTCTTGCTCTAAATTTTATTTTTTTTATTAGACCAAACTTTTCAAGTTTAACAGTCATTTTAGTAACACTGGCTGGACTAATAAACAATTTATCGCTCAACTCTTTAACAGTTACATATCTTTTTTTATTATCTAGATAGTCTATTATATCCCATTGATTATTGTTTGACATTTTGTTTCTGTTCCAATAATTTTATTCTTTCTGTTAAATGATTTATCTCTTCTCCTAGACCAGACAAATAACTCCATAAGTCTTCTTTGCTAATATCATTATTTTTGTTCTTCAATTCTTTTTTTAGTATGAAATCCATATAGCTCCTCTTCGATGTTCTTTGTGTGTTCTTCGATTCTTTCATCGAAGGTTTTTTCTGGCAATGAACTGTTTCTTTTCATGTAACTATTTTTTTTCTTTTTTTCTTTTTTTTGTCTTGACAACTTTTTCTCCCTCGCTATCTTTAAATGTCTTAACTGCTTGACAAGTATTTATGAAACTACACCCTTCACCGAAACAATTTGATTTACATGTTTCTAAGTCTGTTTCTTTATATGTTACTGGACATACAAAATCATTATCCAAAAACTTTTTGTTGGTTATTGTTTTAGGTGGTTTGTTTGCAAAGTGTTTCATTTTATTTCCTCTAAAAATTTTATTCCTTCGTTTGTTGAAAGTTCATGATCTATACTATCTATATATTTTTTGTCTGTTATTCCTATAGTGAAACCGTGTGCTTTCCCTTCTCCAAAGAAACTTGGAACTATTGTTTTATCACTGGTTTTTTCTGACAAAACTTTTTTGTGTTCAAAGATTGATACATCACCTTTTATTGGTTTTAGGTTTGGCGGATTAATGAATACTGGTATTGCTCCTATGGGAATTTTTTCTACACAATAAACTTGTATTCTATCTTGTGCATAAGCTACTGGTAAAATTTTGTTTAGACAGTTTCCGCATAATAATTGTCTTGTAAATTTTTTTGGATTCCAATCATATATTAAGAAAGCTGTGTGATACATGCTACTTTTTTTGCAGTTGTCACAAATTTTGTCTCCTATAAACCAGTGGGTAATTTTTTTGTTTGTGGTTGTTTTGAATACATCGTTCATCTTTGTTCACCTGTTTAGTGGGTTTATTCCGCTTTCTTTTCTTCCTTGATTGATTCTCATTTCTACGTCTAATTTTTCTTGGTATTCTTTTTCTTTGTTTTCTATTATTAGTAGTAGTTGTGTGTTCATTGACATTATTTTGTCGTCTAGTTCAGTTTTTTTTTCGTTGGCTTTTTTTAGTTCTTCTACTAGTTTTAGTTCATCATTGTCTGTTTCTGTTGCTGAGAAGTATTGTTTGAATAGTTTTCTTCCTATTGGACTCCATCTTGTTCCTAGTGATTTTCCTTTTAGGTAGTCTTCCATTTCTAGTTCTACGTGGATCCATTGTTTTTGTGTCATATTAATTCCTCTTCTTTTTTTGTTAATATGTTTTTTGTTCTTCCTATACTTGCTGTTTCGCAGAATTTTTGTATGCTTTGTCTTGTTATTGCTGATGCGATTTTTATTTCTTCGTGTTCTTTTTCTGTTAGTTTCATGTGAACGTATTTTATTTTTTGTTTTTTTATCATATTTTTACACCTTTGTTTCGTGTGGAACTCTTGTTTATATCATTTAAAATATCTTTATACTATTTAAATCTTTCTATTTTGATAAATAAAATGATACAAAAATTGGTTTGTCAGACCACCAACGAACTATCACAAAAAAAAGTGGTTATATAGTATATACTACATAACTATATTATTATTATTATTATTATTATACAAGCCGAAACTATCAAAAAACATGATAAAGAAATTGATAAAAAGGTTTAAAAAAAATATTTTTGATGAAAGGTATATAAAAAAAAGTAAATTAATCAATAACATAATTACCGATAACCTCGGTGGAGAAATAAAAAATGAGTGAAAAAAACGATATGAAATTATTTGGTATCTTAATGCTAGCATTGTTTAGTTTAATGATTACCACAGGACTAGTCTATATTGGAGCAGACTACATGAAAGAAACAGCATGTGAACAGAATGTTGATGATGCACACGTATGGGCTTCAGGAGTTTGCACAGAAAATTCTTCTTCTTCAACAGAAGTAACAATTAAAGCTGTAACTAAAATCGGAGTTGTTGAATCAACAATCGACATCGTTCTAGGCTTATTATCATTAGTAGTAATAGTATTAATCTTTAAAGTAATACTAAAAGTTGCTAAAAGCACAGGAGCATAAGTTAAGAAATTAACTTAATTTTTTTTTTTTTATTTAAAAATTTATTATTAGAGGTATATTTATGGTAGCATATTATAATCGCAAAGTAGTAGTTAAACAAAGAGGATATACTAAAACTTATGTAGGTGGTAAACTTGTTAAAGAAACTAATCCTAAAGGTGTTCCAGTAATAAGAATTTATACTAAAAGAAAATCTTCTAAGAAAGGCGGTGGCGTAAGTATAAGAAGTCACAGTCAATTAAGTCATAAAGAAAGATTAACTGTTGCTAAAGCAGAAAGTATTAAAGCAAGATTATTATTAGCGGCAGAGAAAAAAGCTAAATCTTTAAAAGAAGCTCAAAGAATTCAAGCGGAAGCTATTAGTAAAGAAATTCAGAAAAGAGCAGTTTATCAAACATTAAGTGAAAGGACAGCTAGAAGTCGTCAAAATCGCAGAGTATTAGAACAAGCGGCTTTAGTTAAAGAATTAAAAGATTTACCTCCTAGACCATTCACAAAAAAATATAAAGAAAAAACAAGACTTAGTATAAATGAATATCTTAAGTATATTAAACCTAGTCAAAGAAAAATAGTTAGTGATAGTAATACTGTAAAAATAAATAATATTAATGTTAAAGTAAATACTTTAGCTGAAAAAATATTCTTTAAAGCATTAGATAATACTATTAAAAGAGATAAGCGATTTAAGAAACAATTTAATACAGTTTTGATAGGTTTGGATTTGAAGATTAGGAAAGAAGATAAAATTTTAGGTAAAGCGGTTAAAGGTGTTGGCGTGTTAGCTGTTGGTATTCTCAGTAGTCCTATTCTTGCGTGGAATCTTGCTGATAAGATTGTTATTACTAATGCTGGTTTATTACTTCCATCTACTAGAAAAGATGTTTTGCATGAACTCGGTAGAGCTGGTAAAAAAACTCCTAGAGCTATTAGTGAAAGTTTAGATCCTAGACAACCAGAAAATTGGGCAAACATAGGATTAATATTTTTGGGAGGTAGGGGTATCGGTAAATTTAAGCATGTTCCAACTAAAAGTTCTCTTTCAGAAATTATTATTAGTGTTAATAAAAAAATTATTAAAATTAATAAATTTAAAATAAAAAAGTCTAAGTTAAAAGCTAATGTTATAAAAGATCTTAATAAAATAAAATTTATTATTAGTAAAACTAAAAAGTCAGGTAGAATATCAAAAAAGAATATGAATAATTTATTATTAGTTTCTAAGAGGAGTAAAGCTAAAATCACTGAATTGGAAAGGTTTAATCGTCGTGTTGCTACTCAGGCTAAAGCTTTGCATAAGACTGAGAAAGGTTTAATGTTAAAGGCTCGTCGTGTTGCTACTATTACTCGTGGTGGTAAAAAACAATGGGTTTTTACTGATTTTAGTAGTGGTAATATTAGGTATTTTAATAGTCGTAATCTTTGGTTGAAAGCTGTTAAGTCTCAGGAAAAGCTTATTCGTCTTGGCAAAATTAAGGATCCTATTAAAGTTAAGCTGGCTAATAAGCGTATTGCTTATGCTTTGAAGATTGATAAGAGCAGAATTGCCTTAAGGCGTGAAGCCAAATTATTACGCACTGGTAGAAAAGGTAAATCTATTAAGAAGTTTACAAAAGAGGAATTAAAACACTTTAAGTTGAAAGCTAAGCGTGAAGCTGTTTCTCATAAGGATATTTCTAAATCTTTTAAATTTACTATTTCTAAATCTTTGAAAATTAATAATGTTCGTTTGGTTAAGAAAAAGATTTTTGATAAAGTTGTTAATGGCAAAAAGGTTTCTACTCTTGTTGTTAGTAGTGGTGATCAAGTTATTTTTACTGCTAAGACTGTTAAGAAAAATTTTGTTGCTAAAGCTATTGTTAATAAGCCATCTTCTTCTGCTGGTGGTGTTAAGATTAAAACAGGGAATGGACAGGTTCTTTTATTAAAGCCAACTAAGACTCTTAAAACTTCTCCTATTGTTAAGTCTAAGCAGGTTACTGTTGTTAAAGTTAAGAAGAATGTTATTAAGGATATTAATGATTATTATCGTTCTCTTCTTAAATCTGCTAAGACTGGTGTTAGTGTTAAGGTTTTATTATCTCGTAGTTCTCGTTTTAAGAGTCTTCATCAAAAATATTTTTCTCTTTTGTCTGTTGGTAAGGTTAATAAGAATATTCTTGCTGTTAAATCTATTGCTAAAGTAATATCTCGTGTTAAGCCAAAGACTGTTAGTGTTATTAAATCTATTACTTTAGCTGGTGTTAGGAGTGGTGTTAAGGTTGCTGTTAAGGTTGGAACTAAACCTGTTTTAGAGGAAGTTTATCGTGAGTTATATAATAAGCTTTTAAGAAGAGCGCATAAGAATCCACGTCATAAATTAAAATGGAAGAAGATAACTTCTTCTGATAAACTTAAGATAAATAAGTTTATTGTTGGTGTTAAGCCTATCTATCGTCCTAGTTTGGTTAGTGTTATTTATGGTATTACCTCTTATAAGATTCCTAAACGTATTAGTGGTTTTGATGTTAGACCGATAATTATAAAAAGGAAATAGTGTTTAATTTAACTTATCACATCTTTGGGTGGTTTGTTGAAGGTTTGGATTATTCGCTTAGTGTTTTTTCATTTAACACACCGAAAAAAGATTCTAGCCTCTAACTACTTTGTGTTTGTCCATTGTTCTTCCTTTGGCAAATCATCCTTTGATATGTTTTTTATCACATAAAGGTATATAAATAACCTTTCTTTCTTTGTTAACAAGATGGTGCGTGATGAATTTGTTAGTGAGGGTTTTGATGATTTTAATAACGATGAAATAAGTAATACATATAATCCCCTATCAAATGACAGTAATACACTAAAACAAAGAACTGATACAAGCGACTTATTCTTAGAATTTAAATTGCAATTAATGGGAGCATACAAAATAGTAGAATCAAAAACTGATCCATCAACAGGAGAAGAGATAAAGATAACAAAAATTAAAAGAAAAAAAAATGTTCGTGTTCCAGTTAATAAACAAGGGGTAGAAGACATAGTAGGATATATTAATCGACTAGTAAATAATCATACAGTTATGGGCAACCTACACAACAACATAGATTTTAACACCCTAATGAGAAGTATTAGCATGAACGTAGTTCAAGACTTCATAAGCAAAAGAGTTAGTTGGCAAGCAAGCGTTGAAGATATTAAATGGATAATGTCTAACAGCGTTCATTTAATACATTTATTTTTAACAAGAACTATCGATCATGGAGAAGCAAAGAGCATAGGAGAAAGCTTTAAAGAAACAAGACATAGTGATGTCAAGCCACAAATAAAAGATAATCCTTTGCAAAAACTCGCAGGGTTCTTAGGTGGAAAATAAACATGAAATTTAGCAAAATATTAAATGCTTTCGGATTAGCAGCTTATGTTACTGGCGGAGCAGCTATAAGTGTTCTTTGGGCTATGATAGCAATTAGGATAATAGAAGATTTTGATAGTTATTCTTTCCCATCTTATTTTAAGATATTACTTGTTTTCTCGGTTTTGCTTGGGGAAATGTTTTTTAGATATAAACGATATGAAAAAATAGATTTTAATTTTAGTATTAATAAAGCGAGGTTATAAAAAATGAATGTTTTGATGTGGGTAGGAATAGGAATGGTTAGTTTCATGATAATAGCAGCTATAACTTTTATTATTATGAAAAGAAAAAATGGTGGCGGCAAGAACTTATTTTTATTATATAGAACCGCTGATACTACTATTAGCGAGGTTATAACTGGAGAAATACATATTGATAAAGCTAATAGTAATAAGAAAGAATATTATTTTGTTGGCTTTAATTCAAGACTTCCAATTATTAAACCTACAAGGCGTGTGGCTGGTGTTTGGTATAGAGAGGTTTATCTTAATAAACATGGTGAGCTTAGTTATGTTAATGGTCATTCGTTAAATATTCAAGGTCACGAACAGAACATGTTGAGTGTTCCAGAGAAGCAATTAGCTCTTTATATGTATAAGGAATATCAGGAGCAGTATCAGAATCCTGTTAATAAGGCTCAAGCAGTTATGATTGTGACTATGTTTATGTTGGCTTTCATCGCTACTGCTGGGGCTATTTATACTACTATTACTTTTGCAAATAACACAGGTGATATAGTTACAATTGCTAAAGAAAATTCTGAGGTTGCTACTACTAATGGTGCTACTACTAAAGCTTTAGTTGATTTGGTGCAGAGATTAGATGTTATTACTGCTCGTCTTAGTGGTGAGGTTAATATTACCCGACAAATATGAAAAGGTATATAAAGTTTTGTTAACAATAAGTATTATAGTATGGTAGATAAAAAGATGTTTGAAAATATTAAGCTAGCAACAATAATTATTAGTTTGTTAGCAACAATATTATTCATTCATTTTGGACTAAAAGTTGTTAGTAACGAAACATGCTTTACTAACACCTACACAGATTATTCAGGATCAGAAACCTATAACGGAACAATATTAACAAACGAAGGATTCCTATTGCAAGAATTTAAGACAGGAAACGATAATAACAAGAAATTAAATTTTTGTTATGAAGTAACTAGTAATAATGGAATAACCCACGAAGTTAGTATTGTTAATCAATTAGGAACAGTTTTAGGAAAAGATGCAGTTAATAAAGGAGCTATTTGCACAAAAATAGTAGTATTTGATAATCAACCACACCAATACATCGGAGTTATGTGTGATGATTGTGATGAAACAAATTATTTATATGTTAATCAAGCACTAGCAGGCAAAAGCGTTAAACAAATAACCCATAATAATACTCTAGTAGATAAAACAGCTGCTTATACTTTAACAGGCGGTGAAGGTTGCGGTAAAGCGATAAAGGGTGTTTTTCACTGGTTTGTGGGGTTAATAGGTGGTTTGTGGATGATAATAGCCTTAATGTTTATGTTTGATAAAACGGAAGGAGCAGTTTTTAAAGGATGGTAAAAAATAAATCTTTTAAAAAAAAAGAATCTCAAACACACACAAGAATTTATCTTAGTGACAAAAAAATGTTTGACAGGATTTGTAAACGATTAAAAATTAGTAGTAGTGAAGGATTTAGAAAACTATTAAGGAGAAAAAGAAGAAGATGATGTTAGGGAAAAAAGGATTAGCAGCAAGCCTAATAGCTATCATGTTACTAATATTCATGTTCGGTATAACAAGCCTAATAGCACTTACTATGTGGAATAGTTTTAATACAGAAATACAAGACATAAGTGATGATACTATTAGTCCAGAAGTTAAAGAAAAAATAGACGGATTAACTAGTTTTATGCTATGGGGAGACAAATTATTCATCACAATCTTTATAGCCATGTTCTTAGGGTATATTATTAGCAGTGTCACTCTTCCCCCAGAAAAAAGTATAATGCTAATATTATATCTTATTTACTTAATCTTTATTAGTATCTTCGCAATGATATTAAGTAACGGATGGGAATATTTTTCTACAAACCCTAATCTTATAGTTGCCGCTCAAAGCTTGACGTTCACAGACTTTTTCTTAAAATATTTACCTATAATAACCTTTTTTACAGGTATAATAGGCGGGCTATTATTTTATGCTAAGAACAAAGATGATATAGGAGTATCAAAAGGCGGTGATCCTTTTGATATGTGAAAGAATAACAAAAACGATTAAAGGTGATTTATATGAATAAAAAGAAGATAGCTATTAGCATGATTATTATTTTATTATTAACAGGTATTATAGAAGCAGCCACCCCCGAAAAAACTTTTATTGGTGATACAATATCATATATTAATGGTAGGCTAGGAATAGGAACAACCACACCTACTTCAGGATTAGATGTTCAAACAAACATGACAATTGACGGATTATTAAATCTTAATAATGTTGTTTATGTTGATAGCAAAAAGGGTTTTGAAAATGGTATTATAGAAGCACATAATACGTGTGGTGATGGGTATTGTAAAATCATTTTTTCTGGCAATAATTATACTTTAGATACAAATATTAACTTAAGAAGTAATACGGATTATGAAGGATCAGGATCAAAAATAATTGTTAATACTGATTTGAGGGTTTTTAGATGTTTAGCAGATACAATATTAAATGATGTTAGTATAAGTGGTTTTAACTTTATTGATAGCGATATTAATACACAAAGAACTCAAAGTTTTATTCACCTAACAAATTGTAACATTACTAATGTCGAAATAAAAAATAATCATTTTATTAATCGCTCAGCTACAAGCATATTATTTGGACATTCAACCGCCCCAATAAAATCAGTTAGCAATGTTAACATACATAATAATGTTTTCTTAGGTATAAGAACAGGTTTAGGTTACGAAGGTGATTTATTAAGATTTACAGATAATTTTTTAGATGCAACAGGTAGCGTTGGTGTAAGTGCCGAAAGAGAAGGTTTAGATTATAATAGAGTAAGTAATTATCCTTATGGGGTAGGCACAGGATTTATTAGTAATAACATTTTTATTAATTTTACTGAACAAGGTATAGATGCTAATGTTCCGAATGTTATCATAAGTGGTAATTATATTAAGATGAAACCCGATGGAGCAACAACCACAGGGATAAATAGTTATGCTAATTATAATGGTATAGTAACAGGCAATACTATTGAAATGAGCACTGAGAGCACAGATAAAGGTATTAAAGCATTAAATAGTAATGATGCTGAGCACAAGGATAAAGGGCAAATAATCACAGGCAATAGAATTATTGGATCAGGTGCAGGTCAAGGAATCCAAATTTTAGGTAATAACATTTTAGTTTCTAATAATTATTTGCAAAATACTAGTATAGGTATTGATATTCAAGCTAATAATACTAATGTTAATGGAAACCATTTTAGCTATGTCACAACTAATATTAATGATTCAGGATTAAATAATGGGTATTATTTAGAAGAAAACATTTTAGGTAGAGTAAGTATTTATCAAAATAACCCAGATTATGGATTATATATTGAGAGTAACGACGCAACCTTACCTATTTTAAGATTAAGAAGTAGTGTGGGTGGGAGCCACATTGTTATGAACCCACATTCATCAGCACCAGCAACTTGTATAGAGGGAGAAGTTTATGTTGATACTAGCGGCGCATTTTGTTATTGTTATACTGCTAATACATGGGATAAATTAGGGACACAGGGCACATGTGCTTAGATTAGAATGAGAAATAAAACTATTCAGGAAAGAATTATTTTTATGTTGTTAATAGTTTTATTCTCAATACTTTCAACAAATGTTATATCAGGGGTTACATTTGAAGAAGGAGTAGTTTTGGGAACTAATAATGTCGCTTGGACGTTTGGTAATGATTTGGATTTAGACACGTTGGCGGTTTTTCCAGATGCAATAATATTTAATGATGATAATATTAGTATTAGACCACCTAGTGAGGTTAATATAACTATTAACAAGATTAGCGGTTCAGGTGTTAATAATAATAATTTTAGTATAACTGGGAATGGCGTTATTGATTGGGATGTCAATTTACCATTTGGCGATAGGGGATTAATTGTTATGGGTTCTAAATATTATTTTCCTGACGAAACATTTTTGTTAACTGGCGGATTATTAGAATTTTATTATTATAGTATTAGTAAAAACATGACAGTCAATATTTATGATGCTGAAACAAGTAACTTAATAACTAAGAATGTCACGGTAAAAGTTTTTAATAATGATAATAGCTTCTTAACTTCAACTACAACAGGAATAACTAAGTTTCCTATTATGATTCCTAACACTTATGAGGTAAGGTTAAGCTTAGATAATTATAGTTCTACAAGCGCATTTTATTATTTAACAACGGTAAGTGATTATAACCAAAGTATTTATATGACATCTAACGAAAGCTTAGAATATCAAACTATACAAGTATTAGACACAGGCAACCAAGAGTTAAGCGGGGCGGTTGTTCGTATGCAAAAAGAATTAATCGGTGACAGCGGGAATTGGATAACCGTTAATGAATTAACTACTAATGCTAACGGAAAAGTTTTTATGCCATTGATTAAAGATGTTCTAACTTATTATCGTTTCAGCGTTATAATTGATGGAGAAGCGCAAATAATAGATAATACAGAAACAGTTTATACTAGTAAAACTAATTTTATTAGCGGGCTTGAAGAGACAGTAACAATAGTTGTTAGAAGTGGAAGTCTTGAAGATCTTGATTATATTAATGAACTTTATGGGGTAGTCTATCAAGGTTACATTCTTAATGACACAGCAGTTTTTGAGTTCTTAGATGCAACTAATACTCTTAGTGGTGCTACTCTCAGGATAAGCGCAAAATATTTAGGAGATAGTTATGTTTATGAATTAGTTAGTGAAGAGACAGTAACAAGTAATAGTGGTAACTTAACTTATGAAATGACACCAATTAATAATACTATTTATAAAATAGAAGGGATATTACACTATGATGAACTTGATAAACTTGTTTTTGAAACAACAAAAGAATATGATGTAGATGTGATAGCAGACAAAAACACAGGCTTATTAATAGCAGTAATAATATTGTTAGTAGTTGCTTTCTTAACTAGATTCTTAGGAGTGCTTATTAGTGGTATAGCAACTTTTAGCATGCTAGCTATCACTAACATATTCCAATTCACAGATATTCCTATAACAGTTATAACAAGCCTAATAGCAATAGTAATAATATTCTTTTTTAGACCAAGAGGTGACAGTCAGTGAGTTTTAATATTCAAGGTATGATTATAGGAATTGCTGCTATGAGCCTTTTTGTTGCTGTTATGGGTGGAACAATCTTATTAATGGGAGAAAATTATGAGACTACTGGATATGTTGGCGAGGATATACAAAAATTTAATAACATGGAAAATATTAGCAATGTTATTAACACAGCCCAAGATGATATAGATAAAGTCACTGTAGAACAAAACTGGTTCGATTTCTTCAGTGGTATATGGAGTAAATTAATAATTCCTTTCAAGAGTGTTTATAGAAGTTTTACTATGCTGAAAACTATAGGATCAGCTGCTAGCAGTTACTTTAAGTTAATGCCTGTATTCTATGAGTTTATAATAACTATCATCACAACACTGGTAATAATAGGATTAGTAATGATTAAGTTCCACATGGGGAGACAAAAATGAGCGAAGCAATATTAGAAAACTATACTTATAATTTAACCAATATTTTAAGCACAGATATTATTGATGCTCCTAATAATTGGTTAGCCGCTTTTAATCATGAAATGATGGGGTTTCCTATTATTACAATGTTGTTAGTTATAGGAGTAGTTTTATTTATTGGTGCTAGAAGTATTAATGTTAAGGATAGCGAAGCAGCAGTTTATAGTGGTTTAATAATTAGTTTTGTGGGATTATTATTGTTCTTTATAGATACAGGTAATTATGTTAAGCTTATTACTTGGACGCAAGAATTTTTATTAATATTAATAACAGCGATAGCAATATTAATGAATAAAGTTATGAAGAGGTATTAATAGAGATGTTAAAATATGCTTTAATAACAGTCTTTAGTGTGTTATTGCTAAGTATGGGAGCGATACATTATAGCGATGAAGAAATTTTGTTTGAAGAAGACGTATTCTCTATTAATAACATAACTAATAACATAACTAATAACATAACTAATAACATAACTGGTGGCTCAGGTATGGGGTGGACTACTGACCAAAACGATGAATTGAATACTACTGGTAATCCTACTTTTAATGATTTGACTATTGATAATAGTTTATATATTGAAGATGGTAGTTGTGGTTTTGGTTGTGCTACTGGTCTTATATTGTTTGATGACCTCAATAATGATGGTAATTCTTATAGTTTTCTTTTTGGTGCTGATAGCTTAACGGCTTCATTGACTCGGACTAGTGGTGGTATTCCTAAATTTATTTTAAATAATAATTTAGGTCAGTTTTGTAGTGGAACTGATTGTTTTACTGTTGAGCAATTATATGATAGTGCTAATAATTTGGTTATTGGTAGTAGTGTTGAACTTAATAGTAAAACTATTAGTGATTGGAGCCAAATAAAGAATAATCCTTTTGATCAGTCTCTTAACACTACTGATAATG
>Ga0208299_1001361_pt1 | contig 18459 bp, 33 predicted proteins | sample 15_taG_FD_184089 | JGI IMG/M metagenome (GOLD analysis project Ga0208299, IMG submission 184089) | Marine viral communities from the Subarctic Pacific Ocean - 15_ETSP_OMZ_AT15312 metaG (SPAdes) (version 2) | ecosystem: Environmental > Aquatic > Marine > Oceanic | place: Pacific Ocean | collected...
TCTCACTTTCGATGGCAAACATTATGAAAACGGTTTGCCGGAGATGAAATGGTCCGGCGGAAAAGTCGTATCTTAGAATTTTAGCGCGCGTCGCGCGTATATCCTACTAAATCCATGATTTAAGTTCTTCACCAAGAACTTCTGATGCTATATTTACTTTTTTACGTAAAGATTTTACAATTTTCTCATCAACCGTATCATCAGCATTAATGTCTACATAGGTGACAGATTTCTTTTGACCAATTCGGTGCGCACGGTCCTCGGACTGTAATCGCTTCTCTAGGTCATATCCGTTAGAATAGTAGATAACCGTGTTTGCAGCCGTCAATGTAAGGCCATAGCCGCCCGTAGAAGGGGTTCCAACAAGAAACCGGCACCTAGGGTCGGACTGAAATTTCTCTCTGTTAATGTCTCTTTCGTCTTGAGGCGTAAGTCCATAATAATCAACCACGGCTCCTGGACCATGGACCTTAGTAATTTCTTTAATAATATCTTTTATGTCCCATTGGTAATGAGCCCATATAATAGCTTTGCCTTCCGTTTCTTCTAATATATCCATTAATTCACTTATTCTATTATTAGGAATTCTTTGAGTCGTACCATCATCTGCAGTAAAATGACCGCATGTAATTTGATGAAGTCTCATTAATTGAGTTAACGCATTAACAGTTGTAACTTGTTTTCCGTTTAAAATAGCTAAAGCCTCTTTTCTCATTTGTTCATAAAGTTTTCTTTGATCTGGGGATAAAGCAATTTGTCTTTTAATAAATATTTTAGGCGGTAAATCTAGACAATCTTCTTTCAACACCCGATAAGAAAAAGGTTTTAATTTATCGGACAACTCCCCTAAATTTCTAAAACCAGATACTAATTGAATAGACCGTCCCGATATATGGGCCGTTTTCATAATAGCATATCGCATTCTAAATGAATAATAAGATTCATGTTCTAAATGAAAAGGATCTAAAAAATAACACTGACTAAAAAGATCTAATGGATTTTTAGTAACAGGAGAACCGGTTAAAATTCTACGATACTTAGCCTTAGAAGAAAGAGCAATAATATTTTTAGTTCTTTGTGCTTTAGGGTTTTTAATAGTAGTAGATTCATCTATAGCCATTAAAGTATTATGAGAAGCTAAAAATTTAGCTGCAAAATCCCTGCCTTTTTGAGTACTAAAAGCTTCTACATTCATAATTAAGAAATGAAGCTCTTCTCCAGTTTTAAATAAAGTACCTAATTTTTTAGATTGACCTTTAGTTATATTTGATTGCCATAATACACACACATTTTCTATATGATTTGGTAAATGTGTGGGTATTTCATTATTATACCAAGTGCCTATAACACCTTTGGGTGCCACTATTAAAACCCCATCAATTTTTCCTTTATCATAAAGCATTGCTGCATTATCAATTAATACTTTAGTTTTTCCTGTACCCATTTCCATAAAATAGGCATAGCTTTCCCTATTCCATGACTTTTCCAAAGCAGTCAATTGATGCGCGTATGGTTTCGTCTTAAATTTATAATTCATGTTTAAACTTTTACCCAATTAAAATTAATAACTCCTCTAAGGAGATTATCCGTGTGTGTAGAACCCGAATGAAGCATATTAGTTGGAAAAGTTAGCATCCTATTTTCTACACAATCCACTTTTTGGCCGTCCTTAAAAACAGTAGGACCATTTGTTGTATGTAAATAAAAAATACTTGTTCTTCCTAGAGTTTCAAAATCAGTGTGATATCCATATATACGTTTTTTATTTGTTTTAAATGTAACATTAGCTTTAATTCTAAGTAGCGTTTTAATTTTTAATTTTTCTAAAATTGGTTTTAAATTATCAAAATACTTACTATTTACTCCTTCCTTATTAAAGAATACATGTGTAAGCTGAATTTGTTGATCTCCTTTTTTTCCTTTAAAATCCTGTAAATACCATGGAAAAAGATTGGTTTCATGGCAATCAAAAATCTTATTCTTGATATTCTCAAGAATATCTTTATTTAAGAAGTCATCTTTAATCATAATTTTATTCATCTTTCTAGTTGACAATATAAACTTTAAGACCTATATTGTCAAGCATGAAAGAGAATACTTTACCAATTGTTTATGTTGTTCAGGAAATTGCAGGAACTAAAGAGGGTAAACCTAAAATAAATATTATGGGTGCCAGAGAATATGGTGATTTTAAATTTTTATTACCGGAACTTTCTCAAATAATTTTTTCTCCTGGTCCTTTAATTTATAAATTAAGACAAGCATTAAAAAATTTTTCTGAAAAAGATTATTTATTATTAACAGGTGATCCAGCGATAATTGGAGTTGCGTGTTCATTAGCTTCTGAAATGACGAATGGTAAATACAACTTATTAAAATGGGATAGACAAGAAAAAAAATATTACCCTATTGAAATTAATTTACATGAAAAAGGAAAAAGGGATGATTGATTTTGAACAAGATCAACAAAAAGTAATGAATAAGACTGATAATATTCAGTCACTAGCAGACCAGGTTGAAAGATTAGAAACTTTAAATAGAGAGATTGAGTTTGCTGAAAGCCAACTCAAACAAAAGAAAAAGAATTATGAACATTTATCAGGAGAAGTAATTCCAACAATGATGAGTGAGATGGGTTTATCTCACTTAAAATTAATGGATGGTTCTTCGGTAGATGTTAAGCCGCATTATAGCGCTACGATCACTCAAGCGAATAAAGAAGCGGCGTTTAACTGGCTTCGTCAAAATGGCTTAGGTGATATTATAAAGAATGAAATTATGGTATCGTTTGGCCGTAACGAAGATACAAGAGCGGCAGATTATGCTGATCTTGCGAAGAGTCACGGGTTTCAACCGACACAAAAGTTGAAGGTTGAGCCTATGACTCTGAAAGCGCTCGTCCGTGAGCGTATTGAGGCAGGAAAAGAAATGCCAACGGAAATTTTCAATGTATTCATTGGAAATAAAACTACAATAAAAAGGAAACAATAAAAATGAACCAAGTAGCAACAAAAAAAGAAGGAGCATTGGCGACTAATATATTTGAAGCTGATGCTAATAAAGGTGCTCAAAACATATCGCAAGAAGATCTTGCGTTACCATTCTTAAAAGTTTTGGGACAATTATCTCCAGAGGTAAATAAAACTCATGGAAAATATGTCGAGGGTGCAGAACCCGGCAAGATAATTAATACTGTTACCAATGAATTGTATAATGCAGTGGATGTTATTCCTGTATTTTATAAAAGACAATACATAGAGTGGCAAGATCGTGGACAAAGTACTGGTGCGCCAGTAGCAATTCACGAGGCAGACAGTGATATCGTGAGTACAACTACTCGTGATAAGTCTTATAAAGATAGATTACCTAATGGTAATTATTTGGAGAACACTGCAAGTCATTTTGTAATATTGTTAGGTAAAAGTCCAACAACAGCTTTGATTTCTATGAAAGCTACTCAATTAAAAGTGAGTAGAAAATGGAACTCAATGATGATGGGAATTAAAATGCAGGGCAAGAGCGGATTATTTACTCCGCCAACTTACAGCCACATTTATAATCTAAAAACCGTTCAGATGTCTAATGATAAAGGAACATGGTTTGGATGGGATGTGTCTAAAACAGGACCTGTTACTGATAAATCAGTCTATGATATAGCTAAAACTTTTGCTGAAAGAATCGGCAAAGGTGAAGTTCAGGCTAAACATGGATCTGAAGAAACTTCTAGTACTCCATACTAACGAATCCTAGGTAGTGGGCGTCTAAGCGAGAGTGGATACGCCCACTTTTAAAAATTTTATGTCGGTAGAAAGTTTTAAAAATATATTTAAAGGATTAGAGCGTGCACATGGTGTCACAAAAATAGGCACTTCCAATGGCAGCGGAGAAAAAGTCAAAGGTCAATCTTTTGTAAAACGAGAACCTGTAACAGATAAACTATGGTTATCTCACTTACAAGGTATTGATAGTTTAGGTGTTATTCCAATTACTGATAACAATGACTGTAAATGGGGATGTATTGATATAGATTCTTATGCGGGTTTTGATCATAAAAAATTAATCACAAAAATAAGAACATTAAAATTTCCTTTAGTCGTCTTTAGATCTAAAAGCGGAGGGGCACATGTATTTTTGTTTACAACTGAATATGTTGAAGCAAAATTAATGAGAGATAAATTAAATCAAATAAAAGCTATACTGGGGTATGGTGGCTCGGAAGTCTTTCCAAAACAAACAGAATTAAAATCGCAAGATGATACAGGAAATTTCCTTAACTTACCATACTTTAATGGTGATGAGACAACCAGATATGCATTTAAAGATGATGGCACAGCAGCAAGCTTAGAAGAATTTTATAATATACATAAAAACTCAGTACAAACTTTAAAACAATTACAAGAAATAGAAGTTAAAAGACCAGAATCAGAATACAGTGACGGTCCTCCATGTATTGAAACTTTAGCAGCAAATAAAATTGGGGAAGGTGGTAGAAATAATGCGTTGTTTCATTATGGTGTTTACGCAAAACAAAAATGGCCTAGTAGTTGGAAATCAAAAATTACTTTATTTAATGCAACTGCAATGTCTCAACCTTTATCTGATTCGGAAGTTCAAATAATAGAAAAACAACATGAGAAAAAAGAGTGGGGATATAAATGTAATGATGAACCTATGTGTAGTATGTGTGATAAAAGTTTATGTCGAAGAAGAAAGTTTGGTATAGGTCAGGACATAATGTTTCCTGGGCTAACTGATCTTCAGGTTATTGACCTGGAGGAACCTTATTACTACCTAAATGTAGATGGAGAAAGATTATACTTAGAAAATGTCAAATACTTACGACAGCAAAGCTTATTCCAAGAAGCATGTATGAAACAATTAAGATTTAGACCACCAACATTAAAAGAAAAAGACTGGGTACTTATTACGAATCAGCTATTAAACAATGCAGAAGTCACAGAACCAGCAGCTGGTATGAAAACGGATGATCAATTAAATAATCATTTAGAAGAATATTGCTTAAATCGGGTTCAGTTAGACACTCCTGTAGATTTACCTAAAGGAGGCGTTTGGAATTCTGAAGGATATCATCATTTTGTTTTTGATAAATTTTATCATCAGTTTTTAATGCGTAGACGATGGGATCTGGGTTATTCCAGAACAGGACAAATGTTAAAAGAGAAATGTGGATGTGAAAATAAAAGAGTAAGTAAGGAAAAGATTAGAGTTTTTGCAGTGAAAGAATTTGATAAGAAAAAAGAAAATGAAAAAAATATAACATATAAAGAAAAGGATCATTATTAATAAATGATACGAAAACAACTATCATTATTTGAACCTAAAACACATGTAAATAATACATATGTTACAGATAAACCCGTTGATGTTTCAACTATCATGGATAAAAATGATATTATTATAAAGGATAAATATTTTATTTATCCAAATCATGGAACACATCCTTTTGAAAAATATGATAAAAAATTATCTTCCCATGATTATCCGTTTCTAGAAGATAGACATTATAAAAAGACAGGAAACAGAGGAATTGTAACTATAACAACTAGAAAAGGAATTATATATCCTTATGTCAGTTTACAAAGAGCAAAGATCGCACCGGGTCAAGGTGAGCAAAAATTAATATGTTTTCATAAATTAGTGGGAAGAGCTTTTTTAGATCCAGGAGAATTAGATCCCTATGATAATTCTACTGTAGTAGACCATATTGATGGTAAGGTTTGGGATTATAGAATAAGTAATTTGCGTTTTGTTACTCGGTCAGCAAACACCAAGGGTAATAAAAATGTTCCTAAAAATGATATTTTTGAAGTAGCTAAACTCGAAGGAAGATTTTAATGAACGCGCGCGATGATTTAGTTTTGTTAGTAGTACTTACTGCTGCATGGATATTTATAATGTTATGAAAACCATAGTATTAGGACCACCAGGAACTGGAAAGACTACTACTTTGTTAAACAAAGTGGACAGTTATTTAAAAGAAACTGATCCGGATAAAATAGGCTACTTTGCATTTACAAGAAAAGCTGCTAACGAAGCAAGAGATAGAGCAATTAAAAATTTTAATTTAAGTGAAGACGACCTACCATATTTTAGAACACTCCACTCTTTAGCTTTTCGAAGATTAGGTATTAAGAAAGAAGATGTAATGCAAAGAAGGCATTATATAGATTTTGGTAAAAAAGTTAAAGAAGATATATCTTATGCCAAATATCAAGATGATCACAACGGTTTTTTTACCACCGATAGTGAGTATTTAAGTTTAATTAATTTAGCCACCCTTAGAAATACTTCACCGGAAAAACTATATGATACAGGCCAACATAACGGTGATTTAGAAAGAGATAAAGTAATTACAATAGCACGAGAATTAGAGAAATATAAAAAAGAAAAAAATCTCATAGATTTTAATGATATGATATTAGAATTTATAAAGTCAGATAAATCCCCTAAATTTGATGTAGTATTTATAGATGAAGCTCAAGATCTATCATTAATGCAATGGGACATGACAAGATCTATTTGGAATAAAACAAAAGATTCTTTCATTGCAGGTGATGATGATCAAGCTATCTTTAGATGGGCTGGGGCGGACGTAGATTCTTTTATTGCACAAGAAGGACAAATGCTTCCTTTAACACAGTCACATAGAATTCCAGCTAAAATCCATACATTAGCAATGGGCATAATTAATAAAATTAAAAATAGAATCAATAAATCTTGGAAACCAAAAGTACACGAAGGAGCTTTATCAAGATACGAAGAGTTTGAACAAGTAGATATGTCTTCAGGTGAATGGTTAGTATTAGCTAGAACAAAATATATGCTTAATGAATTAGAAAACTATATTTATCAAAATGGTTGGTATTATAAAAATAAATATAAAAAGACTAAAGAAAAAGGATTACATGCAGCTGTAATAGATTGGGAACATTTGCGTCAGGGTCAGCCCTTAACCAACGAACAACTGTTAAAGATATCGGGGTACATGACTAATGATACTTTTAATAAACAAAAAATTAAAGGAATGACTAGGGATGGTATGTATGAACTATCTAAGTTAAAAGAACTTTATGGATTGAATACAGATAAAGTCTGGTTTGAAGCATTTGATAATGCTTCCCGTAGAGATGTAAATTATTTAAAAAAGATGAGGAGGAATGGAGAGAAATTAAATAGGGAACCAAGAATAGAATTATCTACAATTCATGGTGCTAAAGGTGGTGAATCACAAAATGTAGTTTTATTAACTGATCTTAGTGAAAATACATTAAAGTCATATGAAAAAAATCCTGATGACGAGAATAGATTGTTCTATGTTGGTGCAACACGGACCAAGGAACATTTACATATTATAGAACCCAGACAAGAATATAAAGGATATAAACTATGAGTGATATATATAAAAAGCAAGTAGGGGGCACTCACTATCAAAGTATGGTCATTCAGCCTAGTGAGTTTATAAATAAAAATAATATTCCATTTGCCGAAGGAAACGCGATAAAATATTTGTGTCGTCACAAACAAAAAAATCAAAAGCAAGATTTGTTAAAAGCAAAACATTATATTGACATGGCAATTGATAGAGACTATCCTGAGCAAGTGAAAGAAGAAAAGAAAAATTCCTGGGGAATAGTTAAATGATACAAGTTCCTTTATTTAAACCTCAAACTGAATGGTTGCCACCAGAAACATTTCCAGATTTATCCAAGCACGATGAAATAGCAATTGACTTAGAAACTAAAGATCCTGATTTAATTAAAATGGGATCAGGTAATGTCACTGGTAGAGGAGATGTGACAGGTATTGCCGTCGCTGTTCAAGGTTGGTCTGGTTATTATCCAATTGCTCATGAAGGTGGTGGTAATATGGATCGAAAGAAAGTTTTAAAATGGTTTCAGAATGTTTTAAATACTCCAGCTACAAAAATATTTCATAATGCGATGTACGATGTATGTTGGCTTAGATCATTAGGACTTAAAATAAAGGGTAAAATTGTTGATACCATGATCGCTGCGGCAATCGTAGATGAAAACCAAATGCGATATGATTTAAATAATTGTAGTCGTAGATATATTGGTAAAGGTAAAGATGAAGCAGCTTTATATGATGCAGCCAAATCCTGGGGAGTAGACCCCAAAGCGGAAATGTATAAACTTCCAGCCATTTATGTTGGCGCTTACGCAGAAAAAGATGCTGAGATAACTTTAGAACTTTGGCAAGAACTAAAGAAAGAAATTTTACACCAAGATATACAATCTATTTTTGAATTAGAGACTGAACTATTTCCTTGCCTCGTTGATATGAAATTTTTAGGAGTGCGTGTGGACGTTCAAGCAGCTCACCAATTAAAAGAAAAATTACTTGAAGAAGAAAAAGGATGCTTACAAGAAGTAGAAAAAGAAAGTGGAGTAGAGGTACAAATATGGGCAGCACGCAGTATTGCTCAAGTTTTTGAAAAACTTCACCTACCTTTTGACCGGACAGAAAAAACACATTCTCCTTCATTTACAAAAAACTTTCTTCAAAATCACCCCCACCCGCTGGTGAAAAGAATCGCCCGCGCTCGTGAAATAAACAAGGCGCATACCACATTCATTGATACCATAATAAAACATAATCATAAAGGGAGAATTCATGCTGAAATAAATCAGCTAAGAGGGGACAACGGAGGAACGGTAACCGGAAGATTTTCTTATTCAAATCCAAATTTACAGCAGATACCAGCACGGAACAAGGAACTTGGACCACTGATCAGGTCATTATTTATACCCGAGGAAGGCCATACATGGGGTGTATTTGACTATTCTCAGCAAGAGCCTAGGTTGGTAGTGCATTATGCAGCTTTACAAAATCTCTATGGCGTGGACGAAGTATTGGAAGCCTATAATACAGGCGATGCCGATTTCCATACTATCGTGGCAGACATGGCTGAGATACCTAGATCACAGGCCAAGACAATTAATCTTGGTCTGTTCTATGGTATGGGTAAAAATAAATTACAAGCAGAACTTGGAATATCTAAAGAAAAAGCTGATGATCTTTTTAGACAGTATCATCGTAAAGTTCCATTTGTTAAACAGCTAATGGATGCTGTTATGAAGAGAGCACAAGACAGAGGACAAATACGAACTTTACTTGGAAGACTTTGTAGGTTCCATTTATGGGAACCAAATCAATTTGGAATTCATAAAGCTCTGCCTCATGATGCAGCGCTCATGGAACACGGACCAGGGATCAAACGTGCTTATACATACAAAGCATTAAACAAATTAATTCAAGGATCAGCTGCAGACATGACAAAGAAGGCAATGATTGAATTATACAAAGAAGGAATTATCCCACACATACAAGTTCATGATGAACTTGATATATCTGTTAGCAATAATGCAAGCAGAATAAAAGAAATAATGGAGGAGGCAGTTTCACTCGAGGTTCCTAATAAAGTAGACTATGAATCTGGGCCCAATTGGGGCAACATAAAATGATTAAGATATATAATAATTTTTTTGAAACCGATCGTGCAACAGTTATACATAACTTTGTACTAAATTCTTTTTATAAAATAGGTTGGGACGATACTCAAGAACCTCACCATCGACCCTATCCAAATTTACACAGTGAATTTAGTCTTGAAGATTTAAATAAAATAAAAATGTTAGATCCCATTTTAAAAAAAATAAAAAAAGGCAAAAGACATTATGAAAAATGCGTGGTCAATTTAACTAAACCTTTAGATGTTAATTTCATACACGTTCATCAAGGTCTAGTTGCATTGTATTATGCAAATAATACCTGGAATCCAGAGTGGGGAGGAGAAACATTATTCTATGAAAGAGATAAAAAGACAATTAAGCTAGCTAATCCTTACACCCCTAATCAGTTAGTAATTTTTGATGGTCCAATTCCGCACACTATCAAAGCTCAAAATTTAATTGGACCTTCTTATCGGTTTACTATAAGTTTGTTTTTTAAAAATAATATAAAAGAGGAGCAAAAATGAAACAATTTTTGAAACAAATGAGAGTCAAATGGGATATGTTTTCTCTACACTATAGAGAATACATAATTGGCTTCATTGCTGGTTTTGTTATTGGCGCAATACTATTCTAATGAGCAATGGCCTACTTAAATGCAAATATTCCTGTGACCTATGCACAGATCAGGAGAGAGTATCTCTATGATCTTAAAGAACATCATGGCGAAGTTGAAGACTGCATTATATTTGGGCTTTCGTCCATCACTGGTAGGCCGATACTTTTTCATGCAATTATGGAAAACGGTGCGGTCTTCTACAGGCTACCAATCTCTGCGTTCATTCAAAGAGACTATAACCCGGAAGAAGTTCCTCGATATAGGCTTGATGAGCTGGAGCTATGGAATTGCTTCAGTTACTATCCTAGCGTTACTTCTTTTGATATCTTAGATGGACAATCTGGAAAGTTTTTTGGAAAAGATAAAAAAATTCATCCAGGGAAATATCTTTTTACAGTTGACTGGGCACATCCAGAGAGTAATATAGTAGATACAGATCATTCTGAAATATCGCATGAACATAAGTGCGCTCACATTCTCGCTCTAGAGGATGGAAATTATGCTGCACAACCCAACAATCGTATCCTCTGGGATATACCTTCGTTTACAGTGAAAGACGAAGTTCCCGATTGGAAAGTGCAAACCTCAGATTGGAATGTGGAAGACACAGGTAAATGGAAAACAGAAGATACTGATAAGTACTTCTATAATGTAGAGGAGAAAAAAAATGAGTAAGTGTAAAAATTGTCATTGCGATTGTCACTGTAAAGAAAGTCTTCACGGTCATCACTATGACGGGGACTTATGTACATGTGAAGGTTGTCAATGTGGACCTCAAGGTCTCGTGGTAGATGATACCGATGAATGTTTAGGATGTTCTTAATGCATGATAAAATTATTACTGCACTGTTGGCTGTACTCCTCGCCCTCGGCGGATGGACGCTTAGCCGCACATTCTCCTTGTCGCAAGATATGGTCCTTATTAAAGAAAAAGTATCGCAGGTGGAGCAAGCAATCGATGAACAACTATGGAATTCTGTACCCACTGACGACGTCAGTAAGCTTAAGAAGAAAAAGAAGCGTAAGAAAAAAAAGAAAAAGAAAAAGCAGGATTAATGTCTAATGAAAATATTTCACAATGAATGGGAAAAATGGGCTATTATTATTCTTGTTTTATTCCTTATTTCAATAGGTTTATCAGGTTGTAATTATAGAATGATTCCAAGTGAAACAAAAATAGAGTATGGTACAACGGAAACAGATTCTAAAAATGATAAGCTGCAGCAAAAACAGTCTATCAGTCAGAGCTGGAAATGGGAGAAAAAATGATTGAAAAATTAATGACTATGCTTGTGGGAATTTTATTAGCCCTAGCCGGCTGGTCACTTTCCAGAACTTTTGAACTGTCAACTATCCAGGCAGTACACGAAGATAAAGTACATAGAATTCAACAACAAGTTTTAAAACTAGAAGATCAGGTTGATAAGATGATGGATTCAGATGAAGAAATTATGGACCAACATAAAAAATTATTTGAAGCTCTAGAAGATAATCAACCCTCAACAGGATATAGTTATAACTAATGGCACTCAAAATTTCAGAAGAAGCAGCAGTTCAAATGCCTATGAAGACCGTAGCCAGCCTCATCGCGCTGGTAGCGATCGGGACCTGGGCTTACTTCGGTATCATTGAAACCCAAAACAAAATTTCAACTACAGTAGAACTAATGTCGAAAGACTTGACTGAGAATACAGAGTTTAGAATCAAATGGCCGCGGGGTCAATTAGGTTCGCTTCCGGCTGATAGCGAGCAATTTATGATGATCGAGGATTTATACAAGACCACCGAGAAGATAGAGAAACATCTTGAATCTATGGCTTTAAACAAAGTGAACATAGAATTTTTAAGAAAACAAATGGATAAAGTGTTAGAAGATATAGAAGAATTAAAAGATGCTAACAGAGAAATCCATTATAAAAACGGGAGCAAATTTTGATCGAGACAGTTTTTGCATTATTAATGTTTGTACAAGGAGAGATCAAGGAACATCGTATTCAACCCTCAATGGGAATGTGCCTTCGCGGGAAACGTGAGGCGGAGAGACAGTATAGTGAAACTGTATCTTACAAATGTTATAAAGGTAAAGCTAAGACAGAGTTATATTTAGGCGAAAAACATATTACAGCATTAATCCTTGAGTAGGAAAAAGAACCCAATAGCAAAGACTTTAAGAGATAGACGTTATCGTCAACTTGTGGTAAAAAATAAGAAAGCATATAATAGGAAAAAAACATGGAAAACAAAGCTGGAAAAACTTTTAACGTAGAAGCACAAGTAGTTAACGGGAAGTGCCCCTTCTGTACAGAAGAAAGTATATTTGTATCAGTTTATAAAACTATATACAGATGTGTAACGTGTGGGTCAGATTTAGAACAAAAAATAAATGGAAAAATTAGTTACCTACCTCATTTAACTAAAGGTGATAAGATAGAAGTAAAACCTCTTTATAAATGAGTAAAAGACCCAAATTTGGTATTAGCACTAAACCTATACGAGATAAACCTAGAAAACGACCAGGACGTCATAAAAAGAATAGAAATAAACAGGAAAAAAGACAACAGAAAAAGAGAAGAAAAGGGCGTTGACAATAGTCCTCTGCTATCCTATATATAAGATATGAAAGCAAAAAGTATAAATTTAAAAGTATCTAATATATCTCAGAAACAATGGTCTAATTTAGTTATTGAACTAAATTTAATGGCTCAGGCTTGGAGATCTTATGGGCCTGTTATTAAAATAAAGACCCATAATTTAGATCGTATATTAACCTGGGGCAGAAAAAGAAATGACGACAAAGAAAATAGAAGAAGCGGTAAGACTTTGGAACAAAACAAAAAATTCTAAATATAAAGATTTGTGGTATAAGCTGGTCGAGGAGTTTGTTCATGGCAAAAACATTAATAATATTAGTATTACTGTTCGACGGGACTTTAATAAAAGAAACACTAGACTTTGCAAAACCTGTGACAATTCATGAGTGTATGATGTTTGCAGATGACCATAGAACAGCAATATCAACCTACAATGAAAAACAAAATACATGGCTCTTAAACGATGGTCGAGGAACACTTCAAGGTTTTATTTGTGACTAAAACCCATCGCTAAAAGGGAATTAGAGCGATAGGTTATTGTGGTGAGAAGAGTAAAAAGCTACTAGCACAATTTTACCTCACTGTCAAATGGTACCCTCACCAACACAATAAAATTTAATAATAGTCCCATATTTATTAACTTCTTTTGGTCCTATCTCTTTTGCTTTTTTAATAGATTCTTCATAGCCGGCAATGATACATTCGTAATGGCTATTATATTCTCCGGGCATTGGGTGTGGAGGCAAACACTGTTGATATACACTTGTACAAATAATCATACTTAATATAAATTTCATCTTGACAAACCTTAGTTCAATCCTATATATTGCTCAGAAATATATGAAAGGACACAATGACTGATATAACAAAGTATAGAAATGTTTCTTTAACAAAAGAGACCTATAACACATTAATATCATTATCGAAAGTTTTATTGCCCGATGCAAAACTTTCTATCAGCAAGACTGTAGAATGTTTAGCAAACGAAAAAGCAAAAAAACTTAATGGTAAAAAGAGAGTAATACTATGATAGCCGTTTGCTTAAATTGTAAAGGCAATGGATACATTAGAACTAAAGATCCCGAGGATGGTGAAATAAATATTCACCAGTGTTGGGAATGCGATTCGAAAGGCGAAATTAGACATGAAGATAGTGATGATTATTGGAATCATATTCCTATTAAACAACTGTAATAAAGTAGAGTTGGACGCGTTTGATCCAGCAACGTCCACCGTAAAGTGGATTCTAACAAAGGATAAAAATGGCACTCAATAAAGAAGACTACCCTTGGGTAGAATCTGAAAGTAATTTAACCAAAGAAGAATGGGAAACCCATAGAGATTGGTTTTTAGGTTTTTGCGGTGATGTTATAAATACCGGAGAACTATTAGAAGAGGGAAAATATTTTAGAGTAAAGGCAACTAAACATGCTAAGTGAAAATAATATTGCTTATATAGCGGGTCTATTTGATGGGGAAGGAAGCCTTCAATGTAAAAAAGGCTGGGAAAAGAAAAAGAAACATACCGGCGAAGGATACAGACAAACTAACGCATGGCGTATTTCTATGGAAATAGCTATGACTGATGAATTGGTGATTCGTTGGGTACATGAAATATTAAAAGTAGGTAGTGTTATTCGAAGAAATGTAAAAGGTCTAAACAAAGCGGGAAAAAAATATAAAACACAGTGGCGTTGGCGATGTACTTTTAGAGATGCACTCTACGTCTGTAAATTAATTTGGCCCTATACACAGGTTAAACAACATAAGGTAGAACAAATCATTGATCACTACGATCCGTATGATAAAAGTATGGGAGAAAATGTAGTAGATCTAGCACTCGAAAGAGAGATAAGGAAATTAGAAAATGACAGATAAAAAAATAAAAACAGTAGACACATTAGATAAAAACAGAGTGCAGTATGGTGTGTTCCAATGGGGACCATGTATAATGCACATAAGAATTTCAGAAGATTTTCATAAACTTTTAATGAAAGAAGCTACAGCGAGTAGGAAAAAAGAATTGGATTTTAGAGAAAAACTGGCAGGCATTATAAAAGAAGAATATAATTTTATAAATAAAGAACAGTTTGTACCATGGATATCCCAATGTTTAGGAATTTATGATGAAGCTTTTCAGAAGTTTAGAAACATACGATATAAACCTGAAGATAAACCTCAATATTTATTGTCGGCTATGTGGGTCAACTATATGAAAAAAAATGAATACAATCCCCCTCATGATCATGGTGATGATTTATCATTTGTAATTTTCTTAGACGTCCCTGAAGAACTTCAAAAAGAAACAAAAAATTTTATTGGTAATTCTGGTGGACCTGGTTCACTTGGATTTCTTTATGGAGAGGGTAATAGACAAGCAGTAACTTATCAGGCTGTTAAACCCGAGAATCGGGATATGTTTATATTTCCTGCATGGGTTAAACATTATGTAGCACCTTTTTATTCGGATGTAACTAGAATTACTGTAGCTGGTAATGTATCTACTGGAGTACCTCTACATAAAATGGAAGCTTACAATAAGCAAACGTTTGTATCCGCAGGACCAGATGGATCCAAGAAATAAATTCTTTTTTATGGTGTTCAGTGGGTTCACTGTCCTTATTTGTTTAAGTCTATTTATGTTGATTTTTGTATTATGAGTATAAAAAATAAAAAGCCAAAATGGGACGGAAAATCAAGGGTTTCCAACGATTTGTATCGAAAAAATTTTGATGAAATATTTGGAAAAATATCTCGAGAAAAAACTCCTCCGAAAGAATGGATAAAAGGTTATAGAAAGTGGCAAAAGAATAATGAAGATAAATAAGTTAGTCAAATCTAAAATAGAAAGAGAATTCTTTTTTTTACAAGGTAATTTATCTATTGATAATAAATATTTTATTAAAAAAATAGAAGAAGGTATAAAAAAAGAAGGTAATGAGAATTATGCTACCTACGTAAACTCACCCATGACTAATTATAAATATTTTATTGAAGACAAAATGTTTATAAAAAATTTATTACCTGTGTTTGATTTATTAGATGAAACATCTTTTTATGCTACTCCTAAGTGGCAGATGCAAGAGGCCTGGGGTTTTAGACAAGGGTTTGGGAATTATAGTAAACGACATCATCATAATCCTGCCTTTTTATCGGGTGCAATAGCATTAAATAACCATCCACAAAAATTACATTTTTATGAAATAAATGAAACGTTAGAGGCTAAGACAGGAAACTTTGCTATTTTTTCTAGCTTTTTAGAACATAGCAACAGTAGAAATGTAACTGATAAAGTTAGATATGGATTAAGTTTTAATCTTTATTATGTTTGATTCTTTTAAATGAAATTTTTAGCCCTCCGCTTAGATGAACATGACTCAAGTGTTTGTTACACAGATGGTATAAATGTTAAATATTATAAACCAGAAAGACATAATCAAATAAAACATTATGGCTACAATAATTTATATGACTGGTTTCATACTACTAATTATCTAGACTTTAATATTAATGAGTTAGATGCAGTTGCTATTATCATGGATGTTTTTCGTCATCCATATATTAAAAAGGAAGATCCTGATAAACTATATGAAAGAATAGATATACCTTTTAAACCATTCACGGATATGAAGTGTCCAGTGTATCGAGTAGATCATCACTATGCCCATAGCTTATCTTCTTGGATGCTGAGCAATACAAAAAACCATGCGGTTTTAGATGGATGGGGTGATTTGTGGCAATCTACAAGTTTTTTTAAAAATAATAAAAAAATAAAAACATTTACGTTAAAAGAATTAGAATCTTTTGGATGTTTTTTAGGAAAGATGGGATTAAGATTTGGATTGGCAGATAGTCATGAAGAGGATCAAGCAGGTAAGCTGATGGCCTTTCAATCTTTTGGACAGATTGATAAAAAACTATGGGGAAGAATTAAAAATCTAAGCTATGAAAAAAATAAAGATGTTTTTGATTTTCATAAGTTAGAAGCTGTTCATGAAAGCGATATGGTAGGAAGATTCTCTTTGTTAAATTTCTTACACACCTTACATAAATATGCTGAGGAAAAAATCCCTCCCTTTTTCAAAAAATATTTACCCACTGATAAAGAAATAACTTATTCTGGGGGTGTGGCTCATAACGTATGCGTCAACTCTAAACTTAAACAGGTATATAAAAATATTATTATCCCTCCGCATTGTGCTGATGAAGGACTGACCCTAGGGGGTGTAGAATTTTTAAGAAGATTGTATGAACAACCTAAAAAATTTTCAAAAAATAAATTTCCTTTTTGGCAAAGTGATGTGGCCCCTTCTAGTAAACCTACAAATAAAACACTTAGATTTGTAGCCGAACAATTAGCTTTAGGTAAAACAGTTGGCTGGTATCAAGGACATGGAGAAGTGGGACCCAGAGCATTGGGTAATCGATCAATACTGATGAGCCCGGAAGTTACAAATGGTAAACATATATTAAATAAAAAGGTAAAGCACCGTGAAGACTACCGACCTTTTGCTGCTTCTATTTTATCACACAGAACAAAAGATTTTTTTGATTGGGAAGGTGAGAGTGAATTTATGAAATTTAGTGTGAAGTTTAAAGACAAAGTATTTAAACCGATATCACATGTGGATGGTACATCTAGAATACAGACTGTTCCTACCAAAGCGTGTTACAAAGATTTTTGGTGTTTAATCAATGAGTTTGAGAAACTAACGGGTCTACCCATGTTATTAAACACATCCTTAAATGATAATGGAAAGCCTATAGCTGGAACTCCTGGAGATGCGTTGAATTTATTTAAAAACTCAGAACTAGATATTCTTGTTGTAGGAAACGAGGTAGTAAAGAAATGATTAAAGTTATAGACAATGTTGTAGGAAAAAAAGAACAAGAAAAAATAAAAAATATTTTATTAGGAATGAATTTTGATTGGTATTACCTTAACGATATCACATCAAAAGACAGCCTTGTTGAAAGAAAACCAGGTGTAAGTCATCAATTTTATGCGAGAAATAGAACACCGGTCCATAGTCGTCAGTTAAAACATATCATGAATCTATTAACCACAACTGCCCGTAAGCTAAAGATAAAACAATTTAATCTTTTATTATCGAGGGCATTTTTACAATTCCCATTATCTAATTATCTACTAAAAAATAGTTATGTGGATGATCCACATATAGATATGCCTGAAAGACATTTAGTATTTTTATACTATGTAAATGATAGTGATGGTGATACTATTATCTATAAAGATAAAAAAAGTTTAGAAATAAAAAAGAAAGTAAAACCAAAACAAGGACGCATGGTAATATTTAATGGTGAGTACTGGCACTCAGGCAGTCAACCTACTAAAGATATTCGTTGCATTATAAACACGGACATAACAAATGAAAAAAAATAATAAATTTAAATATATCACTGGCACACAGATCACGACCCAAGGATCACGGACCTACGATATAAATGGTTCTAGACTTCCGAGTGTAACTACGATATTAGGCAAAACAAAAAATCAACAATTTCTAAAAGACTGGAAGGCACGAGTTGGAGAACAAGAAGCAGAACGAATCAAAAATTATAGTAGTAGGCGGGGAACTTCCATGCACAAGTTCCTTGAATCTCATGTATCAGGAGTTGGGTACGATGATCTTACAGGGATCGGACAAGAGGCGAAGCCCATGGCCAAAAAAATTATTGAAGAAGGTTTACTCCCTGTGGAAGAGTATTACGGCTCGGAAGTCACATTGTATTA
>Ga0208299_1001363_pt1 | contig 18421 bp, 21 predicted proteins | sample 15_taG_FD_184089 | JGI IMG/M metagenome (GOLD analysis project Ga0208299, IMG submission 184089) | Marine viral communities from the Subarctic Pacific Ocean - 15_ETSP_OMZ_AT15312 metaG (SPAdes) (version 2) | ecosystem: Environmental > Aquatic > Marine > Oceanic | place: Pacific Ocean | collected...
CAGGCTAGGGCATTAGCTGAAATAATTAATGAAACTAGAGATACTAGAAGTATTGATGATGTATTTAAATTTCCTACGCAAGCTACTGATAAACCTACACCAAAAGAAATAAGTAAAATAAAAATTGATGCTAGAAGAGGTATGGCAGAGATTGCAGATATTGAGGGAGTAACAATAGCTAAAAAAGACTTACCAAGAGATTTGGCTTTTACAACCATACCCGCTGGTCTTGAAAGAATTGGTCATATAGAAATGATTGAAGATTTGAAGAAGAAAGGTATTGGTCAAAATTATGTTGATAAATTAAAAACTCTTAGAAAAGCTCAAGGTAGAGACACAATAGATATAATTGCTAAGCCGGGTTCAGAAGGTTTTTGGGAAAAACAAGGATTTATATCAGTCAAACCATATTTATCTAAAGATACAAAAGATATATTAAAAACACCCAGTATGGGAGAAAAAGGATTTTTGCCTCAAAAATTTCAAGCTATGAAATTACCTGATTTTAGAGATGCAGTAATTGATAAAGATGGCAATATTAAAAAAGTAGATGGTAAAGAAGTAACTCCAATGATTTTTGTATTAAATGATTATCAAGGTATGAAGGGAGTTAGTTTACAAGACTTAGTTGCTCAATCAAAATTAACTGAAAAAACAAAACCAGAATACTTAACACTACCTAAAAAGAAAGATTCAACATTAAAAAAATTAGACGAAGGAACAGAAAAGAAGAAAACAAAACTTCAACACATAAAAGATTCAGCAGATAGCTTAGCTAAAGGATTAGATGATTTAAGTGATATTACTCAAAAAGGAGCAGTAAGTCCCGGTGGTGATTTATGGGATGAAAGTGCATACAATAGAGCTAAACAACATTTTAATGATTCTTATGAATCAGCTAAAAAAGCATACAATATGACATTAGATGATTATGTAATAGCTATGTTTAAAGCATTAAAAAATATACCTAAAGAAATACGAAAAAGAATTAGAGAATTTTTAATGAAGTGGGCAAACAATAAAGATGCGAATCTTTCAGTAAGAATAAATCAACGAAATAAAGTTGCTAATATTGTAGAATTAATGGGTTTTAGTGGAAGAATGAAATATCGAATGGCTAGAGAAATTATGGATTCTGGAACAATGGATAGATTAGTTGCATCTCTTAATGATAATACAGATAATAACAGTGATGATTTAACTAGAGAAGGTTTAAATATTGCTGATACATCTGACCATGAAGAGATAGGAAATAATTTAACATTCGAAGGATATGATTTTAGAGGTGATACATTTTTTAAGTTTTTAGAAAATACTGATACTAAGGGATGGTTAGATAGAAAACAAACTGCTAAGATAATGACAGCTGCTATTTCTGGAGATAAGGATGTTTTATTAGAGCATCTTAAAGATAATCATAATTTTATACCATCTACTATTGAAGAAGAAAATATGATTCAATCTTTTTGGGTAAAGAATCAAACTATTAATAGGACTACAAGTCTTGAGAAACCTTCTTGGTGGTGGGCTAATTTGGATGAAAATGGTAGGAAAATAAGAAGTAAATCAAATAAACGACTTATACCTAAGATTGGTGGAGATTCGACATATGGTAAGGATATAAGAACAAATACTGATTTACCCAGTACTACTACAATGTCATTTGTTGACTGGGCAATACAATCAAAATCTCATGATGGTGAAGATATAAAAATATCAAGAATTTATATGAAAGATTTAGTTGATGTTTGGGTTGGTAAAAGAGATGAAACAGGAAGTAAATACTACGGAAAACAGGAATGGACAAACCTTAGTACAGGTGGAAGGTCTTTAGTTCAAATATGGGATTGGCATTTTGCTGGCGATTTAGATACAGATAGTGATGGTAATAAAATTATAAGAACTGTTGTTGAATTAAAAGGTGGTGGTAATAATCCATCTTTTGTTGTTGCTAGAATACCAGAAGAAATTTTAGAGATGAGTGAAGATAATGTCCTTGTTTCAGAATACTTAGAAAATGAAATAGAAAAAGGCAATATGACTTCTAAGATTGCTAATGATATGATAGACTCTATTAATCAATTAGATGAACAATATGGTTCTGCTAATAAATATGTAACTGCTCAACATATAACCACACATGAACTTATGAAGAGAAGTCATGGTGCTAGATATTTAATGAGAACAACTGACTTACTACATCATATGAGAAGGGCATCTCTTCCTTATTCTGAAGGTGTTGTTCCTATTGGATTAGGTGAAACTACTATAAAGATTTTAGACCAAAGTAAAGTTACAATAATTAATGAAGATGGAAAGAAAGTTCCAATGACTGAGTTGATTGCTGGATTAGAGGGTAGAAGTAGAAGTGATGGAGCAACAATTACTGATACAGAAACATTAAATAAAATAGCTGAACATACAGGAAGAAAAACTGTTCAAAACGGTCTTCCAATGAGAGAGGTTAAAAGTGTTATTTGGTATAATAGTTTAAATAATGATTTTGCTAAAAAGAACTATCCTCCTGAGTCATTTAGGGATAATGATTATTGGGAAGGTATACATTACTTAGCTATTAAACATAATGAATTTGTTGCTGATGAAGGTTTAAGATTTATTGATAATGATGATAATCTTATCGCCTATACAGTCAGAGAAAATAATGAAATAAGAATATATGATGCTGATGATAATAGAATAAATAGATTGTCAACATTAGACGAAGCTAAAGAACCAGATGGTGGCTCTGGGAGTTTTGAATTAAAAGGAAGACCATCTACAGATGTATTGACATTGCCAGAGGAATCTACAAGAATTATTAAAGTGCCAGGTCAAAAGAGTAAGACGAGTGCAGCTTTTCCTTTTAGTTGGTTAAGTAAATTATATCATCCAGACTTTGATAATCTTAGAAATCAAATTGAAGAAAGATTATTAAATATTGCTAAATCAAATATAGATGCAATGTTTCAGGCTAGAAGAAATCCAGAAATAATGGCTTCTTTGTATGGTCAAATGAAGAATGATAATACATCATTTATTAGCGAGATAGAGCAATTAATAGAACCTGAGAAAGGTAATATGATTACGGATGGATATAATCACCCACATATTACAAGAGGAATATTAGAACCAATTAAAAATAAACTTATAAATGAAAACTCATATAGAGGAAGAAGAAAAGGATTTGGTAATTATCCAGTTGTAAAACCAGACTATGATGGAACTAAAGTTAGTAGATATGATGGAGTAGCAATAAGCGAAGACGATTTTGCAATGATTAACTTTATTAAACAAAAACTTAATTTAGATAGGGGATTAAGTGGTGAAGATTTACAAAGAGCATATACAGAAGCTATTTTAGGAGGGCCTAGAAGAGGGGCTCATTTATTAGTTGGAAGGTTTCCTGTTTATTCACCAAATGGTGTATCACTTCTTAAAATAACTAATATAGTTCCCTCTGGACATGGCAATGTTACTTGGTTTCATCCAGACTTTTTAGCAGGGCCTTTACAAGGTGATGCAGATGGTGATAATGTATTTTTTCAAATAATGTACTTTGGTCAAAATTATTCTGATGAATCAATTATAAATACTATGTTAACATCTAAAGATGCTTTTGATAAAAGAAAAGGATTTGCTAGGGTAGAATATTTTAAAAAGAAAGATAAAAAATTAAGCGCTGTAAAAAAGAAATCTCTATATGATAGTTCTAAAATGATAGGTGATGGTATAGCTTCTCAAGGTATTTTAACTAATGCTATTACATTCTTTGAAGATATGAATTATAAAGGATTTAAAGCAAATTTAGGTGGTCAAATTGTTGTTACAAAGAGCCCTGATAAAGAAACATCAATTATGTTATATGCTCCTTTAAAAAATGATATTACTCAAGAAATGTTAGATGAAGCTAATATGGGTAAATTAGTTGGTAAGGATGGGCAATCGTGGTCTAATGGAGAAAAATACTTATTAACAACACCTTCTAATGAATTAAGACTATTATTACAAGCTGCTGTTGACCACTCTAAAGAATTATTGTTAAGTGACTGGGGGTATGATGGATATGATTTTATTATACCTAAAATGTTTATGCAAGAAAATGGTTCTCCCATTGGAAAGAAACAAAGCAGAACTATATCTAGAATAATTAGAAAATTTTTATCTCATGGGGTAACAAGAAGAGGAAGAGATGTAAATACTAGAAGAACAAAAAGTATATCTAGCATGTTTGAAGATAGTAAAAATATGTTTGAGTTTATTAATATGAGCACAGAAGAACAGGGTCAATATTTAACATCATTATCAAATGAAAGAAGAAATCAATATAAATCAATTAAAAAAGCTACTACTGTGATAAACAGTATTAGTTTTAATGGAAATATAACTACTATTGAAAAACTTATTTCTACTCCTTACTCATCAATGGATGAATATATGAAAGAAAATCCAGATGACCCAGTGTGGGAACATCCATTTGGATATAGTCCTCATAGAGTTATTAATGGATTGTTGAAAACTAAAAGTGATTTAGTAAATACTCAAAGAAGAGAAGCAAAATGGTATCCAGAAAATAAGTCTTGGAAATCTAAGAAAAAAGAAGCAAGAAGATTTATTAATCAAATGGGTACTGAATTTTATAGAATACATTCACAAAAAGTTATATTTGATAAGTCAAATGAGAGTACTTTAACATCTGCTGGATATCCTTATGATGATGTTATGTTAGATTTTATAGATAAGTGGTATAACAAAGGAGATAAAAAGAAAGGTATAAAGGCATTTAAAGATTTAACTGACGAACAAAAAGCATATTCTACTTTAAGATTTTTAAGAGGTATATCTATTCAAGAAAAGACAATAAAAAATATAAATAAAAAACAAGTTGGTTCTCTTATGAATAATATGATGAAAATAAGAGCAAGAATTAATGAAACAAATAATGTAAAATCTATTGAAAATCTTCAAAATAGATATAAAAAGTTACAAGAAACTCTTGATAAAATAACTACCAAAACAATATTAGCAAGACAGCCTAGAATCAGGGATATAACTACAATATTACCTAAACAACTTATGCATCCTGATGTTTGGAGAACATATGCAGAGGCATCAGGGGCTAATATTAGAGAGGCCTCTAATGAAGCACAGAGGATTGATAATTTAGATGAAAAAGTATATGATTATATAACAAAGGATTGTCCATAATGAGAGGTAGAATAAATTGTGATATAAAAAAACTTCATGTAGAAGTATCTAAAACTCAAAATGAACTTGTTTATTCAGAATTAAATTCTGGTATTGATGATTTAATTGAACAACCAGATAGAGGTAGAATAGAATATTTAGAAAATAAATTAAAAAATATAATGCCAAGGCCTGAAAGAGTATCGACAAATCGAAAACTTAAAATGGAAAAAAATAGATATGATGAACATCTTGAACTTTGGAATTATTTAAGAGATTCTAGTAAGGAATTATATAAAGATTTAGAGGTATTAACAACTGGCTCTGATTATGTTAAAAGCAGATTACATTGGATACAAGGTCAATTTAAAAGAGCATTTAATGAATTAACATTTGCTAATCCCAGAGCTGAAATATATAATTCTGGTTTAAATAATCATCATAATTGGGATGCTCCTAAAATTAAATCTATTAGAAAAAGAATACAAAGAGAGCAAGATAAGGCTACTAAATTTAAAGGAAAAAAATTAACTGGATTTCAAAATAATGTTAAAGCTCCTCAAAAATTAGTTGCACAACTAGACCCTACTGGAGCTGCTGGTGAAGTTATTGAAGATATACAATTTCTTCTTGATACATACTTAATGGATGGATTTTCTTATAAACAAGAAATAGATGGAATATCTAGAGCTATTTCTAGAGCTGTTAGTTCAACTAAAATAGCAGAAGATACTAGCATTAGTGGTTCAGAATTAATAAAAGCTGGTAATGATTTTCATAATGATTTAATGCATGGACAAGTTAGAAATGTTATACCTAAAAACATACCAACAAAGGTATCTGGATTTCAAACATGGAGAAATTCATGGGAAGGAAGTAAGTTTTTTGAAATACAAAAAAGTCCTTCTGAGAGACATCAAATAGGCCCGAGTGGAGCAGAATATGTTTTAATACCAATGCACCCTGAAAAAAAGGGTGCTGCAATACTTAAAAAACAAAGAAATAAAGATATTTCTGATGGAAAGTTTTCTAAGGATAATCAACCAGGTAGAAATGAAAATGCTTATTATGCTTATAGAATACCTTCAAATTGGACAGGATTTTTAAGACATATAAAAAGTAAAAAGAATTTAAGTCCTGAATCTTTAAAAAACTTTATACTTGAAAATGAGCTTGAAGAAGGTTTTTATAGAGCATTAGAACATAAAGTATTTCCTTATGATTTAATTAAAGGAACTCAAACACCAAAAAAGAAATTTGCTAATTTTGTAAGAGGTGTTGATTTTAGAGGAAAAGTTGTTTATCAACCTCCTAAAGATTGGATGCCTTCTTTGTGGGATGCAGTTGAAAGAAAAAGAAAGTTCAATGAAGATATTGCTAGTGTTTTACTAGAAGGAAATATGTTAAATGCTCAAGAAGAGCATAGTTTTGTTAGAAATTCTTTAATTAAGCAATTATCTGAATCTGGATTAGATGATGAATCAATACAAGAAGTTATGGCTATTGATGAAATTGGAATGGAAGATAACTACTGGAAAGACAGAGATGGAAACTGGGTTAATCCAAATACTAAATTTACAAGAACTGATAGATGGAGTTATGATACTGTAAGTTTTCATCCAGTAGATAATAATAAGATGATTCAAAGTGCATTAGATGGAATATCAAATGAGATGGAAGAAATAGATGCTACTTTAACGGGATATCAAAATATTTTATCAGATAATGAATCTACATTAGGAGATAAAGCAGAGGCTCAAGAAAATATTGCTATTGGACAATCTAGATTAGATGAGCTAACACCAGCATTTAATGCAATGAATGATAAATTATTTCCTGAAGATGAAGAAGACAGGCAATCAATTATGTTAGCTGATAGGATATTATCTACAAAGCATAGGCAATTATATACAGATAACACACTAAGAAGAAAAGACAGAAAAGTTGATACTGAATTAGTTGATGCAATTACTAGGTCTATAGCAATGACTAGGATAAAAACTAAAGCATTTAAAGCTGTTGCAAGTTTAAGAAGAAATCCAGCACTTGTTAAATATATAGTTAATGAGCTTAGAAATGTAGCGAATATGCCAAATACTGAAGCTGGATTTATATTTGATTATTCAGATGAAAGAATAGCAGAATTATTATCAAAAATTCCTTTTTATAATACAACAGGTAAAAGTGTAAAAGAGACTCTTTTATGGGTTAGGAGTTTGAAAACTAGTATTAATCTTGGATTTAATACTGGAGTAGGTAACCAACCTCAAAGATTAAATATAATGCTTACATCTGGGTTTGAGAAATGGCAAAAGTCTAGTGATGCTCTAAGAAATGGGGATGATAATTTTACAGCTGATGAAATATGGGAACAGATAACAGAAACTGGTGTTTTAGAACCAGCTAATGCTATGATAGATATATTAACATCTGGAATGACTGGTTCTAGTACAAACCCAAAAGAAGCACTTATTCCATATAGGGATATGATTAAACTTTGGAAAAATACTACCCTAGATGGATGGTTATCTGATAGTAAAGGGTGGGATGAAATATTAACTAATGCAAGAAAAAGAACAGTAAGTGAAGTTAAAACAGTTAAAGAATTAAAACTAACTCAAGACGAATTAAAAAAAGAATTAAAAAGAATTAAAACTGGTTTATGGGAATTTTTTCATGAAGATACAAAAAATGTAAAACATTTAAGAAAAAAATTAAAAGATTTAAAAATAGGATTAAGACAACAATATGCAAATAGACTTGTTAAGTGGAGACTTCATTGGTTTCCTATCGGTGGTAAATCTTTTTGGACATTAGCTGGTGGTGAAGATAGAATGAGAGCTGAAGCAGCATATGATGGGTTTACAAAAATGCTTGATATGGGAAGAATTGATACTAGTAAAAAAGGTTGGAAATATACAGATTCTAAAGATGCTGTAGACGCTGCAAGATTATCAGTTTATGTTCATATGTTTGGAATGAACTCTCCTCATTTAGCAAAAATGTTTAGAGGAGCATTTGGAGCTACGTATTGGCAATGGAAACCTTATGATTGGTTTCAATCTCAAGATGATTACAGAAAATTTGATAATTATTTATTAACTTTAGATAGTCCTTTACTTATTAAGGGAGTAGAAGCTCCTACATATCTCTTAGCTCACATAATGAAAAAAGGATTAAGAAGTGGTATTGGAGCTGGAATAGCTGGGGCTGGAATTATATCTGAAAAAGCATTAGGCCCTGGAGGTGTTATTGTGGGTGCTTCAGCGGGATATTTACTTGGAAAAACAAAAAAATATAAACAGTTAATTAAATGGATGGATGGATTACATCCTAATTTACCGATTGATAAAAAATGGGATAATAAAACATTAGATGATTTAGCAAATTTCGTATTAACTAGAGGAATTAGTTCTGCAATTACTACATTTATGTATTATCAACCTGAAGTATATGGAGCTTGGGCAATATTAGCAAAAACAGCTAAATGGTCAGGATTTAGAAATCCACTTAATCAAAGAGCAGTATTTGGAACATCAAGTCCACTAATTTCTAGAAGTCTTCATGCTATTATGATGTTTATGTTAATTATGGAATATCTTGGATTAGGAGATAGTGGGTTGGATGAAGATGAAGTAACAGAAGATATAGTTAGAGAATATGGTTCACTTACTATGTCTACTATATTGTTATTAGTTAATGATATTGAAAAAAATAAAAAAAGAGCATTTAAGCCTTGGATACCTTCACCAGTTAAAGAAGTAATTGAAATGGAAGAATTTGGAACAATTATAGAAGATTTTTTAAATTAAAATAAAAGCAGGCACCAAACCTCGACATGATTTAATGCCTGCCTAGTTACCCCATAACAGAAGGTAATTATTTAACTAATTTTAATATTCTCTCTAATAAAGTTTTCATTTCTTCTATTAGTTCTAATACTTCTTTTGTTGCATATTCTATGTTTTCTTTTCTACTATCTCTCATGGTTTAATTCCAGGGCCAAATTGAAAATATACTTTATATATTCCTATTGATATAAGTTGAGCATGGTCTGACCAATCAATTGCAATCCAGAACAGTCCTCCTAATAGTTTTATATCTAATCTATATTGTATCATAAATACTTCTATTTTATTTAAATTGAAAGAAAGTAAAAATGGTATTTCATAATAGATAATATTTTCTTTATTTACATCCACCATTTTACTCCTTTTCTTTAAAGATTTTATATAATTCAAGTTTCTTATCCAGACTCATATCTTCAACTGTTTCTTTTAAAAATCCGTACATTGATATAAGTATTGCATCTGATGTGTTCAATGTTACTCTTTTATTTTTTAGTGAAATATTTTGCTTATCAATTACATTTTGTGCTAATGCTTTTATTCTATTTTTTCTCTCTTTTTTATCTTTTGGTAATCCTAATGGTTTCATCCATACTTGTGGAGCAACAAACTTACATTCAATCTCGTCAATCTCGAAACCTAGTAGCAACCCCTGCCAGAGTCCATAGTTACTACCGAATTTAAACGCACTGCTACGACCATCAGTAGGGAAAGCGTGTACTTGCTCAAGATATGCTATTGGTTTAGTATTCCAATTATGTAATATCTCATCCATTATATAATATAGGTCTTTCATAGTTTTTGGATACTTATGAAATTCTGTAATTAATCCATCTACTACTACTGCTATACCTCCCCCTTTACCGGGGTCTATGCCAATTATTACTTTTTTCATTAAAAGTCCTTTCTTTCTGTGTAATTATGACGAGTTGTATACTTCTTCTTTTTATAGTAATGATTCCTATTTGTTTTAGGTTTGTATTTTTCACCAATAATCTCACCATTAAATACTTCTATTACTTTAGTTGTTAATGCATTACCTGCATTATATCCAACAAGTGTATTATTATATTGTTTACAACCACTATCAAATGTTTCTTTAGGAATTAACTTTGGATTGCTACCATGAACAAGCTTAAACCAATAACAAGTTCTTTCATGCTCATAGTAACAACCATTACAACTCTTATTCATTAATTAACTGGTTCATCTCCTATTGCCATATCCTTATTCATGTAATAAGAACATCTATTACCATTAAAGCCAACAGGATAAGTTCCTACTCTACCATATCTACTCTTAGATATAATAATCTCACTACCATACCTATCGTATCTTTCATGGTCAAAATTATATCCATAGAATACAAATACAGCAGACTCAGCAGTCTGTTCAATAACACCACTTTCTGCATAGTCACTCATTCTGGGCCTAGGGTCTATTCGTTTTTCAATTTCTCTATTTAATTGACTTACTAGTATTGCACTACAGTTCTCTGATTTACATATCCATTTATATTCTTGCATTATCTTTTCAATTTCAAACCTTCTACCTTCTTTAACTCCATTAACTTGTATTAATTGAATATAGTCATCTACAATTACATCTGGTTTATGTTTAGCAACTTCTCTCATTGCATCATCTAAGTTTCTTATGCTTTCATACATAATAAGATTTTCATACTTGCTTTTTATAGTTTCTATAGTATCTTCAAATTCTACTTCGTTATTTTCTCCAACAGAGTTTTGTCTTATGTTTGCGTATAGCAGATTAGGACTTTCCATAACAACTAGTTTTTTTAACATTTCTGTATTACTCATCTCACGATTAAACATCATTACTCTATATCCTTGTTCAATCAATCCTTTTATTATGTTAATTACTAATGTTGTTTTACCATGACCGGGCCTACCACCAATTACAGTTATTTCCTTTCTTGTCATACCACCAGCTGAAAAGTCAAGATATGGTTTATTAAATGGTATTATATTTGTTCCATCTTTTATATTATGTTTCATCTCCTCAACTAAATCAGTTATGTTTATTTGTTTTGATGGTTGTATTTCTCTTAGCTCTGATATTAATCTAGTATGTGTTTCTAAGATGTTGCCAACCTCTTTATAGTCTTCATAACTTGCATCAACTAATTTTCTTGCAGATTTAGCAGTTTCTCTTTGTATGTATTTTTCCCATACTATTCTTGCATATTGAGTTATATTTGCTACAGTTGGTACTTTTTCTGTTAGTCCAGTTAATAGATAAGCTTGAGCATCACCAGTCATATCTTTCATTTTATCTGATAATGTTATTAAGTCTATTTCTACATTGTTTCTATATAGGTCTTGTATTGCTATCCATATGTTTTTATTATTTGTATCATAAAATGCATTATCATCTCTTATCCACGCTAAAGATATTTCTATTTCCTTATCTCCTCCAAGTATTGTACATCCTAACAAAGCCTCTTCTGCCTCTGAAGAACTGGGCATAGCTTTTATTTGTTCTTCTGTTTTATCTTGTATTTCTTTCATAATTCCTCCTTTTTTTGAAAGATGCTATATTGAGTAGCTGGTTCGTAATTAGTAATTACATATTCCTTTCTACTTTTACTTCTATGTTCATCTGTTGCTCCTGAGTATTTAATGTTTATAGTCCGTAGATTATAGTTTTTATATAGCTCATAAACCTCTTCTCGATAATCATAGCTTATCATAAACTTTGCTCCACCTTCATGTATTTTATCTACTGACTCTTTCATTCTTAAATGGTCATTTCCATCAAATGTATTCATATAGTAGTCTCGTTTTTGTTCTGCTTTCTCTGTTGCTACGAAATAAGGAGGGTCTAAATACCATAAATCACCTTTGCGTGGCTTATATCTATCTACTAACTCCTCAAAATCAAGATTCTCTATTGTAGAACCACCTATAAACCTCCTTGAATATTCTAGTTCTGAATCAAAGTTCTTATTCAAATCTTTATTCATAGCAAAGGGTGTATGTATTAACTTATTAAAACTATACCTTATAGAATAAAAATACTTAGCAGCTTGATACGGGTCTGGTATTTTAAATTCCTTCTCAGCCTTTATCTCGTCTCTGTAATTTACGAATAAATCACGAGATTTGGGAATCCAAAATAAATAATGTACAAGTTCATCATATTTCTCTATTACGCAAGTATATAAGTTCACAATATTTCTATCAATATCATTTAATACATTCCACTTAGCTTTGCTTTTCCTAAAGAACATTGAAAGACCGCCAGCAAATACTTCAAAATACCTTTCATGTGGGGGAAGCAATGGAACGAGTGTTTTACTCATTGTATACTTTCCCCCATAATAAGGAAGAACTATTGGACAGTCGTACCAATCTAAACTAGGCATGAGCTATCTTTATTTTTGCCATTTTGCAAATTTTAGAATATATTTTTGCTTCTAGCTTATGTGTTGCCTCTGCTTTTCTATTCATACCATGAGTTGCTACATTCGTTGCAACATTAAGTAAATCCCATAAATTATTAGGATTTTCTGCAAGTAATAGATTAGTTATATAATCCGATGATTGTAGTGGAAACATTTTAAGTATATCTATAATATGAGAATCTTTTACTTTCGTACCATGTATGATAGGAAATTCATTCTTCATAATCATTTTTGTTTTCTTAATTGTTTCTTCAATTACACCTTCAATATCTTGAAGTTCCATATTCTGTATGATATGCTTGTTCTTGTATTTTTCAGCAACAACACCAATAACTAATCCATTTGTACAAACAAGTCTAAATGCTCCAGCTATAATATTTAATCCTACAGTTCCATCGTAACTATTTGCCCACACTATTTCTGGTGTACATATATCTCCATTGCTAATCTTTATTTTATGCTTATCAAATTCATATTTTACTATACTTCTTGCTCCTCTGCTAAATGATTGTACTTCTTTTAATGTACCTCCTTGTTTACTAATTATATAATCGGACTTTTCTATTATCGTAGAATTGTCAATCAATTTATAATTATCTGTCATGCAAGAGAGTATATCTCCAGTATCTTCTCTCATTATGAATTTATATCCAGTTTTTTTTACAAAGTCATTTCCTAATTGAGCTGTTACCTCTCTAACTGGAAATGTTATATCTTGTATGTTTGCTTTCATTATTCTCCTCCTTCAAGGTTGGGGTTTGTTTTAAAACAGTATTTACATCCACTATCATCGCATGCTATGCAATATGGAGTATTATATTCATCTACTTGTTCTTTCTCCTTTATCATTGTTGTTCTCCTTTATTGTTGGTGGAGCAGAGCCAAGAAGTTTTCTTTCATTCTCGGATATCTTCTCCTTATTCTTATCTCTTGATAAAATTATTGATTTAAGATATGGGTATCCTTTACCATGTAAATAATGTTTACCTTTATAATATTGGTCTAATCCCCAATATAATGTTTGGTCATTTACATCTTTAATATTATATAAAAAGAAATAGTATTTATCTCTTTCAGCATCAGATGGCACATGAGATTTTATAGAATGTGCAACTGTTTTTAAATGTTTCCTTAATACTTTACTTCTTTTCTCTAATAACTTATTTATTTTAGATATATAGTTATTTTTCTTAAAATAATTAAATCCACATTGAGGACATTCAAATGGTCTTGACTCTCTCATCCTAATACCTCTACCTCTGTTAATGGAGCCCATCTGTGTCTTCCTAAATTATATTGTTCATTTTCTATACTAATAGAACTTGTTACAATAACAACACATGATGTTTCATTACATTCAACTAGTATTGCTTTACAATTACTAGTTGTAACTAATTGACCCTCCTTTACATCTTTTAAGAATTTCAGGCCCTTAGATGGCTTAATTTTAAAAGTGTCTTTTAATGCTTTTTTAAATAGTTTTTTATTTTCTCGTAATCTTTTATTATATTCCTTATCTTGCTTTGAGAGTTTCCTCCTCATATGATTCCTCCTTTTTAATTAAATCATTTTTTATTTTTATAATGTCATTTCTAAGATTTCTAAAACATATTTCATATTCGTAATTACTCATAGTCTCAGCAGATTTTTCAGCTATAACTAATGCAACTATAAGGTTTTGCATTTCTTCTTTACTGAATCTTATTAATGCTGTTGATTTTTCTAACCATTCTGTAGATGACGATTCTTTTATCATTTTTGAAAGTACCTCTCTCCCTTACTATATTTAAGTTTTAATTGATTCATTCTTTGATATCCCGCACTTCCTTCTTTGATTTTTCCAGCATTAATAAGTTTTTCGTATATTTCAATCATGCTTAATATTGTTATACCAGAATCATTGTGATTGCTAAACATTTTACTCCTCCTCATCAAATGGTGATTTATAATTCTTAGATAAAACTGTACCTCTCCATACTGATTCAGCAGCTTCAGATGCAGCTTCAGATAACTTTCTATCATATTTTACTATTTTAGATTCCATATCTCTATGTCTATCTAGCATATCTTGTTGAGATTTTAGATTTTCATCTTGTGCTATTCTTTCATCTTCTAATAATGCATCTGTATCTTTATCTCCTGTAATTACTGGTACATTAAATTCATCAGCAGTAGTAGGTTCTGAGTCTAAAGCTACTTGAGCAACTGCTTTTAGTTGTATTGGGTTAGCTTGGTCTGATGCATTAGCTATATCTACCAATGCTTTTTTATATATGTGTTCTTTTGACATTAGTCTCTCCTTTGGTTTGTGGTAGGAGGAGGGAGGGTGACCTTTTAAACGAGATAAGAAGTATATGAAGAAGGAAGATATACTTGGCCACCCTCATATACAATTTATCTCTTTTTATACAAGTCATACAAATAGTTTTATTTTACCTGCCCTAAAATTCTCCTATTATTATTGTTTATCATTCTTTTCATTTCAAACTGATTAATTTGTGGTTTCTTATACCATTTAATTTTATAACTACCAAACTTAACACCAAATTCATTTCGAACCATTGTTGTTACTATTTCTTTATCAGTCATCCAGTCTAAATCTTTCTTTAAATCACATATTATAGCAGCCAATCTAAAACTTCCAAACATTCTTAAAGCATCTATTGGTGTAATACTATTGCCTTCTTCTAAATATCTTCTAACTTTACTTGCTTGAGTTTCTTTTCTTTTCTTTTTCATTTTAACCTCCTTAATACTGAGGAGCCTCCTACTATCCACTATACGGCAGGCTACCTTGAACCTTATGTAAGCTTCATACTTCGGTCAGCCCCTCAGTACATTATATTAACAACTATTTAGAACGGTACTTCATCTCCATCTAGTTCATCTGAAGATAATTGTTCTCCATCAGACCAAGGCTTAACACCCATCACTTTGAAAGATGTTCTTTTTTCCTGTTGTTCTGGTGGGAGATGTTTAGTATCAGAAGTAATGTATTCTTGTCTTTCTAAGTCGACAATAACTGGTCTTCCTTTAACATCTTCTTCTTCTATAAGAACAAGTTTCTTTACTTTCTTATCTCCTAGCATTTGTTCTTCAACTTTTATGCCTAGATTTTCTAGTAAATTAAAATACCTACTGTTCTTAGACCCAGATTCAGAACTTGTAAAGATAAACCATCCGTTATCCCACAAATCTCTTCCTACTAGATGTCCACAATCGGTAGTTGCTTGTTCTCCACTACCATTAGCAACAGGTATTCTGTTGTTATCTTCATCTCGTTTGTATTTGTATCCATCCATTTCATAAACTAACTGTTCTAGGTCAGCTGCTTCATCTGCTATTTTGTATGTCATGTTGACAACAATAGCTTCACCTGCTTTTGTATTAACCTCTTTAGTTGTTAATGTTTTAATATGAGCTGGATATTCTCCCTCTTCAATTGGTTTCCAAGTTGAATTGGGGTCGTATACTGCATCTATTGCTTTTGCCATTATGCGTTTTTCCTTTCTATTGTGTATTTTGTTATTAATGTATTGACTTTATTTGTTAGTTCAATTTGCTTTTTACTAGGTTTAGATTTTAACCCACCTCTATAATATAGAGTAGGTGTTACCCACTTCCCATCAGCAGTTTTAAGAAATCTCTTTATAGATGTTCTTTTTTTGCTGATTCCACCGGTCTTTTCTAATTCATCACTTGATTTTTTAGATAAAACACCAGCTTTCTTTAACTTTTCTATGTCATCTTTATTTTGCATAGTTACTCCTTATCTTTTTTTGTTTGTAATATTATTTATTTGATTGTCTTTCAAGTTTCGCTAGAGACGACCTATAATTACCACCATATATGTCACCCTCTTCTATTAATGTTGATACTTGCTCAAACTTCTCAGTACTTATTGACTTAGCTGCAGTTTTTAATGCTGTCTTTTGTTCTTCAGATAACTCTGTGTCTTCTATTTGATTTCTGTACACATCATCAGCAATATTCATATACATATTAAAGGCTTTCTTTATGCAATCTGTGTTTGCTGACTTAACATCGTTACCAATGTCTACAAATTCATTAGTGCCACGCTTTTTCTGTATTCTATGAGCTGCAGTCATATCACCTTTTCTCCATATGCCTTCATCATACCACTTCAATCTACCATGTACTACAAATGCCTCGCTACCTAAGACCTCAGTATTAATTACTGTCCAACTCCAACCAGGAAATTCTTTATCTGCTATTTCACGCATATAACTAACTTCAACATATTCCATTCCCATCTTTTTCTTGATAAATGGTTTAGGTGTTTTTATATTAGATACCTTTTTATGTTTATGAGTTATCATTTTTCTCATACTATCTACTGCTTCTATTTGAGATTTATCAATTGCTATTAATTGGTTATTGCTCATTATTTACTCCTTCTTCTAGGTTTTCTTTGTTTAATTTTGCTAGGACAAATATTTTCATATTGACAATATTTACATTCCCAATCTTCAAATGGTACACCATATTCTATTTCAGGTTCCAAGTATTTTTCAAATTTTTCACCATACTCAATTAAATATTCATTAAGGCCCGTCCAATAATCAAATGCTTTATCTATCCAATCAGATATAACTAATTGCTCTCTAACCATACTAGTATTCTTATTGTACCAAAATAAATGAAGATTAGTTTTTTTTGGTTCTACTTGAAATTGCATTCCCAATGCATATGTTCCGAGTTGTAGTTTATAATTTTCATTAGCATTTTGTTGTCTGTTATCTTTTCTGCCAAAGTGTTTAGTCCAAGTATAAGCAGCTGCTGTCTTAACATCATATATGTCAAGTATTTCAGAGTTACCATCATATACTGCAACATCTAAAGTTCCCACAATATTTAATTCTGGTATCTTTACTTTATGTTCAGAAAATATAGATATATTATTATCTGTAATTTCTTTCTTGTTTGTTTTTATATAATGATGTACTGCATCTTCAACATCTTTATGTACAATAGTACCCAATCTTAGAACCCTTAATCCTTTATCATCTATCGGGCCTGATTCATATTCAAAATATGCATAGAGTTGTTTTCTATAACATGAACCTGATGATGATGCGTGGAATCCTTTATCTTTTTTACGTTCTATTGAGCTTTCATCTTGAAGGTGTCGCAAGTAATTTTGATAAGCTATAAGTATATTCATATTAGTTCCTTTCTTCCCCTAAATTTAACAATATCAAGAGTTAGTATCAACATCTTTCTGCTCGTTTTTTACTACTAACGTATTTTTTCCTTCAGTAAAGACTTCATCTTGATGTAATTGTAATGCCCATTTAAGTGCTTCTATCCATCCATTATGTATATAATCTTCTTTCCATGTGCCTTCTTCATCTATAGGTTTTGATAACATATCAATAAGACAAGTTATTATTTCATCTTTAGTTCTTAGTTTCATGATGCAGCTAACCCCCAAAAGAAAAATGCTTTGATATTCTTTTTACCTTTATATCCTTCTTCTTCTTTTGCTTTCTTTAAAGTTGCTCCTTTAAATTCAATACAATTCCATAAATCCCACTTACTTCCCTCCATTGTATCGTCTACAAATTTCCAAAACTTTTTTGTTCCATATCTAGGATGTTTTGTTATCATTTTAAATCCACTAGATGTAGATATTGTGCCATTGTATCCATCATTTCCTTTTCTCCAAATTGCCTTTTTTACTAAATGATTATATGCTTCTTTAGCATTTTTAAACTTACCTATTGCATAATCTCTTGCATCAAATGCTCCCATTATTTACCTCCTTATATAATTTATTTATTTGTTTATTTGAATATTCTCTTAACTCAAATGCTTTTTTACGAGTACCATATATTAATGGAACATCTGCTAATGATGGAGGCCTTCCCCATTCATCAAATTGTATTGTTTGATTTAACCATTGTTCTTTAGTCATTTATACTCCTTATATAATCTTTCT
>Ga0208299_1001364_pt1 | contig 18421 bp, 14 predicted proteins | sample 15_taG_FD_184089 | JGI IMG/M metagenome (GOLD analysis project Ga0208299, IMG submission 184089) | Marine viral communities from the Subarctic Pacific Ocean - 15_ETSP_OMZ_AT15312 metaG (SPAdes) (version 2) | ecosystem: Environmental > Aquatic > Marine > Oceanic | place: Pacific Ocean | collected...
CACGTCTAATGTCATCAGCACTACCAGTTCTAAGGTTAGCACCAAGACCGCCTAATCCACCAATGTTGTTGAACTGTTGGATCCTAGCCTGTGTTTGCTGTTGGGTTGTAAGTCTAGCACCTCCAAATTCTGCGAACGCCTTACCAGCTTCAATCTGTGTATCAATCGCTTGATTAAGGGACGCTGCCGCTGTAGCCTCAATTTTCTCACGCTCTTTATACAAACCTATCATCTTACCATTATGAGCAGCTTGTATTTTACCAGACTCAAACAGACCGGCGGTAAGTTGTTTAGTTTGTGAAGCTATGCCTTCTTGTAATACTTTGAAATCTATAGCTTTACCTGTTTCGAGCTTAGATACTTGAGCTGATATGGCGGTTTCAAGTGCTTTTTTGGTATCGGCGTCAGCACCCTTAGGAATAACATCTATCAACGCTTTTGTAATTAGCTGTTTGTCACCCGCATCGCCTTTGAGATTTAAGCCCGTTAGTGCCTCTCCGACACCAGTATTAAACTGAGACGCACCTCTCGCCACGTTTGCTTGATTAGTAATAGACTCTCTTAAAGCTGGATCTGCACCAGAAGCACTATCTAGAAGTGCCGATTCAACCTTGTTAATAGCCCCTGTGGTGTCAGCCCCAATGGTGTTCTGAGCCGCCTCTAGTTCCGCCATAGCTATAGCTACGGTATTAGAACCAGTCTGTAAACCAGCGGTAAAACCATCCACAGCATTAGCCGCAAGACTAAAAGCTGAGGTTACTTTCAGGTTATCAAAATTAGCTTTGGTTAGAAGTTCTTGTGCCTTTCTAGCTGCCTCAATAGCATTAATAAGTGCTAATTGACGTGCCAACGCATCACCGTTCGTGCCAGACAGTTTTTTAGCAGTCAATCTTAACTCATCTATAGACGCCCCTGCGTCAGCAAACTTATTAATAACATCAGATGTCTGAGCCTCAACGCCAGCTAAAGCCGTTGTCCTCTCTGAACCAGTAAGATCTTGTGCTTCACTCACAGCTACTGATAATTCTTTACCAATACCCGTAGAAATACCTGCGAAGTCTATTTTGCCTGACTTCTTTTGATTTTCTAGAGTAGAAAGTCCAGCTTTAACCTTAACATCCGCAGCGTCTTTAGCTCCTTGAAACTCCGCTCTTTCGATATTGTTTTGTCTTCTTACTCCATCTTCTGCGAAACCTCCACCTTCTTTCAACCCTAGCACCTCAAATACATTACCAATATTCCCAGCAATACCTGAAACGGTAAACTGTTCTCCAAAACCCTCTGCTTGAGCCTGTATACCAGCTTCCTTGCTTGCGGTACCTGCGTCTCCAGATTTAATAGCCTCTTCTTTAGCCTTCTGAGCTAGATCAGCTATCATACCCGTGATAGCACTACCGATAGCGTTGAATCCTGTTACAGCTACGGCGGCTAGACCACCAACTTTACCTAGACCTTTTCCGAGGGTGGCGAAGGGATTAGATTTTACTTTTTTCATCTCTCGAACAAGTATTTTTAGTGCACCCGTAAGTTTCCTTGTCGCCCCGGAGGCTATATTTCTAGCCTTAGTAAGTGTTCTTTCTTTTAGTGTTACTTTAGCATAAGTAGATAACGATTTTTTAAGAGTCGTTTGTTCTAACTCTCTGGCAGCTTTAGCCTTCTTCATTTTTTCGTTAGATTCTCTGACTGTGCTATTCAGGCTCTTAAGGCGAGCACGGTATTTTTTTATTTCCCTTTGATTTGCTGCGTAACCTATATCGCCCGGAATAGCCCCCCTTTTTCGTTTTGACTTTGCATTTTCAAAATCTTTTCTGGCTTGTGGAATCTTAGACGCTGCAGACTGACCAAGGTCACTCGCTGCTTGCCCAGTACTATTAATCTTTGACAGTCTTGCGTCTGATTTTGCCTGTATGCCAGCACGCAATGCCTTACGTTGTTTGTTTGTGAACGTGGAAGGGTCTTGTGGACCCTGAAGGGCAGCCTTATTAGCTTTCTTTGCGGCTCTTTCTTTATTATAATCTTCTATTCGTTTGTCAATAGATGCTCCGAATTTTTCGAGAAAAGACGCTGATTTTCCACCCGTAACACCAACGGCATATATAATACCAGCTAAAAGAGTAAAACTAGAAATAAGTCTTTCTCCACCCTTAGCTATGGCAAACTGTGTGGCACTAGCATCCTCAGAGGAATCTCCGAACATGCCCACAACCGCCGTAGCCGCAGACAGAGCAAGGCCAAATTTACCTATTCCGCCTACGTCTAAACCGCCGTTGCCAGCATTGCCACCACCATTAAACTTTTGTATTCCACCAACTGATCCACCCCCAGCAAACTTAGCAACACCACTCTTATTCATAGAGTTAAGATTGCTAGCACCAATTTTGGAAGCAGCTTTCTTGTTTATGACAAACTCACCGGGAGTCAGTAGTGCGGGAACCGTATCTCCAGTACCACCAATGTTTCCACCAGCAGCCTTACGTTTGATAGAAGGACCCTTGTTAGTTTCTTGACCCTTCTGTCTTAATAGAATTCTTTCGCGAAGCTGCTGAAACTCTTTAGACTCGTTAACTTGTCCAGATAGGAAATTCTTTGTTTTACGATTGGCAATATCATCCAGTGTCTTCTTGTCTATAGTCTTTTTAGCATCGGTAGCTATATTTTTAAGAGAACTGAAAGCCTTAAACTGAGATAGATTGGAACCTATCCCGTTAGGAAAATCAAACGCATCCCTATCCTGTTTTCCAGCTTGGCTATCAAACGGAGCACCGAATGAAGATACAGCTCCTTCAAAAATCTTACCCGTAGCATCTTCAATACCAATAGCATCAATAATTTTCTTGTCAAATTTTCCAGACTGAACATTAGTACCCTTCATTGTAGCTTTTAAATCGTCGGCAGCGACAGGTATCAATTTTGCAAAAGATGCTCTAATACCACCCTTGATTTTGTCCTCTACGGTAGAGTCATCGCTTTGAGTAGATGGGAAGGCAGAACCAATAGTGGTAAACTTTTGTTGACGTTTACCGTCGAATGCTTTTCTACGAATAATACTCTCTAGTCTATCTCTAAATGGTTTTTTACCTTTACCTTCACTTAAAGAAGTCTTGATCGCAAAGGTTCCATCTTTATTGAATAACCTTGAGTTTCCAGAAGTGCCACCGGGTAACTGATTATTTTGAACTAGCGTTTGGTAGATATCTTTAAGAGTAACGGTGCCAGAACCCGTGGCCTCTCCATCTATAGGATTTAAAGCAATCGCACCAACCTTACCCCCAAGAGCAAACTTATTGTCATTCATAGCCGCCAGAGTACCAGCACCCATCTTATTCACACTACTCTTACGTATAACAAACTCACCCGGAGTAAGCATAGCGGGTACAGTATCCCCATTACCAACTCCCGGAACAATACCCCCGCTGGCGAACTTGCGAATAGGACCGCCCTGATTACGAGTCTGTAATCCACGTACAGCGGCCCCGGCACCTCCGAGGAAGGAACCAAAACCCTGTGCGAATTTGAAAGCCGCAACCGCTCCCAGTAGAGGGATTAGTGGCTTGATCGTATCTGCAATCTGGATAAACGCACTAGCTAAACTAAGTGCGGTTCTGGTAAACACTTGGAAGGAAGTACTACTAGCTATACCACGTACGAGAGCTAAGAACTCTTCTTTAACCTTAGTGATCTGTACGGCGAGAGCCTGCTGTGCAGTTGCGGCATCTTTATCAAGAGAACCCTGTCCAGCCTTAGCTACGTTGAGAGCCTCTTGAGCAACCTTGTATTGTTGGAGCAAGGGAATAACCTTACCAATTTGACGGAATCCACCAAGTTCTTCTGCGATAGAGATAAACTTAGTATCACCAGCAGGTAATTCGGCAAACGCTTTACCAAGAGCTTGAGCAGCTTTGAAGGGACCAATAAAACGACCCTCTGCGTTTGTCAGTTCTACTCCAAGCTCACGTAGATATTGGATGGTCTCCGGTCTCTGGACACGAGTGAAGATGGTACGTAAACCAGTACTAATGGATTCAGCACTTTCACGAGTAGTCTGACGAACACTAGTGAATAAGCCTAACAGTTCTTCAAGAGAGCCACCGGCGGATTTGAAGACACCACCAAACCTACGTACAGCACCAATAAGGTCACCAGATTCTACGGCGAACGCACCAGCAACAGCGTTGATAGAGCCAAGCTGTCCTTCGAGGGCACCAACACCCTGTTCAAACTGGCGGATTACAGCGATAGCACCTTCTGCCGTCTGAGTAATATCATCAAACGTGGGAGCTAGTGTACTTTTTGCCAATCCAGATAGGGCAACTTCTAGCTCTGCACCACGGATACCAGCCTGAGACAGAATTCTAGTAACAGCTAGTAGATCTCTACTAACAACACCTAAACCAGTTGATAACCTAGTTATGGTTTTTTCTAAACCACTCAGTTCTTTTACAGTAGACCCTGTAACCTGAGCTATCTTCACAACTTCACGTTGGAAGTCAATAGCTTCATCAACAGCACTAGCGAGGCTGTTGGTAAATAGGCTTACGGCACGGCTTGCAACGGTGAAGGCAGCAAAACGCTTAACGGCCAGCCCAAAGCTCCTACCAAGAGCATCAGCGGCTCCTGTAGCTCTTTGAACTTCCTCTCTGACGTTTCTTACCGCTCTCTGTGCCTGTGCAGCACCACGTACCTCGACAGGTACCTCAATAGGGCGACCGGATAGTTGATTCCGAATCTGCCCCAGTACCTGTCGAGAGTTGGTGGGTGCTTGTAGCTGTAGTTGTGCAGTCAGTACGAATCTAGACATTATTTACCTTTTGATTAGTAACTAATAGCACACTATCCAAATTAACTTTCCGTTGCTGGTTTCTTTGTTTTGGGTTTGGGTTTTGGTTTGTCCACAAGGTCATTCTCGTATTCAACAGTCTCATACTCACCGTCTTCAGTCAGTGGGTTACCATCCTTGTCAATGCGGTTCCCCTTGTCATCAAGATAGTAACCATTTTCATCAATCCTGCGACCCTCGGTATCAATGAGTTCTTCAGGATTATTAGGGTTAACCAGACTCAGGTCATCATTAACTAGGCTGTAATCCAGTAAGAACTTATTCTCTGGCAACTTTCTCTCAAAAGAAGAATCTAAGTTATAGAGCATTCGACTTAGACTGGTGGCAGCAGCAAAAGCTATCTCGTCTGAACCCTTGTTGTTATAGTCTTCAAAGTTTTCATAGACAGGTTTGCCATTTGCGTAGAAGGTACAGTGGGCGACTAAATAGTCAAACCGAGCATTGTCGGCCAAGTTGTCAGCCGTATTCTCTTCCATAGCTATCTTATCAGTTAAAAGATCTCGTAGCTCCAGTCGTTTCTTACGAATATTAATAGCGACATCTCTACCCTCTGACAGCTTGGGCTTTCGCTTGCCATTACCGTGAGCTAGTTTTTTCTCTAGATCAACAATGTCCTTCGAGAGGGTTTTCTCTTTCTTGTCTTTAGTCTCATCCCAAATACCCCTTTTCTCCATAACCATACTCACCTCTTTCTTGGTAAGTACGCCATCTTGAATTGCTTCGTTCCAAGTACGAGACTTATACCTCTCTGCTCGTTTTAGAACGTCATTATTGGGTTGGGTAACATAGATGTCAACTTCTTTTTTGTTGTCACCCTCTCCAACTTCTACCTTGCTTTCCACTTTCTTCTGAGTCATTAGTTTTCCTCGCCTTCTTTAGTTCTGACCGGTAGTACGGTCGAATATCGTAACCACTTAACCTCATATTGAGCCAACTCAGCATCAACATTACGGGCTTGTGTATTCCCCTTATCCAAAATTTCAGATCTTACCTTCTGAAATGTATCATACATCATCTTCTGTTCTGGTGACATCTCGCCGTCACCCGCGTTCCATAAGAAGGAAAAGTGTTCTTCAAGTGAGCTAAGTGCTCCAATCATTGTAGTTTCCACTTTCTTCTTCAAGATTTTAGACAGTCGCTCATTAGAGTCCTGTCTATACTTATCATCTCTTTGCACCCTGTATTCCGCCTGCTGTCTTATCAGGTCGTCATATCCCATGTCTATCTCCCTCCAGTTCCCTTAAAATTGTCAAGCTGCTGTTTCCTAATATCCAGTTGTCTGTCCTGAAAATCTAGGTCAACCGCAACGCCTTTCTTTTTAGCCGTAGCTAGTCTTTGTTTTCTCACTGTGTCACTATGTATACCATTCATAGAATGGATAGATTCCGCCTCTTTCTTCGAGTTTGTAACGATAAGGATTTCACTTGAGTTGGCAATCTTACTGTTAGAGCGTTTTTCCATTTCCGCTTTTGTTCTTTCTGACTCTTGTTTTTGCCTCTGGAGGATAAACCAGCCGTCTAGCATGTCATCGTCGTTTATCACGTCTTCTGTTGGACAGTCCATCGACTCCTGTATATTGTCGTACATATTCGACCAGACCAAGACGCCCTTCTGATCTGGAGATAATTCACGGTTTTCTATGTTCTTAAAAATAGCCGAATGATCTTTCATTATCCAGCATAATCGCCAAGGGTCATTCCGTGCTAGTTCCCTTAGTTGTGTTTCATTTAGTAGCATCCTGTTATAGTCGTAGAACAGAGAAGAGACATCAACGTTTTCACAGTCTAGTGGTTCAGAGCCAATAAAGCAACATCTCTCAAACAAGGCCAGTGCTTTATCCTGTGAAGCGAGACCCTCACAAGTTTTGCTAAACAGTTCGTTTTTCTCCGCTACCAATTCAGACTTCGAAGTTTCTCCCGCCCTGAGATACTTTCGGATCATGTCTACACGACCTTCGTCATTTCTATCCTCAAAGATGCCAACTTTAAGTTTGTCAAGATCTTTCTGGATACCCTCGACCTTCTCGTCTTTTTCCTCAGACCAGAGATCACGCTCCTTCATCCATTCCCACATCTCTTCTTCTGTGAAGATGCTGTCCATCTGTGCTTGTTCGTATGACTCTTTGAAAACTTCGTTTGATAGAAACTCATCTTCAATAGTTGGAGTCAAAATCTTAACCAGAATACCCTCTAACTTAACATAGTAGACTCCAGATCTAATTCTTGATACAAAATACTCCCGCTCATAAGAGTTCATGATTAAACCTTACAAGTACGGGAGTAGTATGTATTCATAGATGGTCCTTCCTTACATCCCGATCTCACTTGCTGTCCGAATAAAACGCTATCGCAAAACGAGATGTAGTTCCGCTGACAACTAAAACTTGTCAGCACCTATTACTTAGTATCCAAACACACCAGATGGGAATTCTCCAGCACCAGTATCATTAGCAAAACCGCCATCGTCCACTCCACCATTTAAAGCATCGAAGCCGAAGTAACCATTCTGAAGGTCTTGAACGTCCAAGCTGTTAAAGTTAGTATAACTGTAAGTAATACTTACGTTACCACCACCAGCGTCTCCACCACCGTATGTCATACTAGCCAGACGGTTCTGACTACCAAGATCGAAGCCATAACCACAACGCATAGTCAGGAAGATAACCTCACTACCTGTGTTGTTACCAGAGTCGATAGTTCCATAAAGCGAAGGATCACCAAACTCATAGGCAGACACGAAGTCACCAGAGTTAGTGATAGCTTCGATTTCTGTACTTACTTCAATTGGGAAGTTAGCTGGACGGTAGTAAGGAGTCTTACGACCAAGTTCCAGAACATCTTCACGAGAGAAGTCAGTACTAGTAGAGAAGTTTTGAATGTGGATCAGTGGCGTAGTACCATCAATAGCATTACCATAGCCACTACCAACAACCCCAGTAATACTACCTGGTAGAATTGACGCTGACAGCAGAACATCCTCACGACGCTGAATACCGCCGGAAGCAGCACCAGCGACCCCAAAGGATCTAGGGCTGTCGTTACCATCAAAGTTAGCAACGGTAGCGTCCAGAATTTTTACATCTCCAGCAGTTAGCCACTGCTTGTTGTTACCCACTAGGGTCACAGATTCAGTTGCATTTCCTTCAACAGGTACCGTATAAGAAACGCTTGAAACAAACATCCCAGAACAATAGATTTCGACTTCAGACTTCCCAGCGTTAGAAGTTGCAGCAGCAATATTATTAGCTGATTCGTCAAAGATACCAAGACGAACGTCACATTGTTCAGCAGCACGGGCCGCGAGACCACTATTAGCCGTTCCAACAACTCCACTAGTGGCCATATGGTAAAGAAGTGGGTAACCGTCAAAGACCTTTTCCAAGGTTACTTCAACGTCTGGAGTTCCTTCGATATTCTCGAAGATCTCAATCTGACCAAGCTCAAACGCCTGCTCTAGGTTGAAACTCGTGTTAACGCCTACGCTTTGGACGCCGTGAGCCATATCTCCAGCAACCAAGCTATCATCACCCTGATTGGTGACAGCAACGCCCTGACAAGCGTAAAATATTCTATTGTTTGATGACATCTATATCTCTCCTGTTAAAATGGAAGATCTCTGTTAAATTATACACAAAAGCACTAAATATTTGATTTTATGCCCTCTGTGGTGAATCGTACTACTCCACCGAACAATTCCGGTGTAGTTAGTTCCATTTCCTCAGACTTAGCCTGTTGTAGTCTGAATTTTCCTGCGTTGTATGTTTCGATGAGATCTGGATATAATAGGGCACTGGGAACAGGCGAACCACCCGGATCTAGTGGGAAAACACCAGAAGAATCTAATTTATCTCCATCGATAGAGTATACACATTTGTCACTTTGAAGTGAAACTATGTCTACCAGTTTATTCCTAGTGGACTCGTCCTCAGCTATACAATGGAACAAAACATCAGTATAAACCCATTGACCGCCCCCAATCTGGTAACCCTTGAAACCCCTTTTGGGAAGTACTTCCACCGCTATAGCGGGGAGTTGAACCCTACTTTCTGGTGGTAAATCCCATTTTCCTGTACTAACATCATAAAATCTACTGGTAGGATGATTGGTTCTAGACTGAACTTCTTTTAGCCACGGGATATTGTTTGCATAGACGACATTGATATACTTATAGCTGAATTCTGCCTGAACTTTTGTGCCAGTAGGAAGGGCACTATCGAAGATAACCCTGCCATAGAAGTAGTCTACGTTGTGTGCGTATGTACCAACTCCTGAAGAGGGTTCAAACGTGTCGTTGACATAAACCCCGCTAATTCCGGGGAAGTTTGCGTCACCGCCCACAATTGGTGCTGGCATATTTACACCAGATACTCCACTCTGCCACACCCAGTTGCCTCTGAAGCCCTCCCAGACCTGCCCAGAGACGAAGGCGTCGTTGGACGACATTCTTAACCTGCTCATATCCTGACCGTTAGGAGAGGTCTCAGCTAAGTCTACGTTGAAATAATTACCCTTCTCTAATAGTGCCCAATCCCAATACTCGACCAGTGCGTCCTGAATACTGTTACTCAGGGAATAGTCGTGTACAGAGTCAAATCCTTTGAGTGGGGAATAAATTGTCATTTGAAGACATCCTGCAAGATTGAAGAGAGTTCTTTATCTCTGCCTTTAAGTGCTCTTGTTATGAAATTATCCTGTTGAGATCCAGAATATTGAGGAGGAATACGCCATACTCCACCCTTTTTCATAGTGCCACCGCCCGATCTACCAGAGAAATCAGGAGTGTAAGAATAACCGTAAACAATAGTCTTGGCTCCTTCCATCAAGAGCCAGTTCAGCCAGTGAAGGGGGGAACTATCTGTAACCACAAACCCACTAGGCAAATCTAGTAGAGTTCGAAAGTTGGAGGGTTGTATGTTGAAATCCACGCCTCCACGTAGCCTACTATCTATTGGTCTTATCTTAACCTCTAGGGTAGACAATACCGCTTGGATAATTTCAGCCGACGCAATAGCACCCTGACCCATAGTTAACCCAAATTGTGCGTTTAGTTCACCGGCCACACCCTCACTTTGTAAACTCGCAATCTCTGGTTGAGAAGTGATCCAGCCCTCTAGGGCCATCTTTATTCTCTCGGAAACCCTCTTACTGCTTTTATTCATGAGTTTGTTCAACTCTTTAGCAATGGCTTCGTTGATCTTTTTCTCTATCTGAGAGTCAGAATCTACCAATTTGAGATTTATGGTCATGCCGCCCTCTGCCAGAAACAACCAAAGTATCTATTTTGCCTAAGGCCCATAGGCCACGGTTCACCGAACATGGTAAACTTGTATTCTCTTAGGGTCTCAATATTTTGGTGGACAAGTAAGTGTTTAGCCCTCATTATCTTATCAAGATCAGTCGCAAAGAAAATGGTTTGTATGCTGTTGTCTGGGACAACTATGTTGTTACCAACCTTGACCCAGTCTTTACTATTCCAATAAACCTTGAGCTTAATAGTCTCCGTGGTCTCCACCTCTTTGTACGTCTTATTTTCCCTTTTATAGTCACCAGTATGTTGTCTGTGTGCATTTATAGATTTGTTCTGAGGAATGTTGTCAAACGTATTTGAAATCTCTTCTACGTTCTCTACAAATACCAATGTGCAATCGATACCGAAGATATCGGTAATCGTAGAGTCAATGATGTCATAGTACTTTGTGAAAACACTTTCTGGGATATTGATAGGCATAGTGACCCCTATTAAGATGCACCGCCGCCATAGTGTTCGTCAAACCTACCACTGGTTCTGGTATTCATGACGCCTGAGTCAACAAAAGAGTTGATTGCGGGTGCCTGACTTTCCACAGAAACAGTGCCAGTTTCGGCCACCATGACAACGAGTGATCCATTCTGAATCCCACCGCCAGAAGATTTAGCTGGTTGAACTACGTATGGATGTGCCATTTTTTACTCCAAAAGTTATTGTTATCTACATTGAGTAGAAAGAAAAGTTACATTATATCAGGGTAGTGGTTGAAATACTATGCCACTGGTATACACCGGCACTCAGCAGACAAACTGCTAGCCCTTGATCGGTTCCAAAATCGTAAGTGGCTACAACACCCTGCCCGACTGGGATGACATCTCCAGTAGCAGTGTATAGCAGAGTATTAGGTGAAGAACCAGCTTTAGCAGTAGCCTCTGGAAGTCTCAACCAACCGTTTTCATTGATAACTTCATTTAGGGTCGAATTGATATTAGAAAACTGGCTATGTGTCTGAGTTTTCAGTAGACCAGCCGCTTGACTTGTTGTTGAGCCGTCTGAGGAGTGTAGATTTAACAGTAGTGCAGAATCAGTCGTTGAGTCTGGGGTTATATTTACGGTAGCTAATAGAATATCGGAAAGAGTTCTGTAGGTATTATTAAGATCCGCCCCTATATGTAGGTTAACGGGACTCATCTTACCCTGAATAGCCTCGCCAATATCTAGAACATCATCTTCATTGTGTGGACACCAGTTCGCACTGTAAACGCTACCAGAAAGCTGTTTGGTAGATAGGACGATAGAGTCTCTGCCAGACCGCAACTGACCAGCACTCCTACCAATAAATACAGAATCATAACACCCACTAGCTTTATAACCAGCAAAGTATCCAACACCAACAGCGTACTGAATAGCATTAGACTCGTAAAATGCGTAAGGACCAATAGCTACAGCTTCGTCTACAGCTAATCCGGGAGATGATAATGCCCTATAGCCAACGGATACTGTTCTGCTGGAGTTATTCTGACCATAGCCAGCTAAAGATCCAATATTAACTACGTTGTTGGTTGCGGAGCAGTCTGCTCCAGCACGCCACCCAATATTAATTGACTCAGTAGTGTCGTATTGAGACCCAATATATTCAGCACCAGCTTGTGGTCCTAAATTAACGTTAGATACACCTGAAGCACTTTTGTATCCAGCCCGATAACCTATACTAGTATCCGACCCAGTTATTGAATGATATTGATATGTTCCAGCTTGATATCCAACGGCAACATTGTAATTTGTTCTTCGTGTGTAGTCAAATTGTGCGAACCCGGTTTGGATTTGATCTCCAGCCGAATATCCAATGCCAACATTTCCATTTCCCGAAGCCCCAAATAATGCAAAGTTACCCACGGCGGTAGACCATCCAATAGATGGTGAAGGAGCACCCATTGCATATCGACCTATAGCAACAGTATGTTGATAATCTGGGTCTGAACTAAGGAAAGAATTTTTCCAGAATACCCGACTACCTATAGCGGTTACAGAGTCGTGGCTCCCACCACTATCAGCACTAGTGTCTGCTATCTCTCCACCAATAATGGTAGAACTTGCACCACCACTATATCTAACGACAGTAGGATGATTTTGGATTAATATAGAGTCTGCACTTTTAAATGCTAAAAAGCCTGAAACCTCTACCGCCGTTGCTTCTAGGCGTGCTAAATTACCACTACCCGCTGGGTCCAGAATGTAATAACCGTTCTCTTGAATAAGTCCGCTAGTCGCACCACCTAGTGATATAAGGTCTACTTGACCCGAGGCGTAAGCAGCAATACCACTTACACCACTTACGGATATGGCACCGTTCTCATTTGAAAGATACCCTAGGTTAGTATCTATACCAGCCTGTAGGACTCCAGAGAGACCGCTAGCACCCAATCGGAATATATTGTTGGTAGCGTCGTATTCTGCACGTACACCACTCACACCACTAATGGTGACCGTCTCAGCATTCGTGATGATGTCGTCAGCAATATCACCATTGGTAACATTGAATGTGAAGTTTGAAGATGGGTCATAACCAATAGTATACAACCCAGAACTATTCGTACCATCTGTTAAGTCGGTGAAGTCTATGTGAATACCACTTACGCCAGACAGTACCATTACGGAATCTGTCTCCATCGGCTTCAATGAGTTGTTACCAGCATCAACCCCACTAGCCATTGAGTAGAACTGGAAGTTGGAGGCTGTTATTTGATTTTGGAGAACACCCGAAAGAGCAGACGCATCAACTATAATTTGTCTGTTACCAGAAGCAATCTGCGTGTCTACATGAATACCACTAAACAGAACAGTTTGACCAGTAGTAATCTCAACGCCAGAGTCAGCAGTGTCATCAATTTGACTGCGAAGATCAAAGCTGGAAAATCCACCACCAACAGATACAGCAACGCCATTAAACTTCAGTGTTCCAGCGTCGTTATACAGGCGGTTAGTAGTAGTATTCATCCAATCTGCTGGAGTTATAGCTTCTAGTAGTAGACCACCACTAGGGTTCATACATCCACTGGTGATGACATCTCCACTATTGGTAATGTGGTAGAACGTAGTACTGTCGCCAGACTGTAATTGCATATAGGGTGTAGAGCTACCAGAAGCAGGATGACGTACGATAAACGCTGCGTCATCATTTTCCTTAGGTGTTACAAAGACGGTCGCTCCCGGAGAAGCATCAGACGGATTACCAAACCCAACCTTACTACCGTAAATGTCGCCAACTATTGTGTTACCAATGTTGATCTTACCACTAGCCTCTGTACCTAGAAAACTAGCTGCTCCGCCAGAACCAATGATCTCAATATTATCATGACCAGAGACAGCAATACCAGCGTTGTTACCTATGTAGATATTGTTGGTACCACTAGCAGACTCAGCAGCGTCAGTACCAATACCTACTACGTCGATGAGATTAAGGCCAGATCGTCCAGCACGCTCACCTATAAAGTTAGACTGGTCTATACCTGAAGCATACATTAGGGTCTTATTACCTAGTGCCACAGAGTTTTGAACTCCAGACGCTTCTCTAGCGACTGAACTACCCAAACCAATCAACTCTTGTAGAGCCGCAGCTCCACTAGCTGACTGAACACCTATAAGATAACAATTAGTAAGACCCGCTGATTCACTCGCAGAATCTCTACCAGCCGCAAATACGTCGGTTAGATTGGACGAGTTGTATGTGGAGCGGAGGTCTACAGCTACTACGTTAGTAAGTACTGACGCACCATTAGCTGAGTCCGTACCTACAGCTATTACATTAGCCAGCCCAGAGGCACCCTGAGCAACACCAGCACCAATAGCTGAAACAGAACTTGAATCCAACAGTCCACTACCAGCACCACTACCTAAGACCTGAGAAGCGGCAACTCCTGTAGCAAAAGCGAGAGCTTGTGTTCCCACTCCTACGGAGTCATCAATATCATAACCACCGTTACCAGTATGGAGACCAGCAATGACAACTCCAGACATTAACTGGGAGTTGAGTCCTGCGAAGTGACCAATAAGTACACCATCAGAAATACCACTAACACCAAAACCAGCATAGTCACCAACTCCTACTAAATGGTAGTTCTCAGTCGAATTGCCCTCATCAGTACCAGCTTGTGTACCAATTCTAATTAAACCATCAGTGAATATCAGTTGGTTAAAATAACCAGATTGAGAACCGAGAGTACCACGGGCGTCTAAGTTATAATTAGGTGAATCCGTAGAGGCATCACCACCAACCAGTAGGCGATTATTGTTATAATCAAAGAGAATACCGCTATCATACGTGACACTACCGCTGCCAGCATAAATAGCGACCATTCCTAATGTGAAGTTATTAGGGGTAATGTTAGCGGTCTGACCGTCCAGACCAACATTCTTCTGTAGAACAAAGTTTCCACTAGTAGTAAGAGCGGCCAGTGGAATATCGTCGATATTCAAAAGTCGGAACGAGGGGTCATCTGGAGAACATGGTGGAGTGCCACAGTGGTTTACCGTAGGACCAGCGAACACGGTCCCCGGAGTTTGTTTAGCCAGACCAATATATTGATCTACAATACCACTTAGTTCGATCACTCCGTTAGAGGCATTGCCCAATTCATTCCTTAGGAAAGGTTCAAGCTGCTTACCACCAGAAGCCGTGGCACCAGTGTGCGTAAGCTGACCACCAGAGAACATAATGCCAGATCCGCCCTCTACAATACCAGAAACCCTTATAATAGAGTAAGCTCTTTCACCACCGATATCTAAGGCATATTGGGGAGCCGTCTGACCTATACCTAAGCGGTTATTAACATCATCCCAAACCGTGTCATCTGTATGATTGATGATCTGCTCGTTACGCCAGAACGCAAGCCCACTATGCTTAGGTTCAGATATATCACCATCAAGACCATAACCGTTATAAACAGAGGTTTTGCCGGGGTATGTAACGAACACCTCTTTGAGACCTGTTGTCCAGCTAATAGGGCTACGTGCCGTTTCGTAGTCAGTTCCACTCACTCCACCGTGAAGCTGAGTAGCGTGACCCTGATGATCGGTAGGCATATAGAATGTTGTACCGGGATCTCCAGAGAACGTGTGCTCCATAACACCTGCGTATGGGCCGTCAGTATATCCAACGCCACTGATTGCAGCCGACCGTGTTAAGTAAAGAGGGTAAAAGTAGCCACTCGTACCAGCGGTTGGACCGGAATCACTACTGCCATTAAGGAAGTAGGGTCCAGAGTTAATGGTAGAGCTACGGAAAGGATTACGTGTAAGAACACGATCACTACCGCTTTTCTCGTAAATACCAGAGCCAATTTCATACTGGACACCATCTGTAATGGCGTAGAATACTACGTCACCAGAAGCGTAGAAATCACCAAACCCACTAAAACTACTGACGGCACCGTCGAGTACGATAGGCCCTGTGCCAGTTGTTCTAGATAGTTCTTTTACCCTATCTGCTAAGAAGAAAGTGGACATATTTACCCTCTGTTATTTTAAAGCCCGACCATTGTAGGCGGAGTGCCGGAAGTTTCTGATGGTGAGTAGCCGTATACGACCAAGTCACATCTTTCAGAATCTACATAGTCACCATTCTCATTTTTGATAACGTATGTTACAGTTCTCTTGGTTGACCCATCGTCCGGGCCAGCGTTACCTTCGCGTAGAACAAGACCCACCGTGTTTACTGAGAAGTCTTCCTGACTACCGCTAGCCGTTGTGGCATTAGCAGAACCAATGGCAACATATGAGTTAGCATCGAAAACACCAGAGGTAAATGTCAACTTTAGCTTACCCTGAGCTAGACGTTCAATACTTTCAATATTGTGCCAAGATCTCACAACGGGGACATTCCCTACTCCACTAGCGTCAAAAGTACACCAAGCCTTGGCAACACCCTTGGCAGTATTTGGAATAATAGAATTATCCCTCATAAACTTGATATTACCAGAAGTGTTGATATCCTGCTCTGTAGCCGTGCCGTTGGTCTGAACAAATTGAAACCCAACATTGGCAATACCAGATGTATTAATCCACCGTTGATCAGTAGCCATATTTCCAAGCAATGCGTTACCACGGGCAGCATCTACACCGAGACGGTTGTAGTACTGAGTATGAGTATCATTGCTTAGGTTAAGTAGATTATCATGATCGATACCCGCGTCTCCAAGCCACGGCTCAGTTTGTCGCTGAGTTCTCTTAGCCACGTCTGTAGCGTTGGGGAAAAACACCCCAGAATCGATAATCAGATCACCATAACTAGCACTAGAAGATGGAGAAGAAGAATCCGCACTACTAACCTTTACAGCGTTAAAGAACGGAAATTCAACCTCAGTGTCGCCACTAGCTACAACCTTATTGATAGAGAACGCAATGTCCTCCATATTATGACGCACATCATATGCGGAAATACCCCCAGCGTTATTATCTGCAAGGTCTGCACTGATGCTCGCTATTAAATCGCCTGAACTTAATTGGCTAGGCATTTATCTCTCCCTTAATAATCGAAGAATCCGCCGGTGCCCCTGTGACCACCAGTGCTACTTCCTGAAACGTTGTCTGAACCGGGACTGTAAGGACCGAGGATAGCTTGTCCCGCAATACTACTACCTGCTCGATATTCCATTTCCGCCCTCTCGTACTTTTCGCACAAGTCTTTATAGAGAACGGTAAGGGTGTTAGTTACTCCACGTAGGTCAATAGCAGAGGGTCCATCTTTGATGGAGATAGCATTTCCTGACTCACTACGTATTTGACTACCCACGATGATACACGCCGCACGTAAGCAAATGAGAGTGATAAAAGCATGATCTTCTGTTTCCACGGTTGGGTCTGGACTTAGAGTGCAATTTTCAACATTTACACTGTAAGTCTTGCCAAACTCGACAGTCATTTGTGTTAACTGTGCAGCTACCAATATCGTTGTTTCAACACGATGGGGCGAAAAAGTATAACTATCGGAGTCGATATCATCTATGAGATATCGCACAATAGTGCTCATTTGACCTTGCCAAGACATATTTTACCCCTATAGATTACATTCTACCCTAAAAGTAGACAAACTGGTAGAGTGAACGGCTCCACTAGAAAGCCCTACCTTACCCTGAATCTTGTATGATCCGGCTACATCTAAGTCTCCGGCGACGGTCGCATAGTACATCTTACCGTCTGTTCCATCCGACTCTAATACACCTATGCGACTCAAAACAGTAGAATCTGGCTTTCTGATAAAAATCGATAAACTAGTTGCTGTAGAGATATCCACTACGGTACCACAGTCTGTGACCGTGATAAGTAGCTTCGTACCTACGTCTTCCGCATGAATATTACAAGCCATTTTTCACCCTACGTAAAGTCTTTCTGGGTCTCAATCTTGAGTGTTTCATCTAGTACGGTTTTAACAACGCCCGAATACGCCACCTGTTCCCCATTTAGCATTGTCTGAAATTGGGTAGACGCGGGTAATTCTGACCAAGCTGCTTCACCGTATATCATGATATCACCCTTCTAATTGACAACATTATTTTGACCTCTCATAAGTAATATACACAATTTAGCTATTTAACCCCACATAGGAGGAAGGGTCTGATAGATTATCCGCCTAATCCTAGTTATACTGGGTCAATGACCACAGCATCTAGTATAGCCCGAGTACTCGCGTTAGCACTAGCAACGACAGGATTTACCGCCTGTTTCTTGTTGTATCCAGCTAGCACCTGTTCTACATAGATTCTTATCCTTTTTGTTGTAAAATCCTGTTTAGTTTCAGGATTTGGTATAGTTGACTCCGAATCATCTGGGTCTACTACGTTTTCTTGATATTTGTAAGCGTCAGCAAATGCGTCATAAATGACATTTGTTATACCCTCCGGCACATCTACAGATCTTGAATAATCACCAAAAGTCAATGTAATTCGTTCAGTCATTTTAAAACCTCTTTGGGTTAAAGTAAAATTGTTACACCTCAATTGTAACGATAGATTTCTTAGCTAGTGCCGCTGCTTCTCTTGCATCAGCTTGTGCCTTACGAGAGGCTTCGTTGATAACCCGTTGTCCAGCTTGTTCAACTTGTTGAAACATGTAGTCGCGAACCTGTGACATACAGAAATCCACCTTGTTCTGAGGGTTAGGGATCCTCGGTTCCCAGTCACCCTCTTCTCCCTCTGGTGGGCGAGGTACTGGATTCTTTATCGTAGCTGTATAGTTTCCTAATACAGCAAACGCATCAACCACTTGGGCGGTAAACCCATCTGGTACTTCTACTTCTCTTGTGTAACCATTTAATGTCATACCATTTCGTTCAGCCATTTT
>Ga0208299_1001365_pt1 | contig 18418 bp, 16 predicted proteins | sample 15_taG_FD_184089 | JGI IMG/M metagenome (GOLD analysis project Ga0208299, IMG submission 184089) | Marine viral communities from the Subarctic Pacific Ocean - 15_ETSP_OMZ_AT15312 metaG (SPAdes) (version 2) | ecosystem: Environmental > Aquatic > Marine > Oceanic | place: Pacific Ocean | collected...
AGAGACCTCCCCATGCCCCTCGTCTGCTAAAGGATCACCAGTTATAGTAACAAGCTTAAAGGATGAAGAAACGTCACCTATTCCATCTGAGGCATCAACGGACATGTGGTAATAACCAGGAGTTCCCGCTGTCCCTCGTTGGCAATCAACTACGTTGTTTGTTTTAGATATAAAAGAAACACAGCTAGTATTAACAGACATGGTGGGAATAATAGAGAATTTAAGAGGAATACCATCTTTCTCTAATTGATTAGAACCATTTGTATTACTAGGAAGGCCATCCTGAGTTATTCTTCTATCTCGGGTGAATCCCACAATTAAACCCTTAATGGTATCAGAATCATCCGAGTACCCTACGGCATTTTCATCCGTAACAATCTTAGCGCCACCCCTATTCTCATTAGATAGTACTAACCTGAATAAGGAGGACGCATCTGTCTCTGTCTGACCATCTGCGGCGGTTCCCCAAGCACTTGAGGTTGTTAAATCAGGAACATGTAACCAAGTTTCAAAAGAAAATCCAGAGTTTTTATACAAAAGGCTGTCTACTCTATCGTCTTCTGGTAATTTAACGTAGCCGTAAGGCTTTCTAGGAGATCTTAAATACTGGGGGCTGTCGGACCAACTAGCTGCCTTATCACTCCCCCCAGTACCTGAGAATAGTGTGCACACCCCACCTAGCCACGGTATTCCTAATCCTGATGGGAATACCGTCTCTAAAGAGGAAGCAACTAATTGTGCCCCTAGGTCCTTTGAATCTAATCCAACACTATTAAGCAAGTTATAATCGTCCGCATCGGGTGCCACAAGTTTGGTATCTAAAAAGTTGTAAACAGCTAATAATCCATCAGTTGTTATTTGATCATTAGTAGCTAGATTATGAGCCACGGTTCCACTAACACTTGAAGATTGATAAGGAAGACCTCCAGTACCTATATCGGGAACATGTAGGTACTCAGCAAATAATGCAACATGAGGGTCGTCAACTACAGTAGGCTTAAAGTTTAAAGGGAGTACTACGCTAGATACTTCTCCAGGAGAAAAGGCGAGGGTCTGCTGGCGTTCTACGGCTAGGGATATTCCCGCAGCATCTAGTAAAGAAAAATCATTAATGGGGATAGTACCCTTTTTAATAGGAATCTTATCACCGTCTTCATTTAAGGTAAACCCTAAAATAGCTATTGTTTGGATCTGCTTTTTTCTCTTTTTAATCTTAACACTATGCGATGCAATGTCGGTATAAAGCTGTTGACGCTGATTAACAATTAATGCAGAGTCCTCAGTATAGTCTCCAGTTCCCATCAATTCGGTTATGTAAGCAGAGGAATCATAAACATGCTTATTTCTAGCATCTATTAGAGTACATAAGAAAGTATCATTAGAATAGTATTCCTGCATTGCGGGACTGTTATCTATATCAGCAAAATCAGAATCATAATCTACAATAGAGTTAGCAAACTTTGTAAAGTCTTTTAAGGAGACCGCCTCTCCCTTGCCCTTACAATTAGGATCATAATCAAACATCCACTTCATGGAGTGAGAAGGGACTATACTAGAGCATTCCACGATATCCTCAAGATTATCAGGCATATCGAAGCCTCCTCCCTCAAGGTCGTAGTATAGTCCCTTTTTAGATAAAATAAACTTACCCTTTGTTGATATAGGAGGAGTCCTCATATCCGCTGTAGTGATATAAAATTTCTCCTGTGGAAGCTTAGATAGGACTTCATCATCACCAGCAGTCCAAACCCCGCCCATAGCCTCGCAACTCTCAACATCTGAGTACTTTTGACCTAAAGAGCAATATCCCTTGTTCTCACAGCTATTAGAAACAGCTAGATTAGTATCTAAAAGAAGTTCATCTAATCTAATACCATCTACTGTTTGACACCCGTCAAAAACTGGCTCTGGGTTACTGTCGGGGTCCGTCATTCTGTCAGAAATTATAGTAGTTATTCGATTTTTAATCGCTTGAGCTTCTTGAATAAATCCTAAGGTACTCTTTAGCTTAAACTTATGCTCTTCATATACTTGAGATTCATTAGGGGTTCCACCTGTAGGAGGTGTAATGACAACTGTATCCCAAACTCCCCCTGCTAAATTACAAGCTTCTTCATTATTTATAGAAGGATCATGGGATCCGTTAAGTAAGCACCCACTAGAATTAAAATTAACAAACTGATCCGCTAAGGGTCCCGCCCCCTTTTGCATAGATCCAAAACTTCCTAATTTTGCGAACAAATCCTTTGCCCTGTCTATCTCGGAACCTATACAATCGGCAGTATTAAGAAGTGCGATGGCACCTGCTGCTAACGCAGCCGCATACCCAACAACATCCCCCAAAGCCCCTAGATCCCCCGTAGACAAAGCCATTTCAGAACTAATAGAGGCATATCTGAAGTCTCCACGATCCGTGGGGAACTCAATAATTCCAACACTGTATAGAACTTCTCGTGTGATCTCCCTCACAACCTCCTGAGCCATCCTCACAGCGTGTTCAAGGTCCTCGCTTATGGAACCTAACACATGGGAGGGAATACAGTCTAGGATGCGTGACGGGACTGTGAGGAGGTCTGTTGGGACTCCGAACTTTAACTGTAAACCTCGCCCCGTAGCTTGCATTTGAACAGGACCACCCATAACCGTAATAGCTTTATTGTAATCAAAAAATCCCATATATTAACTCGATTGTCCTGCAACATCCTTAGGGTCGTTGTAATGACTGTGATTAGAATGGTCGCTTCGGCCACCATCTGGATACATCTTTATAGTACATTGAGAATCCCCACCGCCAGGGTCGGGATTTGAGTGTCTAACACCATTATTATCTATCCAAACAGTAGGTCCTGTCATATCTACCCTATCCCCAGCATTAATATCTATGTGAGGTGCATTCATCTCTATAGCCTCATTACTTGTCATTGTTATTTTCTTCTCTGCAAGTATATCCACGGATCCTCCCGTAGTAACAACCACCTTACTTGAGGGGCCAGGAGCATTAATGTATATAACCGAATCGTGAGCCTTAGCAGTTAGATTAATATTATTATGCAGAGATTCAATATTAACACAACCATACTCCTCATTACCCTTGGAATGGGGACTTCCTCTACCATCCGTTTTCGTCCCAGTATCAGGATAGCCACCATTTATATTTCCCCCAGTAGTTAAGGTATCTTCTCCATCTAAGACTGGAGAAGTATTAATTATTTTAATGTTTCTTCCATCCCTACATATGAAGTCCATCTCTCCGTTTCTGGAGTACATGTAAACGGGTCCCTCTGTATCCAGCTTAAACTCAGATTTAGAATGCTCTGTAGTATTCCCAGAACTAAAAACTAGTTTATCCTTCTTATCAGGTCTTGGGGTCATAATAATAGCATTAATCTTAGGACTATCTACACACTCAATAACCTTACCCGATCCACTCTTCATTTCTATCTGATAGTTTTGCCATCCCTCTTGACCATCTACCCCTGCCTCACTTTGATCAGAGATAAGAAATGCAGACCCATTTTCTGACACCAGACCCAGCTGCTCAGGAACACCTCCCTTACCATCGTACATGCTGTTTAGTCTATTTGGAAATACTCTCTTAGATCCATCGGGATCACTTGCAGTTGATAATCCAGGATTTCCTGTTAGCAGGTTCTCCTCAGGGTCTTTCTTTCCCCCAAGGACAGTAGCCTCTAAGTCCACCATAGATTCTAAGTTAACCCCCAATTCCGCTATATTGGCTGAGTTATGCTTCCCTTGGGTTCCTCCAAGAATACTTCCTAGATAGTAGTACTTCGCTATCTGGGTGTCTCCGTCAGATGGATCGTCAGAAGGTTCTGTCTCTGCTACAAGGATTTGGGACCCCTCAGGTGGAATAGCGATGAAAGCAGCATCCTTATGCCCGTAAGGAGTAACATACTCCACGAAAACCGTTTTTCCTCCTACAGCAACCGACATAAGACCACTTCGAGTTCCGTCTTCCGTTGGACCTACATTACCTACTCTTAGTTTCATGTGTCTGCGTCCTCTGATCTATTAGCATGATTCTCTATGGGTGGAGTTCTAACTATTTTAAACTCTGATGTTACCTCTGTTGGACTTATAACGTGTTTAAATCCCATTATATGGTATATACCACTATACCAACTATTATAGGGATTAAAGACGGGTTTGGTTCCAGACATCTGAGCGTTGCGAACGTATAAGAGACACGGAGTATTTAGATGTCTAAATGCGGATATATGAAAGTAGGGCAGAGTCTTGATCGTACCCGTCATAGCCCAAGTGTAAGCATTCGCTGTCATAACTCCCATGTGGTCTATGGTATTCATACCTTGACCACCAGCATGTGTAACTCGGCCCTGTGTAGGAACAGACGCTACTTTCATCATTTCCTCAAGAATTTCGTTAATATTCTTCTTTACGGATTCAGAGGCACTACTTATAGTTTTGCCTGTTTTCTTCCCCTTAGCATTATCGTTAGCCTTGTCTATAATAGCGTCCCAAGTAGCATCGTAATCCTCACCCAAACCCCCCTCTGCGAGAACCGCATTTCCCCAAGTCTTCAATAAATTAAGAGAAGTTTTATCCCCTGCTCCAATAAAGTCATTGATCTTATCAGTTATACTATGAATATTTCCATTACTATCTCTTAAAAGCTCCGTAAGTTTTCTAAACTTAGGATCATCCTCAAGCATTTGAAACATCTTAAATTTATGATTTTGTTCATAGGATACGTTAAGCGACTGAAAGTACTGGCCCTTATCCTCTATATTTATACTCAAGATATTGGAGTTAGGGACACCCGATTTAAATACAGGAATATTAGCATCTTTTAGAGACTTAGCTAAAGTCTTATCTTTAGCCTTACCACTAAGATCCCCCTCACCATGAACCGCAATTTTAGCACCCCCAGCAACCTCCTCTGCGGATAGGTCAGTGAGCGCACCCCATGAAGTTACCATTGCGGGGGGATCAAGGATGTTGTCAATGTCCCGTATTAGACCTGGCTTGATCCCCCTCAAAACGTCGAACTTAGCTAAATGAAGAAGCTCACCTGCTGTTTTTGTAAACTTAGCAGCATCCCCTTGATTAAATCCCCAATCTGCTAGATCGTATTGAAAATCTTTACCCTTAGCCACTCCTCCTAGAAGTAATTTTTGAATAAGAAGATCATCCCCGCAAACTAAGACAGGACCTCTGTCCCAATCTGGTATTAGGTTACGACGTTTCCATATTCTGAGAACACGCTCATCACATTCCCAAAAGGTAGTCCACTTTAAAGAGGACAGTCTCCTCATATTTTCTTTTTGTTTAGTTAGTTTTGCTAGTTTTTTTCTTAGTGCAGGATTTTTTTTAGTTAAATAGTTAAAAACCTCCTGCTCCCCAATATTAAGGTTCTCTTCAAATTTCTTTAATGCTTCTTTATTCGCCTTTTCTTTATCTTCCTCTTTAGGCTGACCCTTCTTAAACTTCTCAATTTTCTCATTCCATAATATTGCATGGGTGCTTTTGTAAATGTCCTTTGTCACTATATTTATCATTTTTTGATTTAAGTCTTTATACTCAGATCCTCCCTCGTCAAATTCCCAAGATCGTGCTCTGAGTCTAATATTGTTAAAAACTTCATGAATTTTGGCTTTATGGTTTCCTACCCCCTCGGAGACTAAGCTTGCATGAATATCTTTATCCATAAATCTTTTAAAGAAATCTTCAGGGGCTCGTATTCTTTCTTTATTGGCTGCTATAAAAGCATTGGTGGGCTTTTCACTACCACTGCGGGGTGCCTGTTCAATTTCAAAACCTAAGGATTGATAAAAAGCCATATCCGTTCTAAATAGTATTTGAAATTTTTTCCATGAATCAGAGGATATAGGTTGGCTATGATTTAGTGGATTTCCACTTGTCTTTATTCCTATGTAATCATATTTATTATCAAGCCCAAAAGTAGTCTTAATATTTTGAAGTATGGAAGCATAATAACCCCCTAATATCTTATTTAAATCAGGTAATAATACGAGTACATTTTTTTGACCTGAAGCTGCTTTTACAAATTCTGTCATTATAGTTGTGATAGTCTCATGGGGAGGCACTCTAGAGAAATCAGTATCCATTAAAGGTCTATCAGTTTGTGCTCCAATATCCGTAAGAATTTGAGGACCCCTACCTCGGATCGTTGTGGGGAGACCTTCACCCAAGTCCCAATCCTGATCAAAGGTAGAAGACACCTTCCCTGCGAAAGTTAACTTAATAAGAGGAGCCCCTTTAGCATCATACTTGTAAGTTAGGTTAACTAACTTAGCTGAGAAGGGTCCTGCCCAAGTTCTAAAATCGTTACCCACGCCGTAGGTGATGTACCACTGTCTCTGCTGTAACGACAGACTTTTCGTCAGTTTCTTAGATTTCCTTTGACGATGATCTTTTAAGGCTTCTTCTAGGGAGTCTACCCGAATTTGTAGTTCGCTTAAATCTTTATACCACTGTCGGTTCTTTAACTTTGATACATAGTTAGACTTACCACCCGCACCGAAAGTGTTATAAGTCCAGCTTTTCGTCTTCTCTGCGCCTCTCCAGCCTATAGATCTAGCCATGTGATAAGCGGCTCTTCCCCAATTCGCATCTCCTGTACCATCACCTGCGTATCTATCAAGTGTAGCTTGTTTTGATTCATCCTCTGATGTGTCATGAGTTGCCGCACCAGCTACTGCTCCAACTACTGCTCCAGCGACAGCGCCTACTCCTGGGATCCAAGAACCAGCCACGGCACCATACGCAGCCCCCGTCCCCGCACTGGACCATCTAGAACTTTTCGGTAGGTGCGCATAGTCATCATCAAAGCCCCCGTCAAGACCTGCCCCTTTCAACTCAGACATTATCTTATCTTGGCTAGCCTTGAACACTTCTTCTGCCTCTTCTATATCTCGGAGTAAAGCCTCCTCGATCTGGGTGCCCATGCTGAGTTGCTTAGGTAAATTCTTGTCTAAGTTATTGGATAACAACTTGGACTCAAAAGTGTTTTCAGGATCTACAAACTCGAAGACTAAGGAGTGGGCATCACCTCCACCGCCCTCCCCAGCCATAGTTTTATGAACAAAACTTAGAAGATGGGACGCAGGATTATCCTGAGAGAAAGAAAAAGTATTTTTATCTTCATCATCAATTTTTAAAGAGTTCCTAGCAGCGTAGTATTTTATCTTTTGATAATCAGAAGTTAAGACTACGTTTGCTGTTGGGATAGTTTGAGCCATAATTACTTCCTAGGAATAAGGATTCTATCCCCTGCATTAAGTTGCTCAAATGGACTAGTAATCATATTGGCTTGCATTATAACCCACCAATGAGCGGGAGTATTAAACATAACATCAGATATTAAATCGGGTCTGTGCTCAAAGCCCTTAGGAACCCAGCCAATATCAAATTCAAAATTATTCATTGAATTTTCAAAAGCACGGCTGCCCACAGTAGTAGGGATATCCTTCCCTTTGTGGTTAATAAAAATGACCCCTTGTCGGTTGCCTTTTGTTGGTATCATATCACAATCTCTCCAGGATCTAGATTTAGGGGCTCGTCAACCATAACTTCCCACCCAGACAGGTTATCTCTCTTTACTACTGAGTTATTAAAATTCACGTCCACACCCTCATACTTTGTAAAATCACCTGCTCTTAACTCCTCTAGTGACATGGAAAACTTAATTCTCCTAGGTAGTAGAGTTGTTAAATCGTAACCCGCTTTCTCATCAACAGATACATTATACTGTGTGCATATACAGGGGATACTCTGATACATTGCTCCATACTCAAGGCGAACCTCTGGGGGTCCTAAAGACGGGTCCTCTGCATTATTATAAACACTTGACCTAACTAAATTTATAAAGTAAAGAAGAGTGTCCAGCCCCTTCTGTAGATCAGTTTTAGATGGTCCACGTTTCATGCTTCTAAGGTACTCTATCTTTTGTAGATACGATTTGGGAAGTAAGTATATATAATTTTCAAAAGCCTTCTCCACAGTCCAGTTAGTAGCTCTTGACATAGTAACCTTGTGCCGTCCTTCGGTCCCATGCCCTTCTTTTCCATTAACATCAGTGGCATCACCTCCATTCTCATCTAGTAGCTTTAAAAACTGAGCCTCATATCTACGAACGCTACCTCGATTCTTTGCTCCTTCACTCAAATTTGCTGACTCTATCCCCTTCCCATTTTCAAAAAATAGTTTCTTTAGGGTATACTTAGAGTCTGTTGTAATTAATCTTCTATACCTATCTATACCCATGTCATGCTGCATCAGGTGAGGTAGTGTCATATTAAAACTAATTTTAAACTGTCTAGACTCTGCACCCGTATAGGAATACAAAGAACTAGCTCTAGACATTATTTTGTACTTAGCATAGTTTGCTTTTTTAGATTCTTTTATAACTGGATTTTCATAGAAAGGAATAAAAAACATATAGTGTCCCTTCCCAGGACCACCCTCTTTAGGAAAGTTAAATACTAACCTAGATCGCTTATCCAGCATCCTAGTATCCATGCCCATTGGTCCAACGCCCATAGTAACCCCCTACTTTCCTCTTTTTATTCCGAAACTGCCAGTGTTCAAACCATTACTTGAACTTTTCGATGCTGTTTCTTGCGAAGCGTTTTTGATTGCATCCCTATCATCAGCAGCCTGTTGATGATGCTCGTTCGAGATCTTGAGTTCTTCGGCAACTTTCGTATCGCCCTGATTGCTGGACTGATGTGCATCACCCTCGGACTGTGCCGCCAGCCTAGAAGTACCAGTTTGCTCCCCTATTAAATTGGTTGATCTAATACTCATCTCCTTGGCTAGAAGGTCAGCAAATCCCATACTAGTAAACTTAACATCCTCAACTTCTTTCTCACTATTTTTAGCAATTTTAGCAGTGTCATCCATCATGTTAGATATATCATCAGCGACATCAGATAGAAAACCCAGAAAAGGTAAATGACTAAGTGCTTTTAAGAGCGTTGTCATAAAAGAAACAAATAAATCAGTTAAGAATTTTATGACAGGAGCAATTATATTTTTAAGAACCCAGAGTATGGGTTTCATAAGAAATTTAAGCAACCCAAACAACATCTTAAAAGCAAATGAAATACCCTTAAATAACAGTTTAAGATAAACTCCTATAACTTTAGCTAGAATAGCCATTATGGGTTTCACTGCCGCCATAATACCCTTCCAAAGATCCATAATGATCCCAACAATTTCCATGGATATATCAACAATTATATCCCAAAGCTCTTTAAAGGAGTCCATAACCCCCTTCAGCTCCCCCGTCATAGCAAGTAGGGCAACTATAGCTCCAGCAATTAATAATATAGGACCTACTATTGCCATGATTGGGCCAAGGAAGCTCATTAGGGGAGCAAGCATCTTCATGGCTCCACCACCACCTCCTGGAATCATACTAGCCATCATACCTGCGCTCTTTTTTACCGCAGCGGCAGTAGCAAAGGCTGTTACAGCAGTTGCAAACATAACAACAGCAACGCCTATACCTTGAGCTACCCTAACCCAAAGGTCATTTTCAAGTAACGCAAATATCTTAGTAGCAGCTCCAGTTGCCCATCTCTGAAGAGGGGAGACTACCCTATCCTTAAAACTTTCCCAACTTGATTTAAAAGCCTCATTAGCTTCTTTTTCTTTTAAAAGGTTTGCTCGGTAAGCCTCTTGAAGTGCTTTTTGGGACCCAAAGGATGAGCCCTGCTTGTCTGCCCATTTTTTAGCTTCAGCATTAAACTTGTTAAGAGCCTGTGAGGCTAATAGCACATCCTTACCGTAAATTTGAGTTGCCATCGCTGCACCAAAAGCTTTGTCTGTTCCCTGACTAAACTTATCAAGTATTTTTTGAGACTGCTCCCCAGATTTTATAAGCATGTCAATTCCAGCAGAAGCCTCACCCTCCATCAAAGCTCGTCTCTCCTCAGTTACACCAAGCAACTGGGCTTTAATCATGCTGCCCCCATCACTCAAAGATTGAAGAAGCTGACCCGCCATATCAGCACCACCTGGACCTAAAGCGGCCATTGCAACGGCTACTGCCTCTTGTGTCTTTGCTCCACCACCAATTACATTAGCAAGACCAACGAGTTTCCCAGCAGTCTTATTTAAAGCACCAACCATCTGCTCAGATGATATTCCAAATGATTGGCCTAAGCTATTAAGCCTGTTTGCTAACTGGCCCTGCTGATCTGCTGAGTAATCTCCACTGCGCTCTAACTGTTGCATAGAGGCAATTAGGGCTTTTTCATTCTGTCCCGTGGCCTTAGCACCTGCTATCATTTTATTCATAGCAGCACTACTATTATTTAAACCCGCCTCATTTTTAGATGTTGCAATCTCAAGAGCATTAGTGTAACCCACCATGCCCCCTGATAGCTGATCTACTGTTGCCGATTGAGCGGACATAGTACCCGCAAGAGTACCTCCAATTGCTAGGTTTCTTTTTTGTAGCTCATTTGCAGAACCAAATGCGTTACCTAGGACATCCATAGCAGCCCCTAAGGTTATGGCTCCTGCGTCAAAAACGGCACCCCACTTACCCATTTGCTCTGCTTGGACCTGAGTAGCTTGCACCACATTCTGGTTAGCTCTTGTTCCCCTATCAACAGAACTGTTGGAACCCTTGCTAAGTGTTACCTGTTGGGCCACTACACCTGTTAGCTGCTTAATTGCGTCCTGTAACGCTTTCATGTCTTTATTTGAGTTATCAGCCATCGTTTGTTCCTACGGGTTTATTGGGGGTATCTATCTTATGCATATTTTTCATATTAGATAAAATATAGGTTCTATAAGAATTCTGGCCTATCAGGCTCCTTAAGCTTCTTATTATCTCTGAACTTACCTTCCTTCTATTATATAGCTCTTTCGTTATAAAAGAGACCACTTGTGCAGATGTAGCTTCTAACCTGAAACAAGATACTAAAGTATTGCCCGTACCCGCATGAATAACGCCCTCACCATTGCCCCTTTTACAGGAGGCTACCAACACAACCCTGTCGATTGCTGGACTTAAATTATGATTTACTTTATATCTAAACATTAGGACACGGCCTACACGAATTTGTGATGTAAGTGCTGAGATTGGGCTTACTAAGGCTAACTCCCGTTGCATCTGTTTTACAGGGTCAACGATGTCGCCCTTCTCTACAACACTAGCATTTTTTATAAAATTTTTAATATTTGATGAAATTTTCAAGAATTTTCTCTCTTATATAATAGTTAGGAGATTACTGTTGGATTACAATACAAACTTGGTAGATTTTATAGATTTGATAAACTTTACTCTCCATAAAGATTTCCTTGAAAAATGGAGACATAAGTATTCTATTAAGTTTATTAAGCTATTTCAGTTGAAGATTCTTGATTCTTTATCAAAGAGAAAAGTAATAAAAATAACTAGTCTTTATAATTATCTAACACGCAAATGTAGGTACTGTCCTGATCAGGTATTAAACTTCTTTGAGACTATAGATATTAGTATCTATAACCCTTTAATCTCTGGTGAGATATCTGAAATTAAGTAGTTACTTTCTTCTTTTCTTTGTTTTTGTATTCTTCATGTTTTCTGTTATAACATGAGGCTCGGTAAACAAAGAACAAATACCTTTATAACCACACCAATTACAAAATCTATTTTCTGAGGGTTGAAACTCACAGGACTTCATCTTGCGAATCCTCCAGATCTCCTCCTTCTTTGACCTTACATATTGGGCTATTTGTGGTACACTATACTTAACAGTAACAAAGTTATTAGACACTGGGTAATAATGAGCAGCTACTATCTTTTCAATAGGAACTTTAAATTTCTTATGGATTGCATAGGCATATCCTTGAAGTTGATGATCACTATATAGGTCAAACTTCGTAGATTCTCTTTTCGAGGTCTTATAGTCTATAATTAAGTAACCCCCCTCTTTACCCTTTATAGTCCTATCAATAATACCATTGAACTTAATATCATACTTTTCATCAACGATAACCTCATACACCATTTCGGTAGACCCCACCTCCTCTAATGACGCATTAAATCTTAGAAAGTTCCTAAGACAAGTATCAATCTTTTTTTCATGTGCCTTAGAAAACCTATAGTCCTTTTTGATGCGATCCGCTATAATATAGAGGTCTTCAATACTTGTGGCCTCAACGCCATCTTCAAGGATCTTGTGGATGAACGAGCCGAAATGTAAGGCATCGGTATTTGATGCTGTCTCTTCGAGACGGTTTATGTACTTAAACTTGTATTTTAAGCCACACTGGTTAAATGTTTTCGATTTAGATTCTGAAATTGTATTTATGAACATAATATCTCCTAACACTATTAGAGACTACATATTTGATAATTTCGGAAATGTTGGAAAATTATCAGCAAATAATGTAGAATTCGTAATGCCCTCCATATTCGTAGCCAACGATTGGAAGTGCCACTTTAGCGTAAACACCCAGACTGGACTTTGGCAAGACTTTAAGACTGGCAGGTCGGGTAACTTCATCCACCTCTTTGCCGAGGTTGAGAACCTTAGTTATAAGAAAGCCCTCTCAAAGCTGCTGTTCAAAGACCTTATGGAGGAAGTCTCTGGGGAGAAGGAGGCTAAAATTGAGCCTGTCATAAGGAAGATAACAGATTTCCCGAATTTCTTAGAAGAGGGTTTAGTGGTGACCGCTGATTCAGATACAGAATCCAATGACCTTTTGGAGAAGGCGTGGATGCTACTTTATGATAGGGGGCTCTTTAATCTTGAGGACGACGAAACAGAGCCCTTTTACGTTGCTACCTCAGGAAGGTATAAAGGTCGTTTAATTATCCCCTTCAAGGACCCAGAGGGGGCTCTCTTCTTCTTTCAAGCTCGTGCCCTAGGTGATGAGCAGCCTAAGTACCTGAACCCCCTTGACAGCCCTGTTAAGCCCTCTCATATCCTTTACCCCTTCGACGAGGCTGCTGCCTCTGTAGTGGTCTGTGAGGGACCTCTAGACGCACGGTCGTTACAGCTTCAAGGTATTAATGCTACTTGTACGTTAGGAAGCTCAATATCCGATACTCAGATAAGTGCTCTTAGCAGGTTTCATGGAAAAGTTATTGTAGGATACGATAATGATTCTGCTGGGGACAGGGGTTTACGGAAGTTTGAGAGTCTTAGGCTAGAAAAGAGAATGACAAAACTTCATGTATGCCCCCCACCTAGAGGGTACAAGGATTGGAATTCAGCCCACGCTCAGGGATATGACCTAAAAGACTGGTTAAAAACTGAAACTTGTAGATACGATTTTAATTATAAATTGTCTACGTTACTTTAACATAAAACAGTGGAGAAATAATCTTTTGATTAAGTACTGTATATTGAACTTGAACTGAGTAGGTTCCTGTTAATGATCCAAACGTGCCAGCCGAAAAAGCGGAAAGAGTAGTAAGTTTAGACGTATCCCAATTAAACACGATGGTATCATCAGCTGTAATATCTACTGTAGAGCTAGTATCACTAAAAGCACTCACTGTAAACGATCCTGCTAACGATTGATTTTCATTAACTTTACTTATTTGTACCGCTGCTGATGTTACTAAGGAATCCTTAAATATATTTTTAGTAGACTCAGGTACAGATTTATTTTCTATACCTATTTCAGTTCCCACTCTTAGATCAATTTTCTCTCCGTATCTAATATGTTTATTTGTTAATTTGTTAGAAACACTGAATAACAGTGGCTCAGTGAGAGAGGTGAAAGTATCGTTGTATAAGTTAAATTCATGGATTATAATTTGGTACTTGGACGCAGCGGTGTGCTTTACTGTCCACACATCAAGGTATGAGTCTACTGCGGAGCAAGAGCTTGCCGCTACCTCAGTCCCCTCAAATATACCTGATAATGCGAGAGAATTGTCTAAAACAACAGCGTATTCCCCGTCACTTAGCTTATAAATTCCCGATGCTGTTGTATTAGATGAATAGCCGCTTTCGTTGAAATTACTATGGGATGTTAGCGTCTCTCCCGATGCCGCAAAGTGCATTAGGGGAGTCGCTGATACGAGTAGAGTTGTATTATCTAAAATTGAAGAAGGTGACAGATTAGCAGATCTTTTAAAGATACTTACGCCGCTTATCTCATAAGGATTAGAATAGGCTCCATCATTTAGGAAAAAAGCTCGTAACCCTACTTTCTGACCTATATTGGGTCTATTGTTCCTATCAACTACGGTTATGTTGTTTACTTGCATTTACTTGTTCGTCCATCTCTTTTTTAAAAAACTCAAGAAATTTATTTCTTTCTTTTCTAGTCATGGTCATTATATCAGAATAAGCCAGTCTACAGTGCCTCACCAATATATAGGCTTCGTGCATAAGATTGTCGAACGATAATGCCTCAACTAACTCCCCATAAAAAAATCCGAGCTGATCGGAAGCTCCATACTGCTGTGGTGTGAGCAGTTGCTACATACTAACCTAATAGTGGAATCTAGTCCATAATCCGTAGTTCCTAAGCCCTTCACTATAGTATGTATATCTTTGATTGGAAGTTTACTTACTACTTTAGAAATAATTGTTGGATGCGAATGTCCATCAATCTCGCTTATAAATCTCCATAAATTATCAGATATTAGATCAAAGTTCTTAAGATATTTCTCATCCTTAACTCTCGGCATTTTAACTTTTGCCATCTTTTCAATAACAGCAAGCTCTATTTCTCTCGGATCTTTTAAATCATCAGGTATATAATTAACATTAAGAATGCCAATATCGAATGTAACGTCATTGTCGTGCCTACACTCAGGGCACGGGACTACTGCTCTGTAATCACCACCATAAGATAATTCTCGTATTTTCATTACTAAGAACAACTTATCAATAATGAGGAGATCGGGAATTCCAATACCCTTCACACACCTTGAGATAAGCATGTTAAGAGTATCCTTATTTATATTTGCATTAGACATTACGACTTTTTCATCTGCAAAGGTCATAGGTCTAACCTCTAGGGTAGATTTTCCTGTATCGTAGAATCTTCCTTTTGACGGAAGTTCAACTTCTGTGTAGGTAGTGTCTGGTGCTTTCTTTAAAATACTTTCAATAATGTCATTTTCTGACATATTTTTTATATCGGGTTCTGTCTTCTTACCTTGGGTCATGTAAAATCTCCTAAAAATTTATTAATATAACCTATAATAGCTCATGGATATTATAGTCAATAATATAGATTCCGTAATACAAACCGATAATCAGGAGCTTTTACAAAGTTTGGTAAGCTTATATAGCTTTAAAGTTCCAGGTGCCGAATACACACCTGCCTACAAGCGCAGGGGTTGGGATGGGAAGAAGTCCTTTATCTCCAGAGCTGGTGTGTTTAAAACAGGTCTTTTAGAAGATATTTTAAAGGATTTGAGAGCCATCGAGTGTATCCCCAATATTATATTAGATAGTGGAACAGAGGAACCCCCTTCCGTATCTTTAATAGACGGCTTTACTTATTATGATTTTCAAGAGATACTTATAAAAAAAGCATTAGATCTTCATAGGGGGGTTATAAAATCCCCAACAGGATCAGGTAAAACTCTCATTATGGCAGGACTAGTTAAAAGTCTCATAGGTAAGAAGATGATAATTCTATTTAATGCTAAACAACTCCTAACCCAGACGTATGAATTTTTAACAAATGATTGTAAGATAAAAAATGTTGGACTTTGTTTCGGAGAAGGGTATATTTATGGTGATATTATGCTTTGCACAGTGCAGAGTATAGAAAAAATACTTGATACTCATTTAAAAGAGGCAGAGGTGTTGATGGTAGATGAATGCCACGAGTTTGCAAATGGTAAAACTACCTTGGCAGCTATAAATTCCTTTCCAAAAGCAAAATGGAGATTTGGGTTTACTGCAACTCCCCCACCTGAAAATATACCAAAACACTCTCTAAGGGGGGCATTAGGTCCTACTATACAGGAAGTTACAACTTCTGCATTAGTAGAGGATGAAAAGTTAGCTAAACCTATAATACAGTTAATTAACAGATCCTACTCTGCAAGTGGAGCAGATGAAAATATGACCTACTTAGAGATTTACGATGAGTTTATTGTTAATAATGAATCAAGAAATAATCAAATAAAGGAGATAGTTAATGATATTAGAAAAAATACAGGGAGATCCCGCATACTTATACTTACCAAATCACTTGCTCATGGAAGAGCCTTGGAAAAGTTACTTGGAGATGGGCAGGTTCAGTTTCTTGAAGGAGCAGACGGACTCGGGGACAGGTATAAGAGTATATCTAAATTCAGGCGATCTAGAGGATCTAGCACCCTCATTGGCACTAAAATCCTCCAAACAGGTATTAACATTGAAGAAATCACCCACTTCATAAATGCGAGGGGTATGAAATCAGAAATTGCTACTATTCAAGCTTTAGGAAGGGCTCTAAGAGCACATGAAACTAAACCTATAGTTTATATTTATGATTTTTTAGATAAAGAGAAATATTTAAAGAATCATGCACGATCTAGAAGAAGACACTATGAGAAAGAAGGACATGAGGTTCGTATATTATGAAGGATATTAAGGATTTAAAGAAAAGAGCAGGACAGCTGTCTCAATCTGAGCTTTCAAGCATGGAGTTTATGCTTCAAGAGCTTAAAAATATGATAGAAAAGCCTCAAATTACGGAAGATGGGTACAGAAGGCTTGTCAATGTTTCTAAAGAATTTGAAAATTTAAAAGAAATATACTCATTTCGCATAATTAAGCTTATAAAGCAAAATCATATGATTTAGTAGCTACTTATCAACTATCTCCTCCACTTTAGAATCTTCAGGCCATGATCTATCGAAGACAGCCTCTAAAATATCGTAAAGTTCCTTTATTGCTTGCTCTAATCTTACTATTCTTTCCGTGTTAGTCATCAACAAATACTCCATAAACTGATACAGTGTGTTTATCACTACCCGATGTCCCAGGACCAGCGTGGGTTAGCCCAACCTCCCCTACAGGATTAGAAGACCCCACAATAGAAGCTAAGGGAGAATCCATCGTGCCATGGTCATAAAAATGAAAATATGAATTAGTGGATGCGGTGGATCCAGCAGCCAAGGAATAGGTTGAATAACTACTATGTGCATCATCCACCCACGCTCTTAGTTTTATAGTAAATGTTGTAGTTCCTGCCGAGCTACCCGATTTACACCTACCATAAGCTGCTAAAATCTTTAATGTCATACCCGCTGGGATAACAAAGTTTGCATCTTGATCTGTTGTATTTAAGTAAAGGAATATTGTTTGACCAGCGGTAAAAGATCCGCTTCTGTAAGCAGTGTGGGCGAACATCCTACCAAACATGTCCATAGTAGCTAAAGCACCGTCCCCCGTTCCCGACACTCCGCTAACTGGTCCTGAAAAAGCCCTAGTACCTGCGGCCAAGGAATACTGTGTATGATCATCATCACCAAGACCCGTAATACTTCCATGATCAATATCCCCATCATTAATCATGGCCGCATCTAGTTGTCCCGCCTCATCTAACAGAATGGGCTGGGCAGCTCCCGATTCACCACCTTCTGTTACAAATTGAGTTTTAGCGTAATATCTTGCATCACCTCTTGTATCATTATGATATTGGGTATGGTCATCATCACCTAATCCACCAAGACCTCCGTGATCAATTCCCGTTACTGTTACAAACGTACCTTCAGTAGCTGATACTACCGCCCCGCTTAAACTTCCTGATGTAAAGAAATTAAAATCTTTATCAACATAGGCGGCATTAACACCTCCTGAATCTTTCCATTCAGATAGGTTAACTGTATTAGATGCCTTTGCTTTTACTCCAAAAGGGGAATAACTAGTATTTCCCTGCGAAATAAGATTTTCCTCAGAAGCCTCAGGGCTCTTCCCCACAACCTCTTCTATTTCAACAGTTCCCAGGGTTTTAAATTCATACACATAAGGGTCACTAGTAGTTCCAGTTCCCCCAACCAATTCTACATGCATGTTATCTGGTGCACCAGACAGCTGAACGTGTTGGTGTGCTGATACATCCGTACCTGTATTACCCGTGTCATCAATAGCACTCAAACTAAATAATGGAATGTTGATACTCGAAGATTCAGCCATGATGCAGTCACCATTAGCATCTCCTGATACAACTAGAGGAAAAAAGGTAGGTGTTCCACTACAATCAGCCATTTACTATTCCTCTTTATCGCCTAATAAGTCTTCAATTTCTTTAAAACTTTTTAAGAATTCCTCCCTAGTCATTGGCACCCGTCCTAACTTAGATTTCTTTTTTTCTGTCTCCGCTTCTGCTTCTTCTGCTTCTTCTGCTTCTTCTGCTTCTTCTGCTTCTGCTTCTTGTTCCTTTAATTCTGTTTGCTCCTCATAATTTTCTTCCTCGCTGCCCTCTGAGTTATCCCCATCGCCTTCTT